>Ga0299914_10003286_pt1 | contig 11398 bp, 14 predicted proteins | sample RVTome_10_FD_201361 | JGI IMG/M metagenome (GOLD analysis project Ga0299914, IMG submission 201361) | Soil microbial communities from uranium-contaminated site in the Upper Colorado River Basin, Wyoming, United States - RVT153D57 (version 2) ... | reverse complement strand
GCGAGTGATCGGTGAGCACGATCCACTCGAGGCCGCGGTCCCGCGCGGCGCGGGCCATGACCTCGATGGAGTCGACGCCATCGGTCCAGTCGGAGTGCACGTGGGTATCACCGCGAACGTCGGCTTCAGTGATCAGGGCCGGCAGCGTGTCCGAGGCCGCCGCCGCGATCTCGCCGGCATCCTCGCGCAGCTCGGGCGGCACCCAGGCCAGGTCGAGGCGGGCATACACCGCCTCCTCGGTCGGGTCGAGCAGCAGCTCGCCGGTCTCCACGACCTTGAACCCCTTCTCGGACAGCGACAGGCCTCGGTCGAGCGCCCGTCCACGCAGCGCGACGTTGTGCTCCTTGCTGCCGGTGAAGTGGACGAGGTGCGTCCCCCACGCCCGCGGCTCGCAGATCATGAGGTCGACCCGCGGCCCGTCGGCGACGACGATGCTCGACTTGTCGACTCCCGCGGCCAGGACGCGTTCCACCTCCGGCAATCCATCGAGCGCGGCAACGAGGTCCGCCGCTCGGCTGGTGGCCGCCAGCAGGTCGAGGTCGCCGATGGTGGGGCGCCGTCGTCGCAGGGAGCCGGCCGGCTCGATGCGCTCCACGCCGGGGACGTCGCGGAGGCGGGCCACCAGGCCGGCGATGAGTGCATCGGCCTCGTGAATGAGGAGGCGGGTCGAGACCCGCTCGAGCCGAGCAATGCCGGCCAGGACGTTCTCCTCCGTCCGCTGCGAGAGCCCCTTCAGGCCGCGGAGCTGGCCGTCGCTGGCGGCCGCCCGCAGCGCCGCGACAGAGTCGATGCCCAGCTCGTCGTGGAGCTGCTTCACCGTCCGCGGGCCGACGCCCGGGACGCGGAGCATGTCGAGCAGGCCCTCGGGCACCTGGGCGCGCAGCCTGGCGTGGTACGCCAGCTCCCCGCTCTCCGCCAGCTCGGCGAGCTTGGCGCCGATTGCCGTACCGGCGCCGGGCAGCTTCGGCGGCGTGCCGGCGCGGTAGAGGGCAGCCACGTCGTCGGGATAGCGCTCGATCGCATCGGCAACCCGCCGGTACGCGACCGATTTGTAGACGACCTCGCCGAGGATCTCGAGCATGTCGCCGATCTCGCGGAAGGCGCGGGCCATCTCCCCGTTGGTGAGGCCCGCCTGGCCGGAGCGCGCTACGGAGCGTGGTCGAGGCATTGGGGGCAATTCTACGGGCAGCGAAACGGCCCGCCCCTCATCGGGACGGGCCGCGTCTCTTGGCTCGAGCCTGCCTGACCGCGGGTCAGCGCTTCGGCGGACGGAGCGCGCTGAGGAGCCGGCTGGCCACCGTTCGCCCCCGGCGTCGCCGGATGACGTTCGTGGACCGCTGGCGACGCATCGCCTCGCCGAGCAGCTCCTCCTGGCGCAGTGCCGCCAGCAGGCCGAGGTACGTAGCGCCTCGGCTCATGTGTTTCCTCCTGGAATCCCCGCACCGGCTTCCCGGCGCGGCATGCTATTGCGAATGTCAGCGCTCGCGGCTGTCGACGCCGTAGCGCACGGCAACCAGGTCAAAGGCGGCGATCGCCGCGATCACGAGCAGTAGTTCACTACTCACATCCGTAACTCTTACCGTTGCTTTGACTGGTTACACGTGCATTCTAGATCGACGCAGGTAACTTGTCAACCCATGTATACTGGTTACCGCGATGACAAACAGGCACCAGACGCATCCCGAGCCGACGCAGGAGGACGAGCTCTTCGTCCGCTTCGTCAACACGCTCGAGCTGAGCCGCGGCGAGCCGGTGGAGCACCTCTCGGATGCCGAGCGGCTGCTCGACTGGCTGCGCGAAGAGGGACTCGTCAGCGGTCGCGGACGCGCCGCCGAGGCGGGCCGGCTGCGCCGCGACCCGGAGGAGGCACAGCGTCGCCTCCAGCGCTTCCAACGGCTGCGCGACGTGCTCCGCTCCGCGACTGGTGACCTCGTCGAGCGCGGTGACGTGGGCTCCGGCCACCTCGGCGAGCTGAACCACATCCTGCGCCACGGGCTGCACTACCACCAGCTGCGGCACGCTGGCGGCGAGACGCGCTTCACCGTCTCGCAGGTCGGCGATCGGCTCGACCAGGCGCGGGCGACCATCGCCGGGTCCTTCGCCCACTTCCTCGCCGACCAGGGCCCGGAGCGGCTGCGGATCTGCGACAACGATGCCTGCCGGTATGTCTTCATCGACCGCTCTCCCGCCGCGCGGCGGCGCTGGTGCGACATGCGAACCTGCGGCAACCAGGCCAAGGCCGCGCGCCATCGTGCCAGGACGCGTGGCGCGTCCGCCGGCGCCGGCGCCGGGGCCGGCGGCGGCTAGAGGCCGAGCACCGCCCGGGCGATGAGGAAGTAGACGACCAGCCCGGAAGCGTCGACGAGCGTCGTGATGAAGGGGGCGCTCATCACTGCCGGATCGGCGCCGAGTCGCTGGGCGAGGAGCGGCAGCATCGAGCCGACGAGCGTGGCGAGGGTGCAGATGCTCACCAGGGTCAGTGAGACGACCGTCGCGATCTCGACCGAGAAGAGCAGCATCACCGGCAGGTAGGCGAGCGCGGCCAGCATGCCGCCCAGCAGCAGACCCACCCGCACCTCGCGCAGGATGACCGGGGTGAGATCGGCGAAGCGAACCTCGCCGAGGGCGATTGCGCGGGTCACGGTGGTCGCCGCCTGCGCGCCGGTGTTGCCCCCGGTGCCGATGAGGAGCGGGATGAACAGCGCGAGCTGGACGACCTCCGCGAGCGCCTCCTCGAACAGGTCGAGGACGCTCACCGTCAGCGTGGCGGCGGCAATGAGGACGAGCAGCCAGACGACGCGGCTGCGCGCGACCTGGAGGACCGAGACCGACAGGTACGGCCGGCGCAGCGGCTCGGCACCACCGCTGCGCGCGACATCCTCGGTGTCCTCCTCCTCGAGCACCTCCATCGCATCGTCGAAGGTGACGACGCCCACAAGCCGGTTCTCGGCGTCGACGATCGGCAGGGCGAGCAGGTTCGCCTCGCGGATGAGCCTGGCGACCTCCTCCTGGTCGGCGGTTACCGGCGCTGAGTACACCTCGGTGTCCATGAGGTCGCCCACCAGCGCGTCGGCGGGTGCCAGCACGAGATCGCGCAGGCCCATGGCGCCCACCAGGCGCCGCTGGTCGTCGGTGACCGGCAGGGCGTAGATCGTCTCGGCGGTGCGCCCCGTGCGGCGCACCCGGTCGAGCGCCTGCGCCGCGGTCAGGCTGGCGGGCAGGTTTGCGACCTCCGGCGACATGATCCGCCCGGCCGAGTCTTCCGGATAGCCGAGCAGCGTGGCCGTCATCTGTCGCTCGTTCGGCGGGAGGCCGGCCAGGAGACGCTGTGCGACCTTGGCCGGCATCTCCTCGGTCAGTCGCGCGCGGTCGTCCGGGTCCAGCCCCTCGAACAGCTGGCCGACGTTCGCGTCGCGCAGGCCGTCGAGCAGCTCCTGCTGAACGGCGGGGTCGAGGGTCTCGAAGACATCGAGCGCCCGATCCTTGGCGAGCAGTCGGAACGGCACCGCCCGCTCCTCGCGCGGCAGCCGCTCGAGCTCCTCCGCCACCTCGACGACGCTGCGCTCGCCGAGCCAGCTGTCGACGGCCGTCAGATCGGCGGCGCCGATGAGGTCCTGCAGGGATCGCTCCTCGAGCTCGCTCATGGCGCGCCTGCGAGCCTCAGGAGCCGATCGGATGCCAGACGGTCTTCGTCTCGACGAACTCGCCGATGAGGTACGGCGACTGCGACCGGGGATCGAGCCAGTCGACCGATGCCTCCCCGTCCGCCGGCGGCCGCACGAGCCGCTTCACGTTCTCGGTCGCGAGCTCCTCGACCGCGGCCGCCCCCTCCGGGGCGAGGCCGAACGCATCGAGCGCGTTCACGTCCATGTGCCCGGCGAGGTGCTGGACGAGCTCCCGCCGCAGGCCGGTGATGAGGTTTACCACGCCGCCCGGCACGTCGGAGGTGGCAAGCACCTCGGTGAGCGTCACCGCCGGCAACGGCCGCGACTCGGACGCGATCACCACTGCCGCGTTGCCACTGACGATGGCCGGCGCCAGGCGGCTGACCAGGCCGAGCAGGCTCGAGCCCTCCGGTGCGACGACGCCGACCACGCCCGTCGGCTCCGGGACGCTGAAGTTGAAGTAGCTGCCCGCGACCGGGTTCACCGTGCCGAGGGCCTGGCTGTACTTGTCGGCCCAGCCGGCGTACCACACCCAGCGGTCGATGGCGGCGAGGACGAGCCGTGTCGCGCGCCGGCGGCCCGCGCCCTCCGCGGCCATCACCTCGACGATGAACTGCTCGCGGCGGCCCTCCATGAGCTCCGCGATGCGGTACAGGATCTGGCTGCGGTTGTAGGCCGTCTTCGCCGCCCACTCGGGGAAAGCCTTGCGTGCGGCGCGCACCGCGTCACGGATGTCCTTGCGCGTCCCGCGGCAGGCGTTGGCCAGCAGCCGGCCCTGGGCGTCGAAGACCTCGTAGGCACGCCCGGACTCGGTCCGCGGGAAGGCGCCGCCGATGTAGAGCTTGTACGTCTTGCGCACCCCGAGCCGCTCGGCCGGGGTCGCGGCGCCGTTGGTGGTCGCCAACGGTTGGCGTCGGCGCTCGTCGAGGACGCCGGCGCGACGGCTGGCACGCGCCTTGGTGGCCGTCCGCCGCGCGGCCATCAGGCGATCTCCCCCTCTCCGTACTGCTTCGTCGCCGGCCGCTCGATGAGGAGCGCGTAGGCGGGCCCCGCCTCCGCCACCGGGCGATGGCGCCGGCCGCGTCCAACCACGTACAGCTCACCCGCCTTAAGGTGCACCGGCGGCCGCCCCTCCAGCTCGATGCTGAAGGCGCCGCGCCAGCAGAGAAACAGCTCGTCCTCGTCGTGGTGATGCCAGGGGAAGGAGCCCTCGAGGCGCGCCATGCGCAGTACCGAGTCGTTCACCGTCTCCACATCGATCGGTTGCCACGGATCGTCGATCGAGTCGGCCAGCTCGTCGAGGGCCAGCTCTGAACGCTCCCAGCCGCTCATCGGCCGTTCGTTCCGTTCGGCGCCAGGTCGAGGTAGGCGCCGAGGCCGTGGATCCCGCCCTCGCGGCCGTAGCCGGACTCCTTGTAGCCGCCGAACGGCGATGTGGGGTCGAAGCGGTTGAACGTGTTCGCCCACACCACCCCGGCGCGCATGGCGCTCACCATCTTGAAGATGCGGCTGCCCTTCTCGGTCCAGACCCCGGCCGACAGGCCATACGGCGTGTTGTTCGCCTTCTCGATCGCCTCTTCCGGCGTCCGGAAGGTGAGCACCGACAGGACCGGCCCGAAGATCTCCTCCTGCGCGATCCGATGCGACTGGCTCACGCCGGTGAAGAGCGTGGGCCGGAAGAAGAAACCGCGGTCCGGTAGCTGGCAGTCGGGCTGGAAGATCTCGGCGCCCTCCGCGATCCCGGACTGCACGAGCTCCTCCACCTTCGCCAGCTGGCCGGCCGAGTTGATGGCGCCGACATCGGTGTTCTTGTCAAGCGGGTCGCCCACGCGCAGCGTGGACAATCGGTCCTTCAGCTTCTCGAGCAGTGGCTCGTAGACCGATTCCTGGGCGAAGAGGCGCGAGCCGGCGCAGCACACCTCGCCCTGGTTGAAGTAGATGCCGTTGATGATGCCCTCGATCGCCTGGTCGAGCGGCGCGTCGTCGAAGACGATGTTCGCCGCCTTGCCGCCAAGCTCGAGGGTCAGCTTCTTGTGCGAGCCGGCCACCGCTCGGGCGATCATCTTGCCGACCTGGGTGGAGCCGGTGAAGGCCACCTTGTCGACCTGGGGGTGCTTCACCAGCTCCATGCCGATCTCGCCCGGGCCGGTGATGATGTTCACCACGCCCGGCGGCAGCTCCGCCTGCAGGACGACGTCGGCGAAGAGGTACGCGGTCAGCGGGGTCGTGGAGGCGGGCTTGAGGATGACCGTGTTCCCGGCGGCCAGCGCTGGGGCAATCTTCCAGGCCAGCATGAGCAGCGGGAAGTTCCAGGGGATGATCTGGGCCGCCACGCCGAGCGAGCGCGGCTCGCGGTTCGGGAAGGCGTAGTCGAGCTTGTCGGCCCAGCCGGCGTAGTAGAAGAAGTGGGCGGCGGCGAGCGGGACGTCCACGTCGCGCGACTCCTTGATCGGCTTGCCGGAGTTCATCGTCTCGACGACGGCGAACTCGCGGCTCCGCTCCTGGAGGATCCGCGCGATGCGGTACAGGTACTTCGCGCGCTCGCTGCCAGGCAGCCGTGACCAGGTCGTGTCGTAGGCCCGGCGGGCGGCGGTCACGGCCCGGTTCACATCGGCCTTCGAGGCCCGTGCGACCCGTGCCAGTCGCTCCTCGGTGGCGGGGTTGATGACCTCGAAGCTGGCGCGCGGCCGGCTCGGCCGGAACTCGTTGTCGATGAAGAGCCCGTACTCGGACTGGATCTCGACGTGGTCGGTCGCTTCCGGGGCAGGCGCGTATTCCCACGGGACCTTGCCGCCGCGGGTGGTGAGCCCCCAGGACGCGGGCGCGGGCTTCGTCTCGCCCTTCTTGGTGAGCGTCATGACCCGGCGATTATCGCACCGGTGGCGTCCGACCCGATGCGGGCAGGGCCGTAGACTGCCGACATGCCCGACGCTGGCAGCCTGCTCGAGCACACCCTCCGTTTCAGCGTGCGTACGTACGAGGTCGATGAAAACGGCCACGTGAACAACGCGGTTTACCTCCAGTGGGCCGAGAACCTCACCGCCGAGCACGCAGAGTCCGCAGGTTTCGGCCGCGCGTGGAGCCTCGAACGGGGTGGGGCGTGGGTCGTGCGGCGCCACGAGATCACCTATCACCAGCCGGCGATGCGCGGCGACGAGATCAAGGCCACGGTCCGGGTGCTCGCACTTGGCGGGGTGCGCGGCATCCGCCGTACGAGCTTCATCCGAGTTGGCGACGGCGTCGCGATCGCGGAGGTCGAGAGCGAGTGGGTCTGGGTCCGCGTCTCGGACGGCCGACCCATGCGGGTGCCCGGCGAGCTCACGGACCGATACCGCCCGGTTCTGTCGGGCGAGGATTCCGAGGCGTCCTGACTCGCACGCTGGCGATCAGCCGATGGCGCCCTCGAGGCGCAACAGCTTGCGCTTGCGGTCGAGGCCGCCGGTGTAGCCGCCGAGCCCGCCGCCGGCGTGGAGGACCCGATGGCAGGGCACCACGATCGGGATGGGATTCGAGCCGAGGGCGTTGCCCGCGGCCCGGTAGGCGCGGGGGGAGCCGGCCGCGTCCGCCACGTCCCGGTACGTGGTCACGCTACCGAACGGCACCCGCGCGGTCGCGCGCAGGACCTCTCCCGCAAAGCCTCGGACGAGCGACCAGTCGATCCGCGTGACGAAGTCGCGGCGGCGCCCGGCAAAGTAGTCGTCGAGCTCGCGGCGGATGGCATCGGTGCGCTCCGGGGCGCGGAGCACGCGCGGGCTGACGCGCTCCGCCAGCTCGGCGAGCACCTCGTCCTCGACCCCCTCGTCGTCGTAGGCGAGGCGCACCAATCCGCGCGGCGTGACCGCCACGAGCAGCTCACCAAGGGGCGAGTCGAACGTGCCGTAGGCCACCTCCAGCAGGCCGTCGGCAACGGCGCGCTCGCCGAGGCGCTCGCCGAGGCGTTCGGCATCGAGCGGCGGGACCGCCGCCCGGGCGAGGCGGCGCTCGAGATCGTTCATCGGTCCAGCTCCTTCCGCAGCCGGCGCAGGCCGGCGCTCACGTTCTGTCGTGCCGCCTCCTCGCTGGTCGCCATCCGCTCGCCGATGGCCCGGTAGTCGAGATCGAGCACAAACCGATGCACGAGCGCGGCCCGCTGTTTCGGCGGCAGTCTGCGCACCGCGACCCACAATCCGTCGTCCGCCGCTTCGATCGGACCGATCCGCGGCTCCGCATCGGGCGCCAGCCCGTCCATGGGCTCCGAGGGCCGGCGCGACCGTGCCCGCGCGAGGTCGGTCGCCTTGCGTCGAGCGATGGTGTACAGCCAGGCGCGCAGGTTCTCCCCGTGAGCCAGCTGCGGATAGGCGCGCAGCGCGGCGATGAACGTCTCCTGCAGGCAGTCCTCCGCGTCGTGCGGGCCGACGAACCCGGTCAGGAAGCGGTGCAGCTCGGCGGCGTGGGCGTCGACGAGCGCCTGGAAGGGTGGGAGTCGCACGTGCCTGGAACGTTGCACCGGCCCGTACCGTGAGGTCAGGCCGCGGCCCGACGCAGGAGGTCGTCGTAGGCGCCCAGGTTGTCATTCAGGATCGTCGGCAGCCAGATGCCATCCTCACCCTGCGCCCACTCCATCTCGAGCCCCGGGTTCTGGGCGTTCGTGCCGTCCGGGGCGAAGAGGTGCGGCGACCCATGCACGGCGTCGGTCTTGGCAACGTCCCACTGGTCGAAGATCGCGCGCCGCGCGCGCCCGGCGTCCAGGGCGTCGGCCAGAGCGGCGAGGTCGAGCCCATCGATCTCCGAGGCGACTTCGAGGATGACGTGGCGCAGGCTGATGCAGCGGCTCTCACCCCAGAATGCGCGCCGCAGCCCACGGTCCAGCGCCTCGGATGCGGCGAGTCCCTGCTCCCTGGCCGCCTGGACCGCCTCCATCGGCGGCAGCATGGTCACCGGGTAGGCCCAGTCCGGCCCGCTCCACGCCTGCCAGCCGGCACGCGGCGCCAGGCTGGCGCAGATGGGCATCTCCGGGTCGAGCTCGTTGCGGGGCGTCGGCTCGGAGTTGAACAGCTCGAGCGGGAAGACGCGGTGGTCGAAGTACACGCGGTCCTCGAGGCCGAGCCGGCGGCGGGCGTCCCACAACCGCCACACGGCGACGTGCGCCCACGGACAGCCGATGTCCGACCAGACCTGGATCGTGCCGGCGTCGGCGACGAGGGCGGTCAATCGAGCGTGAAGTAGTCGCCGCCGCTGTATCGGCCGGTGCGCTCCTTGCGGATCTGCATGAGCACGTCGTTCAGCAGGGAGGAGGCGCCGAACCGGAAGCGCTCGGGCGTCATCCACTCCGGGCCGAGCGTCTCATACAGCATCGTCAGGTAGGCGATCGACTCCTTCGCGGTCCGGATGCCCCCGGCCGGCTTCATCCCGACGGCTCGCCCCGTCTGGCGGTGGAAGTCGCGCATGGCCTCGAGCATGACCAGGGTGACCGGCAGCGTGGCCGCCGGCTGCACCTTGCCGGTGGAAGTCTTGATGAAGTCGGCGCCGGCTGCCATGGCCAGGACCGATGCGCGACGCACGTTGTCGTACGTCTCGAGCTCGCCCGTCTCGAGGATGACCTTGAGAAGCGTCTCGCCGCACTCCTCCTTGACGGCAACGATCTCGTCGTAGACCCGGGCGTACTCGCCGGCGAGGAATGCGCCGCGGTCGATGACCATATCGATCTCGTCCGCACCGAGCTCGATCGCCTCGCGGACGTCCCGCAGCTTCACCTCGAGCGGCGCCTGGCCGGACGGGAAGTAGGTCGCGACGGCGGCGACCTTCACGCCGGAGCCCCTGAGCGCCTCCACGGCGGTGGGGACCATGTTCGGGTAGACGCATAGTGCCGCCACCGACGGGATGGACGGGTCGGTGGGATCCGGGCGACGGGCCTTGCCGGCGAGGGCGCGAATCTTGCCCGGGGTGTCCTTCCCCTCGAGCGTGGTGAGGTCCATCATCCGGATCGCGAGGTCGAGGGCCCACAGCTTCGCCTCGCGCTTGATGCTGCGCTTGGCGAGCGCCGCGGCGCGCTCCTCGATCCCCACCTGATCGACCGGCCAGACCCGGCCGAGCAGGCTGCCGAGCGCCTGGTGACGCGGCGCGCTGAGGTCGCTGGCAGGATCGCGGCGGGCTGGCGTGGCGGTGGCCATGGACCCCGGATTGTACCCTCGCCGTCTGCGGAGGCCGATGGGCGGCTATCCTGCCCGGGTGACCGAGCCCGCCGAGCGGATCGTCTACTGCCTCACCCGCGATCACGAGCTGGCCGCCGAGCTCGAGGCGCGGCTGCTCGGTGCGCTCGCCTTCTTCTACAACGATGCCGCCCGGCTCCACCAGGCGATCGTCCTGCGGCGGCCGGACGTCGTCGTCGTCGACGCCGGCGCGATTCGCGAGGAGTACGGGGATGCCGGCCTCGGGCCGGTCGTCGGCTTCGTCCATGACCGCGCGCCCGATGCGCGCGTGGCGGTGCGGCCCACGGTCGGGGCCGAATGGCTGGTGGCGGCGGAGGCAGGGCCGGCTGCGCAGATGCTGCCGTCCGTGCGCGCGGAGTGCGTGGAGGCGGTGGAGGCGTTCTGCGCCTGACGCTCAGTCCGCGGTGACCAGGTCGCCGAACGCGGTGCAGGCCGCTTCGCCGCCCAGCTCGTCCTGGTCCCACGGCTCCCCGGAACCGCTGGCGGATCCGATCCCGCCGAATCGGAGCGCCGGCCAGTAACGCAGCGCCACGCGCCAGCGAACGGCGTCCGCCTGGATGGAGCCGAAGTCGCGGGAGTCAGTGCTCCGCGTCGGGTGGTCGCCGCGGAGAAGGACGGCTTCGCCGATCACCGCGGCCACCCGCTTGATGAGCTCGCGGTCGGGGTGCCGCGGGTCGGCCGCGAGCACGACCTCCCCGGCGCGCGGCCGCCGGCGGGCGTAGGTGAGCGACTCGACGAGGAGGCGGTCACGCGGGAGGAGCGCCGGCGCCATCGAGGCGCCGGTCACCTCCACCGCGTCGAGCCGCCGCAGCGCGAGGAGGACGCCGGCAGACCCGGCGGCCAGGCCGAGAGCGAGAGCAAGCGGCCGCATCGGCCCGGGATCAGGAGGGGCGGCCGTTGACCCGCGTCTTGTCGGGCCCGCCGGTCGACTTCCACATCTCGTCGATGGTGTCGATCATCGTCAGAAGCTCCTTCGCCGCGCCCGCGTCCAGCGACTGCTTCACCTTCGACGCCTGCTTGGTGGCCTTCCAGAAGGTCTCGTGCAGCTCCGGGTACTTGTCGAGATGCTCCGGCTTGAAGTAGTCGTGCCAGAGGACGTCGAGGTGGTGCTTGACGAGCTCGGCGCGCTCCTCCTTGACGTGGATGCATCGGGCCCGGAAGAGCGGGTCGTCGCTGCCCTCGTACTTCTCGATGATGCGCAGGCAGGACTCGGCCTCGATACGCGCCTGCTCCGGGTCGTACACGCCGCACGGGATGTCGCAGTGAGCATGGACGCGCCGGGTGGGGCGCAGCAGGGAACGGAGCGTGAGCATCGGGTCTCCTCTCGTCAGCAACGGTCGATTCGGGGGTCTGTCCGCAATTCTCGCAGCAATCCCCGTGCCGCGGCAGGCGCTCGCTCGCCTGGCGAGCACTTCCTGCGCGGGCGCAGACGCCAGGGCCGGGAACGCCCTTACTCGCGGATCGGGTGGCCCTCGCCAGCAGGTTGGAGGGACTGCCGCCAGCCGTCTTCCAGCTCGAGCACCCGGCCCATGCGACGCGCCGCGA
>Ga0299914_10003285_pt1 | contig 11399 bp, 14 predicted proteins | sample RVTome_10_FD_201361 | JGI IMG/M metagenome (GOLD analysis project Ga0299914, IMG submission 201361) | Soil microbial communities from uranium-contaminated site in the Upper Colorado River Basin, Wyoming, United States - RVT153D57 (version 2) ... | reverse complement strand
GATCGCGTCGGCCGGGCCCTTGAAATCAACGGCTACGTCGTTGATAAGGATCTCGCCCTCGTCGGCGCCGTAGAGGCCGAAGAGGACGTTCATGAGGGTCGATTTGCCGGCGCCGTTCTCACCCAACAACGTGTGAACCTCCCCCTCATGGAGGGAGAGGTTCACGTTTGAGTTCGCTACCACGCCCGGGAACCGTTTAGTGATCCCGCGTAGCTCGACCTTCATCGAGTGAGTGTCTTACCTCTAACCAGCCTCCTATGGGGCAACTTCGATCTCGCCGGCGATGATGCCTGCCTGCAGTTCCTCGACCTCTGTTGCAAGCTCCGCAGGCACAACCGACTCGAATTCGTGGAACGGGGCGAGGGCGACGCCCTCGTTCTCGAGTGTGCCGGTGTACAGGCCACCCGCGAAGCTCTCGTCCAGGGCTTCCTGGATCGCGGTGAAGACGGCTACGTCCATGTTCTTCATGACGCTGGTGAGGAACAGGTCGCAGAACTCGGACGCGCTTTCACATCCGTCGGTGTCGACCCAGATCAGGGATCCCTCGCCCCGGTCTTGCACTGCTGCGGCGGAGCCGAGACCGACGGGACCGGCGACCGGCATGATGATGTCGGCTCCGTCATCGAGGAGGGACTCGGTCGTGTTGCGACCTTTGTCCTGGTTCTCGAAGTCCCCGGTGAAGAGCCCATCTTGCTTCTTGGCGTCCCACCCGAGGAGCTCGACGTTCCCGCCTTTCTGCTCGTTGTAGTAGTTCATGCCTGCCTCTAGGCCGTTCATGAAGATCGTGACCGGCGGGATGTTGATTCCGCCGTACGTCCCCAACTTGCCGGTTTCGCTCACTCCGGCAGCCACGTAGCCGGCCAGGAATGCCGCCTCGTCGGTCTTGAATGTCAGTTCCTTGACGTTTTCGTAGGTGATGTCTTCACCTTTGTCGGCGTCGAAGAAGTCGACGTCTACGATCGCGAAATTCACATCCGGGTTCGCCTCGGCCGCCTTTGCGGTTGCGTCTCCGAGGAGGAAGCCGACCGTGACGATCAGGTCACATTCCTGTTCGATCAGCGCGTTGATGTTCGGCTCGAAGTCGTTCGGGGTCTGCGACTCGAGGAACGCCGTCTCGACACCGAACTCTTCTTCGGCCTGCTGCAAACCGGCGTATGCGGTCTGGTTGAAGGACTTGTCGTCGATGCCACCGGTGTCCGTGACCTGACAAGCCTTGAAATCGACCTGCTCTGCGGGTTCGTCTCCGCCCCCACCCGCTTCGGGCTCGTCCTCCTCCGCGCATGCGGACACGAATAAGGCCAGAACTAAGAGAAGCACGACGACCCAGGGCCTCTTCTTCAAGACTGAACCCCTCCCTCTACGTTGAGTCCTACGGTTGTCGTAGGTGGACCCGACCACACTACCGATGAGACCGCCGACTTCATAGGGCCTTTCGTCCGGGCGGATAGGGTCTTTCGGCATGAAGATCTACACGCGCAAGGGCGACGACGGCACGACCGGCCTTCTATATGGGGGCAGGATCGCCAAGGACGACGTCAGGACGGAGGTCTACGGGACCCTCGACGAGACCGTGTCGGCTCTGGGCCTGGCCCGTGCTGCCGGCCTGGTGGAGAGGGTCGAGGAGATCGTCGTTCGCTTGCAGCGAGAGATGTTCGTCGCCGGGGCCCAATTGGCGACAAGTCGGGAGAACCAGACCAAGCTGCAGGAAGGGGTCTCAAAGGTCACCCCATCGATGACTGTGCAGGCCGAGCGCGACATCGATGCCCTGCTCGAGGAACATCCGCTCCCGCAGGAGTTCATCCTTCCCGGCGCCCTCCTCGGATCGGCGGGTCTCGATGTCGCACGCTCCGTTGTGCGACGCGCCGAGCGTCTGGCGGTCGCCATGGATAGGGAAGGCCTCCTCGTCGAACCAGAGGTGCTGCGCTACCTCAACCGTGTTTCCGACCTCCTTTTCGCGCTGGCCCGCTACGAAGAGGCCGAGCGGGGGCTTAGAGCGAAGCCGTCGCGCGACAGATGACGCCTTACCGGCATTGCCCCGTACACGGCTCGGCGCTCGACGGTCCGGACGCCGAAGGCGGCGCGTATTGCGCTGCGTGCGGACGCAGCTGGTACCGGAACATGGCTCCGACCGCGGGGGCCGCGATCGTGAAGGACGGGAAGGCACTCGTCACGGTGCGCGCTCGAGACCCGGAGAAGGGCAAGCTCGACGTGCCCGGAGGATTCCTCGGCCCCTTCGAGGACCCGATCGAAGGACTGAAGCGCGAGGTGCGGGAGGAACTCGGGATCGAGATCGAAACGGGGGTCGAGGATTGCATCTCGATGGTGCCCCATCTCTACGGGGACGGCGGTGATGCGGTCTTGTCGCTCGGGTTCAAGGCGAGGTGGACATCGGGAGATCCGAGCCCCGCCGATGACGTGGCCGAGATCCGATGGTTGGACGAGGACGAGTTGGAGGCAGCCGATTTCGCATGGCCGCATGACCGGGAACTACTAAGGAGGGCCCTCAAAGATGGATGACGTCGACCTCGACGCTAAGGAACTAGCCCAGATCCTGTCGCTTGGCCGGATCGTCATCGGCGCCGCCGCGGTTCTGGCGCCGAAGCGCTTCGCCCGAGCCTGGACGGGGGAACATCCGGACGCCGCGGTGTCCGTGATCGCAACCCGGGGGCTCGGGGCGCGCGATATCGCGCTGGGACTCGGCACGTTGCGTGCCCTCGACGGCGAGGGGCCGGTGCGACCGTGGCTCGAGGCCCAAGCTCTGGCGGACGCTTCGGACACGGTTTCGACCCTCTCGGTCTTCGGGCAACTTCCTCCGTTGCGGCGGATCCTCGGCCTCGCTACAGCGGCCGGTGCGTGCTACCTGGGGCTGCGCCTGGCCTCCGAGCTGGAATAGGGGACGGGGATGGACTTCAGGCACACGGAGGAACAACTCGCGTTCTACAAGTCGGTCCGGGAACTTGGCGCGCGCGTCGTGGAGCCGGGCGCGCATGAGCGTGACGTCGAGAGCCGTTTCGATCGATCGGTATGGGATGCGCTGGGCGATTTCGGTCTACTGGGCCTTCCCGTACCCGAGGAGTACGGCGGCTCCGGAGCCGACATCGTGACGACCTGCCTGGCACTGGAGGCCCTCGCAGAGTCGGGGCACGATGCCGGGCTCGGTCTCTCCGTCGGAGCGCACATCACGATCGGAACCGTCCCGATCTATCTCCACGGGAACGAGGAACAGAAGCGCAAGTATCTACCGAAGCTCTGCACAGGTGAGTACATCGGCGCGATGGCGATCACCGAACCGGAGGCCGGCTCCGATGCAGCGGCGATCAAGTGCTCGGCGCGACGCGATGGAACCGACTGGGTTATCAACGGTTCGAAGATATTCATCACGAATGGTTCGATCGCCGACACCGTTATCGTCATCGCTGTAACGGATCCTGAGGCCGGGCCGGGTCAGGGCGTTTCCGCGTTCATCGTCGAGACTGACAGCCCCGGCTTCTCGGTGGGACGCGACCTCGACAAGATGGGTACGCGCTCCTCTCCATTGTCGTTGTTGCACTTCGACGACTGCCGCGTTCCCGAAGGTGCGTTGCTCGGCGAGGAGGGCGCCGCACTGTGGCAGGTCGCGTTCGAGTGCTTCGACTGGGAGCGCACGGTCATGATCGCGTCGTCCATCGGCGGCATGAAGGCGTCGCTCGACGCATCGATCGAGTACGCGAAGGAGCGGAAGGCCTTCGGCAAGCCGATCGCGAAGCATCAAGCGATCCAACACAAGATCGCGGAGATGAAGGCGTACTACGACGCCGCGCGTCTCGTCCTCTATAAGGCGGCGTGGTTGAAGCAAGAGGGGCTCCCGCACCAGATCGAGGCGAGCGTTGCGAAGCTCTTCGTGGCCGAGGCTGCGATGCGGAACGCGACAGAGGCCACGCAGATCTTCGGGGGCTACGGCTACATAAAGGAGTACCCGATCGAGCGGTCGATGCGCGACGCGAAGCTCATCTCGATCGGCGGGGGCACGTCCGAGATCCAGAAGATGATCATCGCCCGCTCGCTCCTGGATTGAGGCGTCGCGGGTCGATGAGACGGCGATCGAGCGACTAGGTCGTTAGGCCCTCAAGTACGTCCTGGAGTCCTTCGTAGCTGATCGGCCCATCGATCCGTTGCACCTCGCGGCCGGTGGCGTCGAACACGATGGTGGTGGGCCGGTAGGGGTTCCCGAACTGCTCCCACACCTCGGGAGCGAGCGCCAGGTCGTACGGCACGCCGAACTCTTCCACGTAGGTGAGGCCGTCCTCGACGGTGTCGTTGTTCGACGCGCCGAAGAAGACCACCTCCCCTTCGAACTCCTCAGCCAACTGGTTGAGGTGGGGCTGTTCGCCCCTGCACGTGGGTCACCAGGACTCCCAGAAATTGAGGACCACCGGATGGCCGGCCTGCGCGGCGAGCTCGAACGTCTCTCCCTCAAACGTTGTCACCTCGAAGTTCGGCCCCGTCCACTCGACCTTCGGCGTGCCCTTGCCGTCTCCCTTGCCCTCGGGCCGGGCATCAGGAGTTTGCGACGATGGCTCGTCTGCGACATCGGGGCGGGTCGGCGAGGAGGGCGAGCCGCAGGCCGTGGCGACCGTCGCTGCGATGATGGCTAAGAGCATCAGCGTGGGCTTCCGCATGGCTTCATCATGCCCCGGCCACCGGGTTAGTTGTGCCCTCGCCCGGCGAGTCATACTGGCGCCATGGCGCGCTGGCCTTTCTCCGCCGAGCACGATGAACTGCGTCGCTCGATCCGAGCTTTCGTCGAGAGCGAGTTAGCGCCGCATGCCGAGGAGTGGGAGGCGAAGGAGGACTTCCCGGACTCCGTCTTCACGCGGATGGGCGAGCTGGGGTTCTTGGGGCTTTCTTACCCGGAGGAGTACGGCGGCGGGGGCGGCGATTACCTCTGCAACGTCGTCCTCGGCGAGGAGATGAGCCGCTGCGGGTCCGGAGGCGTGGCGATGGCGGTCGCGGTGCAGACCGACATGGCCGTGCCGCCCATCCTCAAGTTCGGGACCGAGGAGCAGAAGCAGCGATACCTCGTCCCGGCTCTCACCGGAGAGAAGATCTTCTGTCTTGGCATCACCGAGCCGGACGCCGGATCCGACGTCCAGAACATCCAGACCACGGCAACGAAGGTCGACGGCGGCTGGGTCATCAACGGCCGGAAGATCTTTATCACGAACGGACGGCGCGCCCACGCGATAACTCTGGTGGCCAAAACCGACCGAGGTGCGGGGCATCACGGTATCTCCCTCTTCGTAGTGGACACCGATGCTCCCGGCTTCGAGGTGGCTCGGACACTCCACAAGGTGGGGATGCTGACGTCCGATACCGCAGAGCTCACCTTCACCGACATGTTCGTTCCGGAGGAAGCCTTGCTCGGCAAGGAAGGCGAGGGGTTCTACAACATCTCCTGGGAACTGCAGGGGGAGCGTCTCATCGGCGCTGCTGGAACGATCGAGGGCGCGAAGCGGATGTTCGAGGCTGCGCTTGCGTACGCGAACGAACGCAAAACCTTCGGAAAGCCGATCGGCAAGCATCAGGTCATCCGCCATGCCCTCGCCGACATGGCGACGGAGGTCGAAGCCGCGCAGCAGCTCGTCTATATGGCGGCATGGAAGGTCAACAACGGTGAGTACCCCGTCCGCGAGATATCCATGGCGAAACTCCTCACGGGCGAGGTCGCATGGAAGGTCGCGGACAAGGCGCTCCAGATATTCGGCGGCTACGGGTACGCGATGGAGTTCCCGATCCAGCGCGGCTGGCGCGACTCGCGCCTGATCCGCATCGGTGGAGGCACCGACGAAGTTATGCGCGAGATTATTGGTCGCATGGAAGGACTTTAGGTGTCGGCTCCGGATCTTTTCACTTCCGATCACGAGGAATTGCGGCGGTCGGTGCGAGCCTTCGTCGAGAAGGAGCTGCTCGCCAATGCCGAGGCATGGGAGGCAGACGAATCGTTCCCGCGGGAGATGTTCCGGCGCGTGGGTGAGCTCGGCTTCTTCGGGATGAAGTATCCGGAGGACGTCGGCGGCTCGGGGCCCGATGCACTTGCGGATGCGGTGGTGACGGAGGAGTTCGCGCGTTGTGGGTCCGCCGGAGTCTCCTCTTCCCTCGGCGCACACAAGGACCTCGCCTGTCTGTACGTCTACAACTTCGGGACCGCCGAGCAGCACGCGCGCTGGCTCAGCCCGGCTCTCGAGGGCCGTCTGGTCGGTGCGCTCGGCGTGACGGAGCCCGACGCGGGCTCGGACGTGGCCGGAATCATGACCAGGGCGCGCCGCGACGGGAACGATTGGATCATCGACGGCGCGAAGACGTTCATTACGAACGGAGCGTGGGCGGACTTCGTGGTTGTCGCAGCCAAGACGGACCCTGAGGCCGGTCATAAAGGGATCACTCTGTTCGTGGTCGATACCGACACCCCCGGATTCGAGGCGCGCCGGATAAGGATGCTCGGTTGGCGCACGGGGAACACGGGGGAGATCTCACTGCAGGGTGTACGGGTGCCGGACTCGGCGCGCCTCGGGGACGAGGGCTCCGGTTTCTACGCGATCATGCAGAACTTCGCGTGGGAACGACTCATCATGGCGCTGGGCCAAGTCGCGGGGGCCGAGAGAACGTACGAGCTCGCGAAGTCGTATGCACTGGATCGGTCGGCCTTCGGACGGCCCGTCGGCAAGTTCCAGGTCTGGCGCCACCGGTTCGCCGACATGGCGACCCGCATCGAGGCCGGCCGCGCTCTCACTTACAACGCGCTACGGATGTACTCGAACGGAGAGGATCCGATACGCGAGGTCGCCATGGCGAAGATGTATACGAGCGAGGTCGCGTTCCACGTCGCCGATGAATGCGTGCAGGTCCACGGCGGCTACGGCTACATGATGGAGTTCCCGGCTCAGCGCGCGTGGCGCGACTCGCGGCTCGGGCCGATCGGCGGAGGCACGTCCGAGATCATGAAGGAGGTCATCGGCAAGACCTACGGTCTCTAGCCCCGCGTTTTTCTTGATTCTTACGAAGAATCTGTGGTGACTCGGATCAGGGCGGCTAGTTCGCGGCCGAGGGGAGTGTGGCCCTCTTCGGTCTCGATGGTCATCGGGCCCTCGAGGGGGGCGATGTCCTTGACGCCGAGCTGCACGCCCGGGCGGATCCCGATGGAGTCGAGATAGGGGAGGACGTCCTCCTTGATCTCCGAGATCTGCGCGACCTCGCCACCCTCGCCGGCTTCGAGTTCGCTGAGCCGGCGCAACTGCCGGAGGTCGACCGGGCAGATCGGGTGCCCGTGCGGACAGTAATCAGGGTAGTCGAGCGCTTTCGCGAGGGCCTCCTCGACGCGTGCCGAGATCGCGTGCTCGAGCTTGTGGGCCTCTCCATGGACCTCGTGCCACGCCATCCCCAGCTTCTGGACGAGGAGGCATTCCACGAGGCGGTGGCGCCGGAGCATCGTGTGCGCCAGGCGGCGGCCCTCGGGCGTGAGGAGGATCGCGCCCCCCTTCTCCCGGACGAGGTAGCCCTCGCTCGCCAGGCGTTTAAGCATCTCGGACGCCGAGGGCAGGGAGACGTCGAGGGTTCGGGCCAGGACGGTGGCCGTGATCCGCTCCCCGTCCTCCTCCAGACGCTTGACCTCCTCGAGATAGTCCTCAACGCCCCGCATCCGCCCAGTTTAGGGCCGTCGGGCCCCAAGATCCGGGGCATCGCCCCTGCCGCCTGGGCGCCCCTAGAACGTGCCCGACCAGGGATTCCGTGATTGGCCTCGAATCTTGACCATGTGCTAGCTTGCAAACCCGTGTCTACGGAACCTAGGCGGCGCACCTTCCGGATCGTTGCCGCAACCTTGCTCCTGACCCTCGGCCTGACGCCTGCTCTCGCGGGCTATGCCACGGGTGAGGAGAAGCTGTCGGATCTCCAGGCCAGGCTGGATTCCATCCAGGCCGACCTCGACGCGTCCGCCGCCAAGATCGAAGCCGCGCACTCGAGGGAAGAGGAGATCGGGAACCGTCTCTCGGATATCGAGAAGGAGATGGGTCAGCTCAAGGACAAGAACGTCCGTCTCCGAGAACGCGTCTCGACGCGTGCCGCGCAGCTGTACATGGCGGGAAGCACGGGTGTGGTCGAGGTCCTGCTGACCTCCGAGGACTTCGCGGACCTGACCGATAACGCCGAGATCCTGTCTCAGGTTTCGCTCGACGATTCCGGAGTCTTCGTCGATCTCGCTCGGAACCAGGAGCGCCTCGGCGCCCTTTCCGTCGAGCTCGAGGAGAAGAACGAGGAGCTCCAGGCAGCGGAGGCCGCGTTGCAGGAAGAGTCAGACCGGCTGCAGAGTCAGTTCGACTCCGTATCTGAGGAGTACCAGGACCTCAAGGAAGAGCTGGCGCAGCTGGCCCCCGCCCCTGCGCCCGAAGCTGCTCCCGCGACGAGCGCTCCACGCGTGACCGGTACCGGAGGCATGTTCTGTCCCGTCGGCGGAGCGACGTCGTTCGTCGATTCGTGGGGCGATCCGCGCTCTGGCGGCCGAGCTCATGAGGGCGTCGACATGATGGCCGCGTACGGGACGCCGCAGGTCGCGATCACTTCGGGCACGATCACCTACGCGGGCTACAGCAGTCTCGGCGGCAACGTCCAGTACCTCGCCGGCGACGACGGCAATCTCTACGTCTACATCCACCAGGCATCGCACACCGTGACATCGGGTCATGTATCGGCGGGTCAGCAGATCAGCGTTGTCGGCGACACGGGCAACGCTGCGGGCAACCCTCACCTGCACTTCGAGTTCCACCCCGGCGGCGGCGGAGCAGTCAACCCGTACCCGCTCGTTGCATCCCTCTGTTAGTGCCCGATCCACTCATCATCACCGTTGCTGCGGTGGGCGCCGAGTTAACGCGCGAACAGCAACCGAACCTTCCGATCACAGCCGAAGAGCTGGGCCTCGACGCCGAGCAGTGCGCCGAAGCGGGGGCCTCGATCTACCACCTTCACGTCCGGGACGAGAGCGGAGCGCCGACGATGGACGTGGACGCATTCGCGGCCGCCAAGCAGGCGATCGAAGACCGAACCGACCTGATCGTGCAGTTCACCAGCGGAGGGGCCGTCGCGGACGCCGAGTCGGCGCGCCTTGCGCCTCTGGACCTTCGACCGGAGATGGCCTCTCTCACCACCGGCACCGTGAATTTCGGTGACGACGTCTTCTCCAATCCGATCCCTCTGGTCCGGTCCTTCTACGAGCGGATGCGCGCGCTCGACATCGTGCCTGAGTTCGAGATCTTCGAGCCCGGGATGATCGCGACCGCCGACCGTATGTATGAAGAGGCAGGGGCCGATCACCATCGCCACTACGACTTCGTCCTGGGCGTTCCCGGAGCCATGCCGGCGTGGGGCGACTCCGTCGAGTTCCTCGCTCGTCACCTTCCGGAGGACGCGACCTGGAGCGCAACGGGGATCGGCAGACATCACATCCCCATCGCTGAGGCGGCGATAGCGTCGGGCGGTCACGTTAGAAGCGGCTTCGAAGACGTCCGGTATTTCGAGCCGGGGCGACTCGCCGAGTCGAATGGCCAGCTGATCGGACGCGTTGCGGAGATGGCTCGGGCCGCCGGCCGTCCGGTTGCCACACCGACGGAGACCAGGCATCTCCTCGGACTTCGCGAGCCGCGCGGTACCCTTTAGCCATGAGTGAAGGGATCAAGCGCCGGCTCGTCGACCGCATCATCGATCCCGAGTACGTCGAAGGGATCGGCGCGGTGAGCATCGAGGAGATCAGAGCCAAGCGCGAAGAAAGCCACGAGGGCGAGAAGGAGCTGTCCTTCGAACGCCGCCTCTGCCAAGCGCGTATCGACATCCTCTCCGCCGAGCTCGATCAGAGGAGCGGGAAATCGGAGGGCAGTCTGATCGACCGACTCCCTGCCATCCTGGCGGCCGAGGGCTCGTCGGGGTCGGACCCTGGCCTCCCGTCCCGCGCTCCGGACTTCTCGATCCCTCGTAACGCCGATGTGCCGCGAAGGCGAGTCGAGGAGGTCGAGGGCGAGCAGGCATTGGCCCGGCTCTCGGCCCTAACCGATGACGAGATCAAGGGTCGCATCGAGTCGTTGAAGAGCCATGAGCGCACCGTTTCGGACAAGCGCCTGAAGGTTCAGACCGTGTTGGACATGCTCCAGGCAGAGATCGTGCGACGTTACGCGGAAGGCGAAGCCGACCCGGCGTCCGTCCCGGAATAGAGCAGCTCCGTAGCCGGCTCCTCCTCGGCCGCTGGGACGGTTTCCTCAACGACCGGAGCGGCCCTGGCCAAGACGCCGTCGTCCTCGGCACCCTCAGGATCCTCGGACCCGCTTTCATCCGACGCGTCGGTTCCGTCGTCGCCCGATGTGGTGTGGCCGTCCTGCGAGTTCTTGATGATGGACTCGATCTGTTCGATCGGTCCGACCTCTTCCATCCGGCCCGGTTCCTCCGCGTCGAGTGCGGTGGTCACGGTTCCCCGGACCCGATCCACGTCGGTCAACGAAACCGTTCTCGTGGGGTTGGCACCGGCGGCGTTCCGAGCCCGCGCGGACTTGCCGGTTGCCGCGGCCGCCACTGTGCCGGCCGGCGGTCGGTCGAGATCATCGTCGCGTGTGATGACTATCGGGCCCAGGGGCTCACCGACAGCGGGGAGCGCGAGCACCGTCCGGTCCTTATCGGCGTTCATCACGCCGGCGATCACGAAGCCGCCGGCCACGAGGGTCAGGGTCGTGAAAGCCGCCAGCGCCGAGGCAGTGGTTGCGGTGGCTACCCCGCTGCCCGTGAAAAGGGTCAAGGCTCGTCTCATATAATCCCAAGATTCGCCATATCTGCCCCTTGGCCTCCCCGCTCGAGCCCCATTTGCTCACTCTTCGTCGCCGTATACCCACTGAGCGCCAATATCCTAACCCTTTTGCCCTGATTGACGCGCTCGCACACCTCCAGGGATTAGTGCTTGCAACTGTTATGCAAACCTGCTATAACAGTTAGCGATGGCAGGGAAACTAGGCAATAAGAAGGTTGAGGAGGCCGTGGCCGGCGGGCGCATGAAGCTCGGCGAACTCGGGTCCTTCATCCGCGAGCAGAGGCGCGCCGCTCGGCTCTCGCTGCGAAAGCTGTCGGAGTACGCGGACATCTCCAATCCCTATCTCTCGCAGATCGAGCGCGGTTTGCGCAAGCCGTCGGCCGAGATCCTGCAGAAGATCGCCAAGGCACTACAGATCTCCGCGGAGACGCTTTACGTGCGCGCTGGGATCCTCGATGAGAATCGTGAGCACGATCTCGTATCCGAGATCCTCCAGGACTCGCGACTAAGTGATGCACAGAAGCAGAGCCTGATCTCCACCTATCGGAACTACGTGGAGCTCGCTGCGGAACCTTACGAGAAG
>Ga0299914_10003284_pt1 | contig 11401 bp, 12 predicted proteins | sample RVTome_10_FD_201361 | JGI IMG/M metagenome (GOLD analysis project Ga0299914, IMG submission 201361) | Soil microbial communities from uranium-contaminated site in the Upper Colorado River Basin, Wyoming, United States - RVT153D57 (version 2) ... | reverse complement strand
GATCTCGGGCGCGTGTACTACGCCCACATCTCGCTGCTCAACGCGGCGCGCGAGGGGGCGTTCCAGGCGGCCAAGACACCTGACTCGTTCCAGTCGGGCCAGCCGTGCAACACCTCGACGAACCTCGTCGTCTGCCGCGTCCAGCTCGAGTCGAAGGGCTCGATGGTGGAGGTGGCCGATGCCGACATCTCACTGTCGTGCAGCGTGAGTGGCTGCCCGAAGCAGGACAACAGCACGGTCACGGTCGGCGTCAGCGGGACGTTCGACCTCATCACGCCGCTCCTCGGGTTCATCTTCGGTGGCCAGACCATCGACCTCGACACGCAGGCGACCACCCAGATCGAGTACTTCCCTGCCACGGGCGTGGCGACGCTGCCACCGGGGCCCGTCGCGGTCCTCACGGCCGACGACACGACGCCCGACGTCGGCCAGACCGTGACCTTCGACGCCTCGGCAACGAGTGGCAGCCCCACCGGATGGGAGTGGGACTTCGGCGACGGCAACACCACGACCGGCAGCGCCGTGGTGACCCACTCCTACAGTTCCGGTGGCTCGTACACCGTCACGGTTCGCGCGATCAATCTGGCCGGCGACGACACCGAGACGATCACGATCACCGTCGCGACACCCACCCCCACCCCGACGCCGACCGGCACGACGGGCCCGACCCCGACGCCGTCCCCGACGCCGAGCCCCACGCCGGAGGTCTGCGCCTATCCGCCGAACGTCATCGGCAAGGCCCCGGGCGTGGCCGAGTCGGAGCTCGCAGGCGACGGCTGGAACTTCGTGAACTACGGCGATATGACGACGGGCCAGAAGAACAAGATCCAGGCCCAGAACCCCGACCACACGACCTGCACGCTGAAGAGCACGACGACGATCGTCATGCACTACCGGCCGAACTGAGGTGCGCGCGATGCCAGTTCTTCGCCTCCTCGCGCGACGCCGCAAGCCGGCAAGTCGCGGTCAATCCCTCGTCGAGTTCTCGCTCGTCCTGATCCCGTTCGTGTTCATCCTCATGGGGATCTTCGACCTCGGTCGCGGGATCTACCAGATGAACGGTGCCGCCGAGGCGGCACGCGAGATCGCGCGGGTCACGAGCGTCCACTCGGGCTGCCCGCTCAATTCCACCTCGTGCGATCTCGGGTCGAGCTCCCAGGTTGCGGCGGTCGTCGCGACCCAAGAGTCGCTCATCCCGGCACTATCGATCAACACCTCGACCGACATCACGTGCGTGGACATTAGCGACACCGTCAAGCCCGATCCGGATTGCGAGTGGGGCGTGGACTACGTCCGCGTCCGGGTCCGCTCGTCGTTCACGCCCATCACGCCGATCGTGAGCATGTTCGGCAGCCACACCTTCGAGTCGTACAGCCGGGTGAGGTACTACCCATGAGCAAGGAGCAGCAGATGGACGACCGGCTCGCCCGGAGGGGCACGCGGGGCCAGGTCATGGTCCTGTTCGTCATCGGAATCTTCGCGATCATCGGGATGGTCGGGCTCGTGCTCGATGGCGGCAGCGTGTTCGCCCAGCGTCGCGACCAGCAGACCGTCGCCGACCTGGCCGCGATGGCCGGGGCGACCGCCTACCTCAACGGGACGGGCACCGTCGCCCAGCGCGAGGCGTTCGCGACCGACGTCGTCGAGGAGGTCGCCACCGCCAACGGCTACACCGTCGACGGAACGAACGGCGTGGCCCTCGTCGTCGACATCAACACGACGTCCTTCTACCACGAAGTCATCGTCGACCTCGGCAAGCCGCACCGCAACAAGTTCGCGGCGGTCCTCGGGTTCACGTCGTGGCCCGTGTCGGTCACCGCGACCGCACGCTCGACCTACCAGGCCAACGGGGCGCGTGGCGCGATGCCGCTCCTGTTCAACGAGAAGGCCTTCCCGGGCGCGATCTGCAACGAGGACCTCGGGCCGTGCACGCCGCAGGTGTACCAGCTGCCGGGCACCGGCAACGAGGACGTGCCGCAGGATGCCACGCAGTTCAACTGGACCGTGTTCTGCACGGCGAGCGGCAACCCGTGCAACGGCAACTCGAGCGACGTCGACCTGCTGATCAACGGCAGCGGCGCGAACACCGTCGTCTATCTCGACGACGACATCGGCCCGCTCAACGCCGGCGAGCACAACACGCTGTTTACCGACCTGGCCAACAACGGGCTCGGCAAGACATTCCCGGTGCCGGTCGTCGACGACGACGGCAACATGGTCGGGTGGGCCTACTTCAAGCTCGTCTCCGCCGAAGGCGCCAGCGACAAGGTGATCACCGGCTACTTCGTGTCCCCGGTCAACGGCGAGGAACTCGTCGTCAACGGCGGGCACTCGTCGGGCAGCCTGTTCACCGGCGCGTATTCGGTCCGCCTCACGAACTGAGGCAAGACACCTCACCTGGCTCGGCGAAGAGCCCCGGACCTCGCGTCCGGGGCTCTTCCCGCTTTCGTGGGCGAGCTCCTCAGCGAATGCCGGTGTCGTAGGCGAGCTCGACGACGGTCTCGCCTTCGGTCACCTGGACCGGGACCGGGGGCGGCACGCCGAGCAGGCCCTCCACCGGCTGGGGCACGACCGTGTAGTCGCCGGCGGCCAGCTCCACGAAGAACCGCCCGCTTTCGTCGGTCACCGCGGTCGCGATCTCCGCGCCGCCGGCATCGCGGATGACGACCACCGCACCGGGCACCGGGCGCGCGGCGCACGCCGGGTCGCCGGGCTGCTCGACCGGGCAGGTCGGGCCGGCCAGCGCGGACCCGAAGATGCCGGTCCGGCCGGTCCCGCCCGGCGACGGCCATTCCGCGTCAGGCACCGGGTCGCCCTCCTCCTCAAGGAGCGTCACGGTCCCGTCGCGATGGACGGCATAGCGCCAGGCGTGGTGCTCGATGCAGCCGGCCATGCAGTCGCCCCACCCAAGGTAGACCTCGACCGAGTAGCCGTCGTCGGTCGGCGTGGCCTCGTACCAGCGCGCCTGGCCGATCGCGTCCGGATCGACCGGCTGGATGCCCGTGAGACGCGGCTCGAGCGCGACGATCCGCGCGATGGCCTCCTCCGGCGTGTCGACTGGTTCGAGGCTCGGCGCCGGCGATGGCGAGGGGGCCGACGTTGCGCTCCCGGACCCGGCGCACGCGGCGATCGCGACGACGAGCGCAACGAGAGCGGTGAGACGCGCGAAGATCTGACGACGGTCGTGCATGGTGCTGGGACGATCATGACCCGCGGATCGTTCCCCCGCGCACCCGGTCGGTCAGTCGGGCCGCTCCCGGTACACCGTCCAGTGCGCCTTGTGGGCAAGCACCTCGTCGACGCTTCGCCAGTACGCCACGACCGCATTCGGATATCCGGACTCGCGCAGACGGTGCTGCGCGAGCTCGGCCGCGTGCATCGAATCGACCGGGAGATCGGTCGACTCGATCTCGTGGAACACGCCCTCAACCGCGGTGACGAACGGCCGGTCGTACCACGGCAGCACCTTGAGGCGGACTTCGTGCGTCATCATCGCGCCACCTCCTTGACGCGACGGTACGCTCATCGCCCGCCGGGTTGGCAGGGCCAAACGGGCCAAATCCGCCAGACCGTCCCGTCGGCGCTCGAGACCCAATGGTCCGGGGATGGTCAGGAATTCGCCCCGGGACGGGGGAGGAGCGACCGTCCCGGGGCTGGGCCTAGCGCCGAATGACTGCGTGTCCACCTAGACTAGTCCACCCATTCCAGTCCCCCACGAAAGGCCACGATGGAACAGCCGCTCGGCGCAGGCCCATTGGACTTCAGCCGGTTCGAAGCGCTGACCTTCGACACCTACGGGACGCTCATCGACTGGGAGGCCGGCCTCATCAGCGCGTTCGCGCCGATCCTCGCCGCGTCGGGGATCCACGCGCCCGACGACATCGTGCTCGAGCGCTTCGCGGTGCACGAGACAGCCGCCGAAACCGGGCTGTTCCGGCGCTACCGGGACGTACTGGCTGCGGCTCTCCGGGGCGTGTGCGAGGAGCTCGGTGTCGAGCCGACGCCGGGCGAAGTCGAGGCCTTCGCCGGTTCGGTCGTCGAATGGCCGCCGTTTCCGGATTCGTCGCCAGCGCTGGTGCGGCTCAAGGAGCGGTTCCGGCTCGGAGTCATCACGAACTGCGACGACGACCTGTTCGCGGCATCGAACCGCCGCCTTGGCGCCGACTTCGACTGGGTGATCACCGCCGAGCAGGCCCGTTCATACAAACCGAGCGAACGGAACTTCGAGCTGGCCTTCGAGCGGATCGGGCTGCCGCGCGACCGGATCCTCCACGTCGCCCAGAGCCTGTTCCACGACCACGTGCCGGCCAAGCGCCTGGGGCTCGCGACCGTGTGGATCGATCGGCGCCGCGATCGGGCCGGACACGGGGCGACCCCGCCGGCCGAGGTCCGACCCGACGCGACGTTCCCCGACCTGGGCACGTTCGCCGATGCGGCCACGTGACGCGCGACCATGCTTCGCGCTCACTGCGCGTCGCCCCGGTGTCGCGCCCCCCGGTATGCCAAGAGCGACTCGTTCGCGTCGAGTGATGAGCTCGACGGCCAGTTGGCGAGACCCGCGGTCGTAGAGAGGCTGCGCGGGCGTCCAAACGGCAGCAGCCGACGTGGCTTGGGCCCAAACAGCCGCTCCTGGTCTACGGCAAGGTTCGGCGACCGGCCGGATGGCCGCGGGTCGCTCGCGATGAGCCTCGAACCGCAGCGTACCGATCGACGAATTCGTCCACGCTGGTCCGGGCGATGGCCTCACCGATCACCTCGAGCGGCAGGTCCTCGACCCGCCGGAAGCGAACGCACGACTTGCCCATGTCGAGCATCTTGCCGGTCGTCGCCCAGCGCTCGCGGAACCAACGCTCGGCGTCCGGATCGCCGTAGACACTGTTGAGGTACAGCGACAGGTACTGCTTCTGGCTGGCCAGCGCGGCGAGCCCGAGCGGCTGGCCGTTGTAGGTGTCCGGGAACCGCTCGAGCGGGACGAACCAGCCGATCATGCCGTAGCCCATGCCCTCCTCAAATCCTGGCGGCAGGTTCCGGCGCACCACGTCGAGGACGGTCTCGACGGCTTCGCGGCGATCGGGTGGCAGGCCGGCCAGGTACTCGTCGACCGTAGTGGCGGTGCTCGATACCATCGTGTCAGTCCTCCCCGCTTGCGATGCGCTCAGACAGAGGGTACCGGCAATTGGGCCTCGCCCTACGATCCCCTCATCCGACCCTTCCAATGGAGTGATGCCACCCCGTGTCGCGTAACGTCGCCGACCTGGCCGCGCTCTCGCGTCAGCTCGTTCGCGAGTGGGTGGACATGCTGGATCCGGACCAGCGCGGGCGTGCCATGATGCCGTTCGATTCGATCGATCGACTGACCTGGGCCTACGTCCCGGGTGATCGGAACGGCCTCGCAATCCGCGACATGTCGACGGCCCAGCGCGAGGCGGCCATGGCGCTCGTCGATGCAGGGCTGAGCGCACGTGGTGCGGATGAGGTCCGCGCGATCATGGCCCGCGAGCGCGTGCTCGGCGAGCTGGAGCGGCGGGCGGGTCAGGGCGGATGGGCGCAACGCGATCCGGAGCGCTACTGGTTCGCGATCCACGGACAGCCCGATCCCGCAAAGCCGTGGGGATGGCGCGTCGACGGCCACCACATCTCGGTCCGGATGACGGTGGTCGATGACGAGGTCGCGGTCACGCCGCTGTTCCTGGGCGTCAACCCGGCGCGTGTCCCCCCGGAACCGGGAGGCGGCACGCATCTGCTCGCGGCCGAGGAGTCCCTCGCCCGGGACCTGCTCGCGAGGCTGTCGGACGCCCAGAAGGCGATCGCCGTGTTCGATCCCGTGGCGCCCGACGACATCCTGACCTCGAACCTGCGCCGGTTCGAACCCGGCTCGTTGCCGCTGGGAATTGCGTACGCGTCCCTGGAGCCCGGGCAGCGAGCGTCGTTCGAGCGGCTCGTGCGGCACTACCTGGCGCGGGCGGCGTACGTGTCGGCGGCGACGGCCTGGGCCGAGCTCGAGGTGGCCGGGCTCGGTGGGCTGACGTTCGCCTGGGCGGGCCTGGAGGAGCCCGGCCATGGGCACTACTACGTGGTCCGCGGGGACCGATTCCTCATCGAGTACGACAACACCCAGGACAGGGCCAACCACGTCCACAGCGTGTGGCGCGACGCCGCACGCGACTGGGGGGACGACTTGCTGGCAGCGCACTACGCGGCGTTCGACCACCGCTGACGGGTTCGCCCTGCGACACGGCGGCTCGGGGGCGAGTCGAACCGGCGAGTTCCAGCCACGCTGGTATTCCGGTGACATCGAGCCGCTGGAGCGAGCCCCTGACCCGTCGCCTTGGCCGTTCTTCCAGGCACGCTGGTCGATTGGCCGCGCCCGGGACGATTCCTCCAGTCTCACTGGAGCTCCGGCATGAATGGTGTCGGAAACACCAGCAGGGCTGGAGCGACCCGGGCCGTGGGTCCGGCGGTCCGCATCTTCGGGAAGACCGGCCCTGTTCCGGGACATGAGCCGTTCGATACGGTCCGCCGGTGATTCACGTTCCTCGTGCGATCGACGATCGCTCACTCCCGTCCGCCACGGATCCCCACGAGACCCGGGCGAACACCGTCCTGCGGCCCGTCGTGTTTGGCGCGAACGACGGCCTCGTCTCGAACCTGGCCCTGGTGATGGGCATCGCCGGCGCCGGCGCGGAACCGGGTGTCATCCTCCTCGCCGGCGTCGCCGGGCTGATCGCCGGTGCCTTCAGCATGGGCGTCGGGGAGTACATCTCGGTCCAGAGCCAGCGGGAGCTGCTCGACTATCAGATCGCGTTCCAGCGCAAGCAGCTCCGCGAGGTCCCTGAGCAGGAGCGCGCGATCCTCGCGCGGATCTATACCGAGCGTGGCTTCAGCGTCGCAGAAGCGAGGCGGTTCGTGGATGCGGTCTTCGATGAGCCCGACCATGCGGTCCGCCTCCTGATCTTCGAGGAGGTCGGCCTGGATATCCGATCGATCGGATCGCCGGTCGGCGCGGCGATCGGGTCGTTCGGCGCCTTCACGGTCGGAGCCTCCGTGCCGGTCCTGCCGTACCTCGTGGCGTCCGGCCAGGCGGCATTTGGCGCGAGCCTCATCGCAAGCCTGGCGGCCCTGGCGCTCCTCGGAATCGGCATCGCCCTGCTGACGCGGCGGCGCCTCGCCTTCGGGGCCGTGCGCCAGGTCCTGCTCGGCGGCGTGGCCGCGGCCATCACCTTCGCGGTTGGCCAGCTCGTGGGCGTCGGGCTGTTGTAGTCCCAATCCTCACCAAAGCCAGGCTCCGACCGACGCAGTTGACAGGGACATCGAGACGCGCCCCACCTGAGTAGCCGGCTACTCATGACGATGCCCGCCTGCGATGGTGTGATGACGCGAACCGTTCATCAGGCAGGAGGCAACACGGTGCAATCCCGCTCACGACTGTGGCCACTCGCCGCTGGCGCCTTGATCGTCGCGGCGGCGTGTGGATCGTCCGACGGCTCTCCCGTCGGCACGTCCACACCGGGCTCGGCGGCTTCGGGGGTGCCAGCGACTCAGCCCGCCGCGCCGGCGGGCCAGTCGCCGGCCGCGCCACCCGGCGGTCCCGCCCAGGACCCGTCGGGGATCGACTGGGCGACCGTGGACCTGACCACGATCGACTGGACGACGATGGACATGAGCCAGGTGGACTGGGCGGTGATCGGCGACAACCCCACGGCCCGTAACCTGGACTCAGCAACCTTGCAGCTGATGCAGTCGCGCAGCGACCCGGGCAGGGCGACGCTGACGATCGGGGACGAGGTGTGGGAGTTCGACGGTTTCGTGTGCGCCTTCGGGCACGAGAACACACAGAGCAGCACCTACTCGTTCACGACCGACTCGCGCGGCGAATTCGACGGCGTGCGCGTCCAGATGCAGGCGACCATCGCGGACGACACCAGCCAGGGGCGGTTCGAGGGCAGCGGCACGACTCACCGCATCAACATGGACGACATCTCCGACTTCGAGAACCCCAGCATCGGCTGGGCCATGGGCGACCCCGGCACCATCCGCATCGACGGCAACGACGTCACCGCCGAAGGCCCGTTCGATGACCAGCTCACTGAGCTCGAGCGAGAGGCGATCCCGGGTTCGCTCGACGCGCGCTGCGGTGACATGAGCCGCCGCTGAGGGGGGGTTCCACGTGTTCAATCCGGCATCCTGGGCGCAGGCGCGGGGCGGTGGCGGCGGTCTCGCGGGCCTGGTCCGCAAGATCGTCGTCCTGGCCTTCGCCGCGATCCAGCTGATCCTGGTGGCGCGCATCCTGCTCGATGTCGGCGTCGTCCCGGCCGACTGGGACTTCAGCTCGTCGATAGCGGCCTGGAGTGACATGCTCGCCGCTCCGGTCGCGGGGATGGGCGGGGGACTCGGTGGCATGCTCGGCGGCGGCACCACCCCGGGCATGGGACCCGCGTTTGGCGACGGGCTGAATCCGGTCATGCTCGGCGCCCTGGCCGGATGGACGGTGGTCGAGGGTCTGGTCCTCGGCGTCGTCCGGAAGTTCGCCGCCGCCTGAGCCATCGGCAGAAGGAGCCCCCGATGTCCGAGGAGCCGGTCACCCGCGAGGACGCCACCGCCAGGCTGCTCGACTCCGCCGCGGCGATGGGGATCGAGATCGACCGGGAGGAGGCCGAACGCTGGATCGCAGCTATGTCCGCGGAATCGACGGGCAGCGTCACTGTCGACGTGAACTCGGGCGTCTACGGGCACCGGGTCACGATGGCCGATCAAGATGCCGGCGAGCTCGAGCGGTTCCGGCGCATGGCTTCCATCGTCGGGTTCGAGGACCGGCCACCGCAGGTGATGACCGCCCCGGCGCTGTCGGGCTCGGCCGCCCAGGCCAGGATCCATCGCTTTCCGGCCGATGCCGACTTCTTCGAGCGTGTCCACGCCGACCGGTCCCGGACCGCCACGTCGTGGGACGTGTCGGTGACCGGCAGCCGTGCGGAGATCGACGTCCGGATGGGCAACGAGCTCGCCGCGGCGCTGCAGGCCGACCCGACGATCCGCAATTACGACGTCGTGATCACGCTCGACTGTTGAGGGGGTCACGGCAACGCCCAGACATCGTCCAGGTAGAGCTCGACGCCGCGCGCGGGCTCAGCCGAGGATGCTGGCCCGCCGTCCCAGCTCCGTATCGTTCGGAAGGCTTCGCACGATCGCTTCGCGATACCGAAGCCCGGCCGAGTGGCGACTCAACCAGCGCAGGTAGTCCGGGTCCGACCGGGCCAGGTCGACGATCCGCCAGCCGGCGTACCGGCCGAAGTCGATGACGGTGGCATCCTCGCGTGCCGCGCGGCGTGCGCGGATCCCACCGTGCCGCGGGACCGGCTGGCCAGCCGCCCCCGACGGCTGGCCCGGGCCGACAGCGACCCCCCTGCGTCGCTCGCCGTCGTACGAGGCGCGCGCTGCGGGCGTCTTGACCCGGTCGTAGGCCCGGTTGATCTCGGCCATTCGCACCGGGTCAGGACTGGCTCCGTCCGGATGGAACGCGCGCGCGAGTTGGCGGTAGGCGCGGCTGATCGCGTCGCGGTCCGCCCGCGGATCGACACGCAGTACGGCGTAGGCATCGCGTTCGGTCGTCATCACCCCTCCGAGATGAGTCCCCACGGCTCGCTGTCTAGAATGTCCACTGGCGGGGAGCGGATCACTGGGGTGCCCACCCGAGTCTTTAGGGGTAGTTGGTCCCGTGCCAACCATGCCGATTGGCCCACCAATGCTCGAACGGGCCGCCGAACTCCAACGCCTCGCGGAGGCAATCGAGGCTGCCCGCGCTGGGACCGGCCGGCTCATCGTCGTCGAGGGCGAGGCCGGGATCGGCAAGTCGACCCTGGTCGCCGCGGCAGTCGAGCAAGCCCGGCGCGGCGGCCTTCGCGTGGCGCAGGCGCGAGCGAATGAACTCGAACGCAGCTATCCGTTCGGGGTCGCCCTCGGACTGTTCGAGCCCCTGGCGGGCGATCGCACGGTCGATCGAGCCGAACTCTTCACCGGCGCGGCGAGGGCCGCCGAGCCCCTGATCACGCACGGTGCCGAGGGCACCCCACTTGCCCCCGGCATGGTCGGAGACCCGTTCGCGACCGTGCACGGGCTGTACTGGGTCGCCGTGAACGCCGCCGAGATGCGCCCGCTCGTGGTCGTGGTGGACGATGCCCAATGGTCCGACGAGGGCTCGCTCCGATTCCTGCACTACCTCGCACAGCGGGTCGATGAGCTGCCGATCCTGCTCCTTCTCGCGTTCCGGACGAGCCCGGCGGCCGACGAGGAACCGGCCCGGAGTCTCCGGACGTCGCCGGCTGCGATCGTCATCGAGCCACGACCGCTGTCCGAACGCGCGGTTGGTGAGCTCCTCGCCGGATCGGGGATCGCCGATCCGGACGGCACGCTTCGAGCGGAGTACTGGGCGACGACACGTGGCAACCCGCTGTTCCTGGCCGAGCTCGTCCGGGACCGCGCGGAGCGCGACGCCGTGACTCCTCGGCCTTCGCGGGACGAGCCCGTGCCCGGCGGCATCACGCGGGTCGTGGAGGCACGAATCGCACGGCTCGATCCCGATGCCCAGCGCGTTGCGGAAGCCGTGGCGGTGCTCGGCGACCAGGCGACCCTCCACCGCGCGGCCCACCTCGCCGAGATCCCCGAAGCCGAGGCCAATCGCGTCATCCGGACACTGGCTCGAGCCGTGATCGTGGACCCCGGCGAACCGCTGGACTTCGTCCACCCCATCGTTCGGGCGGCGATCTACGGTGCCATTCCCCCGGCGACACGCGGTCGCCTCCATCGCGTAGCCGGCATCCTGCTTCACGACGAGGAAGCACCGCTCGGTGTGATCGGCACGCAACTGCTGGAGGCCAGCCGTACGGGTGATCCGCGGGTCGTCGACCTCCTGCGCGCCGCGGCGGCCGAGGCGTCCGCCCGCGGCCAGCCCGGCGTGGCGGCTCAGCTGCTCGAACGCGCTCGGGCAGAGCCGCCGGCGAACGGAGCGCGGCTCGAGGTCCTCGTCGAGCTCGCACGCGCCCATGCCACCGTCGGGTCTCCCGATGCGATCCGCCACTACTGGGAGGTCGTTGACCTCGTCGACGAATCGATCCGGCGGGCAGGTCTCCTGCTCGAGCTCGGCCACGCGCTGATCGCCGCGGCGAACTGGGCCGACGCCACGACCGCCTTCGAGCGCGGACTCAAGGAGCTGGCGGGCGCGAGCGACCCCTCCGGCGACGAGGCGACGGTCCAGCAACTGCACGACCAGCTCGAGGCCGGGTTCGCGTCTGCCGCCTGGGTCGGGATCGACCGGCACGCCGACGCGGAGCGGGTCGTGGCGCGGATGCTCGGCGAGGAGCGCCTCGGCGACGTCCATCGCCAGCTCGCGGTGTGGGCAGCGTTCCAG
>Ga0299914_10003283_pt1 | contig 11406 bp, 10 predicted proteins | sample RVTome_10_FD_201361 | JGI IMG/M metagenome (GOLD analysis project Ga0299914, IMG submission 201361) | Soil microbial communities from uranium-contaminated site in the Upper Colorado River Basin, Wyoming, United States - RVT153D57 (version 2) ... | reverse complement strand
GTGTGCATCGTGAGCGCCGTGCCCTCGTCCACGGAGCCGAGCCGCTTCGAGGTGCCTCCGATGAAACAAAGCGACTCGATCAACGTGGTCTTGCCCGAGCCGCCGTGGCCGAGAACCGCCACATTGCGAATGCGGTCCGTTGGGTACTCCTTGGCCGATGCCATCTGGAATCCTCCGAGGTCCGATGAAGTAGGGCCCGCCACCGTCCCTTCTCGGACGGCGGCGGGCCCCTGTCATGGTCCCGTGAGCCGGCGCTCGCGCGCCGTGCCACTCAAGGGGGATTCCGATTGTAGGCAGGCCCTTTGGCCCAAGCAAGCGAGGCGGCTCGCTTGCGCTACGTCACTTCGCGCGGAACGCGTTGCCCATGATGCTGGCGTCGAACGATCCCGTTTCGCCGGTCATCGCGTAGCGATAGAGGGCCGCGGTATAGATCCCCCCGAGCGCCGACCCCACCAGGGCGATCCCGATGTAGCCGACGATCGTGATACCGATCACCGGAACGATCGCCACCGGCATCACCGCGGCGGCCACCCAGCCCACCGCGAACGAAGCAGCGGTCCAGGCCATGAACACGAGGGCCATCGCCCAGCTCAGGCCGAAGTTGCCCGTCACCTGCTCGCCCCACGTCCGCTTGAAGATCGCGGCGCTCTCCTTGATGGCGTCGACCGGACCGACGTCCTTCGTCACCAGAACCGGTACGGCCAGGTAGGTAGCCAGCGTCCAGGCCATTCCCGCGACGGCTGCCGCAATCTTAGCGAAGATGCCGCCGCGCTCGGAGATCATGCGCAGAATCATTCCGACGGTTGCCGCGATGACCGCGTACCCGATGATGGAGCCCATGCGCTTGGACGCGATGGCGAGGCCGTCGCTCACCGTCGGGTCACCACCGTCCAGCCTGATGAGCGCGGCACCGACGAGGGCGGAGTTGAAGAAGAAGATGATGGTGTACTGCACCACGTAGAACAGGAACATGACCGTCATCGCCAAATAGCTGGCGTTCCCGTCCGTGAACACGCCGCCCGCCCCCGAAAAGACGATCGGCGCGGCGAAGCTGGCCATGACGAGGAGGCACGCGACGCCGGAAAGGACCGGAAAGACCATCAGCTCCTTGTCGAGCTTCAAGACGTTTACGCTCGCCTTCATGAGCGCGACGCTGTTCCCTATGCTACCGGCCATCCCTCACCTCCGAGGTACGGGTCCACGAGCCATTTCACGACAGTGCTACCAGGACGACTGCGTCCACCACGACAATGCTACGAATCAAGGTGCGGATTCCTTCGGGCGCCCGAAAGCTTTACGTGAGCTCGAAGCTCTGCGTGACCCGAAAGCTCTGCGTGAAGATCCGCGTGAAGGGTTGGCGCAGACCCACGACGTGGCGTTCGGTGGGTGCGCACGCGCCGATCGTCGTCAGCGGTGCGGATGCTTGTCGCTAGTGTACCGTGGCCGAAGTCTGTTGGCATTCGTGCGCCGCTGCATCCACTCTGGCTGCGTTGCTCCTCCTCGAAATAGCGGTGCTATTCCTCGTCGTCGCGCCTTGCCAGACCGGCGCATCGACGCCCTCGGTGCTGCAACAGACTTCGGCCACGGCACACTAGTTGGTGCGGTTCTTCTTCGATACCCGATCGAGGAGATCGAGCTCGGCGGGCGTGAGCGAGGACATGCCCTGGGCCGAGATCTTGTCGAGAACCGCGTCCACCTCGTCGAGAAGTCGGGCATCTTCGGGAGCGCTGGGATCGCGGGGCCCCCGCACGACCCCTTGTTCTTCCTCTTCAGCCTCGTCGCGTGGCACGATCGCGAGGCGCCGCTTCTTCGTGGCGGCACGCTGCAGGCCCTCGAACGCACGCTTGGTTCGCCAGTCGGCCTTCAGGTAAAGGTATCCGGCCACCAGGCCACCGAGGTGAGCGAAGTGCGCGATGCCACCCGCACCTCCCTGGGCGCTGTCGACGGCGCTGAGGATGCTCGCTAGGGCCATGAAGCCGACGAGGTACTTCGCGAGCACCGGAAAGATGCCGAAGACGTAGATCGGCGCATTCGGCCAGTTCATGGCGAACGCCAGCATGACGCCGAAGAGCGCGCCCGACGCGCCGACAATGGTATGGGGAAGGAAGGCGTAGCTCAGCGCCGCACCACCCAGGCCGCAGATCAGATAGAACTTCAGGAACTCTCGCTCGCCCCACTTCGCCTCCAGGGGAGGTCCGAAGAAGAACAGCATGAGCATGTTGAAGAAGAGATGGCCCAGGCTCGCGTGCACGAACATGTACGTCACGGGGCCCCAGGGGCGCAGCACGACGTTGAGCGGCTGGAACGAGAACCACTCGACCATGAAGCGCGGGAACAGATACGTCACCGCGAAAACCACCGCGTTGGCGATCAGCAGCCGCTTGACCATGGGGGTGGGTCGCAAGCCGAGCCCGAAGGAGTTGAAGCCGTGGCCGGTACGGTAGCTCATTTCGTGAGGTCGCGCGGTTGATGCGTCCTGGTTGGGCGGTCCTATCGAACCCCTGCCCCCGAGGCAGGTTCCTGGCGGAGCCGTCCGCGGGTCTTCTACCGACTGCTCCGAGGCCCTTCGAGCCGAGGCTGGGCGCGTTCGGCCGCGGAGGCGTCGTCGGTCAGAACGACCGGCGCTGAACGCGCTCCCACGCGAGCCGCGCCACACGATCGCACAGCTCGGGAAACGAGACGCCGACGGCCTGCGCACCTTTCGGCAGAAGGCTGGTCGCAGTCATGCCAGGCAGGGCGTTCGCCTCGAGGCACCAGATTCCGCCCGACCCGTCGACCATGAAATCGACGCGTGAGAGATCGCGCAGCCGGAGCGCGCGGTGCACGTCGAGCGCGAGCGCCCTGAGCCGCTCCGCCAGCTCGTCCGGAATGTCGGCGGGAAAGATCTCCTGGGCCTTGCCCGGCTGATACTTGCACTCGTAGTCGAAGATCTCGTGATCGGGAACGATCTCGCCGACGGGGAACGCTTCATCGCCCACGACGCCGACCGTGAACTCGCGTCCGGGGTGGTAACGTTCGAACAGCACCAGATCGTTCCAGCCAGCGCTCTCCTCGATCGCCGCGGAAAGCTCGGCCCGATCGTGCGCGAGGAGGAGCCTCAGCGAAGAGCCGCCTCCGGCCGCCTTCACGATCACCGGAACACCGAGAGCCGACTCGACCTCGTCGACGTCGCGCGGCCCCACGAGCCAGTCTGGTGTGGGCACCCCGGCATCCCTTAGAAGCCGCTTCGAAACCTCCTTGTCCATGGCGAGCGAGCACCCGAGGCGGTCGCTGCCCGTGTATGCGACGCCCGCGACGTCGAGAAGGGCCTGGATCGTGCCGTCTTCGCCGCTTCCCCCGTGCAGCGCCAGGAAGTAAAGGTCCACGGAAGCGAGATTCGGATCGCGTGTGAGCGCCACGGTGTGGCTCTCGTCCAGGCCCGCCAGGTCGGCGCCGCCGGGCGGCGCTGCGCGGACTCCTTCGTCCAGAAGTCCGCGTTCCGCGTCCGCGGTCAGCACTCCGTGAACGGTGTCGACCGCGACCACGTCGTGCTTCGCCTCGCGCAGCGCCCGGGCGATCTGCGCGCCGGAGGAAAGCGAAACCTCGCGCTCGTCCGAGGTGCCTCCCATCAACACCGCGATCTTCACGCGGTCATGGCCCGCACGAGATCGTACCGTGTGATGATCCCGACCAAACCCCTCGCATCGCGTACCAGGCACGCTGCGTTGTCCCGTGCGAGGAGTGGGCGGACCTCGTCGGAGTCGACGTGGCCGTCGAGCACGGGAAAGGGCGCGCCCATCACCGACTCCACGGGCTTGTCGAGAAGGCTGGGATCGTCGATGACACGAGCCATCACGGTGCCCTCAGTCAGCGAGCCGATGCACTGGCCGTCTCGCACCACGGGAAGTTGCCCGATGTCATGCGCCGTCAGCGTCGAAAGTGCCATGCGGATGGGAGTCGATGGCTCCACCGTGACGAGCGGACCGGTCCGGCCATCCTTGGCGTGCACCGCCTCGAGCATGGTCGTGCGGCGCGGCCGCTCCAGGAAGCCGTTCTCGCGCATCCAGTCGTCGTCGTAGAGCTTGCTCAGGTAGCGCTCCCCCCAGTCGCACACCAGCGTCACGATGAACGCTTGCGGGTCGTCGACTTCCCGCGCTATGTCGGTGGCCGCCTGCACGAGGAGCCCCGTAGAGCCGCCCGCGAAAAGCCCCTCTTCCCGGGACACGCGCCGCGCCATGCGGAAGGCGACGCCGTCGCCGTTGGTGCGAAACTCGTCGATCACGTCGAGGGAGAGCGTGCCGGGAATCTTGTCGTTCCCGATGCCTTCGACCTTGTAGGGACGTCCTTCGACCTCCTCGCCGGTGTTGAAGTACGGAGCCACCATCGACCCCTCGGGGTCGACGCCCACGATGCGCACGTCCGGGTTCTGCTCCTTCAGGTACCGGCCCACCCCGGTGATCGTCCCACCGGTGCCCGCCGACGCCACGAAGTGCGTGACCCTGCCTTCGCTCTGCTCCCAGATCTCACGCCCGGTCGTCGCGTAGTGGGCGTCGGGGTTCGCCGGGTTGTAGAACTGATCGGCCATGACCGCACCCGGTGTCTCCGCGGCGATCCGCCTGGCGGTGTGCAGGTAATGATCCGGGTGGTCGTGCGGAACGGCGGTCGGCGTGATGACGACCTCCGCTCCGAACGCTCTCAGCAGCTTCACTTTCTCGCTGCTCATCTTGTCGGGCATGGTACAGATGCACTTGTAACCCTTCAGCGATGCGGCCATCGCCAGGGCCAGCCCCGTGTTGCCTCCCGTGGCCTCCACGATCGTTCCGCCGGGCTGCAGCGAGCCGTCGGCCTCCGCAGCCTCGATCATGGCCAACCCGATGCGATCCTTGATCGAGCCGCCCGGTCCCATGAACTCGCACTTGGCGTACACCGGACTTCGGCTGCCGTCGGTCACCGAATGCAGCCGGACCATGGGCGTCCATCCGATGAGGTCGAGGACGCTGTCATAGGGCCGGGGGTGACGCTCAGCCATGTGGGCTCCGAGGGAATGGGGACGGCTAGTGGACCGTTACGGGGCACTAGACCTCGCCCGCCGCGCCGATCGTGTCGGGGCGGGGGCGCTTCGAGAACCGAACGGGAACCTGGGCCCACACCTCGATGCGCTTGCCGTCCTGCCGCGCCGGTGTGAACCGCAGCCTGCGGGCGCCCGCGACCGCCGCGGAGTCGAAGGATTCGTATCCCGAGGTCCGGACCACTTCGACGCTGTCGACGCCGCCGGTATCATCGACACGCACGCGCAGGAGCGTCTCGCCCTCGGTGTCCTGATCCCACATCTGCAGAGGGTATTCGATGGGCACCTCGCCGAACAGCGGAGTCGGCTGCTCGATCTCTCCGTCCACGCCGCAGCCGCCGAGGCTCACCAGGCTGGCCCAGAGCCCCATCCCGACGACCCCGCCCATCATGCCGACGTCGATCCGATTCCGCTTCAATCGTCTTCCCTGCGCCGCGTGACGCTTCCGAGCTCGTAGAGGAGATGGAGGGCTTCGCGCGGTGACAGGTCGTCGGGATCGATCGCCCGCAGACGACGCACCATCGGATGCTCCACCTGGAATATCGATAGCTGATCGGGGGGAGCCTCCGAGTCCGGTCGGCGCGACCCGTGCCGGCCGAGCCCCTCCCCTCCGCCGCTATGTGTTCCCTCCAACTCGGCCAGAAGTTCCCGGGCCCGAGCGACGATTCCTTCGGGCAAGCCGGCGAGGCGCGCCACCTGGATTCCATACGACCGGTCGGCGCCCCCGTCGGCGAGTCGGCGCAGGAAGACGATCTCGTCGCCGACCTCCCGAACCGACACGTTCATGTTCTTCACGCCGTCGAGAAGGTCGCCGAGTTGCGTCAGCTCATGGTAATGCGTCGCGAAGACGGTTTTGGCCCCGATATGCTCGTGGATGTGCTCCGTGACCGCCCACGCGATCGAGACACCGTCGTAGGTGGACGTGCCCCGCCCGATCTCGTCGAGCAGAACGAGGCTGCGAGAAGTCGCGCCATGGACGATCGCCGCCGTCTCGCTCATTTCCACCATGAACGTCGACTGGCCGCGGGCGAGATTGTCGGACGCGCCCACGCGCGTGAAGATCCGGTCGGCGATCGCGACGCGCGCCCGGTCGGCGGGCACGAACGAGCCGATCTGGGCGAGAAGCTGAATCAGCCCGATCTGCCTGAGGACCGTGCTCTTGCCGGCCATGTTCGGCCCCGTGAGCACGATGATGCGTCCTGGCTCGTCGAGCACCAGGTCGTTGGGAATGAACTGGTCGCGCGGCATCATGGTTTCGACGACCGGGTGTCGTCCGGCGGTGATGTCGAGATCGAAACCCGTATGCACCTCGGGGCGGACGTACTGCCGTGAGACCGCGACGTACGCGAAGGCGGCGAGCACGTCCAGAGCGGCCGCGCGCGCGCCGGCGTCCTGCAGCCGGGCCACGACCCCCGCGGCGCGCTCACGCACCTGGGCAAACAGCTCGACCTCGAGCTTTCCGATGCGGTCTTCGGCACCGAAGACCTTCTCCTCCCACTCTTTGAGCTCGGGCGTGAAGTAGCGCTCCCCGTTGGCGAGCGTCTGCTTGCGCACGTAGTCGTCCGGAACCTTGCCGAGGTTCGCACGCGTGACTTCCAGGTAGTACCCGAACACCTTGTTGAAGCCGACCTTCAGGGAACCGATGCCGGTCCGTTCCCGCTCGCGCGTTTGCAGCGCGGCGATGAAGTCGCGCGCACCGTCGCGAACCGCCCGAATCTCGTCGAGCTCGGCGGACCAACCCTCGCGGATGATGCCTCCTTCGTGGAGGGCCGCCGGGGGGTCCTCGACAACGGCGCGGGCCAGCAGCTCCGCCACCTCCTCCATGCAGTCGAGCTCGGCCCCCAGAGAGCGCAGAAGCTCGGAGCCGGCCCCCTCCGCTACGTGCCTCACGCGCGGTAGCCGCTCGAGAGAGCGCCGAAGGCTCGACAGGTCTCGCGGCGTCACGCGCACCGTTCCGAACTTGCCCGCGAGTCGCTCGAGGTCGCTCACGCCCGAGAGGCACTCGCGCATGCCCTCTCGAAGCTCCGGGTGCTCGACGAGCTCACCCACCGCCTCCTGACGCGCCCAGATCTCGTCCGCGACCACCAGGGGCTCCAGCAACCAGCGCCGAAGAAGGCGCGCACCCATGGCCGTCACGGTCTCGTCGAGCACGGAGATCAGCGTGCCACCGTCCTCGCCGGGCCGCAGCGGCTCGATCAGCTCGAGGTTCCGCCGCGTCATCTCGTCGAGCAGCATGACGCGCCCCGCCCGGTGGATGCGGATCGGCTTCAGGTGCGTGACGCCGGCAGGCCGGATCTCGGCGAGGTACTGAGCCACGGCCCCGGCCGCTCTGACCAACGCGCCGTCGGCCGCTTGAAAGCCGAAGCCATGCAGCGATCGCACGGAGTAGACCCGGAGCAGCTCGGGCGTGGCGACGTCCTCCTCGAACATCCAGTCGTCTCGGACGGTGCGGGCGGTGCGGGGCGGTACGGCTCCGTCGATCTCGGCGGCTCCGGCCAGCGCGCGCGGCAGAAGCAGCTCGGACGGCTCCAGCCGGCCTAGCTCCGCACGGAGCTCCTCCGCCGGAACGGCTCGAACCTCGATCTCGCCGGTCGACACGTCCAACGCCGCGAGTCCGAACGACGACCCGCCGTCGGGAACCAGCGTCACGAGGAAGTTGTTGCGCCGCTCGGAAAGAAGGTTGTCCGCGAGAACCGTCCCAGGCGTGACGGTTTCCGTGACCTCGCGCTTCACGATCCCCTGAGCGAGGGCAGGATCCTCCACCTGATCACAGATCGCTACGCGGCGGCCCATCGCGACCAGCTTCGACAGGTACTCGTCCAACGCCTTGGCCGGCACCCCCGCGAGGGGCACTTTCGCGGCCGCCCCGTTGTTGCGCGACGTGAGCGTCAGTCCGAGGAGCTTGGCCCCCTCCTCGGCATCGCCGTGGAAGAGCTCATAGAAGTCCCCGACGCGAAAGAAGAGCAGCGAATCGCGATGGCGGGCCTTCGCCTCGCGCCACTGCTGCATGAGGGGGGTGTCAGCCGAGGGCATGCGTCAACATAGAACCGTCGGTGCGCGACTCAAGGTCAGAGGCAGATCGGAGCGTCCGGAATCGCCTCGAGCGGGTCGGGGTAATCGAACCCTCGGCACCCCTCGGCAAGCACTCGGAGGTTCGAACATGAGCACGGAATTCGACTACGGATACAAGACCACCGTCGCGGCACCGATCGACGAGGCAGAAGCGAAGGTGCGGGAAGCTCTCGCGGCCGAGGGCTTCGGTGTGCTCACCGAGATCGATGTCCAGGGCACCTTCGAACAGAAGCTGGATGAGGCATTTCGGCCGTACCGGATTCTGGGTGCGTGCAACCCGTCCATGGCGCATCGTGCTCTGTCCGAAGAGATCGACATCGGCCTGCTCTTGCCATGCAACGTGGTGGTCTACGAAGGCGACGAGCCCGGCATCACCGTCGTCGCGGCGCTCGATCCGGTAAAGCAGCTCTCCGTATCGGGTGCCGACATGGACGAGTTGGCTGAAGAGGTGCGAGATCGTATGAAGGCAGCGATCGGCAGGCTCTGACGGAACCTACCGGATGGGCCGCTCCGCCCGATCATCACGCACGAGGGCCGCGGTGATCCCCTGCGCGGTCAATTCGTCGAGGAGCCGCGCAGCCGCTTCGCGCTGCGCGAAGCGACCGACGCGCACGTGGGTGAACCGGCTCCCCTCCACATTCACGACGCGCACGTCGATGCCCGCCTCGCGCACGTCGTCGTGCACCGCGAACGCACGCTCTTCGTCCGCAAAGGCACCGAGCTGCACGTAATAGTTCATCACCGTGCCTGGGGCGGCGGCGGCCTCTGCGGTGGCGCGCTGCCGGTCGTTCTCGGCGCGCGAGGGCGGGTCGCGATCGGCTGCGGTCACGGGCGGGTCGTCGGCCGGACGAATGATACGAGCGGGCGTCGGCGTGGCCGACTCCGCGGGGGGCTCGCCCCGATCGGTCGCCCGCGTGGGTGTGTCTCCGCGTGGTGGCACGGGACCGGCGTCGGCGAGCCAGGCGTCGGCCCGGGCACGCGCATCGGAGCGGGGATAGTCACGAGTCAGCGTGGCCACGTAGCGGCGGGAGGCCCCGTCGTCGCCCACGGCGTACGCCGATTGTGCGAGCCGTAGGATCGCATCGGGCGTGAACTGGCCGCTCGGGTAAAGCACCACGAGGCGCTCGAAGTCGAGCTGGGCCTGGAGCGGATCGACGGTGAGGCGCCCTCTCAGCCAGAGCGCACGCTGAAGCTCGCGCCGGGACGCCGTCTCCTGATCACGCTCCCACCATCCCATGAGCGCGGTCCTCGCCTCCTCGGCCCTCCCCAGCCGAGCCAGCTCCTCCACCCGCTCCAGCCCGCTCTGTCCGGCGGCTTGGGAGGAAAAGGCCATCAGCAAGCCGACCACGGTGACGGCGGTTCGACGGATCATGCGGCCTCCATGTGGACCCTGAGCCCCAGGAGCCACGATTCGAGGAAGTGCTCGTCGCTGTGCGGGCTCGCCTTCAACAGCCGGTCGACCTCGAGCAGACCGGCGAGGGCGTGGTCGAGGTCGTCCGCCGTCCATTTTTTGGCCTGCCGTGCCAATCCGCGCGCCAGCCATTTCTGATGGCCCGGCAGGAGACGCTCCAGCTCCCGCTGCCCCTCGGCCTCGAGCACGCCCAGCCTCAGAAGCTGCATGGCCAGCCCCAGCGCGAGGCCGACCCCCGTCTCCCCCTGACCAAGCAGAACCGGAAGAGCTTTTCGAGCGCCCTCGAAATCGCGTAGGCCAACCATGTCGAACCAGCGCCAACGATCCTGGGATGGCAGCTTGGTCCCTGCGGCCTCCACGTCGGCAATCGAAATCTTGCGGCGCTCGCCCGCGAACTCGACCAGCTTCGCGAGCTCTTGGGCAAGGATGCCGAGATTGGGGCCGACCGCCGCCCCGAGAGCGCGTGCGGCGTCCACGTCCAGCTCGATGCCGTGCTCCTCACGGGCCCGCGCCATGAGCCATCCCGGCGCGTCGGCGTCCGTGATGGCACGGAATTCCACGGACTGCGCGTGCTTCGACAGGTCACGATAGAACTTCGCCTTGGAGCCGCCGGGCACGGTGCAGCTCAGAATCAACGCGAGGCCTGGCGGCGGCGCCTGAGCGACCCGAAGCAACTCGTCACGCGCCCGCTTCGTCGAGGCGAGCCCCTCCACCTCGCGCACGACCACCACGCGCCACTCGGCCATCATGGGCGGCGTAGCAATGACGGACGCCAGCGTCTCCGGGTCCACATCGGTCCCGCGAAGAGGATCGAGGTTGAAGTCGCGCGTCGCCGGGTCGAGGTGCGTATCGATCAGACCCCTGACGGCCTCCTCCTTTCGGAAGAGATCCTCGCCGTGCAGATAGAAGACACCGCCGAGCTTCTCGCCGAGTCCGGGAATGCGTGCAGGCGCGCTCATGTCTGCATAGTCTGCGGAGTCACGCCTGCGTAGCCTGCGGAGTCACGCGGGCGCGAAATCCCCGGGCGTACGTCAGCGGTCGAGTCGGTCCGCGCGGCGGACGTGAGCACGCTGCTCGTAACGCTGAGACAGGGGGGTGTAGTCGTACAGGAGCGTGTTCGCCCACAAGCCGCCGTCGAGCTCCGCCTTCGTGCTGAACGTGCCGGGCGGCGTAGCGCTCGTCGGCCGAGCGGTGAAACGCTGAGGCGCCCGATCAACCACGATCGGGGCGAGCTCGATCACGGGCGCCCCGGAAAACAGCACGGGAGACCAGGCGACGGCCGTCAGTAGAACGGCGATACCCAGGACCGTGAACGCGGGCGCGCCCGACGCTCCATGCGCGCTCAGGGTACGCTCGTCGTCGACGTGGTAGAGTCGGTGCTGGAGCCGGGGAGCGAAATCGTCTCGAAGCTCGGGCTCGGGCAGCGAACGGAGCAACCGGGCACCGTTGTCGAGCACGATCTTGTACCTGACACACGAGCCGCACCGCTCCAGGTGCCGCTCGATGGCGGTGACTTCGGACGCCGGGGCGGTACCGTCCAGGTACTCGGTAAAGCGATCGACCACATCTGAGCAGTTCATCAACGCCGGGCTCGCCGAATGGGGCTTGGGCGCCTTCGGCCCAAGATCCGTGCTGGTGTGATACTGTGGCAATGCGGGAGGGTTCCCCAACCAACGAGCCCCCGCCGAGTCTCCTCGACGGGGGCTCCCCATCCCCACCTCACACCGCACCCGAAGGTGCGCGCTCCACGACGACTCAGTCGATCATGGGAGCGATGATGTGCGCGAAGTTGTTGCGCGCACGGTTCAACCGGCTCTTTACGGTTCCCAGGTTGCACCCGGTGATGTCGGCGATCTCTTCGTAGGTCTTGCCGTCC
>Ga0299914_10003282_pt1 | contig 11411 bp, 5 predicted proteins | sample RVTome_10_FD_201361 | JGI IMG/M metagenome (GOLD analysis project Ga0299914, IMG submission 201361) | Soil microbial communities from uranium-contaminated site in the Upper Colorado River Basin, Wyoming, United States - RVT153D57 (version 2) ... | reverse complement strand
CATCGTGTCCTCGTTGTGGGGTCCTCGGCTTGCGAAAGCCGCACCATTCTACCTTCGCTCGGCTGCACTCGCGTGCAGCCTCACTGCGCGCTCGCGGCCGCTTCGCGGGCTTCCCGGCTGCCCTCGGTCAGGCGCCCTGTCCCGGACGGGCCTGGACCGGCTTCAACGCTCCATACAATTTGACATACTCCCGGGCTGAGGCGTCCCAGGACGAGTCCCGGGCCATCCCGGCCTCCTGGATCCGGCGCCAGCCGCCGGGGTCCCGCCAGGCGGCCAGCGCCCGCTGGAGGGCCCCGTGGAGGGCCCAGGGGGTGTATTCGGCGAACTTGAAGCCGGTGCCGGCACCCAGGTCGGCCTCGTCCACGTCGACGACTGTGTCCTCGAGTCCGCCAGTGCCGCGGACGACGGGCACGGTGCCGTAGCGGAGGCTGTACATCTGGTTCAACCCGCACGGCTCGAAGCGCGACGGCATCAGGAAGATATCGGCGCCCGCCTCGATGAGATGCGCCAGGCGCTCGTCGAACCCGATGGTGGCCGAGACGCGGTCCGGAAAGCGGGCCGCCAGCGAGCGCAAGAGGTCCTCGTACCTCGGCTCGCCGCTCCCGAGGAGCACCCAGCGCACGTCGAGCGGCATCAGCGCGTCGACGGACGCGGCGAACAGATCCATCCCCTTCTGGTCGGTCAGACGCGAAATGAGCCCGATCACCGGCGTCCGCAGCGCCTTGTCGTCGTGCGGAAGCCCGGCGGTCTCCAGGAGCGCTCGCTTCGCGTTCTGCTTGCCGGACAGATTCCCCGCGCTGAACGCCGCCGGCACGAACGCGTCGTGCTCCGGGTTCCATCGCGTGACGTCGATGCCGTTGAGGATCCCCACGAGATCCGGCGAGCGCCGCGCGAGCACGCCCTCGAACCCGAAGCCCAGGTCGGTGTGCACGATCTCCCGGGCATAGGTGGGGCTCACGGTGGTGATCTTCTCGCTGAAGTTGATGCCGCCCTTGAGATAGCTGATCCGCCCCCAGTGCTCGAGCGCCTGCATGTTGAAGACGTCCCATCCGAGGCCGATGCCCGGGAGCGTATCGGCCGGGAAGAGCCCCTGGAACGCCATGTTGTGGATGGTGAACACGGCCGGTACGCCGCCGACGATCGGATCCCCGGAGAGGTGCATCTTCTGGTAGACGGGGACGAGGCCGGTCTGCCAGTCGTGGGTGTGGATCACGGACGGGCGCACGCCGCGGGCCCTGATGTACTCCAGGGCGGCCCGGTTGAACAGAGCGAACCGCCACGCGTTGTCCGGGTAGTCTCCCGCGGCCGTGCCGTAAACGCCCTCGCGGTCGAACAGCTCGGGCACGTCGACGAAGCCCGCCGTCACGCCCGCTCCGAGGGCGCGCTCGTGGATCGTCACCGGCTGCTCATGGGCGCCGAGCGTGACGGTCAGGCTCGACGACGTGGAGCCGTCGAGGGGGACGCCGCGATAACGCGGCAGCACGACGGTTACGGAGTGGCCGAGCCGCGCGAGCGCGTCCGGCAGCGCCGCGACCACCTCGGCGAGGCCTCCGGTCGTCGCGAACGGGTGCGCTTCGGAGGCCACCATGACGATTGACAGGCCCGCGGCTTCGGCCGGGGCGGCCTGGCGCCCGCGCGCCGGCCGTTTCGTCGGCTGTCGAGGCGCGGACGTCCCTCCCCGGCGCGCCGGAGGCTTTCGAGCCTCCGGCTTCGAGGGGGCGGCCTTGCGGCTCCGCCGCGTGGCCGCCGGCGTCCCGATTGGGGTTGCGGCTTCCTCCGGGAGTGTGGTCTTGCGCTTGCGGGCCGAGGAGCGTGAGGATTTCCTGCCGCCCGGCGTGCGTGGGGTCTTGTCGTTCTTCTCGTCTGGCATTGCGATGAGGTCCGGGTGCTCTCTGTCCGGCTCGGGGACGCGGCACTGCGCACGCCCCGCCGGGCCGGGCGAACCATCAAGTCTAGCATCCCGCTCGGCCCACGGCCTCTTCAAAAAGCCGTACGGGCCGTCCCATCCTTTGGATCCGATCGCCCCGCCACCGGGGCCGTTGGCCGGAATGCGGCGCCGATGGGAGAACCGATGTGTGCTGAGTGGCGGCCCGGGCTTTGCTGGCCGGTGCACCTCTTCTGTCGTGCCGCCGGCGGGACGCGGGGATAGGAGGAGTCCCCGAGTTGCCGAGGCGGCGCCGGGGCCTCTCGCGGCCCGCGGTCGTGGGGGGCTCCGGTTCTTACGCTGCCGGGGCTCGGGGTTCGGGACTCGGGGTTCGGGACTCGGGCTTCAGGGGTCGCTCTTCCTTCTTCCTCCTTCCTTCTTCATCCTTTCGGCAACCGCCTGCTCACGCCGGCGCCCGCGCTCCGCCTCGCGCTCGGCTTCGGCGGTCATGCCGCGCCGCGCGTAGATGTCCGCGATCACGTAGTGGCCGAGCGGCGCCACTTCGGACGCCGGTCCCAGCTCGATGCCGCGTTCCGCCAGGCGGATCGCCTCGTCCAGGTTCTCTTCGAGATCGAGATAGAGCTTCGCCAGGAAGAGGTGCCCTTCGGCGAAGTGGGGGTTCGACTCGATGGCCTGCCGGAAGGCCTGGAGCTGCCGGGGGCGGTCGCCGACCTGCCCGTACAGGCGTCCCAGGTTGAAGTGCGCCTTGTAGTGATCGGGGTGCCGCTCGAGTTCCACCTGGTACTCGCGGATGGCGGCGGCGAGTTCGCCCCGCTCCTCGGCCATGAGCGCCAGGTTGAAGTGCGCGCCCCTGAACTCGGGATTGCGCTCGAGGGCGGTCCGCACCGCGGCCGCGCCGCCGGCGGCATCGCCCTGCCTGAACCTGATGATCCCCAGCACGTTGTGCGCGCCGGCCAGCTCCGGCTCGATCGCGAGCGCGTCGGTGATGAGCGCCTCCGCCTCCGCGAGCCGATCCTGCTCGGCGCGGATCTGGGCGAGCTGGAAGCGCGCCTGGGTGTTGCGGGGGCTGACCTCGAGGAGCCGTTCGTAGCCGGCCGCGGCGTCCTCGTCACGTCCCATGCGGCGGTAGGTGTTCGCGATGTTCGTCACGGCGAGGTCGTAATCCGGCTTCAGCTCGAGGGCCCTGCGGTACTGGGCGATGCCGCGCTCGAGCTGCCCCTGGCGGACGTACTCGTTGCCGAGCATGAACCAGGCGGCGATGACTGTCGGGTCGTCCACGACGACCTGCTCGAGGATGGCGACCGCCGCGTCGCCGCGCCCCTCGTGCTTGGACAGCTCGCTCGCGCGATTGATCCGGTTGAACAGATCGATCTTGTCCTTCGGGTCGGCCAGCGCGCCCTCGTCGTCCGGCCGGCCGGCGGGTCCGGTGAAGGTGCCCACGTAGCCGAGCGCCGCGAGGCGCGCGCGGGTATCCGGGTCGACCTCGATCGTCGGCCGCTCCCGGGGAGTGCGCTCCGACGCCGCGCGATGGATCTCCCGGAGCCGCTCGCGCATGGCATCGGCGACGGCCCGGCGATCCTCGTACAGGTTCGTCCGCTCGGCCGGATCGCGCTCGAGATCGTAGAGTTCGGGGCGCGGCGCGTCGATGTACTTGTAGCGTCCGGCCCGCAGGGACCTGAGGTCGCTCCAGCCGAACTGGTTCAGCGGATACAGGGACTCGGCGTACGCTTCGGACTCGTCCGCGGCCGTCGCGCCGCTCATCGCGCCGGCGAGGCTCCGTCCGGTCACCGACTCCGGCGAAGGCCTGCCCACGAGATCCAGGATGGTCGGCATCACGTCCATGGTGTGCACGAGATGCGCGACGCGCCGGCCGCGGGTCGCCGGGTACGGCGTCCGGACGATCAGCGGAACCCTGATCACGCCTTCGTACAGGAAGAAGCCGTGCGCGCCTTCGCCGTGCTCTCCAAGGCTCTCGCCGTGGTCGCCGGCGACCACGACGATCGTCCGATCGAGCAGCCCCCGCGCCTCCAGCGCCTGGACGAGGCGTCCGAGCTGCGAGTCCATGTACGCGATCTCCCCCGCGTACCCGCGCCCGTCGTAGGTCGTGCGGAACGGCTCCGGCGGGCTGTACGGGGCATGTGCGTCGAAGAAGTGCACCCAGGCGAAGAACCGGTCGTCGCCGACGCCCTTCAGCCACTCCAGCGCGGCGTCGGCGACATCGGAGGCGCGACGTTCGATCCCGCCGAGCGAGATGGCGCGGTGCTGGGAGAGGTCGAAATCGTCGACGTAGGTCTCGAATCCCTGGTCGAAGCCCCACCGCGAGTCGAGCACGTAGGCGCCGATGAACGCGCCGGTCCTGGCGCCGGCGTCCCGGAGGGTTTCGGCCAGCGTGACCTCCTCGTCGGCCAGCGCCGCGACGCCGTTGTCGCGGACGCCGTGCGCGGGCGGGAGCCGGCTCGTGAACAGGGTCGCATGCGAGGGCTGCGTGAGGGGCGCCGCCGACGCCGCCTGCTCGAACACGACGCCTTCGCGCGCCAGCCGATCGAGCACCGGCGTCTGCACGCCCTGAAAGCCGTACGGGCCGAGCCGATCGGCGCGCGTGGTGTCCAGCGTCACCACCAGCACGTTCAGGTCGTGTGGAGCGACGCCGAACGGCAGCCGTCCGAGATCGACGCCTTCGTGCGATCGGGTCGAACGCAGGCTCGTCCACGCCACGGCTCCGGCCGCGACGCCGGCGAGGAGGAGGACGGCTGCCAGCGCGAGCCGCGGCCGGAGCCGCGGGCGTGAGACATGCGGCGCCACCGGTCGCGGGGCCCGGCGCGGCTCCTGTCGCCGTCTGCTCATCGCGGCCGCCCGCCGGCCCGCCCGGCCGTCCCGCCGCTCAGACGCCGCACGGCGTCCCTCGCCGCGGTGAAGTCCGCGTCCGAGTCCAGCGCACGGCGGTAGTGCCCGAGCGCTTCGTCCTTCCTGCCGTCCGCCTCGGCGAGCGCGCCCAGCTCGAAGTGCGCGGGCGCCAGCCCGGCGTTCAGCGCCACGGCGCGTTCGAAGCCCGCCCGGGCGCCGTCGGCGTTCCCCGCCGCCCGCTCGACGAGGCCGTGGACGAAGTGACCGTAGAAGGAGTCCGGCTCGAGGCCAAGCCCCGTCCGCACGCGCGCCCTGGCCCGATCCGCGCGGCCGAGCGCCGCTTCCACGCGCGCGGCGTCGAAGTGAACCGCCGCGAACCGCGGGTTGAGTCCAGTCGCCAGCTCGTACTCCTCGAGCGCCTCGCGTCGCCGTCCGCTCGCGGCCAGCGCGCGGCCGAGGTGCTGATGGGCCTCGAAGCTGAGCGGGTGTTCCCGCGCGAGCGCACGGAATCCGCGGACGGCGTCGGCGAACGCGCCGCGCTCGAGATGGTCGAGCGCCTCGTAGAACGCGCCGACGAACCGCACGTAGTCGGACATCCTGTCCTTCGGATCGTCCGCCTCGCCCGCTGGCGCCGGCCGGTCCGGCCCGCCGCCGAGATATCCCAGGCTCTGCAACCGCTCGCGCGTCGCCGAATCGACGTCACGCCCGGACGCGACCGCCGCCTCGCCCCGCGCACCCAGCCGCTCCACTTCGCCGTGAAGCGCGCGGGCCAGGTTCCCCCGCCCGGCTGTCCGATCCGTCAGCTCGCCGGCGTCGTTCTTCAAGTCGTACAGCTCGGGGCGCGGGGCGGCGATGTACTTCCAGTCGCCGGTCCTGACCGCGCGCAGCTCGCTCCACCCGAAATGGAGCCGTTGGTACCAGCTCTCCGCGTAGGACGGCGGCACGTCGGCGCGCGTCCCGCCTCTCATCAGCGGCACGAGGCTCTCGCCGCTCAGGCGATCGGCGTCCGGCGCGGCGCGGCCGGATGCCAGCTCCAGGACCGTCGGCAGCAGATCGACGTGCCGCACCTGCTCGGACACCACGGTCCCGCCGGGCAACCCGGGCGCCGCGACGATGAGCGGCACCTTGATTGTCGAGTCGTACAGGAAGATGCCGTGCTCGGGCTCGCCGTGGTCGCCCAGGCTCTCGCCGTGATCGGACGTGACAACGACGACGGCGTTGTTCAGGAAGTCCTCGCCCGCGGCTTCCAGCAGGTAGCCCGCGGCCCAGTCGGCGGCCGCCACCTCCGCATTGTAGGGCTGATCCGGCCACCGGGCGGCGAACGCCGCCGGGGCGTCGTACGGCGTGTGCGGATCGTAGAGGTGCAGCCAGAGGAAGACCGGCCTGCCCCGCTCCCGGGCTCCGGCCAGCCATGCCGCCGCGTCCCCCGCCACTTCCGGGCCGCGGCGCTGGAGGTCGGTGAACGAGTATCGCGATCCCGCCGCGTCGAAGCGATCCACGTACTCCTCGAATCCCTGAGCGAGCCCGAAGCTCCGGGCGAGCACGAAGCTCGCGACGAACGCGCCGGTCGTGTAGCCCAGCTCCTGCAGACGCTCTGCCAGCGTCCGCGCCCCGCTGTCGAGCACGTAGCTCCCGTTGTCGCGCGCCCCGTGCTCGGACGGCAACAGGCCCGTGTGAATCGACACGTGCGAAGGGAAGGTCAGCGGCGAGTGCGCGGTTGCGTCGGTGAAGCGGACGCCGCGAGCCGCGAGGCCCCGCAGCGTCGGCGTGAGCCCGGCAAGCGGCCCGTCCGCCACCACCCGGTCGGCGCGCAGCGTGTCGATCGTGACGAGGATCACGTGGGGTGGGGTGACTGGCGTGGCGGGCGACGAGGAACGGGATGGCGAGCAGCCCGCTGACGTCAGCAGCGCCGCGATCGCCACGGGGGTCAGGACGCATGAGGCGCGCACGTGAACTCCATGGAAATGCAGCGGACGTTCGGATGGTTGGATCGGTTGCGCCCGAAGCTCGTCACCGCGCACGTCCCATCCGCGGAACATCGCATCTTTTCATCACTTGGACGCCGCGCGGCCGCCTCCGGCTTCATCGCCGCGGCAGGTGTCGCGCTTGCATGGCACCGGCGGCGGCGAACCACTGCTATTCAACCAGATGTTCAATTCGAAGGGAGACAGGCCATGTCGTGGAGAAGGGGCGCCGCGCTGGCGCTCATCCTCGCGGCCGCGGGTGCCACTCCGGGGACCACGTGGGCGCAGGGCCGGCAGAACTCGACGCTGACGGGCACCATCACCGACGACACGGGGGCGCGGCTGCCGGGCGTCACCGTGACGGCGAGCAGCCCGAGCCTCATCGGCGGCACCGTCACCAGCGTGACGGACGAGAGCGGGACCTACCGCTTCCCGGCGGTGCTCCCGGGCACCTATGAAATCACGGCGTCCCTCAGCGGCTTCAAGACCGTGCGCCGCACCGACATCCGCGTGCCGGTGGGCGAAACCGTGACGGCCGACGTCCGGATGGAGGTCGCGGCGGTCGCCGAGACCGTCACCGTCATGGGCGCGGCGTCCACCGTGGACGTCAAGAGCTCGGCGTCCCCGGTGAACCTCGACAGCACGCTGCTCCAGAACCTGCCGACCGGCCGGTTCCAGCCTGACATCATCAACACGGTGCCAGGCGTGTCGAACAGCTCCGCGTTCGGCGGGGAGACCGATTCGAACGCCCTGCTCATGGACGGCGTGGACGTCAGCGATCCGGAGGGCGGCACGCCCTGGGCGTTCTTCAACTACAACTGGGTGCAGGAAGTCCAGATCGTCGCGCTCGGTGCCAACGCCGAGTACGGCGAGTTCACGGGCCTGGCCGCCAACAGCATCATCCGCTCGGGCAGCAACCGCTTCTCGGGGCTCTTCGAATACTGGACGGTCCGGCCCGACTGGGTCGGGTCCAACACGTCCTCGCTCCCCGACGACCTGCGCGAGGACTTCACGCCCGAGCAGATCGAGAGCTGGTTCGACACGACCGCGCAGATCGGAGGGCCGATCGTGCGCGACAAGCTCTGGTTCTTCAGCGGCTGGCAGTTCCTCCGGGAGAACCGCATCCCGGCCGGGGCCGACATCGCCAGTACGGAGGACAACCCGCGCTTCCTCACGAAAATCAACTGGTCGGCGTCGCCCTCCGTGCGGCTCGAGGGGTTCGTCGAGGCCGACAAGTTCGACGTGACGGGCCGTGGCGCGGGACGCTTCCGTCCCGCCGAGACGACGATCGTCGAGCCGTCGCCCGAGGTGAACTGGAACGTGCGTCTGACCTGGACGGTCGACGCGCGCACGCTCGTCGAGGTGCGGCACGGCGGCTATGACGGGTACTTCCCGCTCGACCCGACCCCGCCGAACACCGTCGCCGGCCCTCCGCCCCGCTATGACATCGCGAGCGGCTTCTATTCGGTCAACACGCCGTATTTCGGCCGGTTCGATCGCCGCCCGCTCACCACGACGGCGACGATGACGCGCTACGTCGATCAGTTCCTGGGCAAGAGCCACGAGTTCAAGTTCGGGTTCGAGTACCAGAACGCCAAGGTGACGAACGAGTTCGGCTACCCGGGCGACATCTTCTACCTCGACTACGCCGGCGAGCCGTACCTCGCCTACCTGTACGAAGGCTACCTCCAGAACGCCACGATCAACCGGACGTCGATCTACGTGCAGGACACCTGGAGCGTGAACGATCGCCTGACGATCAATCCGGGCCTGCGGATCAACTTCAACCGCGGGTCGGTGCCGACGGCCGGCACCGTGATCAGCACGAATCCGATCGCGCCGCGGATCGGCGCCGCCTGGGACGTGGTCGGGGATCACAAGACCGTCGTCCGGGCGCACTACGGCCGCTATCATGACGCCCTGCTGACGGGCACGTTCAGCTTCATGGACATCGAGGGGCTCAGTCCCTTCATCACGGCCGCGGTGCTCGCCCCCGGGGACTTCGACGAGATCGATCGAATCGATCCGGACGTCAGCTTCGGGGTCGACGACAACATCTCGCACTCCTACGTCGACCAGTACCTGCTAGCGGTCGAGCGCGAGATCCTGCCGGACTTCTCGGTGACCGCCCAGTACATCAGGCGGAATTTCGAGAACTTCATGGCCTTCACCGACACGCGCTCCCAGTACGAGCCCGTCACGGTGATCGACCCGGGACCGGACGGGGAGGCCGGCACCGCCGACGACGGCGGTCCGCTCACGGTGTTCAACCTGCTGAACCCGGGCGAGTCGTTCAGGCAGATGACGAACCCGGACGGGGCGTTCCGGCGCTACAACGCCTTCCAGCTGATCGGCCGGAAGCGCTGGTCGAGGAACTGGCAGCTGCTGGGCGCCTACACGTGGTCGCGCAACATCGCGACCATCGACAACATCGGCGGGACCAACGCCGGGTTCGGCGACGCCGGGAGGAACGGCGTGTTCGCGAACCCCAACTCGCTCGTCAACGCCGAAGGGCACACGGCGATCGACCCGACCCATGAGTTCAAGGTGTCGGGCACGTACCGGGTCCCCTGGGTCGGCGGCTTCAACGTGAGCGGAACCTACGCCTACCGCAGCGGCCAGACGTGGGCCCGTACGATCAACTCGGGTTTCGGCGGCCTGCTCAGTCAGGGATCCGAGACGATCCTCGCCGAGCCCCGGGGGTCGCGCCGCCTCGACGCGATCAACAACCTCGACCTCCGCGTGGAGAAGACGTTCCCGCTGCGATCCGCCCAGCGGACGGTCGGGGTGTACTTCGACATCTTCAACGTGACCAACCAGGGGATCGCGCTGACGGTGCAGAGCCTGTCGGGAAGCAGCTTCGGGGAGCCGGACGACTGGTCCAGCCCGCGGACGCTGCGCGTCGGCGGGCGGTTCTCGTTCTGACGGGGCCGCCACGATGTCCGGGGTCAGGTCGTGAATCGCCGGAGGCTTCACGACCTGGCCCCGCCGTCGGGCGGCCACCGCTGAGGTGCTAGAATCAGGGCCGTGCGCCAACAGCCCACGGCTACAGGCCGCGCGGACACCCGGGAAGTCCAGGAGCTTCGACGGCTGAAGGAGGAACAACCCGACCTGGCGTCGGCCGTCGATCTGCAAATCGAGCTGCTGCAGCTCCAGCGGCGCGTGATGTCCCGGGTGCCCCTTCCCTCCATCCCGCTCGATTCCGGCCACCTGCAGGCGCTGCTCGCCTCGGGGCCGATCCTGCAGTTCGATCACCTGCCGCTCGACTGGAGCGACATGCGGTTCCTGCTCCGGGCCACGGCCTCGGCCATGCGCACGCACGACGCGATCGACGAGGAGGAGTGCCGGCGGGTGGAGGCGCTCTCCCGGGACTCGGCGCGGCTGCCAGCCATCCTGCGCGCGTGGTACGAGTCGGTCCGGCCCGGGGCGACGGGACTCGACGCCGAGGCCGGCCTCGAGACGGTCTTCCAGCAGTCCATGCGGCCGTTCCTGACACGCGCGGCCGACGCCATCATGGCCCGGAGCGATTTCTCCGGCTGGCTGCGCGGCACGTGCCCGCTCTGCGGCGGCGAGCCCGACCTGGCCGTCATCACGCCGTCGGCCGAGCGCCTGCTCATCTGCGGCCGCTGCACGGCGCGCTGGCCCTTCGCACAGCTCACCTGCCCGTTCTGCCTGAACCAGGATCGGAGCCGGATCACGTCGTTCGCGAGCCGGGACGGGCAGTACCGCATCTTCGCGTGCGACGCGTGCGGGCGCTACCTCAAGGCCTACGACGCGCGGCGCGCCTCGCGTCCGGTGATGCCGGCCGTGGACAGCATCGCCACGCTGCCGCTCGACGCGGCGGCGATGCAGCGGGGGTACAAGTAGGCCCGACCTTCAGGTCGGGCGTGGTGCTAACCACCCCGACCCGAGATGCCGATTGTCGGCGGCAGGCGCCGCCGGGGTGAGGCGCGGCACACCCGGCACGCCCGACCGGGGTGATTGCGGCACGCCCGACCTGAAGGTCGGGCCTACTGCTGATCTTTGGTCAGGAGGTCTGTCGCCTTCTGGGACAGCCAGTCGAACAGGTGACGGGTCTCCCAGAAGCGGGCCTGGTTCGATGTCGCGCCGAGCACGACGACGGCGACCTGGTGGTTGCTCTGGGGGAGCTTCAGGAGCGTGGCGAGGCAGTAGCCGGCCTTGGAGATGAAGCCGGTCTTGCCGGCCATGACGTCCACCTCGCCGCCGCGCAGCAGGTGATTGGTGCTCCGGATCGTGAACGTCCGGCGGCTCGTCGAGACTTTGTACTCCGGCGTCCGCATGATCCCGGCAACCCGGTCGTCGGCCGAGGCGAGCGAGATGAGCCGCGACAGGTCGTAGGCCGAGGAGATGTTGTCGGGGTTGAGCCCGGACGGGTCGGCGAAGGTCGTGCTCTCGAGCCCCAGCTCGAGCGCCTTCTCGTTCATCCGCTCGAGGAAGGCCGCGCTTCCGCCGTGGGAGATGCGGGCGAGGGCCCGGGCGGCGGCGTTGTCCGACGCGATGAGCGACAGGTGCAGCAGGTTGTTGACCGAGACGCGCTCGGCCGCCCTCAGGAACGTCGTCGAGGCGGCGTAGACGTCGCTGCGCTGGATGGTGACGACGCGGGTCAGATCGGGGTCGTCCTCGAGGAACACCAGCGCCGTCATCACCTTGGTGATGCTGGCAATCGATCGCTTGTCCTGGCCGTTCTCCTCCCAGAG
>Ga0299914_10003278_pt1 | contig 11416 bp, 12 predicted proteins | sample RVTome_10_FD_201361 | JGI IMG/M metagenome (GOLD analysis project Ga0299914, IMG submission 201361) | Soil microbial communities from uranium-contaminated site in the Upper Colorado River Basin, Wyoming, United States - RVT153D57 (version 2) ... | reverse complement strand
ACGCCACATCGACCTCCCCTGCACTCCGGAGCGGGTCTGGCGCACGGTCGCCGCCGCCGAGGCGGGCACGCTTCCCGAGCCCTGGCAGGATCCGCCCGCCGTCTTCGCCCGCTTGCGTGCCGCACCCGCGTCCGCCGGACTCGACGAGGCCACCCGCGACGCCGCCGAGGGCATCTGATCGGTCTCGCGCCAGGTCATCTGGGGGCCGCCAGTCCCAGAACGCCATCTGGGGAACGACCGTCCCGGAATCCGCAACGGACGTTCCCCAGACAGCCGCGCTAGTGCGACGTCGGCGCCTCGAGGAGCAGCTCGAGGGCGTGCGGCACGACGTCGAGGATCGCCCCGAGCTGCTCCACGCACCCCTTCGGCGAACCGGGTGCGTTGCAGATGATCGCCTCACCGCGCACGCCGGCGATCCCGCGCGACAGCCTGCCGAGCGGGCTGGCCAGGCGCATCGCCTCGGCGAGTCCCGGCGCGTCACGTTCGACGACCCGAGCGGTGCCCTCCGGCGTCTGGTCCCGCGGGGCGAACCCGGTGCCGCCGGTCGTGACGACGAGCCCGGCGAATCCCTCGGTCATCTCCAGCAGGGCGAGCTCGACGGCGTCGGCGCCGTCGGCCGTGAGGCGGTGCTCGACGACGTCGAACCCGGCGTCGCCGAGTTGGGCGACGAGAGCCTTGCCGCTGGCGTCCTCACGGTCACCGTGCAGCACGCCGTCGCTGACGGTCAGCACCTTGGCCTGCTGTTGCGTCGCCTCGTCGCTCATGCCCGCGACGGTAACGCGGCGGCCGTCAAGACCCGAGGCGCTCGCCGTCCCCCGGTCGGGCCCCGTTGGCGAAGTCGCGCCACGCCATCGCCGCGCGGCCCTCGGGTTGCACGGTGACGAGCCGCAGGGCACCCTCGCCGGCGACGGCGATGTCGCCATCCAGGGATCCCGGCCCGTCCCCTCGCTCGGCGACCGCCGGCTCGGCGGCGAGCACGCGCAGGCGCTTGCCCCGGAACGTCGTCCACGCATGCCCGGCACGCACCCAGCGGTCGAGGGCCGTGGCCGGCCGCGTCCAGGCGAGCTCCCACTCGGCCGCGTCGACCTTCCTGGCGTAGGTGGCCTCACCCTGCTGTGGCACCGGTGCCGGCAGTGGGCCGTCGAGGACGTCGACGAGCAGCCGGGTGCCGACGTCGACGAGCTGAGCACGAAGCTCCTCGAGCGTGACGCGCGGCCCGATCGGCACCTCCTCGCTGGCGTACACGGCACCGGTGTCGAGACCCTCTTCGACATCCATGATGCAGACACCCGTCACCGCGTCACCGGCGAGCAGCGCCCGCTCCACCGGCGCCGCACCGCGCCAGCGGGGCAGCAGGCTGAAGTGCACATTGATCATCGGCAGGGCGGCGAGCACGTGCGGCTTGAGGATCCGCCCGAAGGCGACCACGACGCCGAGCTCGGCGCCGGCCGTGAGCACGTCGTCGACGACCTCGCTCACCGGGATGCCCAACTCCACGGCGGCCGCCTTGACCGGGCTCGGCGAGAGCTCGCTCCCTCGGCCACGCCGCCGGTCAGGCCGGGTGACGACGAGTGCGATGTCGTGGTCGGCAGCGTGCAGCGCCCGCAGCGGGGGCACCGCCATCTCGGGCGTACCGAGAAAGACCAGCCGCCGCCCCGCCATCGGGGTGTCAGCGCAGGCGCAGGCGTCGGCGCTGCGTCGTGACCTGCTGCTCGGCGGACGTCTCGCTGATCCGGCGGTACTCGGCCAGCGCCTCCTTGCGCTGGTCGGGCGTCATCCGGTCGAACATCAGCACACCGTTGAGGTGGTCGACCTCGTGCTGGAACATGCGCGCCTCGATCTCGTCCACCTCCCGCTCGACCTCGTTCCCGTCGAGGTCGATGCCCCTGACGAGCACCGTCTTCGGGCGGGCGATCTCGACGTAGAGACCGGGGATCGACAAGCAGCCCTCCTCGTAGACCCACTCGCCGTCGCCGTCGGCGATCTCGGGGTTGACGATCGCCTGCGGCTCGTCGCCGAAGTCCCAGACCACGATCTGCTTCTGGATGCCGATCTGCGGGGCGGCGAGGGCGAGGCCGTTGTCCGTCGTGTAGAGACTCTCGAGCATCGCGTCGACCTGGCGCAGCACCTTGCCGTCGACGTCGTCCACCGGCGCGGCTTTCGACTTCAGCACGGGATCGCCGAAGGTGCGGATCTGCTGGGCCATACCCCCAGGATACGAACGGTCGGCGGGATGCGGGCTGTCATGATGGCCCGGACATGTCTCACTACTTCGACGAGCGGCCGGCGGTGCCCTCGGCCGAGCGGTCGTTGACGATCGATCACACCGACCCGCCGTTGCAGCTCCTCACCGATCGCGGCGTGTTCGGCCACGGGCGTCTCGACACCGGCACCGCGCTGCTGCTGCGCCAGGCGCCGCCCCCTCCGGCGGCAGGCACGCTGCTCGATCTCGGCTGTGGCGCCGGGGCGATCGCCCTCACGCTCGCCCGCCGCTCCCCCGCGGCGACCGTCGTCGCCGTCGACGTCAACGAACGGGCCCGCCAGCTCTGCGCCCGCAACGCCGCGTCGAACGGGCTCACCAACGTGACGGTCGCCGCACCCGACGACGTCGACCCGGCGACCCGCTTCGAGCGGATCTGGTCGAACCCACCGATCCGCATCGGCAAGGCGGCACTGCACGAGCTGCTCGCCACGTGGCTCGCCCGCCTCACCCCGGGCGGCAGCGCGGTAGTCGTCGTGCAGAAGCATCTCGGCGCCGACTCCCTCCAGCGCTGGCTCACCGAGCACGGCTGGCCGACGCAGCGCATCGCCAGCAGCAAGGGCTACCGGCTGCTCCGGGTGCGAGCGCGATCGTGATTGTGGTGATCGCCCTGCTCCGCGGCGTCAACCCCGCGGGGTTCCCGTCGATGGCAGGGTCGCGGTGCCCTGGAACGTCCAGCCGGTCACCTTTGGCTGCCCCGCCGAGTAGTAGGTCTCGAGATCCATGACGCTCATCCCGCCGTCGGCGATCAAAGCCGGGATGTCACGGTTGAGATTGCACCCGCAGGCAACGACGCGCTGCACGGGGTTGAGCCGGTCCTGCCAACGCCGCACCTTCAGGTCGTCGGCCCTGCCGTGCTCGACGAAGTGGAGCGTCCCGCCCGGCCGGAGCACGCGGCCGATCTCGCGGACGGCCTGCGGCGCGTCGGGGATCGAGCACAGCGTCCACGTCAGCAGGGCGGCATCGGCCGAGTTGTCGTCGACGTCGATCGCCTGCCCGTCGAGCCCGACGAAGTCGACCTCGACGTCGGTCGCCGCGAGCCGAGCGGCGGCCAGCTCGCGGCCCTTCGCCAGCGGGTCGACGGCGAGCAGCTTGGTGACGGCGGGCGGCAGGTGCGGGAGGTTGAGCCCGCTGCCGAAGCCGACCTCGAGCACGGTGCCGGTGAGCGGAGCGCACACCTCCGCCCGGATTCGACGGGACTCGCTCGTGTTGCAGGCTTTGTTCATCACGCGCGGGAAGATGTGGTCGCTGTAGAAACCCACCGCCGCAGTCTCCCACCACAGTCGGCGCCGACCCGTTCTCGATTGTGTTGCCGCTGCCGTACCCTCACCGGCAGTGGCGAACGACGGGCTGCGTGCGATTGCGTCGGCGGTCGCGGCATGCCGCGCCTGCCCGCGACTCGTCGCGTGGCGCGAGGAGGTGGCCCGCACCAAGCGGCCCGCCTTCGCCGACGACGACTACTGGGCCCGCGGCGTACCCGGGTTCGGCGACCCTCGCGCCGCGGTCATGGTCGTCGGGCTCGCGCCCGCTGCCCACGGTGCGAACCGGACCGGCCGGATGTTCACCGGCGACCGCTCGGGGGACTGGCTCTTCGCCGCGCTGCATCGTGCCGGCTTCGCCAATCAGCCGACGTCCACGCACTGCGACGACGGGCTCGTCCTGGCGAACGCGTGGGTGACGGCGCCGGTGCGCTGCGCCCCACCGGCCAACAAGCCTGCTCCCGACGAGCGCGACGCGTGCGCCAAGTACCTCGCCGAGGAGATCCGTGTCATCGACCCGCGCGTCTTCGTCGCTCTCGGCCAGTTCGCGTGGGACGCGGTCTGCCGCCTGATCGGATGGCACGGGCACAAGCCGCGCTTCGGTCACGGTGCAGAAGCCGAGCTCGCCGACGAGCGGACACTGGTCGGCTGCTACCACGTCAGCCAGCAGAACACGTTCACCGGCCGCCTGACCGAGGAGATGCTCGACTCCGTCTTCCACCGCGCCCGCCGGCTCGCCGGGCTGGAGCGCGGCGGAGTACGAACCGCACTAGGCGCGGGGTGGGTCGACGGCGATCCTCGCCCGTGAGCCGGTCGCTCGCTTGGCGCCGACCAGCGCCTCACCGAGCGTCGTCCAATCGGGCGCGCGGACCGTGTAGCTGCCAGCCGCGCCGCCGACCTCGACGAGGGCCGAGCGCTCCAGCTCGGCCGTGAGCTCGGCGCTGCCTGCGCCGGTGACCGTGGCCAGCGCGCGCACCGGCGGCAGCTCGAGCAGCCGCCGGCGCTCGCCCTCGGCGGCGAGCAGGCGAGTCGGGTCGGCGAGGAGGGCCGCACGGAACACGTCGTGGCCGGGCAGGAACGTCTGCACGAGCAGCCGCCCGCCCCGCGAGCGCGGCCCGAGCAACCGCGCCGCCTTGACGAGGAGGCCCATCGCCTGCTCCGCCGCGCGATACCGCGGGGCGAGCAGCTCGCGGTCGAAGTCCAAGAAGGCGACGACGTCGGCGCGCTCGACGCGGTGCAGCACGGCCTCCGTGCCGACGTAGACACCGGCGGCCTCGGGCCGCTCGTCGCCACCGCCGGTGACGGCGACGGCGGGGCGATTGGCGGCTGCGGTGAGCTCCTCGCGCAGCCGCGTCACACCCGGGCGCAGGTTGCCGAACGCCGAGCCCCCGCAGTGCTGGCACACTCTCGCGCGCACCGTCCCACAGCGCGGGCAGACGAGCTCGGCGTCTCCGGGCTGTGCCACGGCGGCATCGCAGCGCTCGCAGCGGAGCAGCGCCTTGCACGACCGGCACGACAGGATCCGCCCCCGCCCCGGCGTGTTGTGCACGCAGACGACGGTGAGCGCGTGGTTGCGCAGGTGGCGGATCAGGGCCGGCGTGACGAGTGACGTCTTCCACGGCTCCTCGGCGGTGCGGTCGACGACGTCGACGATCGGCCAGCCCGACCTGGCGACGTCGGCCGGCAGGCGGTCGAGCCGGCCGGCCGCGGCGAGGCCGGCGACCGTCGGCGCCGGTGACGTCAGCAGCACAGGGACGCCGGCGCGGCGGGCCCGCTCGAGGAGCACGTCGCGGGCGTGCCAGGTCGGCGCCCGCTCCTCCTGCAGCGCCTCGTCGTGCTCGTCGATCACCACCACCGCGGCCATCGACGGGCACGGCGCCCACGCGGCGACCCGGGAGCCGATCACCACGTCGACACCGGCTGCGGCCGCGGCCCACGCCCGCGGGACGAGCGCCGTGGTGAGACCGCGCCGGTCCAGCGCCGCGGCCATCGCCACCGCCCTGGCGACCGTCGGCACCGCGGCGAGCGTCGGCCCGCGGTGCGCTGCGGCCACGATCGCCTCGACCGGCGATGTCGCCGGCGGGATGACGAGCACACCGCCGCCAGCATCGAGCGTCGCCGCGGCCTGCGCACCGACCGGGCCGAGCCGGCTCGTGCTCGCCGTCCGCTGCGCGCTGGGCAGCGACGTCACGCGCGTCGGCGGGCTCGCCGCGATCAGGAACGGCCGCAGGCGTCCCGCCGCCCAGCGCACCGATGCCCAGCCGGCGAGAGTGAGCAGCTCGGGCGCCGGGCCGTGGGAGACGACGGCCTTGATCGGCTGGAGCCGCGCCGCGTCGACGAGCGCATCGGGCGGCTCGAGCGCGGTCACCCAGCCGGCGACGCGGCGACCGTGCAGCGGCGCCCTGACCAGCGCTCCGACGGCGAGCAGGGGATCGTCGTCGGCGACGTAGTCGAACTCCTTGTCCAGCCCGGTGACGTCGGGCAGCACGCGGACCCGCATCACGGGTCCCCGCGGATCAGAGACCGACGGCCGACTTGAAGTCGCCGAGCTTCGAGACCTGCTCCCACGTGAACTCGGGATTCGACCGGCCGAAGTGTCCGTAGGCAGCGGTCGCCCGGTAGATCGGGCGCTTGAGGTCGAGGTCGCGCACGATCGCGCCGGGCCGCAGGTCGAACACCTCGCGGACCGCCTTGACGATGTGGTCCTCGTCGACGATCGCGGTGCCGAACGTCTCGACGAGGATGCTCATCGGATGCGCGACGCCGATCGCGTAGGCCACCTGCACCTCGCAGCGCTGCGCCGCGCCGGAGGCGACAACGTGCTTGGCCACCCAGCGCGCCGCGTAGGCGGCCGAGCGGTCGACCTTGCTCGGGTCCTTGCCACTGAAGGCGCCGCCGCCGTGGCGGCCCATCCCGCCGTACGTGTCGACGATGATCTTGCGCCCGGTGAGCCCGGCGTCGGCGTGCGGGCCGCCGAGCACGAACGTGCCGGTCGGGTTGATGAACACGTCGTAGTCGTCGTCGGCGAACTGAGCCGGGATCGTCGGGCGGATCACCTGCTCGATCAGGTCCGGGCGGATCACGGTGTCGCGATCGATGCCGCCCTGGTGCTGCGTGGAGATCAGCACGTTCCTCAGGGCGACGGGGACACCGTCGGCGTACTCGTAGGTCACCTGCGTCTTGCCGTCGGGGCGGAGGTAGGGAACCTTGCCCGACTTGCGCACTTCGGCCAGGCGCTCGGCGAGGCGGTGCGCCGTCCAGATCGGCAGCGGCATCAGGTCGGGCGTGTCGTTGCACGCGTAGCCGAACATCATGCCCTGGTCACCGGCGCCCTGGGCGTTGATCGCGTCCTCGCCGGCCGTACCGCCACGGAGCTCCTCGGAACTGTCGACTCCCTGGCCGATGTTCGGTGACTGCTCGTCGATCGAGACGATGACACCGCAGGTGTTGCCGTCGAACCCGTAGAGCGCGTCGTCGTAGCCGATCGACTTGATCGTCTCGCGGGCGAGCTTGGGGATGTCGACGTACGCCTCGGTGGTGATCTCACCGGCGACCACGCAGAGCCCAGTCGTCAGCAGCGTCTCGCACGCCACTCGCCCGTTGGGGTCCTCGGCGAGGATCGCGTCGAGGACGGTGTCGCTCACCTGGTCGGCCATCTTGTCGGGATGGCCTTCGGTGACGCTCTCGGAAGTGAACGTCCAACGGGACATGGTCTGGCCTCTCGCTTTCGGTCTGGTTCGGGAGTTGATCAGGCGTCGCCGCCGACGGGCAAGTCGGCCCCGTCGACGAGCTCGTCAGCGCCATCGTCTGCGACGGGTTCGACCTTGGGCGTCTTGATGATCTTGTCGGAGGCGATCTCCTCGAAGCCAATGCTCAGCGGCTTCCGGCTCACCGAGGACACCTGCGGCGGGATCATGTGACCGAGGCCCTCGCCGAGCTGGTTGAAGTAGGCGTTGATGTTGCGGGCGCGCCGTGCGGCGAGGGTGACCAGCCCGAACTTCGAGCCAACCCGGTCGAGCAGCTCCTCGATCGGCGGGTTGATCATCGTGTCGTGGGAACGTTCCATCGGTTGTGCCAAGCCTTGTCGCTAGAGGGGGCGGTGAGCGGATTCGTGGGGAAAGCGGACGCGGCAGCCTACCGGCGGCGGGCCCGCTCGATGATGCGGAGGAGGTCGTCGATCGTCTCGTCCAGGTCGTCGTTGACGAGTACATGGTCGGCGAGCTTGAGCCCGACCGGCTCCTCCGACTCCGCCTTGCGCAACCGGGCGACGACCTTCTCCTCGCGGTCGCCCCGCTCGCGCAGGCGACGCTCCTGCTCGGTGCGCGTGGGCGGCAGGACGAAGACGAGCACCGCATCGGGCTGCAACGCCTTCACCTGCTGGGCGCCGTCGACCTCGATCTCGAGCACGACGACGTCGGCACCGGCCGCCGGCTCGGGCAGCGGCGTGCCGTAGTAGTGCCCGAGGAACTCGGTCCATTCGAGGAACCCGCCGGCGTCGATGCGCTGGCGAAACCGCTCCGGCGCGACGAACTCGTACGCGCCGTCGGACTCACCCTCGCGCTGCTCGCGGGTGGTCCACGAACGCGAGAGCCAGAGCCGGGGATCGCGGCTGACGAGTTGGTGCGCGATCGTGCTCTTGCCGACGCCTCCCGGACCCGAGATGACGACGGTGATCGGTCGCGTTGTCGGCTCGGGCGGGGTCACCCGAGGGCGGACAGCAGTGACTGGCGCTGCTGTGCCCCGAGGCCCTGGACACGACGGTTGTCGGCGATCCCGATGTCTTCCATCACTTTGCGGGCCTTGACCTTGCCCACGCCCGGGAGCGACTCGAGCAGTTGGACGACCTTGAGCTTTCCGACATTGGCGTCGTCCGAGTCGAGTGCGTCGGACAGGGACAGGGACCCCATCTTGAGACGGGCCTTGACCTCGGCACGGGCGGCGCGCGCTTCCTTCGCCTTCTGCAGCGCTTGTTCCCGCTGCTCAGGGGTGAGGGACGGAGGTGTTGCCATGTCCGGAACGCTAGCGCAGGGGTTTCGGCAGCAGGCGGATCTCCGCCGACTTCGTGAACCTGTTCACAAGATGGCGAGGTCGGCGAGCCCGCGCAGCACGGCGATCGGCGCCCGCGGATCGGCGAAGGTGGCCGTGCCGACCTGGACGGCGACCGCGCCGGCGAGGAGGAACTCCGCGGCGTCCCACGCCGTCGCGATGCCGCCGACACCGATCACGGGCAGCCCCGGATGGGAGGCGGCGACGTCGTGCACGGCGCGGACAGCGACGGGATGGATCGCCCTGCCCGACAAGCCTCCCCCGCCGGCGCCGAGCGCCGGGCGGCGCGTGCGTTCGTCGAAGGCGAGGCCGAGCAGCGTGTTGACGCAAGTCACCGCCTCGGCGCCGGCGTCGCGCGCGGCGCCGGCCACGTCGGCGAGACGAGCCGTGTTGGGGCTCAGCTTCGCCCAGCAGGGCCGCCCGGCGCGGGCGGCGACGGCGGCGATGACCTCGGCGGTGCGCTCCGGATGATGGGCGAACATCGTCGTGCGGACATCGCCGTGGTCACGCACGTTGGGGCACGAGAGGTTGACCTCGACGGCGACGACTTGGTCGGGGGCGCCGGCGAGCATCCCGGCGGCCTCGGCGTACTCGTCCACCGTGCGGCCCCAGATGCTCGCGACGACCGTCGCCTCCGTGGCGACCAGGCCGGGCAGGACGTGGTCGAGCCAGTACCGGACGCCCGGGCCCTGGAGCCCGACGGCGTTGAGCATCCCGGCGGCCGTCGGACGCAGGCGCGGGGCGGCATTGCCCGCCCACTCGAACGCGGCGAGTGACTTGACGACGACGGCGCCGAGCTGGGACAGGTCGAACGCGCCGGCCAGCTCCGTCCCGTACCCCGCCGTTCCCGAGGCCGTCATCACCCGGTTGCGCAACGTGACCGAACCGATCGTGACTGGGCCGGCGCGGTTCACTGCTCGCTCCGGGGCGTTGCACACCGCGCACCGCGCTCCGTCCCAACCGCAGATCTGGGCGCGCACCGTTGCGGTTTCCGCAACTCACGGCCCCCAGATCGGTCCGTGCAGCTCCTGCAGCGAGCGGACGGTGAGCGGCTGGCCGCGCTGCTCGGTGAGGCCCTGCACCACCACGAGCGCGGCGTTCACCGTGGTCACGCACGCCACGCCGTGGAGCACCGAGGCCTTGCGGATCTGCTCGCCGTCGGTGCGGCCGCCGCGCCCCTGCGGCGTGTTGACGACGAGCGTCACCTTGCCGGCGGCGAGCAGATCGACGGCCGTCCGCCGCACCGGCGAGCCCGGCGCCGGGCCGTCGCTGCCGAGCTCGTGGACCTTGGCGAGCACCTCGTCGACGGGCAGGTCGAAGTTGGCGAGATAGTGGGCGGTGCCCTCGGTGGCGACGATGCCCATGCCCAGCTCGCGGAGCCGCTTGGCGACGACGAGGCCCGCCGGCTTGTCGGGATCGGCGAGCGAGAGGAACACGGTGCCCTCCGGCTCGAGCTCGGTGCCCGAGGCGAGCTCGGCCTTGTGGAACGCCTTGGCGAACGAGGAGTCGATGCCCATCACCTCGCCGGTCGAGCGCATCTCCGGACCGAGGGCCGGATCGACCTCGGGGAACCGCGAGAACGGCAGCACCGCCTCCTTCACCGCCACGGTGCCATCACCGAGCACGGACGGTCGCAGCAGCCCCTCGGCGCGCAGCTCGGCCAGCGTCGCCCCGAGCATCACCCGCGTCGCCACCTTCGCCAGCGGCACCCCGGTCGCCTTGGCGACGAACGGCACCGTCCGGCTCGCCCGTGGGTTGGCCTCGATGACGTACACGGTCGTGCCGGCGACCGCGTACTGCACGTTGAGCAATCCGCGCACGTCGAGCCGGTTGGCGATCGCCGCGGTGTACGCCTCGATCACCTCCACCACCCACGGCACGAGCGTCGGCGGTGGGATCGCGCATGCCGAGTCGCCCGAGTGCACGCCCGCCTCCTCGACGTGCTCCATCACGCCGCCGATCAACACCTCGCCGGTGTGATCGCGCACGGCGTCGACGTCGACCTCGATGGCGTTGGCGAGGAAGCGGTCGATCAGCACCGGGCGTTGCGCCGACAGGCCACCTTCGCGCAGCAGCGAGCCCAGGTCGGCGAGCGCCTCGCCGAGCTGGTTGGCGTCGTGGACGATGCGCATCGCCCTCCCGCCGAGCACGTAGCTCGGGCGCACGAGCACCGGGAAGCCGACCTCGGCGACGACGGCGAGGGCCCCCTCGAGGTCGTGGGCGATTCCGCCAGGCGGCTGCGCGATGCGCAGCTCGGTGCAGATCTGGTTCCACTTCTCACGATCCTCGGCAGCGTCGATCGAGACGGGGGAGGTACCGGCGACGAGCTCGGCGGGGATCTCCGATGCCAGCTTCAGCGGTGTCTGGCCGCCGAGCGAGACGATCACCTTCGGCGCCACTCCCCCGGCCGCTGCCGTCTCGGCGGCGATCACGTGGTGCACGTCCTCGGCGGTGAGCGGCTCGAAGTAGAGCCGGTCGGACGTGTCGTAGTCGGTCGACACCGTCTCGGGGTTGCAGTTGACCATCACCGTCTCGTAGCCCGCGTCGCGCAGGGCGAAGCTGGCGTGCACGCAGCAGTAGTCGAACTCGATGCCCTGACCGATGCGGTTCGGTCCCGAACCGAGGATCACCACGCGGGGCCGGTCGGACGGGCGCACCTCGTCCTCGTCCTCCCACGTCGAGTAGTGATACGGCGTCTGCGCGGCGAACTCGGCGGCGCAGGTGTCGACGGTCTTGTAGGTCGGCACGACGCCGAGCGCCTCACGGGCGGCGGCGACCGTGCTGCGGTCGACCTGCCAGAGGTGGGCGAGCTGCGCGTCGGCGAAGCCGCGCTGCTTGGCGCGGCGCCACT
>Ga0299914_10003277_pt1 | contig 11416 bp, 6 predicted proteins | sample RVTome_10_FD_201361 | JGI IMG/M metagenome (GOLD analysis project Ga0299914, IMG submission 201361) | Soil microbial communities from uranium-contaminated site in the Upper Colorado River Basin, Wyoming, United States - RVT153D57 (version 2) ... | reverse complement strand
ATGCCCCGTGCCGCGTGTGAGAAGCACGGCACCCAGTGCGTGCAGTTCACGAACACGTCGTACGGCTCGCTGATTGCCGCCTGCCATCGGCGGGCGGCCTTGTAACGGCGGACGGGATCCCAGGGGGCGGATGGCTGCGGTTCGCGCGGGAGGCAGCGGATGTTCACCCGGCTGTAGTCGTCGGACGAAAACAGCGCCAGGCGCTCGCGCGTGAGGGGCGGGCGATGGTGCACGAGATCGACCTCGTGCTCGCCGGACCATACGCTCGCGAGCATCGCCATCATGAGCTCGGCGCCGCCCACGCCGTTGCCCTCCCCGTGCTCGATGTACAGACCGATGCGCATATGCGGCAGCTCAGCCGATCAGCTCGCTCCGTAACACGCAAGAGCTCTGCCAGTGGCGCCCTGGCTCGGACGGTCCGACGTCGGCGCCTGCCCGGCTGAGCTCGCGGGCACTCTCGCGCGGGTGCTATCCTGCCGACCGTCCCCAGCCCCCGCTCGCCGTTGGCTTCACACCTGTTCGAGCCCTGTCGATCGATATGAAGCAGCACCCGCTCGCCCGACGAGGACTCGCCGTCCTGTGCACCGCGGCTGCCCTGGCGGCTGCCTTCGCGATCCGCGCGGGGGCGCAGGCGACCTCTCCCCATCTGGGGACGCCGGTGTCACTGCCAGGCACGGTACAGGCGGAGAACTTCGACAACGGCGGCATCAACGCCGCGTACTGGGACAAGGACGCCGGCAACAAGGGCGGCGTCTACCGCAGCACCGACGTGGACATCCAGACCACCGCCGATACCGGCGGCGGCTACAACGTCGGCTGGATGGCGGCGGGGGAGTGGCTCCAGTACACGGTGAGCGTGGCCGCGGCCGGCACGTACACGCTGCAGCTCCGCGTGGCGTCGGCGCAGCAGGGAGGAACGCTGCACGTCGAGTTCGAGGGCACCGATGCGACCGGCCCGATGACGATCCCCGCGACCGGCAGCTACCAGACGTGGACGACGATCAGCCGGCCGGTCACCCTCGACGCCGGAACACAGGCGATGCGCGTGAGGCTCGACAGCGCGGGCCCGAGCGGCGGCGTCGGCAACCTGAACTGGATCCGCGTCGCTTCCGCCTCCGGCACACCGGCGTCGCTCTTCCGGCAGCCGTACCTGCAGCAGGTCACCAGCAGCAGCGCCATCGTCGTGTGGGGAACGCCGACGGCGGGTCAGGCGCAGGTCCGCTATCAGGCCGCCGGCCAGCCGGCGCGGACCGCCGCCGCGACCTCGACGCGGTTCACGGCCGCGCAGACGGGACTGCCAGCGGACTACTACCAGCACGCCGCGGCGCTCGGCGCGCTCGCCCCGGCGACGGAGTACACGTACGACGTCCTGCTCGACGGCGCGGACCTCACCGGGGCGACGGATCGCTTCAGGACCGCGCCGTCCGAGGGTACCAGCAGCGTCCGCTTCATCGCCTTCGGCGACAGCGGCGTGGGTTCCGCCGAACAGCGGCAGCTCGCCGGACGCATGGCCACCGACAACTTCGATCTCGCCATTCATACGGGAGACGTCGCCTACGGCACTTCGAGCATGACCGGAGGCGGCTCGCACCGGACGCTGCACGACTGGTTCTTCGCCATCTACGACGGCTGGCTGCGCCGGCGGCCGTTCTTCCCGTCGATCGGCAATCACGACGACGAGATCGCCTTCGCACGGCCGTACCGCGACGTGTTCGTCCTGCCGCCGGACGGCGCATCGTCGGGCTACCCGGATCACGCGGAGCGCTTCTACAGCTTCGACCATGGACCGGCCCACTTCGTGGCACTCGATACCGAGCGGGCCTTCCAGGATCCATCGCGCCGGGCCGCACAGCTGGCCTGGCTCGAGGCGGACCTCGCCGCGACCGCCCAGCCGTGGCGCATCGCCTACTTCCATCGTTCGCCTTACAGCAGCAGTGTGGGGCACGGGTCGGATCTCGCGGTCCGGCAGGCGTTCGTGCCGATCTTCGAGCGCTACGGCGTCCAGCTCGTCATCAGCGGGCACGACCACGGCTACGAGCGGTCCACGCCCTGGCGCCAGACGAGCGGCGGCAGGCCCGTGACCTATGTCGTCACCGGCGGCGGGGGAGCACATCTCTATGCGGCGGGGCAGTCCGCGTGGACGGTGCGGGCCGCGTCCGCGCATCACTATGTCAGGGCCAACGTCACCGACTGCGCGCTGTATCTCGTCGCGGTCGGGCTGGACGGGCAGAACTTCGACGGGATGACGCTCGATCGCTGCGCGCAAGACCGGGACTCGCAGCCGCCGTCGGTCTCCATCACCTCGCCCGCGGGCAACGCCACGGTCAGCGGCTCCGTCGTCGTCTCCGTTGCCGCCAGTGACGATCAGAAGGTCGAGAAAGTGGATCTCTGGGTCGATGGCCGCCTGACGGCGATCGACCGCGCCGCCCCCTGGTCGTTCACGTGGGATTCGCGCGGCGTCGGCGACGGACCGCGTCAGATCCAGGCGCGCGCCTATGACATCGCGGGGAAGATCACCGCCGCTTCCCGAACGGTGCAGGTGGCAAATGGTGCCGGCGGCGGCGGTGACATCGTGCTCTATCCCGCGGATGCGGCGGCCATTGCCGGGAACTGGAACCGTCTGCCGTCCACGACCGGGGCGGGGGGACAGAAGATGTCGAGCGTCGATCGCGGCTGGTACTCGACATCGGCGGTCGCGTCGCCTGTCGACTTCTTCGAGATCCCGTTCGTGGCCGAGGCGGGGACGCCGTACCGCGTGTGGCTGCGCCTGCGCGCCGGCGGCGACTGGCGCGAGAACGACTCGGTATGGGTGCAGTTCTCCGGGGCCGTCGACGGCGGCGGGGCGCCGCTGTGGCGCACCGGCTCGACGAGCGCGCTGCTCGTGAACCTCGAGGACTGCTCCGGCTGCGGCGTCGCGGGCTGGGGGTGGCAGGACTCGGCGTGGTGGACCGGCCAGAGCGCGGTCGTCAGGTTCCCGGTGTCAGGTCCCCAGACGATGCGCATCCAGACGCGAGAGGACGGCGTCGATGTCGATCAGGTCGTGCTCAGTCCGGCCACCTACTGGAGCACGGCGCCCGGTGCGCTCAAAGACGACACGACGATCGTGCCCCGCTAGTGGACACTCGCGCCAACGGCGTACCGTCGTGTTCCGAGGAGGCGCTGCCTCACGATGCGTGTGTCGGCCGCACCGCCGGGCCCCCGCGCCCGCGAGTCTTCTTCCTGATGATGTCGCGCACGAACCGCGCGATCTCGCCCAGGGCGGACCGGGCGCCTTCCGTCCCGCGCAGGCGGAACCGCGTGGCGATGTACGCGAACGCATAGCGGACGCGGTTCTCCTCGTACAGCGGACGCCAGTCGGGGCCACGGACCAGCGCCACGACCCACTTCCAGCTCGATGTGATCGCCTGCGTGTAGAGGAAGGCGGGGCTCCCGAAGAGCGTGACGAGATCGGGATCCCGTCCGATCGGGCCGTTGCCGCCGATCATGCTCTCGTGCACCCGCATCAGCGCGCAGTACCGTCCGTGTCCCCGGTGCCAGCGGCGGTGATACCGCTTGGTCAGGCGGTCGGGGCTCACCTCGGCGGTCACGATCAGCTCCGGCTGATAGAGCCCCTTCAGCCCCGCCCTCCACAGCCGGAGCTGCAGGTCGTGATCCTCGGTCGAGCCGATGCCGTCCTTGACGCGCCCGAGCGCCGGATTGAACAGCCCGACCCGGTCGAACACCTCGCGGCGGAAGGCCAGGTTCGCGCCGACGAAGCAGACCGGCCGGCTCGCGCTCGACTCGATGTACTCGTCCGCGTAGTCGATCAGCGCGAGCGGCGACCAGTGATGGTTCACGAGCCAGCGGGGCGGCGGCGTGCTCCAGCGCGGCAGCACCTTCCCGCCGATGTACGCGATGTCGGGCCGGTCCCGGAACACCCTGGCGATACGCGCGACCCAGTCCGGCGCGACGCGCACGTCATCGTCCGTGAAGGCGACGATCGGTCCGCGGGCCGCGGCGATGCCCGTGTTGCGTCCGTAGGAGAGCCCCTGGCGCGGCTCGAAGAGGTAGCGCAGCCGATCCGGGTAGCGCGCGACGAGGGCATCTGCGACGGCACGGGTGTGGTCGGTCGAGTTGTTGTCGACGAGGATGACCTCGTACTCGACGCCGCCGGCCTCCTGCGACAGCACGCTCTCGAGCGCGCCCGCGAGCTCGCCGGCGCGATTGTAGGTGCTGATGACGACCGACACGTCGCAGCCGTCCGTCACGCCGGCACCCCTTCCCGGACGACCGTGCCGCCGGGCTCGGCGGCCGCGCGGCCGCCCAGCCGCCAGCACTCGGCGAAGTACCCGAGGTGCTCGATCAGCCGCATCTCCTCGATCAGCAGGGCCAGAGCGTCGGCGCTGCCGAGCCGCCGCACCCACCGCCAGGCCTGCGTCAGCAGAATGCGGTACATGTAGCGCGGGACGCCGGCGACGTGCCGCACGCGGGACCAGTCGAGGTGCGGATGGATGGCCGAGTTCATGCGCGCCAGTGTGCGTCCGTGCCAGAAGAACCACCGCCGGAAGTAGGCGCGCGTCAGCCGGCCGGCCGGCACGTGATGGTGGACGATGGCCTCGGGATCGTAGACACCCCTGAACAGGCCGGCGCGATGCAGGCGGAAGAAGATCTCGTGATCCTCCCCCGAGATGAGCGTGTTGTTGACCTTCCCGAGATCCGTGCGCCAGCCGCCGACCGCCTGCACCGCATCGCGGCGGAACGCCAGGTTCGCCCCGATGGGCAGCTGGCGCCAGGCGAACGTCTCCTCGTCGTACGTTACGGGATCATCGCCGTAATCCACGAGCGCGAGCGGCCCCCACATGTCCCGCCCGCGCGGCGTGAGCAGCTCCGGCGGCGGCAGGGTGCCCCAGCGCGGCAGGACCTTGCCCCCGGCGAAGGTGACGTCGCGTGATTCGAACGTCTCGACCAGGCGCACCATCCAGGCCGGATCGACCAGCACGTCATCGTCGGTGAGCGCGACGATGTCCCCGGAGGCGACGCGCAGCCCGTGGTTGAGCGCGAAGCTCTTGCCCTGGCGATTCTCGAGCACGTAGTGGATTGGCACCGGCGCGTCGGCTGCGACCGCCGCGATCACCTCGCGCGTGCCGTCGGTCGAGCGGTTGTCGACCACGACGATCTCGAGCGCCGCGTCCGCCGGACGCGAAGCCGCGAGCATGGCCACCAGCGACTCACGAAGGAACGCTGCGCGGTTGTACGTGCAGATCAGCACCGACAGCGAGCGGACGCGAGTCATGTCGGCTGGGGACCGGCGGGCGCGCGGAGCCCGACGCGCATGATCGACGCGTGCCACCGGTGTGCGATGAATCCGAGCGCGAACGCCACATCGGCGCCGTGCTCCACGGCGCGCGCGGGGCGTCCCGACACGAGGGCCGCCAGGATGCCGGCCGTTGCGGCCGCCGCCTGGCGGATCAGGTAGACGGGGATGCCGAGCAGGGAGCGGCGCCGGCGCGGCGCCGGAGGTGCGACCCCCTCGAGCGCGGAGTTGGTGATGCCGGACCAGAAGAACCAGCGCGCGAAGTAGCCGAGGCGAAGCCGCTCGCGCGGGACCCAGTGGTGAACGACGATGCCTGGGAGGTACAGGCAGCGGCAGCCGATCTCCCGGAGCCGCTCGCAGACGTAGCGGTCCTCGCCCGAGAGCAGCGTGCCCCGGAGCTTGCCGAGCGACGTCGGAAACCCGCCTACCGCGTCGAGGGCCTGGCGCCGGACCGCCATGTTGGCGCCGAGGGCAGCGCGATCGTCCAGCAGGCTGGGCTCGTCGCCATAGTCCACCAGCGCCAGCGGCGACGCCAGCTTGGAATAGCCGGCGCCGTCGTCGAAGTGCAGCCAGCTCGGCGGCGCCATCTCCCAGCGTGGCTCCACGCGTCCCGCGACCAGTGCGAGGGACGCGTCGCTCATGGCCGTCCGGATCCCCTCCATCCAGTCCGCCGCGACCAGCACGTCATCGTCGGTCAGGGCGATGACATCGCCAGTCGAGCAGCGAAGCCCCAGCGCGAGCGCGTGTGACTTGCCGGGCATCGGCTCGAACAGGTACTGCAGCGGAATCGGGAACCAGGCGGCGGCCTGCTGCACCACGACGCGGGTGTCGTCGGTCGAGGCGTTGTCGACGATCACCACCTCGTCGTCCGGCCCGAACTGCTGGACGGCCAGCGCCTGCAGGCACTCCACCAGGTGGAACGCGCGGTTATAGGTCGCGATGAGCACCGTGACGCTGGGAGCCGTCATACGTTCACCGCCGGAACCGGCCGCGGCCGCCTGGCGAGATCGCGGGCGTACGCGACATACCGCGACCGCACCTGCGGAGGCAGTCCCAGTGTCACGAACGTCAGGGCGTAGACTGCCGCGGCGCAGCCGCCGAGCGCCAACACCTCAAGCAATGACGGTACCGCTGAGGCGACCGACCGGAGGACCACGATGAGGACCACCGTGGGGATGAGGGCGATCGCCGCCGGACGCGCCGTCTCGATGAGGAAGCGGCCGTAGGAAATGCCCAGCGTGCGGCACGCCACCGGCATCAGAATCGCCAGATTGGCGGCGATGACCGGCGCCGCCGTCCCGAATGCGACGCCGGCCAGCCCGTACGACCGCACCAACGCCAGACTGATCGCCACGTTGGCGAGCGCCTCGCCGATGGCGACGCCCGCGACGAAGCGGTGCCGTCCCGCGCTCAGGAGGACGTTGCCGAGCGGCTGCTGCACCACGAGCACGACGCTCGCCAGGGCCAGCAGATAGAGCGGGAGCACGGCCTCCTCGAAGCCGTCGCCCATCCACGCGGTCACGAGGAGCCCGGCGAATCCGACCAGGCACGCGGTGACGCCGGCGACGAGCCCGAACCCGACACGGGTCGCCTCGGTGGCGGCATGGCGGAGGCGCTCCGGCGCCGTGCTCGCGAAACGGACGACGACGGGGAACAGCATGCCGTTGAGCTGGTTGCACAGCTGCCGCTGGTACTCGGTGAGCCGGTGGGCCACCGCGTACACGGCGACCGCCGCGGTCCCGAGCGCACCGCCGATCACGAGGTTGTCGATGTTGAAGCCGAGCTGGATTGCCAGATCGATCAGGAACACGTAGGCGCTGAATGCGGTGACTTCCCGGACGCGGCCGCGGTTGAAGGCCGACGGGCGGATCCGGAGCGCCGGGAACACGTGCTTCGCGGAGGCGGCATAGGCGATGTACGTCACCAGCGCGACCGTCGTCGTCGCAAAGACCAGCGGGACGAGGCCGTAGCCCTGGATGAGGATGATCCACGTCGCCAGAGCGGAAGCGAGCGCGGAGGCGATCGCGATGGTGCCGTTGAGCGCGAACGCCTGCCGTGAGGTCGCGACCGCGCCGAACACCGTCATCGGGAACCCGACCGCGACGCGCACGCCGAGGATGAGCATCAGCAGCTGCGCCGTGCGCTGGTGCTCGGGGCCGATCGTGGGGAATTGCGGGATCACGAAGGCGGCGATGAGCACCGCGCCGAGCAGCGCCAGGCTGCCGATCCCGGTATACACCACGAAGAAGGTGCTGACGACCTCGTTGACGCCGCGCTCGTCGCCCTTCGCGTCCGCCTCGGTGATGTGCCGCACGATGCCGCTGCCGTACCCCAGATCCAGGAGCTGGAAGTAGTACGTCATCGAGACGATCAGCATCCACAACCCGTACTGCGCCTTGCCGAGGTGCTCCATCGTGAAGGGCATCAGCAGGACGCCGATGACGATATTCAGCGCGAGGAGGACGTACTTGGTCGCGGTGCCAGTCAGCAGGTTGCGGGCGGCGCCGGCGGCCGTGTCACGCGGGGGCATCGGCGTCAGCAGAGGAAGGGGGCTCGGCCGACAGACGCGGACCCGGCTTCAGACGCAGGCTCCAGCGCTGCCGCAGGTAGCCTGCGAACCAGCGCAGGCGGACGCCGCCGGCAAAGCGCTCGGCGGTGCGCCCGGCCGCGAACGCGTGGGCGGCACGCCCCATGTCGCGCGCGGCGGCGCGCCACAGGTAGCCGGGGACCCCGAGCACGTAGCGCCGCGTGGTGGGATAGTCCTCCTCGAGGAGTGCGACCACGCGGCCGTTTCCGTAGAACCAGTCGCGGAAGTACGACTGCCGCAGGCGGCTGGCGGGGACGAGGTGGCCCACGCGCGCGGCGGGCTCGTAGACGCCGCGGCAGCCCGCGCGCAGCATGCGGACGAAGAACTCGTGGTCCTCGCCCGTCCGCAGCGTCCCCCGCAGCTTGCCCAGATCGGTCCGCCACCCGCCGAGCCGTTCGATGACGCGTCGCCGCACGGCCAGGTTCGTGCCGATCGGCATGATCCCGCTGCCGGTGCCCTCGATGGCGCGCCGATCGGGTCCTCCGTCGGGCACGGCGATGACGCCGTACAGCGCGGGCGAGAGCCAGGCGGGCGGCGGAACCTCCCACAGCGGAAGGATGCGTCCCGCGACGAAGTCCACCTCCGGCGCCTCGAACGCCCGGCCGACCGCGGGGAGCCAATCCGGTTCCGGCACCACGTCGTCGTCGGTGAAGGCGAGCACGTCGCCTCGCGCCTGCGGCATCGCGGCGTTCAGCGCCACGGACTTTCCGGGCTCGCTGACCGTCAGGACGCGGAGATCGAGCCGACCGCGGGCCTGCGCCTCCGCGAGCCGCGCCGCGGTGCCGTCGGTCGATCCGTTGTCCGCGACGATCACCTCGAACCCGTCCGCCGGGACGTGCTGCTCCTCGAGCGCCCGCAAGGTACGCTCGAGGAGCCGCTGCCGGTTGTACGTCGCGATGACGACGCTGATCACTGCAGGCGCACCCAGTTCAGGTTGCCGATCCCGCCGCTCGGGCCGGCGGCATCGAAGGAGATCCGCATGATCTGCGGGCCCGCGTCCAGCGAGACGGCGGTGCTGATGGTGGTCCACGTCTGGTAGCTGCCGGTCGCCGGGATCGTCATGGCGCCGGTGGCGTCCTGGCCGTCGAACTCGACGTGGAACGTGCCGCCCTGGCTGGCGGCGGCGACGCGGGCCTGCAGCGTATAGGTGCCGGCGGAAGCGACGTCGACGGTGTACTTGAGCCATTCACCGGCGCCGATCCAGCCGACGTTGTACCCGCCCCCGGTATCCTCGGTCGCCTGGATGTCGACGCCGGTGTCGCGATAGACGTCCCCCTTGTTGGCGGAGTCCTTGTCCCAGTAGGCGACGTTGATACCGCCGTTGTCGAAGTTCTCGGCCTGCACGGTCCCCGGGAGCGGGACGGGCGATCCGGTGAACGGCGTCGACTCGCTGCTGCTGCTGCTCACGAGGCGGACCCAGTTCAGGTTGCCCACCCCGCCGCTCGGGCCGGCGGCGTCGAAGACCACCTTCATGATCTGCGTGCCGGAGGACAGCGTCACCGCCTTGCTGATCGTCGTCCACGTCTGATAGCTGCCCGTGGCGGGAATGGTCATCGTCGCGGTCTTGTTGACGCCGCCGAACTCGACGTGGAACGTTCCGCCCTGGCTCGCCGAGGCGACGCGCGCCTGCAGCGTGTAGGTTCCGGCCGCGCTGACGTTCACCGTGAAGTTCAGCCACTCACCGGCCCCGATGTGCGACACGTTGAACCCGCCGCCGGAGTCCGACGTCGCCTGGATGTCCACGGCGGTGCTGCGATAGGCGCCGCCCTTGTTGCTCGAGTCCTTGTCCCAGTAGGCGACGTTGATGCCGCCGTTGTCGAAGTTCTCGGCCTGCACCGTGCCGGGGAGCGAGACCGGCGATCCGCCGAACGGGGTCGAGCCGCCGCCTCCTCCTCCGCTGCCGCCGGAGACGAGACGGATCCAGTTCAGGTTGCCGACGCCGCCGCTGGGCCCGGCCGCGTCGAAGTTCACGCGCATCACCTGCGTGCCCGCCGACAGCGAAACGGACTTGCTGATGGTCGTCCACGTCTGATAGCTGCCCGTCCCGGGTATCGTCATCGTGCCGGTCTTGTTCGTGCCGTCGAACGCGACGTGGAACGTGCCGCCCTGGCTGGCCGCCGCCACCCGAGCCTCGAGCGTATAGGTGCCGGCTGCCGCGACGTTCACCGTGTACTCGAGCCACTCGCCGGCGCCGATATGCGAGACGTTGTACCCGCCGCCGGAATCGGCCGTGGCCTGGATGTCGACGTCGGTGCTGCGGTACGCGCCGCCCTTGTTGCCACCGTCCTTGTCCCAGTAGGCGACGTTGATGCCGCCGTTGTCGAAGTTCTCGGCCTGCACGGTGCCGGGGAGCGAGACGGGCGAGCCGCCGAAGGGCGACTGCGTGCCGCCGCCGCCGCCGCTGCCGCCGGTCGTGAAGGACCGCGTCGCAGAGGTCGCCGTGAGGCCGGCGTACGTTCGCGACACCACCTTCCAGTAATAGGTGGTGCCGCCCTGAAGCGTGGTCGGCGACGTCCAGCTGTACTGGCTCGGTGGGTTCTCGTTGAGCACCGCGTTCACGGTCCCGACGCGCGGCATGTTGGACGTGGAGGTGCCCAGGTGGATGTCGAACGCCACCGCCCAGGTCGCCCGGTTCCACCGGAGCGTCGGCGTCTGCGACACGCCGGTCGAGCCGTTGGCCGGGCTCGCCAGCGACGCCGAGCGCGGGCCGGCGGGCGAGTGGCTGCCGAAGGCGCTGGAGTCGCTCCACATCGCGTTGAAGCGGTTCTTGAACGCGGTCCAGAGCGCGCCCTTCTGCGATCGCTGGATGAAGTAGTTGTGATCCCGCTCGAAGTTCCTCGTAAAGTTCGCGGAGGCATTGGTCGCGACCGTCGAGGTGATGAGCGTCTTCATGTGCATCAGCCCCGCGTGCACGCGGCGCTTGACGGGCACGCCCGCGACCCACAGACGGTCGATGTTGTACCGCGTCAGCTCGTACTCCGGGTAGCTGTCCCGGTTGTACTCGTTCGTCTCGATGATGACGCGCACCGGCACCCCCTGCTGGTGCCGGTTGATGAGGGCGTCGGTGATCGCCGGCTCGGTGAGGCGGAAGATGCAGAGGTCGACGGCGTTGGTCTCCTTCTGAATCTCCTGCGCGACCCGGCTGTTGAACGGCGTGCCCTGCGCCCAGATCAGGTCCGCGGGCATCGGATAGTCAGGCTCGCGCCGCGTCCGGTCGATCTGCAGCTGCACCGGGAACTCGGTGCCGCGCTCGAGGCGGTAGGCCTCGTTGAAGTCCTTGAAGACCGAGGTGTCCGCCCAGTACTGGTCGAACTTCGTCCGGAACGCATTCACGAGCGTCTGGTCGTCCGTAAAGAGCACCGATTCGTCGTGGTAGTTGGTCGACGACCACGGCGCCAGCTCGAAGACCGTGTAGTTGGCCGAGCCGAACGACACCTCGTCCTGGCCCGAGAAGATCGTCGCCTTCCAGTGGATGATCTCGGGGAACCACGTCGGGTTGTAGCGCACCCGGATCGGCACGCCGTTCATGGCCAGGT
>Ga0299914_10003276_pt1 | contig 11416 bp, 8 predicted proteins | sample RVTome_10_FD_201361 | JGI IMG/M metagenome (GOLD analysis project Ga0299914, IMG submission 201361) | Soil microbial communities from uranium-contaminated site in the Upper Colorado River Basin, Wyoming, United States - RVT153D57 (version 2) ... | reverse complement strand
GCTGCCGCCGCGATCCCGATCATTGGCCCGCGCCCCCGGCGGTCCCGACGCTGTCCGGCCACTGGCCGTTCATCGACTTGCATGTCCTTGCTCCTCTCGAATACGGGAACAGCCACATCGACGGTTTCGGCAGCAGCACCTGGCGCCGTGGCTGGGTTGCTCCAGGTAGGTCTTGAATGGGTTGCGGATGGTGTCCTCGCTGTCATCGGTGCGGCCACGATCGACCAGCTGGGAGCTGAGATTCTCGATCGGGATCGACTGTCGCCACGTCGAGTTTTCTTGATTTCCAACTGTGCGAATCGCCCCAACTGGGGGATGAGTTACGAGGGAATCGGACATACAGAGGCGGTAGCCACAACCTCATCGCGCCGATTGGCCTTCTTTCGAAGCCGACGGAGAATGGAGGGGGAGGAAATGACCAAATCACTTGACGACACACAACTTTCTGAGCTCTTGAAGGAAATGGCCAGATCCGACTCGGTCGAGCTCAAACTCACCGTTCCCGACTCCGGCTTCCGATCGGCTGTGGACTCGCTGGATCTCGATCCACTCCAGGCCCAAATGCGTCAGGTGGTCTTCTTCGACACGCCGGATCTGGCTCTCTATTCCGGTGGTGTCGTGGTTCGAAGCCGCCGCATGCAAGGCGGCACCGGCGACACGGTTGTGAAGCTTCGCCCGCTCCCCAAAGGTGTGAAGCTCGACAAGGACCGGCGGCCCAAAGGACTGAGCATCGAAGTCGATGCCATGCCCGGAGGGTTCATCTGTTCGGGATCGATGAAGGGCAAGACGGCGGCGGCCGATGTCCGACGGGTTGCCCGGGGGGAGGGCAAGATCGGCAGCCTGTTCTCCAAGGATCAGAAGGCTCTCTTCGCTCAGCATGCACCCAGTGGCCTGCGGATGAGGGACCTGAGCGTCCTCGGCCCGTTGACCCTGCTGAAGCTCAAGTTCAGCCCGAAGACCTTGGGTCGGGCGATGGTTGCCGAACTCTGGTTGTACCCCGACGGTTCGAGGATCCTCGAGCTCTCCACGAAGTGTGCACCGTCGGAGGCCTTCCAGGTAGCCGCGGTGACGCGTGCCTTCCTGAGCGAGCACGGTATCGATCTGACTGCGGAGCAACAGACAAAGACCAAGACAGCCCTCAAATTCTTCGCCTCGAGGATCCTCGCGATGAGTAAGGAGGCTGAGATCGAGGCAGTGCCAGCATGACCGACGGGTCCGGGAACGGCGCGGTCCGAAGCGATCATGAAATGGGGTCGGGGCACGAAGCACCTTCGACCAAGAAGCTGACAATCCGTCAGGCTGCGTTCATTGGTGTCGGCTCCATGGTGGGCGCCGGCATCTTCTCACTGCTCGGCCCCGCCGGGGAAGTGGCCGGAGCCGCGGTTTGGGTCTCATTCCTCATTGCAGGTGCGATCGCCGGCCTTCAGGGTTACTCATTCGCCAAGTTCGGTGCCCGCTTTCCCTCGGCCGGAGGCTTGCTCGAGTATGTGCAGAGAGCCTATGGCGACGGACACTTCACGGGCATCATTGCCTGGCTCATCTATGCCACCAACATCATCGTCACCGCAATGGTGGCCATCTCATTCGGCAGCTACGCAAGTGAGATGTTCACTGACGGCGACGCGGCCTGGCTCAAGGGCTTCGCGGTACTCATCGTCGTCGTGATGACTGTTCTGAATGTTGCAGGCTCGAAGGCTGTGGCTCACGCCCAAACGGTGGTCGTCGTCATCGTGCTCGGCTCCCTCACTGTCTTCGCGGTGGCCACCCTCAGCAATATCGAGCCCGCGTTTCTGGCTGCGTCGCAGTATCCCGACCTCAGCGACATCGTGGCCAGCGTGGCTCTCACCTTCTTCGCCTTCCTCGGGTTCGGTGTCATCACATTCACCGCCAAAGACCTGTCGGAGCCGTCACGTCAACTCCCCCGAGCGGTGTTTCTCGCTCTCGGCATGGCCACGGCGATCTATGTCGCCATCGCCCTCGGAGTGTTCGGGACATTGCCGGTCGATGACGTGGTCGCCTCCGGTGCCACGGCGATTGCAGTCGCGGCTCAGCCCATCCTCGGCGACTTCGGCTTCTGGATGATGAGCATCACGGCCTTGTTCGCCACCGCCGGCGCCACGAATGCCGGTCTCTACCCGGCTACAGGGCTATCCGACGAGCTCACCTCAGATGGCCAATTCCCACCTGTCATGGGTGCCCGAACCGGCAGAGTGTCCAACGGTCTGTTGATCACCGCATTGGGCGCCGTGATATTCGTTCTCGCTTTCGACCTCTCCGCAGTCGCCTCGATTGGCAGCGCCATCGCTCTCGTCGTCTTCACCCTCATCACAGCCGGCCACCTCAGGGTACGCACCGAGACCGGCGCCCAGACGTGGCTACTGGTGCTGGGAGTGTTGAGCTCGGGCATCGTTCTCGTCACCTTTGCCTTCACCACTCTGGTCGATGAGCCGGGCACCGCCATCGCCATGGCAGTCGTGCTGCTTTTCAGCATCGTGATCGACTTTGTCTGGAAACAAAGGCGCGAACAGCAGGCAGCCGTCGTCTGAATGGCCAGTACAGAGACCCGCCATCGAACCAACGACTGACGTGAGCGGGACGGCTCGACAGGGGCAGTGGAACCCGAAGCTGGCGATCCTGCTGGCGATGGCGATGTTCGTCTTGGTCGTCGACACCACGCTGATGAACGTGTCGATCGCAGCCGTAGTCAATGACCTCGACACCACTGTCAGCGATGTTCAAGCGGCGATAGCGATCGAAGCCCTGGTGTCGGCGGCGTTCATCCTGATCAGCAGCAAGATCGCAGACCTGATCGGACGCAAGCGAGCCTATGTGCTCGGTCTCCTCGCCTATGCGATCGGTGCCCTGACCATGACCGTCACCGACAGCCTGGCCCCCATGCTCATCTTCTGGGGCGTTCTCGGCGGGCTCGGTGCATCGCTGCTCCTCCCCGCCATGCAGTCGCTCATCCACGGCAACTTCGAGGGGAGCGCGCAGAGGCGGGTCTACGCCCTCGTCGGTGCCTCGGCGGCGATCGCTGCCGCCGTCGGCCCCCTACTCGGTGGCTTCGTCACCACGTATCTGTCGTGGCGGGTCGGTTTCGCCATGGAGGTGGTGATCATCGCCATAGTGCTGCTCGGGATCGGGTTGGTGCGGGACGTGCCCTTCACGGGAGATCGGCGCATGGACCTGATCGGAGCGCTCCTGTCGGTCCTCGGCATGGGTGGGCTGGTGATGGGCATCCTGGTCTGGCAGGAGGGTGGTGAGAACGTGGGGCTCCTGATAGCTGTCGGAGCCATCGCGCTGACCGCGCTGGGCTTCTGGCTGGTGCTTCGCAAGCGCGAAGGCAAAGTGCCGCTCCTCGACCCCGATCTGTTCCGGTCGAAGATGTTCCGGTTCGGAATCACCGGCCAGATGCTGCAACAGATCGCCCTCGGCGGCTCCATGATCGTGGTGCCGATCTTCCTCCAAATGGTGCTGGAGTACGACGCCATGCAGACCGGTCTCACTCTCGCCCCTCTGTCATTGACGATGTTCTTCGTCGCGATGCTCGCCGGCAAGCGGGCAGGGAAACGCCGGCCTGCGAGCATCATCCGCGCCGGCTTCGCCTTGCTGGCTCTGGGGGTCCTCGTGATGATCCCGATCGTGCCCCGCACCGACTCCGGCTGGTGGTTGGCGATTCCGCTGTTCATCATGGGTATCGGGCTCGGGCTTCTGGTGTCACAACTCAACAACTATGCCCTGGCACCGATCTCCGAGGAGAGGGTCAGCGAGGCGGCAGGCGTGAACTCGGCGGCCGGCTCCTTTGGCCTCTCGTTCGGGTTGGCCTTCGCCGGCGGAGTCATGCTGGCGACGTTGTCTTTCACGTTCGTCTCTATGACCGAGACCAGCGAAGTTCTTCCCCAAGCAGATCAGGAACGGGTAGCCACCGTCCTCGAGGAGGACGCTCAGGTGATGAGCAACACACAGCTCGAGGAGCTTTTGGCTACCCAGCCAGACGAGATCTCAGATGAGATCGTCCGCATCAACACCGAGGCTCGGCCCCGAGCACTGCAGGCGGCGCTCCTTATCCCGCTGCTCGCCGCATTGGTCGGTTTCGTCAACGGCTTCCGCATGATGCGTCTCCCCGACGTCACACCCTCGGCTGATATCGAAGGCATGACACTCGGGGGGTGATCCGGAGGGCGACTCATCAGTGCCCCAGCCCCACCAGTACCAGGACCACCGCCACACCGAAAAGCGCCGTCATCGCGGCGTAACGCCACGAGCTGGAGTGGCCGATCCGGGACGACCAACCCGACGAAGGCACCGAGGGCGACCAGCTGCAGCAGAGCGACGATCACCATCAAGGAGGCGATTATCAGAATGGTCCCGTAAGAGGCCGCGCTGAACCGCTCCGCGAGACGGCCTGGCCGGAGATCGGCGAAGGGCTTCAAGATTGAAAGAAGCGACGACTCAAGAGCCCGAGAACAAGCCGAAACGCTCTCGGATCAAACCATGACGGAGCCCACGATCGCTCACGACGACCGATTCCTCACCGAGCTTGTCCATCACAGCCGAGACGATCAGCGCCCCCGCCAGGATCACCGGTGCCCGATTGGCTTGGAGGCCGACGATGGAACGACGTTGGGCCAGGCCCATCGATCCATAGAGAGCGATCTGGCGATTCACCTCCTCGGCGGTGACTGTGGCTCCCTGGACGACATCGGGATCATAAGTCTCGAGGGATAGCGAGACCGCAGTGAGATTGGTCATCGCACCGCCCATGCCCACGAGCGCATCGGGCGATCTCCGGCCATCTAGCTTTCCCAGATCTTCGTCCAGTGCGCGGCGAGCCGCTTCGATGGTGGCGTCGTCCACGGCTTCATCGAGGCCGAAGCGTTCCGTGTAGGAGACTGCACCGACGTTGACGCTGAACCGCTCGTCCACCTCGCCACCTCGTCCAAACGTCAGCTGCGTGCTGCCGCCCCCGGTGTCGAAAACGGCTACATGGCCCTCGGCCAGACCGACTCCTGCGCTCACCGCCAAATATGCGAGGCGACTCTCCTCCTCGCCGGAGACCACCTGCACTGCCAAACCCACTTTGTCCCTGATGGTGTCCACGACCATGGAGGAGTTCGACGCGATCCTGAGGGCGGCGGTCCCAACGGCCGCAATGGCCAAGGCACCGCTGTCTTTGGTCTCCGTGAACATCGCTTCCACGGCCCCAGTGGTCCGCTCCAGAGGCTTCGGCTGAATCTCACCCGTCTTGTCTAATCCCTCACCAAGCCGGGTCACATCGGCGCGGTCCACGACCCTCGTCCATGATCCGTCGGCGTGCTGTTCGCCGATGTGGAACTTCACCGAGTTGGTCCCGATGTCGATGACCGCATATCTCACCGGCGCCATACCCAGCAAACAACGAAGCCCGCGGTTGTAGCTGGTGTTCTCGTGCCCGGACATCCCCAGCCGTTTCACCGCCGCCATAACAGCATTGGAGTCTTCGGCCTCGGCAGCGATTGTCTTCACCTCCCGATCGTTCACTCTCAATGAAGTGAGCTCCGCCATGCATCCCTCGATGGAGTAGCGAGCCCGGTGCTTGTGAACGCGAGCGACCGCGAGATCTGGGTCCGGAGCAATCAGCTCGTCGAGGAATTGATCCAGGGTGTAGACCTCCCGATTTGATTGGGGTCCGGTCATTCCCCAAGCGTCGAACACGGAGGCGACTGCCTCTCTCGACATCGGAAACTCGGATTTCGAGATCGGGGCCCATAGTTGCAGACCGTTCTCATCAGTCTCCATGAGCTCTTTGATGTCGAGGAGATCGAACCTGACTTTGACGTTGACGTCCCCTTCACCGAGGAGATAGACCTCGTCGGTCTCCTGAGGATCGCTCAGGGGGGTGAGCTCGGACAGCACCTCGTCGCCGGGGGCGAGATGCGTTCCGAAAACGCGCCATTCCCATCGGTGCACCACTCCATCCATCGTTACTCCTATCGCTTCATTTGATCGGGTCACGATCCCTCGGCTGCTACCAGTCGAGGGCTCGTGCGAAGATTGGTGATCAGGAGGTACACCGACACGACCAGGACCCAGGCCGGGAACATCAGCGACACCCAAAGGCTGAAACTGATCACAATGAGCAGCCGATGGCGAGCGCATAGGTGACGGCATTCAGACAGAGCGGCATTGCCCTGGTTCGGAACCCAACTGTCCCCAATGAGATCATGAAGACCGCAGCCATACGGACCGAGTACACGTTGTTGACCTGGTAGACGATGTCACGTCCATAGGTGTAGACCCCGCTGTCGATCATCTCGTCGGCACCGATCCCGTAGGTCGCAACCAGGGAACCGGCCGCAGCCGCCGAGACGAACACCATGGCAAGGAAGAGCAAACCGCTTCCGGTGTACACCGTCGAGAAGAACCGATCTTCACGATCCCCTATCCGGTCCCTCACCACCCCCACGAACCAGAGGAATGCGATGCCGGCAAAGGGCACCAGCCCGAGAGCCAATCTGACCGCGGAGGAGCGCTCGGCTAACCAGTGGCTCTCGGCCGGCTCAGTCGGTATCGAGAAGCGAATCAGGACGTACGCCGAGCCGAGCAAGATGGCGAAGGCGATTCCGGCTACCGCAGCGGCGCGCGGCGTCCGCAGTCTCAGCCCGACGGACGCATCCATGCGTGCCCTCCTTGGCGGTTGCCGGCCACCGATCTGGAGCCCCCCCAACAATCCAGACCGGTGGCCAGCAATGGGTCAAGCCAATGTGGCGACCAACAACGCTTTGATGGTGTGGAGACGGTTCTCTGCTTGCTGGAAGACCACACTGCGGTCTGACTCGAACACTTCGTTGGTGACTTCTAGCCCATTGGGCATGTTGGTGAGGTCCATGATCTCACTACCCACCGTGGTGTTGGTGTCGTGGAAGGCAGGCAGGCAGTGCATGAACCTGGTGTTGTCACCAGCAGCCTTCATCAGATCTGTGTTCACCTGGTACGCCTTCAACTCCTCGACGCGGCTCGTCCATACGTCCTTCTCCTCACCCATCGACACCCACACATCGGTGTGGATGAAGTCGGCGCCCTTGACCGCCTCGGCCGGGTCCTCGGTGACCGTGATCGAAGCCCCGGTACGATCCGCGATCTCCCGCGCGATCTTGAGCACGTCGTCGGGTGGGGCATAGTGGCTGGGCCCGGCGAGACGGATGTCGGCGCCCATCAGCGCGGCCATCACGGTGTGGGAGCGACCCATGTTGAACCGAAGATCCCCGACGAAGGCGTAGGAGATCTGGTCGTAGGGCTTCCCGCTGGTCTCGTGCATGGTGAGGAAGTCGGCCAGCATCTGGGTGGGGTGCCACTCGTCGGTGAGGCCGTTGTACACGGGGACGCCGGCATGCTCGGCGAGAGCCTCGACATCGGCCTGAGCGCGGCCCCGGTATTCGATGGCATCGTACATGCGGCCCAGCACCCGGGCCGTGTCCGCAATCGACTCCTTGTGGCCGATCTGTGATCCCGACGGCGCGAAGTATGTGACGTGCGCGCCCTGGTCATAGGCCGCCACCTCGAATCCGGCCAACGTCCTGGTCGAAGTCTTCTCGAAGATGAGTGCGATCTCCTTGCCGGCGAGTCTCTTACCTTCGGTGCCTGAGTACTTGGCAGTCTTGAGCGCCTCCGACAAGTCGAGGAAGTACCTCATCTCATGTGGCTCGAAGTCGACCTCCTTGAGGAAACTGCGGCCCTTCAGGTTGTATGACATCTCCAGGCTCCTTTCATGTTCCGACGAATCGACCGGGTCATATGGTGATCACAGCGAGATCACCTTTCTTCTCGACACCTAATCGGACGACCGGAGGTGCCACATCGCCCACCGCGGGTGAATCCGCGCCCCACCTCACGCCAACAGCACGCCGGCGCCAAGGACCAGCACCGTCACCGCGGCGAGCATGAGGAGCAACGGCCAAACCCACTTGAGGTATCGCCCGTACGGGACGCGGGCGATGGCCAGACCGCCCATCACCACAGCGGACGTCGGGATGAACAGGTTCATCAGGCCGCTGGCGCTCTGGAACGCGGTCACCACGAACTGTGCGGGCACTTCGACGAACCCGGCGAGTGGGGCCATGATCGGCATCGCCACCGTCGCCAGCCCCGACGACGACGGAATGAGGAAGGAAAGCGGCAAGAACAACAGGTACATCACGATCGAAAAAGCGGCCTGACCCACATCGCCGAGGGCCACCTCCGCCCAGTGCAGCACGGTGTCGGTGATCTGACCGTTGTTCATGATCACGGTTATGCCCCGGGCGATCCCGATGATGAGAGCCACACCAAGCAATTCACCGGCACCGACCACGAACGTGGATGTGAGCTCGCTCTCCTTCATGTGGGCGATGAGACCGATGATCACGGAGAAGATCAGGAACGAAGCCGTCATCTCGGGGAACCACCAGTAGAGGGTGGGTAGGCCGATGCCGAGATCGGCCCAAGGGATCACCGCGTACATCATCACCGCGAAGGCGAGCCCGAAGAAGAAGAGGATGGTCTTGTGTGTGGAGGTCATGACCACGGCTCCATCGGCCTGTTCCTGAGCCTTGAAATGGGCCTCGTTGTCTTCCTTCATCTCGTAGACCAAGGACCTGGTCGGGTCTTGATGAACTCGAGACGCGTACCGCATGACGAAGAAGATGCCAATACCGAGGCCGATGATCAGGATCACAAGTCGGCCTATGAGCCCCTCGCTGATGGCCACGTCGGCGAACCCTGAGGCAATGCCAGTGGCGAACGGGTTGATCGTCGAGCCCAACGTTCCGATCCCGCATCCAAGCAGGACGATCGCCGCCCCAGTGAGAGCGTCGTACCCGGCGGCAATCATCACGGTGATCACCAGGGCATAGAAAGCCAGGCTCTCCTCTGCCATCCCGTAGGTGGTGCCGCCGACGGCGAACACCGTCATGAGGATGGGGATCATCCACCGTTCCTTGCCGCGAAGACGCAACACCAACCGTCCGATTCCGGCCTGAATCGCCCCCGTCCTCATCGTCACTCCGAGGAACCCACCGATGACGATGATGAACAGGGCGACATCAATCGCTCCGAAGAGGGTCCCGCTGTTGTAATAGTTGATGTTGCCGGTCTCGTCTTCGATCCCGTAGAGACCGTTGATGGGAGCGGTGACCGAGTCCACGATGATCCGCTGCGGGTTCGACTCCACCTCGTGGTAGGTCCCGGGTATGGGCTCGCCGTCCTCGGTCATGTCGTAGGTTCCTGCCGGCACCAGCCAGGTAGCGATCGCCGCCAGCACAATGAGGGCGAAGAGGATCGTGTAGGCCGACGGGAGCGTGAATCGCTTTTTCGCCGGCTCAGCAATCTCAGTTGGCTCGAGCACGTCAGGCCCGCTCATGGCAACCCCCTCTCACTCGTCGATCACACCACCGCAGTCCGGTCGCTGACCACGGTCAGCACCGGTGCGGCCGATTCGCTTTCACCTCGCTGGCGTTCACCCCGTGCGTAGGCGATCATCGCCACCACCAAGACGAGACACGCTGCGACTACCAGCCACCTCCAGCCACTCACAGACTCACCTCCTCTAAAGCGGGTCCCTCTCGAGCGGGCAGGTCATGCAATGCCCACCCCCGCGTCCCTTGCCCAACTCGAATCCCTCGATCGTGACCACCTCGACCCCGGCCTTCCGCATCTCAGAGATCGTGTAGGTGTTTCTCTCGTAGGCGACGACGACGCCCGGCTCGAGAGCGACCACGTTGTTGCCATCGTCCCATTGCTCCCGCTCCTGCTGGTATGCGTCGCCACCGGTCTCGACCACCTGGAGCGAGGAGACACCGAGGGCGTCGGCCACTGCCGGGATGAAGCCCTCCTCCTCAGTCACGTGGAAGGTCCCGTTGGTGCCCGGACGCAGGCTGATCGCCCGCACCTGGTCCATGACCTTCGGGTATGCGGTTGCCTTGTCCCGGTCGAGCAGGGTGAACACGGTGTCGAGGTGCATGTGCGCCCGATCCTTGGTCATCACGACCGCGATGACCCGGTCTGCCGCGCTTTGGTCGAAGAGCGCCTTGGCGATCTTCTCGATCATCCGGGCCTGGGTCCGTTCGCTGAGCCCGATCAGAACCGTGCCATTGCCGATCGGCTGAACATCTCCCCCTTCGAGCGATGCCCGTCCGAAGTCGACGGCGTTGAACCGCCCGTCGTCGCCGAGTTCGGGATACCAATAGTTGAAGCTCGCCTCGGCAAACATCGGGTGATAGCGATAGATCATCGCGACGTTGTATGCCTCGAGACGACGCGCCGGCCAGTACATCGGGTTGATCGAGACGCCGCCATAGATCCAGCACGACGAGTCACGGGTAAACAGAGTGTTGGGCAAAGGAGGGAGGACAAAGGCACTCGTGTCGTCAAGGGCAGCCGCCGGCAGCGAGGACTTCCGAAACTGGTCGAGGTCGATGTCGGCCTCTGCGACGGTCAAACCACCGATCAGGTGCTTGGCCAGGACGTCGGGGGCGTAGCCCCACAACGTATCCCTCACCGTATCGACTAGCGAGACGCCAACCGTGTACTCCGAAACCGCCAGCTCGATGAGTCGCTTTCGTCCTTCCTCGCTGGCGGCGAGTGCCTCCGACAGGAGATCTCGAAGCAAATAGACCTCGACGCCATGGGCTCGCATCTTCTCGACGAACTGGTCGTGCTCATACTGGGCGCGCTCCACCCAGAGCACGTCGTCGAAGAGCAGGTCATCGTGGTTCGTGGGGGTCAATCGCTGCAGGCTCAGCTCCGGTCGATGCACCATCACCTTGCGCAGCTTCCCGACCTCTGAATGGACTCCGAACTCCGTCATGTCTCTTTCTCCTTGGATCAGCCTGGGACCACTTGGGTTCCGGCATGGCCGTCCACGATCTCGACGATCTGGTCGAGACCGCCGATGGCAGCCCTCTTTCCTGTTCTCTCGACAAAACTCACCGCCGCTTGGACCTTTGGCCCCATCGAGCCGGCGACGAAGTCGAATGCCCGAAGTTCCTCGGGGGTGACCTTCTCGAGACGGCGCTGGTCGGGCGTCCCCCAGTCGGCGTACACCCCGTCCACGTCTGTCACCATCACGAAGACGTCGGCGTCGACCTCACGGGCCAACAACTCACTGGCAAGGTCCTTGTCGATCACGGCCTCGACACCGATGAGGGTGCGCTCGGCGTCGGGGTCGTACATCGTCGGAACACCGCCGCCTCCGGCGCAGATGACGACTACGTTCTTCTCCAGCAGCCACCGAATCGGTCTGATCTCGAAGATTCGCTTCGGCTGCGGCGAGGCCACCACCCTCCTCCAGTAGTCCCCGTCGGCCTTGACCACCCAGCCCTTCTCAGCTGCGAGCTTGTCGGCCGTGTCCTTGTCATACACGGGGCCGACGAACTTGGTCGGGTTGGAAAATGCAGGATCG
>Ga0299914_10003275_pt1 | contig 11416 bp, 9 predicted proteins | sample RVTome_10_FD_201361 | JGI IMG/M metagenome (GOLD analysis project Ga0299914, IMG submission 201361) | Soil microbial communities from uranium-contaminated site in the Upper Colorado River Basin, Wyoming, United States - RVT153D57 (version 2) ... | reverse complement strand
GGAGTCTTGGATGCCGTACATCGGTATCTCCATTTCAGGACACGCGTTGAGTCGATTTCGGGATCGGGCAGGAAACAGCGGGGGTGAGGTGGTACGGCGCTAGGCGCCGAAATAGCCGTCGAAGAAGAACACGCCGAAGGACCGAACGTCCCGAGTGGCGGCAGTTTCACGGCTCATCGAGGGGATTGTGCCCGCGAACACGGAGTTCGTCAAGACCTCTAACCTCGCCTTCTCCATGAACGCACCGCGCGCCATCATCCACGGGACGGGTCTCCTCGGAGCGTCGGTCGGTCTCGGTCTGCGATCCCAGGGTTGGGAGGTGGCCGGATGGGACCCCGACACCGACGCCCTGGCCGAGGCCACGCGACGGGGAGCCATCGGATCACAGGTGGATGGCCCCGAGACGGACGCCGACCTGGTGGTGCTGGCGGCACCACCCGACGCCATCGCAACGGCGCTCGAAACGATGGACACCAACACACTCGTCACCGACATAGCAGGGGTCAAAGCACCGATAATCGAGGCGGCGTCACACCTCCTCCACTTCGTAGGGGGCCATCCGATGGCGGGCGGAGAGACCAGCGGCGCATCCCTCGCCACACGCACCATGTTCCACGGCGCCACCTGGGTGCTCACCTCAGACGGTGCCGAACCCGATGACATCGCCCGGATGGAGGAGACGGTCCGCTCCCTCGGAGCCAATCCGTTGGTGATGTCAGCCGAAGAGCACGACGCCGCCGTGGCCCGGGTCAGCCATCTCCCCCATGTCATCGCCGCTGCGCTGATGCGTCTCGTCGACTCCGACCGGGCCACCCTCAGTCTGGCCGGCACCGGCTTCCGGGACCTGACCCGCATTGCCGCAGGTGACAGCACCTGGTGGGCGGAGGTGTTGACAGCCAATGCCTCCCAGGTCGATGCCTCGATCGAGGAGTTGCAGAAAGCGCTGGACGCATGGCGACGGACCATCGCCGACAATTCCTCCGGAAACCTCGATGCGGACCTGGAGTCGGCCCGCAAAGCCAGAGCCGGACTCGGGGAGCATCACACCCAGGTCAGGGTGATCCTCCTAGATAAACCCGGGGAAATCGCCCGGGTCGGTCACGCTCTGGAAGCGAGCCGCGTCGATGTACGGGACTTCCAGTTGCGGCACGGCGAACATGGTGGGGGTGGTGTCCTCACCATCTCGGTCAAAGGCGAGGGCAAAGACACCCTGACCATGGCCCTCATCGACGAGGGATTCGAGGTTCGCATCGACGACTGACGATGCCAGTGTGAGAAGCTCCGGGCGCACTCCTCGATCGAGAGGAGTCAGGTTCCCTTGTTGGAGCGACGCCGGTCTGATTCACTGAGATGGCGTTTGCGGACCCGGATCGCGTTGGGAGTCACCTCGACCAGCTCGTCGTCTTCGATCCATTCGATGGCAGTCTCCAGAGTCAATTGCCGATGTGGCTTGAGCTTGATCGCCTCGTCGGCGCCGGCGGCGCGGATATTGGTGAGCTGTTTCGCCTTCGCCGGGTTGGCCACCATCACATCGGGCCGGGAATTCTCTCCGATGATCATTCCCTCGTAGACCGGTGCACCCGGTCCGATGAACAACTCGCCTCGATTCTGCAGGTTGTCGAGGGCGAACCCTGTGGCGGATCCCGTCCGGTCCGAGATCATCGCCCCGCCGGTGCGACCTTCGATCTCTCCGGCCCAGGGCATCCATCCATCGTGCTGCTGGTTGACCAAGGCCGTGCCTCGGGTGGCAGTCATCAGCTCCGACCTGAAGCCGATCAGGCCTCGTGCCGGGGCCGTGGCCGAGATGATGGTTCTCCCCCGTTCCCCACGGCGCATGTCAGCGACCCGACCGCGCCGTGTGGCCACCGATTGGGTGACGGTTCCAACGTATTCGTCCGGCACATCCACGATCGCCCTTTCCATGGGCTCGTTCCTGACACCGTCGATGTCCCTGACGATCACCTCGGGTCTGCTCACCTGGAGCTCGAAACCCTCACGACGCATGGATTCAATGAGCACCGCCAGCTGCAACTCGCCGCGCCCGGCGACTTCAATCATGTCCGGGCTCGAGGTATCGGCGATCCGGATGGACACATTTCCGAGGACCTCACGTTCGAGCCGGGCTCTGATCTGACGGGAGGTGAGCTGAGCTCCCGACTTGCCAGCCATTGGAGACGTGTTGACTCCGAACGTCATACGCAGCACCGGCTCGTCGACCTGGAGACGTGGAAGAGGGGTGAGATCGTCGGGATCGGCCAGGGTGTCCCCGATTTCGATTTCGGGAAATCCGGCGAGGACGAACAGGTCGCCGGCCCGACGCTCCTCCACCTCGACCCGCCCCAATCCGGAGAAGCCCAGTAGGGAGACGAGCCTTCGTTTGATGATAGAACCGTCCGCTTGGATCAGACCGACCTGATCGCCGGCTCGCAGTGTGCCCTGCGCTACCCGGCCGATGGCGAGACGTCCCAGATAGTCGGAGGCATCGAGGTTGGTGACGATCGCCTGGAGAGGCGCATTGGGATCACCTGAAGGAGCGGGAATGGTCTCGACGATCGAGTCGAGAATCGGGGACAGGTCGCTGTCTTCGGACGGGACGGCCATCCCGCGCACGGCCCGACCAAACCGGGCGATCGAGGAGACGATCGGGAACTCAATATGGCGATCCTCGGCTTCCAGGTCGAAGAAGAGCTGATAGACCTCGTCGGCCACAGCGCTGATTCGCGCATCGGGTCGGTCCACCTTGTTGATGACCACTACGGCAGGCAGCCCCCGACCCAGGGCCTTGGAGAGCACATACCGGGTCTGTGGCATCGGGCCTTCGGCGGCATCGACGAGGAGGAGCACCCCGTCGACCATGGCGAGGGCCCGCTCGACTTCACCGCCAAAGTCGGAGTGACCGGGCGTGTCGACGAGATTGATCCGGGTCCCGTTCCACTCGATGGCGGCTGCTTTGGCAAGGATGGTGATGCCGCGCTCCCGCTCCTGGTCGTCGGAGTCCATCACCCTTTCCATCGGCTTCTCGTGAGCGGCGAAGACACCGGCGGCGTTGAGCATGGCGTCGACGAGGGTCGTCTTGCCGTGGTCTACGTGCGCGATCAAAGCCACGTTGCGGATCAATGGGGGTCCCGGCATGGGAACCCCATTGTACCTGCGGCCCGGTGCTGACCGGCTACTCGTATGAGATGGCGGTGAGGACGTTGAGGCGTGCGGCCTTCCGGGCGGGGCCTAATGAGGCAATGAGCCCGGCCACTGCTGCCGCGAGCAGCCAGACCACCAGCTGGGCACCGGGAAGGGCGAAGCTGCCCAGACCCTCGTCGGCGAGGGAGGTAACCACGGCGAACCCGATGATGGTGCCAATGCCCACGCCGAGGATTGCGCCGAACACCGAAGTGATCATCGCCTCCCAGCGCACCATCTGTCGCACTTGACGACGGGCCATGCCAACGGCTCTGAGCAATCCGATCTCCCGGGTCCGCTCCACGATGGACAAGGCCAGGGTGTTGGCTATCCCCAGCAGAGCGATTACCAGTGCAAGACTGAGCAGCCCGGTGAACAACGTCACGAGCTGATCGACCTGCGCCTCCGCCTCGGCGATCTGATCCGACCGGGTGTTGACGTCGACGTTGGGGAAGCTGGCAAGCGCCTCGTCGGCCGCGGTCTGGCCCTCCTCGAGTGTCACCGAGTCGGCGAGCCGGGCGAACGCAATGGCGACACGGTCTTCGCCGAGATTGGAGACGAACACCTCTTCGGCGATCACGAATTGGGCGAAGGTCGAGTCGGTGTACGTGCCGACGATGGCCGCCTCAGCGCTTTTGCCACCCCCGTACTCGATCGTCAACGAGTCGCCGACCGACCACTTGTTGGCCTCCAACGCCGATTCGTGGACGAGGAGGTCGTCACCGAGCTCGGAGAGGGCGACCGACGCTCCCAGGTCATAGACCCTTTCGACGGTCTCGGGATCGACTCCCGCCACCGTGATCTCATCACCCTCGATCTCCGCGGGGCCGGTGTTGACCTCGGAAATCACGGAGAATGCATCTCGCTCCCTCAACTCGTCGAGGGCCGCCGGGCTCAATCCAACGTCGAAGCTCGTCGATTGGAAAGCCAGGTCGGCAGGAAAGGACCCTTCGAGAGTGTCGCTGATCGACGATTTGATCGATGCCGCGAAGATCGATGTGAAAGCCACCAGTGCAACACCGATCATCAGCGCCGAGGCGGTCGATGCCGTCCTTCGAGGCTGGCGGATGGTGTTCTCCCTGGCGAGCTTGCCGGTCACTCCCCGGATCGGAGCTGCCAGCAATCGGGCGACCGGTCTGGCGATGAGCGGGGCCAGGGTCGAGGCGCCGAGGAAAAGCCCTCCGGCTCCCGTGGCCACCAGGGCGAGGGACGCCCCGTTCTCCAGCAGGAGACCGGCGGTCATGGCTGCGGCTCCAAGTCCAGCAATCGCAAACCCCACGAACGTGCGAATGCGCAGGGACCTGGGTGTGCTCCGGGCGCTGGTCTCCGACATGGCCGCCACTGGCGGGATGGAGGAGGCACGACGTGCCGGGAGGAGGGCAGCGAGCAAGGTCACGCCAAGACCGACGATCATCGACACCACCACGGTGCGGACCTCCACTGTCAGCGGGCCGTCTGGTATCCCCAGACCAGCTGCATCCATGACCGTCTTGATCAATTCGGCGACGCCGATCCCAACAATGACGCCCACGGCCGACGCGAGCACGGCGACGATGGCCGCTTCGATCAGGACGAGACGCACCACCTGGGATCCAGTCGCCCCCACCGCGCGGAGCAAGGCCAGTTCCCTGACTCGCTGCGCCACGGTGATGCGAAACGTGTTCTGGATCACGAATGCCCCCACGAACACGGCGACGCCGGCAAAGGCGAGAAGGGCTGTGTTCAGAAAGGCAAGACCTTCGGTGACTGCATCCAGCTGCTCTTGTGTTTGCTGGTCTCCCGTCACCACTTCGATGTTGTCGGCGACGACTTCGGAGACGGCGGAGACCAGAGCTTCGGTGTCGACACCTTCGGCAGCGAGAACATCGATCTGGGACAGCTTCCCTTCCATGTCGAAGAGTTGCTGAGCCTGGCTCAACTCGAATGCAGACAACGTCGCACCAGCCAGGTTGTCCTCACTCCCGAAGGTGGCCAGCCCGACGATGGTGTAGGTGTCGACCCCACCCATCGTCTGGATTTCGATTTCGTCGCCTACCTCGAAGCTTTCTGCCTGCGCCGTGGCCACGTCGATCGCCACCTCACCCGGAGCCGAGGGGGGCCGGCCATTCTCCTCGGAGATGGTGAGGCTGTTGAGCGCCGTTATTTCGGTCCAGGAGAACCCGAGGGAAGGTGGGCCCTGTCCGCCGATTGGGTCACCGTCAGCATCGATCATCTGGGCGAACCCACCGACGCTCCCGGCAGCGACCTCGACGCCGTCAACCGCCTCGACGTTGGCAAGGACCGACTCGTCGAGAGAGGCTCCGTCGACCGTTGTCGATTCGGGATTGGGCCGGACGGTGGCGTCCACACCGGCAAAGACGTCGGTGAACAGGGTCTCGAATCTGGCATTGATGGTATCGGTGAAGACGAACGAGCCGGCCACGAACGCCACCCCGAGAACGATTGACAATCCGGTGAGGGTCATCCTCAGCCGGTTGGCCATGAGGCCTTTGATTGCGGTGCGGACCATGGTCAGCCTCCCAGCACTTTCATCCGGTCGATGACCGTCTCAGGAGTGGGATGGTCCATTTGGTCAACGACCTTCCCGTCGGCGAGGAACACCACCCGCTCGGCGTAGCTGGCGGAGACCGGGTCGTGAGTGACCATGACTATGGTCTGGCCCAGCTCACGGACGGCTCGTCTCATGAACTCGAGCAGTTCGGCACCCGCCTTGGAGTCGAGGTTGCCCGACGGCTCGTCGGCGAAGATGATCTCGGGGCGGGAGACGAGGGCCCGGGCCGCGGCGACCCGCTGCTGTTGACCACCCGACAACTCGGATGGCCGGTGGTGGAGGCGGTCCTGGAGGCCGAGGATGTCAACCACATCGTCGAACCATGCCTGGTCGGGCTTGGTGCCGGCGATGGCCAGCGGCAGGGTGATGTTCTCCTCGGCACTGAGGGTCGGGATCAAGTTGAACGCCTGGAAGATGAACCCGACCTTCTCCCGTCTCAGCAAGGTGAGCCTGCGATCGTTCAGGGACCCCAGTTCGACCTCACCGATGTGAACCGTGCCGCTGCTCAGACTGTCGAGACCGGCCAGGGTGTGGAGGAGGGTTGATTTTCCAGAGCCCGAAGGGCCCATGATTGCGGTGAACCGAGCCTTTTCGAACCCGATGTCTACTCCGTCCAAAGCCCGAACCTCGGTCCCTCCGGTTCCATAGGTCTTGACCCCGTCGGACATGGCCGCGGCGATCGAGGTCTGCACCCTGTCTGGTGCAATGGTCATTTTGAGATCTCCTTTCATCTCTGCATCGAATGGTGCATGGAGATGGCCCAACCCACATCGGGCGCGGGGACCCTTTCGGGATAGTCGTGGAGGATGATCTGGAGCGGCGAATCTCCTCCTCGAGGAGGAGATCAGCTACCCGGTTTGGTGAGCCCCGACTCGTAGGCGAAGACCACGGCCTGGACCCGGTCGCGCAGTTGAAGCTTGGAGAGGATGTGAGAGACGTGGGTCTTCACCGTTGTCTCTGAGACATAGAGGTCCTCTGCAATCTCGGAGTTGGATAGACCCCTGGCGACCAGACGAATCACGTCGAGCTCCCGGTCGGTCAGCTCTTCGAGACCGGTCACCGGTCCGGCTTGTGGTCGCTCTGCGAACTCGGCGATGAGCCGCCTGGTGACCGAAGGGGCGATGATGGCGTCTCCAGAAGCGATGACTCTGATGGCCTCGACCAGTTGGTCCCCCTCGGCGTCTTTGAGGAGGAACCCGCTGGCACCGGCGCGCAACGCCCCGTAGACATAGTCGTCGAGGTCGAAGGTGGTGAGCACGATCACCCTGGTCCCGGGGTGTCGGGTGGTGACCTGTCGTGTCGCCTCCAGACCGTCCATGACAGGCATGCGCACGTCCATCAACACCACGTCTGGCCGCTCGCGGCCGGCAAGTCGCACCGCTTCCTCGCCATTGTCCGCTTCGGCGACGACGACAATGTCGTCTTCGGTCTCCAGGATGAGACGCAGCCCGGAGCGAACCATCGCCTGGTCGTCGGCTATGAGGACCCTGATCACGTTTCGAACGGGATAATGGCACGGACCAGATAGCCACCGCCAGGTTTCGGTGCGGCATTGAACTCTCCGCCGAGGACGGCGATCCGCTCCCGCATACCCACGATGCCGTGGCCTCCGTCGGCGGTTCCTCCGCTGGACGCACCTCGCCCGTTGTCGTCGACCGAGACCTCCAGTCTGTCCGGCGTGAATGTGATGGTCACCGTCACCGAGACACCGGGCCCGCCGTGACGGACCGCATTGGTCAATGACTCCTGGACAATCCGGTAGGCGGAAAGCTCGGCGCCGTCGGAGAGTCGGCGGCGCTCGCCGCCCACCTCCAGCTCGATGGGCACACCGGCCCCCCGCACCCGATCGACCAGTCGTTCGACGTCGGCCAGTCGTGGCAGGGGCTCGGTACCCGGTTCGTCCTCCGGTGCTCGGAGCAAACCCACCGTGCGGCGGAGCTCGGCGAGCGCACCGTGACCGGCGACGCGGATCGTCTCGAGGGCCGCGACGACGCGGGGATCGGCCCCATCGGCAATGCGTCGCGCCCCTTCTGCCTGGACGGTCATCACCGTCATCTGGTGTGCGACCACATCGTGGAGCTCTCGGGCGATGCGGGCGCGTTCTTCTGAAACCGCCAGCCTGGCCTGTTCCTCCCGTTCCCGCTCAGCGCGCTCGGCTCTCTCCTGCAGCTCTTTGACCCGGCGCCGCCGCTCATGCATCTCCCTGCCTATCAGGAGTGGCGTGACGGTGCTGATCACGGCGCTGATGATGCCGACGAAGACGACCGATTCGAGGACAATGGTCCCGACAGCAGTCCAGGCGACGACGAACACCGAGGCCCCGCCACCGATCTGGAGAGACCGGCGGCGCTCGAGTTGGGTGCCGATCGTGTAGAAGGCGACACCGACGCCGAACTCCGCCGCTGTGCTGGGGTAGTCGAGACCCCGGTCGATCACCCATGAGGCCAATGTGATCACAAAGACCGGGACCGGGTACACCCGGCGCAACACCAGAGGTGCCGACATCAGCACGATCAGGATCGCGTGGAGCGCGTCCGGGTCGCTGCTGAACACCCGGGGCACGGCCTGACGTAGATCGACCGTCGGGAGAAGACCGACGACGAGGATCGCTCCGGCCACCACGACGTCGAACAGGAGCTGACGGCGGGTGATGCGTTCCAGGAGCTTCACACCGGCGATGTTACGGCGGGGTCGCCGGCCTCACATCGGCCTTGGGGACGATGGGTGCTCGTTCGTGAGGAGGAGAAGGGTCACCGGGTCCTCGCCTGAACGGCGTTGCTATAGCAAGAGGTCGTGGTTTCCGAGACCTGATGCTATAGCAACGCCGTTCAGGCCAGGGCGACCAGGTCGAGCAAGTCTGCGTCGAAGAACTTCATCTCGCCGTCGGGCATGAGCACCGCCCGGTCCGGCATGAGCTCGGCGACGAAGTCGGTGTCGTGGCTGACCATCACGATCGTTCCTTCATAGATCGTCAGCGCGTCGAGAAGCGCTTCCTTTGCCTGGGGGTCGAGGTTGTTCGTCGGCTCGTCCAACAGCAGCACGTTTGGCTGAGCAGCCACCAGCATGGCCAGGGCGAGCTTGGTCTTCTCCCCACCCGAAAGCGTGGCGGCATCCTGGTCGACCTTGTCGGCCAGGAGGAAATGTCCGAGCAGCCCGCGCAGCGTCGAATCCGGGAGACGGGCCGCCTTGCGCATATGGTCGAAAACGCTCACCCCGTCGAAAATCTGCTCATGCTCCTGGGCGTAGTAACCCAACGTGGCCAGGTGACCCAGTGACACTTCGCCAAGGTCGGGGGTCTCGACTCCAGCGAGGATCCGGAGCAACGTCGTCTTGCCGGCGCCGTTGAGCCCGATGAGCAGCATCCGCTCCCCTCGCTCGACGGCGAATTCGATGTCGACGAATACGATGTTGTCCCCGAACGACTTGGCAAGACCCGAGGCGGCCACCGGCACCTTTCCCGATCGCTCCGGTTGGGGAAAGGCAAGCTTCACCTTTTTTCCACTCCTCTGCACCTCGACCAGGTCGCGTTTCATCCTCTCGACCCGGGTCTCCCAGGCACGGGCGGTCTTGGCCATCTTCTCGGTGGTCCCCTTGAAACGTCTGATGTTCTCCTCGAGCCGGGCGATCGCCTCATCCTGGTGCCGGCGCTCCCTCTGCTTCCGTTCATGACGCTGCTCACGCTCCACCAGGTAGTGGGAGTAGTTGCCCCGATAGGACTCCAGCCACCCGTGCTCGAGGGCCAGGACCGACGTTATGGCTTCGTCGAGGAGGGGCAGATCGTGGGAAACCACCAGCATCCCACCCTTGTATGAGCTCAGGTATTCGATGAGCCAGGCCTTGGCGTCGAGATCGAGGTGGTTGGTCGGCTCGTCGAGGAGCATGACATCGGTCTCGGCGAACAGAAGACGAGCCAACTCCACCCGACGTCGCTGACCACCCGACATAGTCCTGACGGGCTGGCCGAGCTCGTTGTTGCCGATGCCCACGTTGGATGCGATCCGCTTCGCCTCGGCCTCGGCGACGAACCCACCCTTGGACTCGAATTCGTCGTGGAGACGGGAGAACCGGACGATGCCCCGATCACGCTCGGCTCCGTCGAGTCCTTCGAGCCGCACCCGTGCAGTCTCGATGCGGCGTTGCATCGCCCCGATCTCACGTGCCATCAGGATGCGCTCCAGGGCCGTGGCGTCGGGGTGCTCCAGATCGGGTAAGGGCGCCTCCTGAGAGAAGTACCCGATGTTGCCCGAGCGAAGCACGGTGCCCTCGGCAGGCTGGAATTCGCCCATCAGAGTGCGCATCAACGTGGTCTTCCCCGCACCGTTTCGGCCGACGAGACCGATCCGGTCGCCGGCTTGCACGCTGAAGGAGACATCGCGGATCAGGGTCCGGATGCCGGCATCGATTCGGAGGTCGCGCGCTATCAGCATGAGAGTGGAGAGAGAACGCGCTCAGTCTACGAACGCACGCCTGATTGGGCGAGGTGATTTATTGCAGGCCGGCGGGGATCGCCGAGGGGGCGAGGATGGTATCCACCAACCCATATTCCACTGCCTGGTCGGCGGTTAGCCAGCGATCGCGGTCGGTGTCCTGGCGAATCTTCTCGATGTCCTGGCCGGTGTGTCTGGCCAGGATGTCGTTGGCTTGCTCCCGCTGACGGAGGATCTCTGCAGCGTGGATCTCGATATCGGAGGCTTGACCACCTACGTTCTGCACCCAAGGCTGATGGATCATCACCCGTCCATGTGGCAGGACTGATCGCGACCCAGCTTCTCCACCGGCGAGGATCAGTGAGGCGGCCGACGCCGCCATCCCGATGCATGTGGTGTGGACCTCCGGCTTGATGTGTTGCATCGAGTCATAGATGGCGAACATCGAGTCCATCGAGCCACCCGGAGAGTTGATGTAGAGAGAGATCGGCTTGTCAGGATCGTCCGACTCGAGGTGGAGCAATTGGGCGACGATCAGGTTGGCGAGCTCGTCGTCGACCGGCCGCCCCAGAAAGATCACCCGATGACCCAGCAATCTCGAGTAGATGTCGAATGCCCGCTCTCCGCGCGAGGTCTGTTCGATGACTGTAGGTACCAGCATGAGGTCTCCTTTCGCAACCATTAAGTTGCACTACACTCTAACATAGTCGCGCAACTGCTAAGTTGCAGTGCATGGACCAACTACCTCAGATAGAGCGAAGCGTCGAAGTCCCCGTTGCTCCGAGCGAAGTCTGGGAGCGCATCGTCGATGGCGACCTTGCCGAAGAGTGGATGGGTGTGCGGATCGAACCACGACGGGGAGGTGCCGTCACCTTCCCGGATCGTGATGTGATCGGCACCGTAGAAGAGGTGGTGCCCGGGGAGTCCATAACGTGGTCCTGGCGGGAGATCGACGGTGACCCTTCCCAGGTCACAATCGACCTGACTCCCACCGAGCAAGGTACAAAGGTCACCATCGTGGAGCGTCTGTTGGAATATCGGATCACCGGTCTCCCCCCGATTTTCCTCAACCAGGCGGCATGAGCGATCCTCAGCCGGTTCTCGCCGCCCTGGCCGACCCGACCCGCCGCGCTGTCTTCGAGCGTCTCAACTCGCTGGGGCCGGCCTCGGCAACCCAACTGGCCTTGGAGCTGCCGGTGACCCGTCAGGCGATTGCCAAGCATCTCAGTCAACTCGACTCGGTGGGCTTGGTCGACCGCTC
>Ga0299914_10003274_pt1 | contig 11418 bp, 14 predicted proteins | sample RVTome_10_FD_201361 | JGI IMG/M metagenome (GOLD analysis project Ga0299914, IMG submission 201361) | Soil microbial communities from uranium-contaminated site in the Upper Colorado River Basin, Wyoming, United States - RVT153D57 (version 2) ... | reverse complement strand
GACGGCACCGGCGAGAAGTATCAGGATCAAGGTCGGGATCCACCAGCGACGTCGTCGCAGTTCCGGCTCGGGCGCCACCTCCTTCATTGTCTCCACGTTGCCCGGCTCACGGGTCTCGGGTGCGGCCATGGTCTTTGTGCCCTTCTCTTCGAGACTCACTGGTCGTCACCGGCACCAGGGCCGCCGAACCCGGCGCGGGGCCCTTCGCCCGCAAAGTTGGGTAAGAACTCCTCGCACTGGTCCATCGCCGCTTGGACCTGGGGGTCCTGGAAGTCGATCCCGAACGGCCCTCCCTCCACGGGACCACCGCCCAGATCGGATAGATCGGGATCGGGGACGTCGAGACCCTGATCACGGAGACACTCGGCCAGCTCGAGAAGTTGGTCCTCGAGCTCGGTCAGGTCCTGGGGAGTGAATCCGAAAGCGGTTCCATCGAGCAGGTCGCCGCACTCTTCAAAGCCGGCCCTCAGATCCTCACCCAGCTCGCCGGGCCCGGCGCGAAACTCTCCGTTGTCGTCGGGCTCGGGGAGATCGGTAGGACGGCCCGGGATCACGTTGCCGTCGGAATCGACGGTGGGGTCTTCCATCTCGACCCCGTTCTCCCGCATACATTCGGTGAAGGCGACTGCGGCGGCCTCGGGATCGGCCTCCTCTGCTTCTGCGATCGTGGTGCTGGACGATTGGTCGAGGCTGGCCACCCCAACTGCGTCGTCGTCGCCCCCGCCGCCGCATGCGGCGAGGACCACGGCCAACGCCAGCAATGCTCTGGTTCTCATTCAAATCTCCTGTCTGGGTGGCACTGGGCGTTACCAGGATCCCCGGGCCGGCTGTGACCGGCCTTGGGACAAGCTGAGAGTTCCCTTAAGACGCTTCGGGGTCCCGGGTTGTCCAGGGACCGGAAATCGGCCGGGTGGGAGTCGAAGGATCAGTCGAGATGAGACCGGCGGGGGAGGGTGATGCCGATCTTGGCCCCGCCCCCTTCGACGTTGGAAGCCTCGACCGTGCCCCCGTGTGCGGTCACGATCGCGGCGACGATGGCGAGGCCCAGTCCGCTGCCCCCAGACCGACGGGAGCGGGAGGGGTCTGCCCGATAGAAGCGGTCGAAGACATGGTCCAGATCGGCTTCGGGGAAACCGATCCCATCGTCGGCGACCACGATCACGATCTCGTCGTCCCCCTCGACCAGGGCGATCTCCACCTTGGTCCACGGTGGGGTGTGGACCCGCACGTTGCTCAACAGGTTGCTGATCACCTGGTGGAGGCGCTCCTCGTCGGCCTCGATGACCAGGGTGTCGGTTGCGTTGACCGTGATCGGCCGTTCCGGGTCGATCACCTGATGGTCCTGGGCGGCGTTGCGGGCGACTCGGGCTAGGTCGACCTGGGCGAGGTGGAGCGGATTGCCCTGCCCGAGTCGGGTCAGGGTGAGCAGATCCTCGACCAAGGACCCCATCCGCCGTCCTTCGCTTTCGATACGGGACCAGGCCTTTTCCTCCTCCTCGGGGGTGGTCAGCCCCCCACTCCGACGCAGCTCGGCGTAGCCGGATATGGCGGTGACCGGGGTTCGCAGCTCGTGGGAGGCATCGGCGACGAAGCGGCGCAGCCGGTGTTGGGCCTCCTTCTCCACCTCGACCGCTTCCTCGATGTGGGTCAGCATCTCGTTGAGGGAGACGCCCAGCCTGCCCAGCTCGGTTCCCGGCTCCAACTCAGGGACACGACGGGAGAGATCGCCCGACGCGGTCGCCTCGGCGGTCTCCACCATCTGCTCGACGGGGCGCATCGAGCGTTTCACCGTCCACCAGGTGCCGGCCCCGCCGAGGAGCAGCACCCCGGCGCCAGCGAGGGCAACGCTCTGGAACAGCCGGTTACTCGCCGCTTCGACGTCGGTCAGGGGGGCAGCCCGGACCACTGTGATGCCCTCGGCGATGCTCACGCCGCCGGGTAGCTCGAAGCCGTCGGGGAAACGAATGACAACGGCCCGGTAGCGAAGGCTGTTGTCGACCGCGGCGAGGAATACTGGCTCCGTGCTGTCGGGTAGCTCGGAGACGTCGGGCAACGGGTCGGGGTCGTCGGTGAAACCGGAGGTGGCGGCGAAGATCTCCTCGCCGTCTCTGTTGAGAACCACTTCGGCGACGTCGCGATGGAACAGCCCTCGCTCGACTTCGTCAGGCCCGGGGAAGAGCTGGCCGAGGAACGGGCCCCGCTCGACGAAGCCGACCAGGAGGCGGTCTATCTGTGCGATGAGGATGCCCTCGATGGAGCGGGAGGCGACAAAGCCGACCGCCACCACCACCACCAGCAAGAGGACCGTGAATGAGATGACGAGTCTGGTGCGGAGACTCATTTCTCATCCCGGGCGGGGCGAACCACGTATCCCACCCCGCGCACCGTCTGGATCAGGCTTCCGTCGGAGTCGCCCAGCTTCTTGCGTAGGTAGGAGACGTAGGTCTCGACGATCCCGTAGTTGCCGTCGAAGTCGTACTCCCAAACGTGGTCGACGATTTGCGCCTTGGACATGACCCGTCCCCGGTTGAGGAGGAGGAAGCGGAGGAGGCGGAACTCGGTGGGGGAGAGCTGGATCTCGATGCCGGTCTTGAACACCTGATGAGCGTCTTCGTCGATGACCACCTCGCCGACCGCAATCCTCGAGCGAGAGTCGGTCATGCCACCGGCACGACGGAGGAGAGCCTCGATCCGAAGCCCCAACTCCTCGAGGCTGAACGGCTTGGTCAGATAATCGTCACCACCCTGGCGGAATCCGATCCTGAGGTCGTCGATGTCATCACGGGCGGTGAGGAATATGACCGGGACCTGGGTTCACGTCCAGGACGATCAGGTCAGGGGTTTTCGTCTTTGCGCTGCGCAGGGCGTCGAATCCGTTGGACTCTGAGTGGACCGTGTAGCCGGCGAAGCGAAGGGCGCTGGAGACGAGATCGGAGAGGGCCTCCTCGTCATCGACCACCAGGATCTTTGCGTTGTGGTCGATCCTCTCGCTCATGGTGGTCCAAAGCTATCCCCGTTTCCTGGGAACTTGCTGAGAGCCCGGTGTGAGCCGACTCGGAGCCAACCCGCTCTCCCGGGTCTGCTCCAGGGACGGGAGCCACATTGGGGCGTTCAGCCCCTCCTTCGGCGTCGGATCTCGTCGAAGGTGATCGCGCCCACAGCTGCACCGACGATTACCAACAGCCACCCAACCCAGAGGCCGATCTGCGCTCCGGGCAGCGTCGCAACGGGGCCGGGATCGGCCAGAGAGAGCCCCCCCTCTCTGTTCGCCGGGCCGACGGGAGTGGTGAGCGGCGCCAGCCCACCTGGAGCCGACTCCGGGTCCTCGCTGAGCTCGGGCACCGAGTACAGCGTCGTATCGCTGGTGAGACCTTCGAGACTGAGCACGAAGGTAGGCACGGTGGTACCGGTGACCTCGCCCCCGGCGGTGGTGGTGCTGGTCGAGTTGTTGGAAGCGGACGGCACTTCCCCGGCAATGGTGCTCGTTGTCAGGCTGCTGGTCGTCGGTGGAGAGCCCCCGATAGAAGGGGTGGTTGTGCCGGGAGACGTCGGGGACGGGGTGGTCGGGCCCCTCGTCTCGTCGGTGGTTGGTCGGGGGGATGTGGTGGTGGGTGGCGAAGATGTGCTGGTCGCCGATGTGACTGACGTGGTACTCGGAGTGGTTGTGGTACTCGGAGTGAGTGTGGTACTCGGCGTGGTTGTGGTGGTCGTGGTCGAGGTAGTGACACTGGTCGAGGTGACCGAGGAGCTGCTTGTGGTGGGTGTGGGCGTCACCTCGAACGTCGTCTGGGTGCATATCGCGGCCTGACATGCGTTGATCGTGTGGACCCCCGGCGCGGCACTATCGGGGATAGTGATGGGAACGCTGATGGTGGTGCCTGTTACGCCCGGTGATGCCGACCCCAGGTTTGAGCATGAACCACTGCCCCAGCAGATGCGGACGCTCACCAATGGGAGGAACGCACTCCCCGTGACGGTGGCAGACGAGCCGGCGGGGCCGGAGCCAGGGGAGACCGAGATCGATGCCGCCACGGCACGTGGTGCGGTGGTGACCTGAAGCGCCAGGAGAATCACGACGAGCGTCAACGCGCCGGCGGTGACCCGTCCGATTCGACGTGCTCGTTCCTCCATCCCTAGCCCCATTGCTCGTTCCCTGGGCCGGAGCCTAACTGTGTTTCGGCTTCTCTGCGTGGTCTACGGCCACAAAGCGTTGCTGGTGCCCCGACCACTGACATTCGTCGCGTTCAGGACGGCCAGATGACATCGCTTGCTGCGTCCTCGTCCTTGACGCACCTACGGGTGCGCCTGCGTCCTGCGTCGTTGCCATCGGCGCCCCTGGCTCGCCCTGACCATCGCCAACGTCAATGGCCAGAACACCAGGAGTATCCCAACCCCGGTTCGGAGCGATTACTGGGGAGAGACTGGGGAAGACTGGAGGAATAGGTGCGCAATTTCAGACGACCCGCGGTGACAATGCTGATCCTCGTTGGCACATTGGTTGGTCCCAGTGCCGCCTTGGCCGACGATGTCGATGAGACCGCCGGGAGCGACCAGGCCGAACAGGTGGCCGACACCTTGTTCAGCTTCGGCTACGACCTGATCAATCGCATGTTCGTATTCAACCTTTCAGCGCTGGAAGGCAGCATCGACTGTCCGTTGGTGGAAGGGACCCCTGGTGTCGAGTCTTCAGACACCGAGTGTGGGTCGAGTGGTCTCGAGGTCTCCGGCCCGAATGGGCAGGTGAATCACGGAATGTTCATGAAACTCTTCAACAGCCTCTGGCAGGGCCAGGGTCGAGGGTGCGTGGTCCGTCATCTCGCCAAGTCCGATCTCGGCAAGGGCGACCAACAGGTCAAGCCTGGTGACACTTCGGACGCCGATTTGACCGAGCCGGGGGTCGTCGACCTCACCACGGTCGAGACCCGCTGCCAGAACGCCAACAAGAGCGCGAACGACACTGCCGGCAAGCCCGAAAATGCCGGTAGGCCGGACACCGCGGGCAAGTCCGACGCTGCCGGCAAGCCCGACCACGCCGGTGGGCCCGACAACGCCGGTGGGCCCGGCAACTCAGGTTCCGCTCCGGGTCATAACAAGTGAGCAGGTTCTCCCAAACCCCCTCGGAGCGATGAGAGAAGCGGGCGACCAACCGGTCGCTCGCTTCTTTGGATGGCCAAAGCCTCAGTCGGAAGCGTCGATGTCGACGTTGTATGCCTCGTAGACGAGATCCGAGCCGTGCTGGCGATGCAGAGTCAGACGACCCAGCAGCGAGGTCACCCGGCGGCGTACGGCTGAATAATCACCTGGTCCATGCTCACGGGCGGCGCGCAGCCGTTGCTCGGTCCGGGTATAAGTATCGAGCAGCGCTAGATGCTCCCTTTCGATGTCTTGGGCCATCGGCGCCAGCCAAGGGGCTTCTTGGAGGATCTCCTCCAGCAGCCCGTATTCACCCTCGACGTTCTCGATGTGCACCGTAAGAGCGTCGTGCATCATCACCAGGCAGTTCTGAACCCGATCCAGCCATCCGGGGGCTGAGATAGGGCGGGCGACTGCGTGCTCCAACTCGACCATCGTCTCTTTGAGCTCTCGTCGCCGGGAGTTGGCCGACGCCAGTCGCCTGGTGGGGATCTCGATTCCGACGTCCTGGTAAGTCATGACCTATTGTCCTTCCCGGCCGGGAGGGTGAGTCAAGAGTCAGAAGTCCCTATTCGTCACGACATGACCGCGATATGGTGCCTTCCTGTCGAGATATCGGCGTCAGGTGAGTCGGATCAGGTCCGTTCCAGGGCCGGTCCGTAGACCTGTTCCATGTAGTCGCGAACCATCCGTCCCGCTGTCACCCGGGGCCCGAGTGTCCTCCATGCGTGGCGAATCCGGTCGTTGAATCGGTGTCGGTCACCGTGGTACTCGTCGCGGATCGAGGACAGGGTCTCATACATCGAAGACGCTTCCATCTCGTCTCTCAGCCCGGGATCGTGCTCGTCGCTCGAAGTGATCGCCCAACCGTTGTGCCCGTCGAACATCTCCGCCCACCAACCGTCGAGGATCGAGCAGTTCAACCCCCCGTTCAGGGCGGCCTTCTCCCCGCTGGTCCCCGATGCTTCCCGTGGCCGAATCGGGTTGTTGAGCCAGATGTCGCACCCCTGGACCAGGGTGGCGGCGACATCCATGTCGTATCCGGGAAGGAATACCAGTCGGTTGTTGGCTGCACCCGACGTCGAGAAATCGACGATCTCGGCCAGCATTGCCTTTCCTGCCTTGTCTTCGGGATGAGCCTTCCCGGCGAAAACGAAGCACAACGGTCTCTCGTCGTTGTCCAGAAGCTCTCCAAGACGATCGCGGTGGTGAAGCAGCAGGGTGGCCCTCTTATAGGGGGCGAACCGCCGGGCAAACCCGACGATGAGCGAATCGGGGTCGAGAGACTGCGTCGTTTTGGAGGCGACCAGGTCGGCGAGGCGAAGCGAGGCGTTACGTCTCACCTGTGCCAACCGTTCGTCGTCGATGGCGTCGGCATGGTCCCATGCATCAGGATCTCCGTTGGCCCAGGTGGAGCCGAGCACTTCGTCGAAGAGATGCTGGGTCTCTTCACCAACCCAGGTTCGAGCATGGACCCCGTTGGTGATGGATGTGATTCGCTCCCCGATGCCGACACCGGTGAACAGCGAGCGGCTCACCTCTCCGTGAAGTCGTGAGACACCGTTGGCCGCACCGCTGAGGCGAAGGCTGAGCGCAGCCATGTTGAACTGATCCGGGTACTCGGGGTCTTGACCCAGGGCCCACAGACTGTCGAGCGGGGTCCCCCAGCGATCGGCCCAGGGTTCGAGATAGGGAAGGATCATGTTCCGGTCGAATCGGTCGATTCCCGCCGGGACCGGGGTGTGAGTGGTGAACACCAGACCAGGCCTGATCCGGTCGAGGGCGCCAACCAGGTCGGCGTCTTCGATCACCCGGTCGATCAGCTCGAGTGCGATGAAACCAGCGTGACCTTCATTGAGATGATGGACCGGGACATGGAACCCGAGGGCCCCGAGCGCTCGTGCCCCGCCCACTCCGAGCACCATCTCCTGGTCGAGACGATGTTGGCGGTCGCCTCCGTAGAGACGGTCACCAATGAACCGGTCCCCATCGCTGTTGGACTCGAGGTGGGTGTCGAGTACGAGAAGCGGAACGCGCCCGACATCGATGCGCCATACCCGGGCTTCGACCGTCCGGCCGGGAAGGGGAATCTCGACCACCGTTCCCGTGTCGTGGGCTCCGATCCCTTCCGGGGTGACTACCGGGTAGGTCTCGGTCTGCTCGCCTTCGGCGATGGCTTGGGTGAAGTAGCCCTGCCGGTAAAAGACGCCGACTCCAACCAGTGGGGCTCGTTGGTCGCTGGCCGCCTTGAGATGATCACCGGCGAGAACACCTAGTCCACCGGAGTACTGGGGGAGCGAGGCGCTGATCCCGAACTCGGGTGAGCAGTAGGCAACCTCGGGCTCGAGAGGGTCGTCGAGCGCCCGGTCCAGATCGGCCAGCTCGTCGGACAAACGGGCGATGAAGTCGCCGTCGTCCGCCAGGGTCTCCAGTTGCTCGAGGGTCAACTCGCCAACCACCTGGGCGTGGTGCCGCCGGGGAGCGGCGCCAGGCAGAGATGACAACAGCCGTTGACAGGAAGGGGTCCATGTCCAGCGATGATTGGCTGCGAGACGGCGCAATGCCTCGCTGATGGCTGCGGAATCCAACTCAACTCCCCTCAGGCAAAGTGAAGACCATCGACGTCTGCGATGGCCTGCTCTGGCGTGAGGGAGACAGTGTAAAGCTCGGCAGGGTCGAGACCCACAAGTGGGCCGTTCTCACGGCATAGTCCTCCGGCGTAGTTGCACGAGAACGGTGCCGACGGCAACCACTGAGACACCGCCTATCTCGAGCGGGGTCAAACCCTGGTCGAGGAAGAGCCAAGCAAGAATGGCGACCTGGATCAGCATCGTGTTGTTGATGATGCTCGCTTCGTTGGCGGTGAGTCGCTGGAGTGACCGGTTCCACAGCACGAAGGCGAGAGCCGTGTTGACGACCGCCAGCCAGATGATGATGAGCCAACCCGATGCAGGGATCTCCGGTGTTGGCTCGATTGTCACGCCGGCGGCTACGAGCAGGACCGATCCGACACCCATGCTGACCACTGTGACCGCCAGCGGGTGGAGGTGGCCTGTCCGGTTGACGGATCGCCCGAGAAGAGTGGACGTCGTGTTGGCCACCAGACCGATCAGAGCAGCGGCAAACCCGACCGCCGCCTCGGTAGCTGTCGCAGCGGGCCAGAAGTAGACGACGGCGCCTCCGACGGACAGCGCGGTGCCTGCCCACTGCAGGGTCGATTGGCGCTCATCCAGAAACGACGACGCGGCCACGATCACGAGAATCGGTGTGAAGCTGAGCACTAGGCTCAGAGTGGCCGCCGGGAGGTGGTGCAACGCCACGAACTGCGCACCTTGGGTGACCGCGTAGAACACCACCCCCAGGGCCACTAGCCGGCCATATCCAACCAGCCCCAGAGTGCGAAGCTGCTGCCGCGATGTCGAGTGTCCCAAGAGAACGGCGGCCAACAGGATCGAAGCCAGCCCATAGCGGAGCCCGGCAAAGGTGAGCGGGGGAATGTCTTCCAAACCGACGATGATCAGCACAAACGACGTGGACCACAGGAACGTCACGAACAACGCCTGCAGCACCGCGCTGCTGTGGGAGGACGACAGGGACGAATCCATGGGGCAACCTACCGCGCCCGTGGTAGCAGGACATAAGCTGCCGTCATGAATGAGATCGACGACTACCTGGCCAGCCTCGAGGAGCCACAGCGTCGAGCCCTGGAACGAGTGCGAGACATCGCTCAACGGGTCGCGCCCTCGGCAAGTCAGGGGAAGAGCTATGGCTTGCCAGCGCTTCGGATCGCTGGCAAGCCACTCCTTGGATTCAACGTCAGCAGCCAGCACCTCTCAGTGCATCCGTTCAGCTCCGCTGTCGTAGCAGCCGTGGCGGAGGATCTAGAGGGCTTCTCATTGTCGAAGGGCACGATCCGGTTCACTCCCGAGAGCCCATTGCCCGAGACAGTCATCGAACGTCTCGTCCGGTTACGTTTGACCGAGATCACCGGCTCTTGACCGGTCCGTGCAGCTTCGACGCGGCGCTTCGGTGATTTATCTGACCTGATAGCTGGTTGGAGGGAACCCACGCAGGGCTGGATCGGACGCAGCACAGTCGTGCCGGTCAGGAGCGCGTGATCAGCGCGAGCGGGCGTTCTGGAGTGCCATTGACATGCAGTCATTTGCCTGCCTATATTCGCCATGTGAGCTCGGATATGGACAAGGTTTTCAAGGCGCTGGCCGACCCGACACGCCGGAACTTGCTGGATCAACTGCGGACCGAAAATGGCCAAACCCTGAGCGAGCTGTGCAGCCATGTCGACATGGCGCGGCAATCAGTGACCCAGCACCTCGACATTCTCGAGGCCGCCAACCTGATCAGCACCACCAGGCGGGGCCGTGAAAAGCTCCACTATCTCAACCCGGTACCGCTTCACGAGATCCAGGAACGGTGGATCGATCGATTCGAACGTCCACGCCTTCGGGCATTGAGCGCCATCAAACGACAAGCTGAGGAGAACATGAGCACCCAACCCACCTTTATCTACGTCACCTACATCCAGAGCACACCCGAGACCGTCTGGAACGCGCTAACCGACGCCGACCTCACTGCCCAATACTGGGGTCACAGCAATGTGTCCGACTGGCAGGTCGGATCCCGTTGGGAACACCAACGAACAGACGGAAGCAAGATCGCCGACGTTGTGGGGACCGTCATCGAGAGCTCGCCACCGAAGCGGCTGGTGTCAACATGGGCGCTTCCCGGTGCCGAGGAGACCGACACAACGTCGCGTGTCACGTTCGACATCGAACCATTCGGGGACATCGTTCGACTCACCGTCACCCACGAAAACCTCGCCGACGAAGCCGAACGAGACGAGTCCGCTCGCGGGTGGGCAGCCGTCATGGCCAACCTCAAGACCCTCCTTGAAACCGGACACATCCTTTCCCGGCAGCCCTGGGAAATGCCATAGCCGAACCCGAGCCACCACGGGCGGATGCTGCACCACGCCCACCCCCGCGCAAGCGGCCACTCAGCCTTCTCGTGGGGAATCCCATCGGGTACAGCGGCGTGCTAGCGGTGGCGTGGTCGGCTTGGGAGCGATCGCGGCAGCCCGAACCATGGGAGCACGCTGTTCTCGAAGCGGGTGAAGGCACAGATCCTGTCGCCGGAGAGGGTGAGGACGAAGAGGCCGGTCCCATGGCGGAGTCCGGTGGAGGCGCGGAGGTAGGCCCCGAACGCCGGCTGACCGTTCGCACGCGTCGGTAGGAGGTCGACCCTCCTACCCGAGCCGAAGATGCTGGCGAAGAGACGGGCCACGACGTCGCTCCCCTGGTATTCGAGGGGAATCGGCGGCATGGAGAGCGAGACGTCGACGGTGAGCAAGGCGACCAGTGCGTCGACATTGCCGGACTCGTAGGCGCTCACGAAGTTTGCTACAAGCGCTTGCTCGGCGGGTGAATCGGGAGCAGGCGCCGGTCGGCGCTCGTCCGTCGACGGCAGGCGGCCTTGCAGCCCGACGCGGGCCCGTTTGAGGGCACTGTTGACCGATTCGACGGTCGAGTCGAGCATTCCGGCCACCTCGTTGGCGCGGAATCCGAGTACGTCTCGCAATATGAGCACGGCGAGCTGGCGAGGCGGCAGGACCTGCAGAGCCGTCACGAACGCCAGGGAGATGGATTCGGTCTGCTCGTAGCGGGCCTCGGGGCCGAGTGGCACGTCGATCGCCCCCTCGAGGAGGGCGTCGGGAAATGGCTCGAGCCACACGACTTCGCTGAGCCGGGTCGGATAGGGCGGTTCAACATTGGGCATGTCCCAATGCTTGGCCGGGCGTCGGCTGGCCGAGCGAAGCGCGTTGAGGCACCGGTTGGTGGCGATCCGGTAGAGCCAGGTGCGGATCGAGGCCCGGCCTTCAAACCCTGCGAGGCCCTGCCAGGCGGCCAGCAGCGTGTCCTGGAGGGCGTCCTCGGCATCCTGGATGGATCCGAGCATCCGATAGCAGTGCACCTGTAGCTCCCGGCGGTGCGGTTCGGTCAGCGCCCGGAACGCTTCCCCGTCGCCAGAACGCGCCCTCGTGATCAGGTCGGCTTTCACCAGCTCCATTCTCGCGTCTCACCTTGTCGCACTTCCACCCCGTACAGACTCCGACGCAGGGGCGAACTGGGCGGTGGGTGGGCGCCCACTTTCCCGATCTCGCGGTGTCTGCATCGTCGACGGCTCGGACGATTCGAACGTCAGCGGATGGAGAAAAGACGGCCACAGGCCGAAGGGTTTCGGCCGTGGGTTGTAACTCATGAGATAGGC
>Ga0299914_10003273_pt1 | contig 11418 bp, 14 predicted proteins | sample RVTome_10_FD_201361 | JGI IMG/M metagenome (GOLD analysis project Ga0299914, IMG submission 201361) | Soil microbial communities from uranium-contaminated site in the Upper Colorado River Basin, Wyoming, United States - RVT153D57 (version 2) ... | reverse complement strand
CAGCTCAGTCAGCTCAGTCAGCTCGTCGACGGCTCGGGTCGGCCGGCCACGTCGACGTCCGGCCCTCGGATCATGTCCACCCGCGAAGCCCGCACATCTCGGGCCCTCGCACGCGCTCGGGGCAGTGACGGCTGGCATTGACGAGCTCCCGCTGTGCCTCGATGACCCCGCCGCACAGCTAGCGTCGTCCTTGCCGGTAGCGCTGCGCGCCCGCAGCTTCGCACCGATGCCATACGGTCGTTTGCCTGCAGCCGGACTTGTCCCGCATACCGGTGCAGGTACCGACGTGCTCAGACTGTTTAGAGTCGACGCAGCTAGCTCTACCGCAATGTCTCACCTTGGAACAGGCCGTCTGTCGACAACGCTCGAATCTGGGGCCCATGCGACGGTTGAAAGTGAGGCCACCGGTTCGTCGTCTTAGATTGCCGGATCTTGGGTTCTGACGCTGGGCAGGGTGTCGATGCCGCGGTTGCGTAGGCGGTAGTTGGCGCCCTTGAGGTTGAGCACGTCGGCGTGGTGGACGATGCGGTCGATCATTGCGGCAGCGACTGCCTGGTCGCCGAAGACGCCGCCCCAGCCGCTGAAGGGCAATTGGACGTCAGGATCAGGGAGGCGTGTTCGTAGCGGGATGAGACGGGCTGGAAGAACAGGTTAGGCGGCGTCTTGCTCGAAGGGTAGGTAGCCGACCTCGTCGACGATGATCAGTCCGTAGCGGCGCAGCCGGGCCAACTCGGTCGGGAGCCGGCCGGCGCGGTGGGCTTCGGTGAGCCGGGTGATCCAGTCCGTGGCGGTGGCGAACAGCACCCGGTAGCCGTGATTGGCGGCGGCGATCCCGAGCCCGGTGGCCCAGATGGGTCTTGCCGGTGCCGGGCGGACCGAGCAGCACGACGTTGCGGGCCCCGGCTAGGAAGCCCCGGATGCCAGGGCGGCGATTTGCTGGCGGGCCGCGGGTTGGGCGTCCCAGTCGAACTCCTCAGCGTCTTGGGGGCAGCAAACCCGGCGGCACGGATCCGCAGGCGGGCACCGGACGCATTGCGGGCGGCGACCTCGCGATCCAGCACCGCGGCGAGGTACTCCTCGTGGGTCCAGTCGGCGTCGCGGGCATATTCGGCCGGCCGCGTCAGTGATCCGGGGTGCCTTCAACGCACCGGCCAGGTAATGGATCTGCTTGAGCGCCTCGTTGCCGCCGGACTCCTTCGTCTTCGCGGTGGCCATCACGCGACCTGCCCGTCACCGGTGAGCCCGAAGGCGCGGCCGTAGTCGGCCAGGTCGTGCCCCAACTTCTCGTGCGTGTCTTGTGCCCGACGTGCTGATGGTTGACCGAACTGCTCGCGTAGCAGCTTCGCGGCGGCGACGTGCTCGGGGTCGGTGACGGTCAAGCCCGGGCCTAGACCCGGGCATGCTGGGCAACGACGCGGCCGGTGAGTCGGACCTGGACCTGCTCCAGGTCCGCGTGCACGTCAACGAGCCTGCCGATCACCGTCGGATCGACGGAGTACTCCGATGCGTCGACGCGGACGTAGTAGTCGTGTCCCAGCCGGGTCCTGTTCGACCAACCGACCTGCGGCCCGACCGGCGGCAGCGGCAGCATCGCAGCCCGATCGGCCTCAAGCAGGTCGAGCGGACGCGCCTTGGTCGTACGCACCACCCTGCTGTTGGCGCGGGCCAGCCAGTCAGTGAACTGGGCGTTTGAAGTCGGCCGGTGAGATCAAAACGCGGCCGGGCATGAAAGAGGTCTCGAAGAATCCGTTGCGGCGCTCCACCACGCCGTTGGACTCCGGATCACACGGCCACAGCGGCACTAGGGTCGTCGCCAACGTGCCGGTGAACGCCGCGACCCCCTCAGAATGCCGTTTGCCGCGGCCGATGCCGGGCTCGTTGTCCCAGATCAACCGCCGCGGCACCCGTCCCAACTCACACAGCAGCTGCCACGTGGCGAGCAGAAGGTCCTCGGTCCGCCGGGTCGGAATCATCCGCGCGAGCATAAACCGCGAGTGCACCTCGGTGATCACCAACACCGGCAACAGCACCCTGCTGCCGTCCTCGAGCGGAATCTTGCGCGGCGGGAACCACAAGTCGCACTGCGCCGCGTCCCCCACCGCCCACCTCAACCGATCGGCTGGGTCCGGCTTGCGGTGCTCGGGCCGCAGCCGGCGCACATTGTCACGGAATGAGGTGATCGACCCGACCCAGCCGATCCGCTCTGCGATCACCGTGTCCGGCATGTCCGGGTGCTCGGCCAGCATCGCCCGCACCAACGTACGACGGTGGCCAAACGCTTAGCACGCAAGCTAAGCTGCAGGCGCAGCACCTGCGATGCTGGGCTCATCAGAGGTACAGGGGGGGAATGGGGATCACTACCACTACGCCAGTAGGCGAACCCATAGCTGCGGTCGGGCTGCGCGTCGGCAGCTGGGTTCGGGTCAGGAGCCGCGAGGATATTCTGGCGACACTTGACGACCAAGGTCGCGTTGACGGGCTGCCGTTTATGCCTGAAATGTTAGACTTCGCGGGACGTAGCTTCCCAGTCAGTGCGGTAACACATCGCACGTGTGACACAGTTAAGACCAGCGGGACTAGCGGCACGACGAGGCGGATGGAGCGGGCAGTCCATCTCGGAGAGCTCCGGTGCGACGGAACAGCACACGGCGGATGCCAGGCGCGTTGTCTGCTGTATTGGAAAGAGGACTGGTTAGAGCCTATCTCTGGTTCGCAGCAGTCCGACATGGGCGAGGACACCGCACCGGAACGAGCAAACCACGTGCCTGCTGTTCTCAAGGCCGGCGCCCACGGCGCTGGGCACACTGACGACGATCCTGTGTATACGTGCCAGGCCACTGAGATGCTTCGGGCGACTCAGTTCGTTTCTGTGCGGGACCCACGTATGTGGGTGAAGGATGTTAGGTCGGGCAACGCGCGGCTCACCACGGCCTTGGCGAGCCTGGCTGTTCTACTGTTCAACAAATGGCAGAGCTTTAGCACCCGCCTGCCGAAGCGGTTGAGGATAAAGAATGGCCGGCTGTGGCCGTGGATTCAACCCACCGGTGAGCGAGTAACTCATCCGCCACTCAACCTGCTGCCAGGGGAGCTCGTCGAGGTTAAATCTCTTTCGGAGATTGAAGCTACCCTTAATGAAAACGGCGCGATACGTGGGCTTCGTTTCGCTGCTGAGATGATTCCCTACTGCGGGAAGCAGGCCCGAGTAAAGGCTCGCGTTGAGCGGATCATTGACGAGAAGACCGGTCGGATACTGAAGCTTCGCGACTGCATAATTCTTGAAGATGTGTGGTGCCAGGGTACATTCCGTGCCTTGTGTAGACGCAAGATCTATTCATACTGGCGCGAGGCATGGTTGCGCCGTGTCGATCCGAGTAGCAGTGCGGAATAGGCTTAATGACCGACGAGTAGTCGATGATCATCTGATGATGGCGGGGGCAATGCGCGTACTTGTTGCTGGTGATGGAGGCTATCTCGGTGCCGTTTTAGTGCCGTTCTTGATGAGAGCCGGGCACGACGTGGTGGGCTTGGACGCTGGCTGGCACGACGGATGCAACTTCGGGCCTATAGCTGGTGGCTACGAGCAACGCACTGGAGACATTCGCGACGTGCATGTCGAGGATGTCCGTGGGTTCGACGCCGTAGTGAACTTGGCTGCCGTGTCGAACGATCCAGTGGGTCACCTGAATCCGCAGGCGACCTACTCTGTTAACGCGAGCGGCGCGATCCACCTTGGCAAGGTCGCGAAGGCAGCAGGCGTCCCGCGCTACCTGTTCTCGTCGTCCTGTTCGCTCTACGGCGCTGCGGGTGAGGAGGCCGTGACGGAGGACGCAGCGTTCAATCCGGTGACGCCCTACGGCGAGAGCAAGGTCATGGCCGAGGCTGGGCTTTCTGAACTCGCCGATGACGACTTCAGCCCGACTTACCTGCGCAATGCCACGGCGTACGGCTCCTCGCCTCGCCTGCGAGCAGACATCGTCGTCAACAACCTCGCAGGTGTCGCGCTCACCCGCGGTGAGGTCCGGCTGCAGAGTGACGGGACGCCGTGGCGCCCACTGGTGCACGCGGAAGACATCGCCCGGGCGTTCCTGGCGGTGTTGGAGGCACCGCGCGAGATTGTGCACGACACCGCCTTCAACGTCGGTCGTGACGAGGAGGTCGTCCAGATTCGTGACATCGCAAAAATGGTCTCGTCCGCAACCGGAGCCCCGGTGACCTTTGCGGCGACGGCTGGGCCTGACAAGCGCGACTACCGCGTCGATTTCACCAGGATCAGTAAACAGCTTCCTGCGTTCACACCCGAGTGGACCATTAGCGCCGGGATTGATGAGCTCGTTCGCGACATGCGCACTTTCGGCATGTCCGCCGCCGACTTCGAAGGGCCGCGGTACGTTCGCCTGGAGCGAATCCGTGAGTTGCTTGCCACGCGCCGCCTTGACGATGAGTTGCGCATGACCGAGGGCGCACGATGAGCCTTCCCCTGTGCAGGTTGTGCTCAGCGGAGCTCACGCATACGTTCGTCGACCTCGGTATGTCACCCCCGTGTGAGAGCTATCTGAGTGCTGAAGAACTGGACCAAGGAGAGACGTTCTATCCGCTGCACGTGCGCATCTGCGGGGAGTGCCTCCTAGTGCAGTTACCCGCGTACATCCCGGCCGAGGACATCTTCAGCGACTACGCGTACTTTTCTTCGTACAGCGACTCCTGGGTCGCGCACGCTCGTCGGTTTGTCGAGAAGGCCGTGGATCGCCTTGGCCTCACGGCCGACTCATACGTAGTCGAAGTGGCCAGCAACGACGGCTATCTGCTGCAGCATGTGGTCGAACGGGGTATCCGTGCGTTGGGTATCGAGCCCGCCGCCAACATCGCGAAGGTGGCAATCGACCGTGGCATCCCAACCGAAGTGCACTTTCTCGGTGAGGATGTTGGACGCAAGTTGGCGAGCGAGTACGGTCCCGCTGATCTGGTCGTTGCGAACAATGTCTTCGCGCACGTACCGGACGTCGTTGACTTCGCTGAGGGTCTGCGAGGCCTCCTTGCGGACACTGGACACGTCAGCATCGAGATCCCGCATCTCTTGCGTCTCATCGAGGGCCGCGAATACGACACGATCTACCATGAGCACTACTCGTACCTGAGCCTTCTGACGACCCAACGCGTACTCGCAGCTGCCGGCCTTGCGGTCATCGACGTGGAGGAGCTTCCGACGCACGGCGGCTCCCTCCGCACCTGGTCGGTGCCGATAGAGGTAGCGGGTGATCCCAGCCCTGAAGTTGCCCGGGCGCTGGAACTCGAGGCGCGCGCGGGTCTACACAGCATCGCCGGTCACGAAGGGTTCGCCGCAGACGTGGCTGCCGTGCGGAACGACCTGGTGACATTCTTGGTCGACCGCTCACGCGAGGGTGCACGCGTCGCGGGCTATGGGGCTCCTGGCAAGGGCAACACCTTGCTGAATTATGCCGGCATTCGGTCGGATCTGCTGGCCTTCACCGTGGACAGGAACCCAGTCAAGCACGGCAAGTTCCTGCCCGGGAGTCACATCCCGATCTATCCGGTCGACAAGATCGTAGAAGAAAGGCCCGACTACATTCTGATCCTCCCATGGAATCTGAAGGATGAGATCGCCATGCAGTTGGAGTATGTGCGCGGGTGGGGCGGACGGCTCGTCGTTCCGTTACCCTCGCTGGAAGTGTTCTAGCCGCCGGGGGGACTGCGGCGGGAGGGGTGAAGCCGATGAAGGTCGTGATTTTCTGCGGTGGTCTTGGCCTGCGGATGAGGTCGAGCGACGATTCCGCGCCCAAGCCAATGATCCCGATCGGTCAGCGACCGGTCCTGTGGCACGTCATGCGTTATTACGCCCACTTCGGACACAACGACTTCATACTGTGCCTCGGCTACGGCGCACGGACAGTGAAGGACTACTTCCTGAACTACCAGGAGACGCACTCCAACGACTTCGTGCTCACCAAGGGCGGGGAGCACGTTGACCTGCTGAGCAGTGACATCAGCGAGTGGCGGATCACTTTCGTTGACACGGGCATCGACACCGCGATCGGCGAGCGCCTCCGCCGCGTCCGCCGGTACCTCGACGATGAGGAGGTCTTCCTGGCCAACTACGGCGACGTGCTAACCGACGCACCGCTGAATAAGATCGTCGACCGTCTACTCACCACGAATGCCGTCGCTAGTTTGCTTGCCGTGCGGCCACAGGACTCCTTTCACGTCGTAAACATCGACGGCGAGTCACGAATCACGGATTTCGTCCCGGTTGCCGACATGCGGATGAGGATCAACGGTGGCTACTTTGTGCTTCGACAGGAGATCTTCGAATACCTAGGCGAGGGTAAGGACCTCGTCATGGATGCGTGCGCCCGGGCAGCCGCCGACGGCCGGATGCTTGCCATCCCTTACGACGGCTTTTGGGCACCCATGGATACGTTGAAGGAACGCTCAAGTTTGGAAGACCTCTACCGGACCGGCCAGAGCCCCTGGACGCTCTGGCAGGACCATGGCCGCTCTGCGAGTAACCGACCCGACACGGTCGAGGTGCCCGATCTCAACGGACGTGCTTAGGTGGTCCCATTCAACCTGCCGGAACGGCCACTTCGGATCGTGTGCCTGGGCGCACATCCTGACGACGTTGAGATCGGATGTGGCGCGACGCTCTTGACGCTCGCCGATTCCCGCGACCTCGAAGCCACGGTGCTGGTCGCCACAGGCTCGAATGAGCGTCACCAAGAGGCACTGAAGGCGGCGCCCCGGTTTCTACCCGGATCTGCAGTCGACGTTCATGTCCTCGGACTTCGCGACGGTTACCTCCCCACCCAGTGGGGGAGGGTTAAGGACTCGCTTGAGGAGTTCGCGGATCTGACAACACCCGACCTGGTGTTCGCACCGCGGTTGGACGATGCTCATCAGGACCATCGCGTGATCGCGGAACTAGTGTCAACGGTTTGGCGTGACTCGTTCCTCCTCCGCTACGAGATCCCCAAGTGGGATGGAGATCTCGGCAAGGTCAGCCATTACATTCCGATCGGTCGCAGTGAGGCGCATCGCAAAGTCGAGCTACTCGACGAGAGTTTCCCGTCGCAGTCGGGGCGAGCCTGGTGGGACACCGAGACGTTCCTTGGTGTTATGCGCCTGCGCGGCATCGAGTGTCGACACCCATACGCAGAAGGATTCGTCGCCGACAAGACCGTGGTCAGGCTTCAGTGACTTCGGCTAGCGTGCCGGCTTGGGTCGCAGACTAGCGGCGCGACCCGCGAGGATACGGCCGGTGTGGTACGTCTCCGCCGCCAGTCGGCGGAAGTCGCGGACGCCAAACCGGCCCAGAATGCTCCCAGCGAGGAACAACTTGTGGCGAGCGGCTAGCTCGGACCGACGGACAACCTCCAGGTGCTTGTAGATGAGCCGGTACGTGCGCAGCGGCAACGCGCTCCGGTTTTTTGGGTCGTAGTGAAGGGACGGCCTGTAGTTTCGCCGCGCGACGGTTGAAACGGTGTAGAAGTGCAAGATCTCCGGCGTGTGGACGATTGGCCCGAGCAGGCTCAACTCGGCCAAGAGAGTACGGTCCGAACCCAGATACCGCTGCATGAGCGCGGTCTTCCTCAATGAGCTGGAACGCATGAGCCCGAACAGCAAGTGTGGTTCACCGAGCATCCAGATCAGCCGGTGAAACCGTTCATGTGCCTGTGGTGTGAGCAGGTCGACTGTCGGTATCCAGCGGTCGAACTCGGTTTCGTGCTCATCCACGATCGAAACTCCTGTAGCACAGGCGACCGCGGTCGGGTTCTCCTCAAGAAGTGCGACGGAGCGAGAAAGCGATCGAGGGTCGTGCCAATCATCGTGGGCGGCCCACTTGAAGTACCTTCCCCGCGACAGTTCGAATGTGCGATTGAAGTTCTTTACCAGTCCGATGTTCTGGGGGTTGCGGTGAAAGCGGATGCGATTGTCGCGGTCGGCGTAAGCCGTGCAGATCTCAACCGTCGAATCGTGGGAGCCGTTGTCACAGATGACGATCTCGAAGTCCTGCAAGTCCTGCATCAGGAGGGAGTCGAGAGCGCGTGAAATGAACAGCTCACCGTTATAGACCGGCAGACCAATACTGACGAGCGGATCTCGGAGTTCCATTGCCTACATCCCCCTGGTGGCCAGGCTTGGCGAATCTGTCGCACTGGATAGAGTGCTCAACGAGAGTAACTCAGAGCAGCTCATGGCTGTAAGGGCGGAGGAAATATGGGGGTTGGTCGCCCACTTGCTCTGGTGACTGGAGCGTCGCGAGGCATTGGTGCTGCCGTGGCCCGGTGCTTAGCTGACTCCTACGAGCTGCTTCTCGGCGGCCGGGATCACCGAGCGCTAACAGAACTTGCGAGCACGCTGCCGAGGGCCGCGTCGTGGCCGGTGGAGCTGACGGACTTCGACGCTGTGGCGGCGGCGACACGGACCATCGATAGGCTCGATCTACTCGTGCACAGTGCGGGCGTTTGGGAACCAGGCCGGATCGGCGAGACGCCACCCGAGACGTGGCGCCACGTCTTTGACGTGAACGTGTTCGCCGTTGCGGAGCTGACGAGGCTCCTTCTACCCGCCTTGCGGCTTGCCGGCGGCCGCATTGTGCTGATCAACTCGACCGCCGGTAGGAGGGCGAGTCCAGCGCGTGGTGCATACGCGGCGAGCAAGTACGCGCTGCGCGCATTCGGTGAGGCCCTGCAGGCAGAAGAGTCCGAGAACGGTGTCGGCGTGGCTTCGATCTATCCGGGGCGGGTGGCCACGGATATGCAGCGCAAAGTTCGCCGGGACGAGCGCGGAACTTTCGATGAGGGTGAGTACCTGCCACCGGAGTCGATCGCCCGAGCGGTTCTCGCGGCCGCGGAGGCGCCCGCGGACTCGCAGTTCACGGAGATAGTCGTGTCACGGACGGTGCAAGGCCGATGATCGAACAACACCGCTGAAGCCGCGCGCTATGGGACTTCGAGGGAGGCGCGAAGCTCCGCCCACGAACCCGCCTGCGCGTCCCTGGAGCTGATTCCCGACACCGGCAACGGCCAGGAAATCGCTAGTTCGGTGTCGTCGTACCGGACGGACTGGTCTTCGGTAGGGTCGTGTCGCCGGTCGATTCGGTAGCACACGTCAGCCTCCGTGGTCAGGACCTGAAAGCCGTGTAGCAGGCCAGGGGGGATGTAGAGATGCCAGAAGTGCTCGTCGTCCAACTGGAACGCCTCCACCTTGCCAAAGGTCGGCGACTGGGGGCGGGCGTCGAGGACAACGTCGTAGATGGCACCGTGCGCGCAACGTACGAGCTTGGACTCGCCCCTTCCCGAGCGTCCGTGGAGTCCGCGCAAGACACCAATGCGGGAGCGAGACTGGGAGTCCTGAACGAAGGCCGCAGGACTGATGCCGTGTGCGGCCGCAACCTCAGCGTCGAACGTTCGGATGAAGAAGCCGCGGTCGTCGTGGTGTGGGGTGGGCACGAAGACCAGTACGCCTGCGAGGGGTGTCGTATGAACCTGCATCATGCCATCGTGGCATCCCTGCGGCGGAGGAGCGGTATATGAGAAGAATGGTGTGCCGAGCTTGCGGTCATCTAGATGGCGCTCTTGTGCTGGACCTCGGCAAGCAGCCAGCATGTGACTACTTCCCCGCGCGGGACGCTCCCCTTCCGGACCCCGTCTACCCGCTACAGATGTGGCTTTGTTCGCGCTGCGGACTTGCCCAACTCGTCGAGGATCCCACGGTTCCAGAGGAGCCGCGCGGCACGGAACCCGCCGCCTTAACTGAACAGGCGAAGGACGCCGTGCGACGGATAGCATCTGCAGGCTGGCTTCGTCCAGGCGCGCGCGTTTGCGAGTACGGAAGCCCACATGGCGGGTCGTGGCTACCGCTGCTGACGGAGCGAGGAATGGTTGCTGCGGAGGCAGCCGAGCGTGCGGACGTCGTGCTGGACTGCTTCGGGCTCATGCACTGCCCGGATCAGGTCGCAGGGCTTTCCGAGCGTGCCAGGCGGGTCGCCCGGGGGGGTGTCCTCCTTCTGCAGTACCATTCACTGGCAACAATCGTCCGCCTCGGCCAGTGGAACTCTCTCCGGCACGGCCACTACGCCTATTACTCAACGAGCGCACTAATGGCCATGCTCGCAATGGCGAAGTTCAGGGCGCTCTCGGCGTGGCGGTTCGATCTCTACGGCGGGACGGTACTCCTGGCGGCCATGCGTGAGGCCGACACGACGCGGCCAGTGGGCCCGACAGTGCACGAAATCGTCAGCGAGGAGGAGGAGCTTCGCCTGCGTGACACTCACAGTGTGGGGTCATTGCAGAGATGCGCCGAGTCCAACGCACGAGCACTTCACGACTGGTTGCGGAATGAGCGCGACGCTGGGCGAACCGTCGTCGGCTACGGCGCCGCGTCGCGAGCTGTCGCGTTGCTGTGCCGGGCCGGCGTTGACGGCGGGCTTCTGCTAGCCGTCGCCGATGCCTCCCGGGCAAAGCAGGGTCGGAGGATGCCGGGCACCGACATCCCGGTGATCAGCCCGCAACGCATGATCGCGGCCTCTCCCGACGCCGTCCTGCTCTTCGTGCCAGACCTGCGCGAGGAGGTACGCGCGCAGTTTCCTGCCATTGAGGCATCAGGCGGAAGGTGGGTTACTCTCGACGATCTAGCCTAGGCCGCTCTCCGAGGCACCATGGCCAGATAGCATGTCGCGGGTGGGCATGAAATGACGGGGGGAAACATGACATGAGATCTGAATCGATAGATGAACCGGCTGCTGAGAAACAACGAGGGCGGCGTAGGCGAGATCTCATCACGACGGCAGTGCGACATCTCGCCGGCGAGAGGCGCTCGATCCTCGGGCTAGGCCTGCTAGCCGTGTTTGCCGCCCAGGCGGAGTCCATCGCACTTGTGCTGATCGCGCTGATCGCCGACACCGTGTCGCGGGGGCGGACGTCGGTTGAGGTGTCCAGCGGTCCGCTTTCCGCGGAGCTCCCGGTGATTACAGCCGGCATCGCGACTATGGGCGCGATCGTCGTCGCTGCCCTCCTAGTATTCAATCACGGTCGTCTGGTTGCGCGCGTAAGCGCTCGCCTTGAACGCGAGGACCGCGACAAGATCGTCGGCTCGTACGCTGCGGCGGATTGGGAGTACCAGTCGACCCAGAAGTCGTCCCGGGCGCAGGGCAGGCTTCGGCTCATGGAGGCGCGGTCGAAAACGTTCAGTGCACTGCTGGCATGGATCCGCAGTGGCGCATCGATAGCGGTATTTGTCGCTGTGGCGGCTGTCTTGAGCCCACTGGCCGCAATGATCATCATCGCATTCGGTGTCGCTCTCAGTCTTACCCTGCTTCCCATCCGGCTGCGGACGCGACGAATCTCGAGGCGTACCGGCAAGGTGGAGGTGACCTTGGCCGAGGACTTTGGTGAGGCGATC
>Ga0299914_10003272_pt1 | contig 11419 bp, 11 predicted proteins | sample RVTome_10_FD_201361 | JGI IMG/M metagenome (GOLD analysis project Ga0299914, IMG submission 201361) | Soil microbial communities from uranium-contaminated site in the Upper Colorado River Basin, Wyoming, United States - RVT153D57 (version 2) ... | reverse complement strand
GGCCGACGCCCAGCTCGTCCAGCTGCCGCTCCAGGTCGTCGGCAAAGTCGACTATGTGGACCGGGCGGGCCGAGGGCTCGGGCCCGCCGCGATGGCCGGTGATCGTCGGGGCGATCACGTCGAAGTCCTCGGCCAAGAGCGGCACGACGTGGCGCCAGACCAACTCGCTGCAGAGGATCCCGTGCAGCAGCACCAACGGCTCTCCCCGTCCCCGTCGCAGCACCCCGCGAGCATATCCGACTGGACGAGAAGTACCATGAGGGGCGGCAGGACGGGTTCTGGGACCTGCCCCAACTCGCCGGTGAGACCGTGTGGCCGGGCTTCTCGCCGGTGAGACCGTGTGGCCGGGCTTCGCGACCGTGTGGAAGGCGACGCCTCCCTTCTCGACCGAGATCGAGTGTCGCTACGAGCTGAGGAGGCTCTCGGCATACGACCATGCCCCGCGACCTTCGGTTATGAGTTCCCGAAGCCGCCCTCCCTCGTAACATCCTCGATGGTCTCGTGGTCATAGAGCGGCAACTCGCCGGTGCGCTCGAATTGCTCGACATAGGCCTCCATCGCCCGGGTCGATTCCGGCTCGCCGGCGATCGCGACGAACTCCGAGGCCTCGAAGCGCAGACCATCGACGAGCGCCGGCGAGCCGCCTTCGTAGATCGCACGCTTGGCGGCGGCGATCACCCCCTTCGGCCGGGCGCCGAGCCGCCGTGCCTCGCCGACCGCTGTCTCCAGCAACTCTCCCGGCGGAACGACGCGATCGACCAGACCCAGCTCCGCGGCCTCCTCAGGGCTCAGTGGTGTGCCGTCGAGGACTATCTTCAGCGCCTTCCCGCTGCCCAGCAGACGGGTGAGGCGCTGCGTGCCGCCGGCACCGGGCGGGAAGGCGAGGAGGATCTCCGGCTGGCCGATGCCGTGATCGCCGGCCGCCATCAGCCGCATGTCGCAAGCCAGCGAAAGCTCACAGCCTCCACCTTGGGCGGACCCGTTGATCGCAGCCACGAAAACCGCCCCGCAGCGGTTCATCCGCAGGAAGATCTCATGGAATCGTTGGAGATAGGCCACTCCCCCGAGCGGTGTTCGGCTCAGAACCCGGTCGGCTCCGCGAACCCGCCGAGCGGCTGCGACGGCACGCAACGAGGCGCGACCCACACCGACGCCCACCTTGGGGCTTTCGCGCACCCCGGCCAGGATCTCGCCGATGTCATAGTGAGCGACGAATCGCTCAGGATGCGAGCCGGTGAGGACAACCGCGCCCACGCCGTCGTCGGTTTCCGCCCGCGCGACAAGCCGCTCGAGCGCATCCACCGACCCCCTGTCCATCAACCCGTGCGGGGGGTTGTCGAACGTGCCGATCAGGACCGTGCCGCGCTGCTCGACCTCGATTGTGCCCATCGTGTGCCCCTTTCAGCGTTGATCGCTCATATCGTCGTCCCCTCGGAAAAGCTTCGCAGAGCGTCCGCGCCTCCAACCCACGCGAACGGGCCGCGCCGCATTCGTGGCGACCTGCGGCGCAATCTCGATGCCTGTAGTGCTCAGCGAAGCAGTATCCGGCAGCGCTTCAGCAACTCTTCCAGGGTCTTTGGACGCCGGCAAGTTTCTCGAACCCCGCCGCAACCTCGGCCAACACCGTCTCCTCATCCGCGGCGCTGACAAGCTTCGCGACGACCTCGCCGGCGGGCTCGCCGCGACGCGCGGCAAGCGCATTCAGGCGATCCCGAGTCTGGGTCGGAACCCGAATCGTGGTCGTGTCGCGACTGACAAAGGAGTTGTACCCACATGACCTTGCGCAGTGAACCTCGCCGGCGAACGGGCCGTGGTTGTCGCCTCGTGCTGAACGGCCTGCCGGCCGAAGGCAACGCGGTCGGCATCCTTGACTGCGGCGGCGGGCACTGCCAAGCTGCGAACGTACCCACATCCCGACTTGCAGGAGGAGACGATGGGCACTGCGCAGACGGTCGATGAGGCGAAGCTCGAGCAGTTCCTCGGGCAGGCGGTGACGGAGCCGCGATGAACCGATCTTGGAGGCGCGGCCCTAACGCCGGATTGGCCGGGAGCCTTTGACCGCATGGCTCTGACCCAGGGAACCGAGCAGGCATCGACAACGGCACTCGGGGTCCTTTCGGCCGTCGCCGTCGCCGGAACCGAGCGCGACCCGAAGGTGCGGCTCGACGATCCGATCGCCCCCCGACTGCTGCGCTGGGGGGATGGAAAATACGGCATGGGAAGAGTACGGGCGCTCCACCCCCTCATCCGGCGCGCCATGGAACGTCAGGTTCCTGGTGCCTACGGATACTCGATCGCGCGCCTCCATCACATGGATGAGATCGTTCGACGGGAAGCTGCGGAAGGCCTCGACCAGATCGTGATTCTGGGCGCCGGCTACGACACACGCGCATATCGGATGCGTGAGAGCCTCGACGGCGTGCCGGTGCTTGAGGTGGACCATCCCGCAACTCAGCGCGAAAAGCGCAACCGGCTTGCGAAGGCGCTCGACTCGACGCCGGCGGACGTTACTTACGTCGATGTCGACTTCACTCACCAGAACCTGCTCGACAGGCTTGCCGACCACGGACACGACCTCTCAGCTCGAACGCTCTTCGTTCTCTCGGGAGTCGCAATGTTCCTGTCCGAACCCGCCGTGTTCGACCTGTTCAAACAGGTCGCCGCGCACACTTTGTCCCGAACCTCGCTTCTGTTCGACTACGCCGACGCGGGCCGAGCCCGAGCGCTACTACGGCGGGTCCAAGTGGGTGTCCTACGCAACCGGCGTCGACGAGGAGCCGCGCAGCGGCTTCTCGTCGGAGGAACTGGGAACGATTCTGGCCGGCCACCGGCTACGGCTCGACTCCCACATTGACGCGGAGGCGCTCACACAGCGCTACCTCCGCCGCGCGGACGGGTCGATCGCCGCGCAGCCATTTGGTTTCTTCGCGATCGCACACGCATTCGTGGCGACCTGAGTGGTACCGGCATAGCCTTGCGCCGTGAACCTCGCCGGCGAACGGGCCGTGGTTGTCGCCTTCGTGCTGAACGGCCTGCTGGCCGGAGGAAACGCGGTCGGCATCCGGTTCAGCAATCGGGAGCTCGATCCGTTGTGGGGCGCCGGGCTGCGCTTCTCGCTCGCCGCGGCCCTGCTGCTGGCTCTGATGGCCGCGCTGAGACTGGAGATGCCGCGGGGCCGGGCACTCGCGGGCGCCGTCGCCTTCGGCTCCCTAAACTTCGGCGCCGCATTCGGCTTCGGCTATTACGCCTTCGTCGAACTGCACGCCGGGTTCGGCCAGATCCTGCTCTCGCTGGTACCGCTCTTGACGCTGCTCCTGGCGGTGGCCTGGCGGCAGGAGCGCCTCAGCATGGCAGCGCTTGCCGGGACGCTCCTCGCACTCGCCGGCGTCGCCCTGATGTCGCGCGCCCCGCTGCGGGAGTCGGTCTCGCTGCTGTCCCTGCTCGCCGTGCTGGGGGGTGCGCTGTGCTTCGCCCAGGCCGCGGTTCTCGTGCGCCGGCTTCCGCCCATCCACCCGGTGACGATGAACGCGGTCGGCATGGCGGCGGGCGCGGCGTTGCTGGTCGCGGGGTCGGCGCTGGCAGGCGAATCGCATGCGCTGCCGCGGGGAGCCGAGACCTGGGCGGCGATCTCCTACCTCGTCGTGGTCGGCTCGATCGCCGTCTTCCTCCTCTACCTGTTCGTGCTCCGACACTGGGCCGCCTCGCGGGCGGCGTACGTGTTCGTCGTCATCCCGTTCGTCACCGTGCTGCTCTCCGCCTGGCTGGATGACGAGCCCGTCGGCTGGGGCCTGGTGATGGGCGGCCTGCTGGTCCTGGCGGGGGTTTATGTGGGAGCGCTGCGCCGCGCTCGAGACGCCACGCTCGCCACCGCCGACGCCCCTGGTCCTTCCCGCGCGTAGGGATACTGTCGAACGCGGTGCGGCGCGGCCGCAACCTTTTCTGACCCAACGTGCTGGTCGACGTACGGGGTGAGATCGGGATACGGTCGTGTCATGACCGACGGGAGAACGAAGGTGCTGCTACTTCCGGGGGTGGTCATGCCCCCCGACCTCGCCTACGGTCCGCTGCTCGAGGAGCTGGGCGACGAGGTTGACGCGGTGGCCAAAGGCCTGGAGCTTTACGAGGGTGACGGCCCGCCCCCTGGCTATACGGTCGAGATGGAGGTCGAAGGCGTCCTGCGCGCCGCCGAGAAGGCGGGCTTCGAGCGCTTCCACCTGGTCGGCTACTCGGGCGGCGGCGCGGCCTCTCTCGCCTTCGCCGCGCGCCATCCCGATCGCCTGCTCAGCCTGGCACTGATCGAGCCGGCGTGGGACGGCAACTGGGAGCTGAGCCCGGCAGAGGAGGCGCTGTGGCGGCGCTTCTTCGAGCCCGGGACACGGGACAGTCGTTGCGGGAACTGGTCGCCCGCCGCCGGCGATGGGCAATCGGCCTCGGGGTGATCTTCGCCGGCATCAGCGCGCTGATCGTCCTCGGCACGGAAGATTCGACCCCACACCCCGATGGGCTGGAGTTCATCGGAGCAATCGTCTGGCGCGGCCTCGTCTACGGCGCCGTCGACGGCCTGCTGTTGTCGGCGTCCGGCGGATCGCGACGCAGGCTGCCAGCTTGGCAATGAAGTCTGAGTCTCAGGGTTGAGCGTGGCTCGGGTGTCGCTCGGCGACATGTACATACATCTCGTGAGCGACCTCCGCCGGCTTGATGTACGGAAGGCCATCCGGTCCACACTGCGGGCATGAGAACGTGAACATTGGTATCGCCTCGCCAGGGGCCACATGTTGGGCATGGGTCTCATAGTGCTTCCGCACGCTGGCGAAAGTCCCCCCAACCGTTCGCCCGCAGTAGAAGCACGTACACTGAGTCCTGGCAGTCACGGGCGCAGTATAAGTAAGTCGAAGGTGCCGACAGATGTCCACCAACTCCATCTGAGGAGGCCCTGCACTGCTCCGTGGGCGACTGTCTAGTATGTCGCTTCGAGTTCGTCCGAGTGGTCGGATGAAAAAGAGATGAAGCAAGGGGGAGCGATGGGAAATCCGGAAAAGGGTCCCGGCAAACTGGGCCATGAGGGCAAGGGCAACGAGAAGCCGTCGACTCGGCCAAATTCGCAGGATGCGGCCAAGAAGCTCGGACAGACGGCTGTCAAGGGCTCGCAGAAGAAGTAGGTCGAAGATGGCAGAACTGGACGAGGCGCAGCTGCGCGAGGCCGACGGCGCCGGCGATACGGTGGCCGCCAGGCAGCTCGGGATCCTCCTGCAGGAGCGCGGCGACCTAGACGATGCGGAAGCCGCATACGTACGCGCGGGCGAGCGCGGCGACGTCACCGCACTGGGCAAGCTCGCAATCTTGATCGACATTCACCGTGACGACCCCGAGGCCGCGGAAGCTGCCTACCGGCGGGCGGACGAAGCGGGGAGCGTCGACGGCGCTGGGAACTTGGGGCGCATCCTTAAAGACCGAGGTGACCTCCTCGGCGCGGAGGCGGCCTTTCGCCGCTGCGTCGAGCGGGGAAGCGTGCGTGCTCTGGCCGACTACGCCGGGCTGCTCTCCCAGCGCGACGATGCGAGCCCGGAGGAGATCGGCGAGGCGGTCCAGATGCTCTGTCGAGTCGAAGATCGCTCCAACGGCAACTCCGACAGCAAGCCGATCGACGTGATGGAGGCCGCCGGGCCGATCGTCGTGTTCAGCGGCATGTGGGAACGCTGCGACGCGAACGCGATGGAGGTAGGGGTGCGGGCCGCCGACGCGGATGGCAGCGCCGCCGGTGCGTACCACCTCGGCGTCCGACTTCGAGCGCGAGGTGACCTCCGCGAGTCCGCCGAGGCGTCGAGGCGGGCCGGGGAGCGCGGATTCCCCATGGGGTGGGTGAACTGCAGCGTGGCGCTTTCGGAGTTCGGCGATCTCGACGGCGCCGAGTCCGCAGCCCGACGAGCCGAGCAGGAGGGCGAGGCAAAGGGAGCGACCCTGCTGGGATCGTTTCTCGAGCAGCAAGGCGATGCCGCCGGCGCCCTGGAAGCATTGCGCCGGGCAGATGCTGCCGGCGATGGCAATGGCTCGTTCAACCTCGGCGTCGATCTACTGCACCAGGGGGAGGCCAAGGAGGCGGAGGCAGCCTTTGCCCGGGCCGAAGAGCGGGGCGTCGAGAACGCGGCGGCGGCCCGCAATGAGGTCCGTCGAAAGCTCGGATGGCCCCCCGCCGGCAGCGTCGGGGGCGCCTGAAGAATCGGCTTGGGAGCTGGGTGTGAGGTCGGAGCAGCTCAACGACTTGCCAGGCGCGACCGCTGAGCTTCGAACTTAGTACCCGCGCTCCCGGCTTTGGAGCTTGGCGTCGGACCCCGATCAGGTAGGTCAGCGATCCGCGATGCTCTCGTCGGCGACGAAGACCTGACGAAACTCGGCGTCCTTGATTGCTCGGCGGACGGCACCGCAGAGAACATGTTGAAGCAAGGCGACCTCGGCGAGGGCGCTCGCAGACCTGCTCGCCGAGTGGGTCGCTGCCCGGGTTGGGCCGCGCCTCGGCGAACGGAAGATGAAGCCGAACACGTGCCAGCCTGAGTCAGTGCACAGCTGCCGGGAGCAAGCACGAGCGGCACCTCCGCATGAACATGGCGTGTCAGATACGCAACCCGCCGCTGCAGACAAGCACCTCGCCGGTGATGTAGTCGGCCTCCGGGATGCAGAAGAGAAAGACAGCGCCGGCTGCCTCCTCCACCGTCCCGGCCCTGCCGAGGGGGGTCATCGTGCTGAGGATCTCTCGCGTGTCCGGATTGAGCCCGACCTTCATCTCGCGCCCGCCGACGTCTATCGAGACCGGCTCCTCGCTTGGCTGGGTGAGCCGCGTGTCGATCAGCCCGAACGCGACGCAGTTGACCCGCACGCCGTAACGGCCCCACTCCTTGGCGAGGGTCCGGGTCAGTGAGATCAATGCCCCCTTCGCCGCCGAGTAGCTCGCCTCGCTCGGCGCACCGAACAGGCCGGAGATCGAGGAGACGTTCACGATGCGCCGGGGCTCTGTGCGCTCGTCGCTCTTTGCCATCTCGCGAAAGTGGCGCCCGACCGCTCGCAGGATCCGGAATGGAGCCGTGGCATGGAGCTCGAGCATCGACTCCCACTGCTCGTCGCTTGCCTTCAGGATCGTCGAATTCCAGATCGCCCCGGCGTTGTTGACGAGGACGTCGATGCGCCCAAACGACTCGAGCGCGACTCCGACAAGGTGTTCGCCGAAGTCCGGCTCCGTCACGTCGCCGACGAGCAACTCCGCCTTACCGTTCGCCGCCTCGATCAGCTCAACGGTCTCGGCGCCCGGTGCCTCGTCCAGCTCGCTGACGAGGACGGACGCCCCCTCCTTCGCGAGCTTCAGTGCCACCGCTCGTCCGATCCCGCGCCCGGCCCCCGTGACGAGGGCCACCTGCCCATCGAGTCGCGCCGTCACGAGGAGCGCCTCCAAAGCCGAACCAGCCCCTCCGCGAGTTGCCGCGCGCCAACAGTTGGGAGATCGAAGTGGCTCGCGCGTTCGTAGACCTGAGCCTCCGCGCTGGGGAAACAGGACGCCAGCAGTTCGGCCTGTGCGTGCATTCGCGGCGAGCTGCCCTGGCCGACCGGAAGGTAGACCGGCGCCTGGATCTCTCTCAATCGGCCGCGATCGAGGGGGGCTGCGCGATAGCCGCGCCACACCTCGACGAAGCTGCTCTTGATGCGATCCGGCGGCACGGGTGGGGCGGGCGGGACGGCGGTCGTCGGTGCGTTCAGCATGGCTGCGATCTTGTCCCAGGCATGCTCGCTCGGCACGTTCGCCAACCGCTCATAGGCTTCGTGGAACGCCCTCTGCTCCTCGCTCCAGATGTCGTTGCCGATCCAGGGTGGCTCGATCAGGCAAAGGGAGGCAACCAGGTCGGGATGGGCGACGGCATGGGCGAGTGCCGCCGCGCCGCCGCCCGAATAGCCGACGAGGTGCAGCGGTTCCGCGCCCGAGCGCTGGCGAACCAGCTCGATCGCCGCTACCTCGGTGTCCAGCGTCCACTCCTCCCAATGCGAGGCGTCGGCGAACTTCGCGCACGCCATGTCCTCGAAGAGCGGCTGGGGTTGGGGCTGCGGATCCTCGTCGAGTGCCGTGAGCGTGGCCGCGAAGAGTGCCTCGCTGAACCAGGGGGCGATGAAAAGGACCTTGGGGTCGCTCATCTAGATGGCGGGAGAGTCTATTTGGACCGTCCCCGTTGCGGGCGACACGCTCCCCGGGACCGCAGTCGCCTGTAGCCGCCAGGGCCCGGTGGCGGTCGCCGCGAACTAACCTTCGCCGCATGCCTGTCGACGTCACCGAAGCGACCTTCGCACAGGAGGTGGTGCACTCCAGGCAGGCTATATTCATCCGTTGGGCAACCGAATCGAGCAATCAGAGGGGACGACAATGGCTGAGCCAGCGCGGATTACATCCTACGAGCGGGCCGGGTTGGCCTTCGACGTGATCGATGATGGGCCGCTCGACGGCCCGCCGGTGGTGCTCCTGCACGGGTTCCCGCAACGGGCCACTTCGTGGGCGAAGGTGACGCCGCTGCTGGCGAGGCGGGTTTCCGCACTTACGCGCCTGACCAGCGGGGCTACTCGCCCGGGGCGCGGCCACGTGGCGGACGTGCGTACAAGGCCACGGAACTGGTTGACGACGTTGTCGCGCTGATCGGCCGGATCGACGCGCCGGTCCATCTGGTCGGCCACGACTGGGGCGCCACGGTCGCCTGGGTCGTCGCAGCCCGGCACGGCGACCGGCTGGCCTCGTTGACCGCGGTGAGCGTCGGCCATCCGGAGGCCTTCAAGCGAGCTCTGCGCACCGTCGATCAGGCGCGGCGGTCGTGGTACATGGGGCTGTTCCAGCTCCCCTTCGTGCCCGAGCGGTTAGGGTCGAGCAAGTGGTTCGTCCAGAAGTTTCTCGGCGGCTCAGGCATGACCGACGAGATGCTCACCACCTATCGAACCGAGATTGTCGATGGAGGCGCGCTCACGGGCGGTCTCAACTGGTACCGGGCAATCCCCTTCGCGCTCCGGGATGAGGTCCCCGACGTCCGAATGCCGACCAGCTTCGTTTGGAGCGACAGGGACGAGGCACTCGGCCGCAGAATGGCTGAGCTGACCGAGGAACACGTGGACGGCCCCTACGAGTTCATCGAGTTCACGGGCGCCTCGCACTGGATCCCCGAGGAGCGCCCGGCCGAGCTCGCCGAGGCGATCATCAGCCGCGCCCGCTCGGCGACGACTGCTTCAGCAGCGACCAGCGCTTAGACGATCGGGCCGCAGCGCACTTCGAAGCGCTCCCGCACGCGATCGAGCGCCAGTCGCCAGTGCTCGCGTTCGCGCCGGTGTGCGCGCGCGAACTGCAGGGCGCCAAAGAGGTATCGGTGCGGGGGGTACCAGCGGTTAAAATCCAGTCCGTTTTTGCTGAGAACTTCTCGGGGGGCGTTGTCTGCGACCAAGCTGATGTTGTGGAGATGCATTGCCACTGCCGCGCACGCCCATGCCTCCCGCGATTGCCTTGCCAGCTTGTCCCCATCCAGCTCATACAGCGGCAGCTCGCCGAGCTGGCCCAGCATCATCAGGTGACCGAGAAAGTAGCCGTTGAAAGAGCTGAGCAGCGCAATGGCGGACCGTGTCGAGATGACCCCGACACTGCCACCCGTTGACATATAAGGCTCATACGGGGCCTGCTTCGACTGCTCGCTGAAGAGGTAGCCGGTGCAGTTGACGAGCCAGGACCCGGGTTCGATCTGGCGGGTTGCGCCACTGCGGAGCAAGAGCTCTACGCCCCCGCCCCGGTCCACTGCGTCGACCAAATGATCACTTATCATTTCGCTCACTCCCGAGCGAATGGTGCGAGCCTCTGCCTCGGAGAGCAGCCCGAAGACGAAATTCCTCGCGCCGTCGGTGGGTGTGGTTCCGACGGTGGTCCGATACCAGGCCATCGTGTCGCGCTCGTTGGTGCCGTCGAAACGTCGCGACCACTCAAGGAACAGGGGAATGCCTCCGGTACCTCCCCACCACCGTCTTGCTCCGGTGGGAAATGCCTTGTCGCGACACGTAAAGAACGTGCCCGACCCGGCGAGGATGTTGACCTCGCGGCCGGGGTGTGTTCTGATCAGCGCGTGAGCGGTGTCCATCGCGGTCTTACCGCCGCCGATCACCCACACAGGAGCGCTGCTTTCGGCGATCTCGCCGGTGCGAACGTCGCAGAAGTCGGGGGAAACCGAGTGGACCCTGTCGCTTGACAGCGCGAGCGGCTGGTTTGGCTCGACCCCAAGCCCTGGTGCCTTGATCAGCCGTTTGGTTTCGGCAAGCCGGGGCGTACCGTCGGCGGACCGGCAGGTCAGCTGGATCGTTTCGTCGCCAGCCTCGTGTGAGAGGAGCTCCGTGCCAAGCCACTCCTCCAATCCCACCTGGCCCTTCACTACGTTGACGCAGTGCGAAAAGTGATCGAGCACCTCGTCCTTCGTCGCGAGATGGGCGCGGTTGGCGCCGAGCGTCCACTTGATGTCAGCCGCGGTGAAAAACGGGTGCGGCTGGTGCAGCCGCACATAAGGGTAGGTGTCGACCCACATCCCGCCGGCCCGGCTCCGGCGGTCGACTATCAGCACCCGGTGGTCTCTGGTCAGATACTTGCTGGCAACCGCGAGTGCGTTGAGTCCGGCCACACCTGCCCCGACGACGGCTAGGTCGTACGGTCGGGATTCGCTAGGGGAAGCGGCCATATACGAACCCTCTCTATATCAGATCGATCGCGGAGGCGATCTCCGCGCCCGACTGGCCCGATTACCAGCACGCGAAGGGCGGCAAAGAACCCAGGGGTGCGGTACTCGCGGGCGTGGGAGATGGCCGGCTCCGGCTCGCGTGGGAGCGCGGCGAGTTCGCTTTGTCATGGCCTCCCGAGAGAGGACGACCGCTCACTTGATTGAGCTGTGTAAGTTCGCGGAGCCTGTCCGGCTCCCTGAAGCGGGTAGGCACCCCATAGACTCGCTGCCAGACGAGTCTTCGCGACCGCAAGGAGGAGAAACCGTGAGCACCCCTACCGCAGGTGACATTCCCGGCTTCGAGGGGCAGCTGATCGGCCCCGACGACAGCGCCTACGAGGAGGCGCGCCAGGTCTACAACGCGATGATCGACAAGCATCCGGCGCTGATCGCCCGCTGCGCCGGTTCCGCCGACGTGGCGAAGGCCGTCGACTTCGCCCGCGAGAACGACCTGCTGCTGGCGGTGCGCGGCGGCGGCCACAACGGCGCCGGCCTCGGCAGCTGCGACGGCGGCGTCGTCATCGACCTCTCCGGCCTGAAGGAGATTGAGGTAGACCCGGACGCCCGCACGGCCCGGGTCGGCGGCGGCTGCACCTGGGGCGAAGTCGACGCGGCCACCCACGAGCACGGGCTGGCGACCCCGAGCGGGATCATCT
>Ga0299914_10003271_pt1 | contig 11421 bp, 8 predicted proteins | sample RVTome_10_FD_201361 | JGI IMG/M metagenome (GOLD analysis project Ga0299914, IMG submission 201361) | Soil microbial communities from uranium-contaminated site in the Upper Colorado River Basin, Wyoming, United States - RVT153D57 (version 2) ... | reverse complement strand
TGGCGACGCAACGCCTCAAGGAGGCCGCCGAGAAGGCGAAGGTCGAACTGTCGACCTTGCAGGAGACGACGATCAACCTTCCGTTCATCACCGCGACGAGCGAGGGGCCACTCCACCTGGAGCTGACACTCAGTCGCTCCAAGTTCCAAGAGCTTTCCGCGGACCTGCTCGAGGCGTGCCGCGGCCCGTTCGAGCAGGCCATCAACGACGCGGGCCTCTCGAAGTCCGACATCAACCGGGTGCTGCTCGTGGGCGGCTCGACGCGCATGCCCGCCGTCGCGAGCCTCGTGCACGAGCTCACGGGCCGGGACGCCGACAAGGGGGTCAACCCCGACGAGGCGGTCGCGGTCGGGGCCTCGCTGCAGGCCGGCGTCCTCAAGGGTGACGTCAAGGACGTCTTGCTCCTGGACGTGACGCCGCTCTCGCTCGGCATCGAGACCAAGGGCCAGATCATGACCAAGCTCATCGAGCGCAACACGACGATCCCGACGAAGCGTTCCGAGGTCTTCACGACCGCGGACGACAACCAGCCGAGCGTGGAGATCAAGGTGCTCCAGGGCGAGAGCGACATGGCGTACCGCAACAAGCTCCTCGCCAACTTCCAGCTCACCGACATCCCGCCTGCGCCGCGCGGCGTCCCGCAGGTCGAGGTCACGTTCGACATCGACGCCAACGGCATCGTGCACGTGTCTGCGAAGGATCTCGGGACCGGCAAGGAACAGGCGATGACCATCACCGGCGGTACCGCATTGTCGAAGGACGAGATCGACCGGATGATGAGCGACGCCGAGGAGCACGCGGAGGAGGACCGACGCAAGCGTGAGGAAGCCGAAGTTCGTAACAACGCGGACTCCCTCGTCTTCCAGACCGAGAAGCTCCTCAAGGAGCAGGCCGACAAGGTCTCCGACGACGACCGTTCCAAGATCGAGGCGAAGATCGCCGAGCTCAAGGAAGCGATCGCGGGCTCTGACGTCGACGCGATCCGCGCCGCCCACGAGGCCCTCGTGGCCGAGAGCCAGGAGTTCGCGCAGCGGCTCTACGCGAATGCGCAGCAACAGGCTCCCACCGGTGAGGCGGGGGCGAGCGCTGCGCCGGACGACGACGAGGTCGCCGACGCTGAGATCGTCGACGAGCCCGGCGAGGAAACCGCGTGATCACAGGGCTGGAGTGGAGCGAGCGATGAGTGATCGCGAGGCGGCGGAATCCACCGAGCACGAAGTCCCGGGCAGCGAGGGCGACCTGGGGAACATCGACGAGGCCGCGGAGGCGGTCGTCGACGATCTCGCAGCGCTCGAGAACGAGCGCGCCGACCTGGTCGACACGTTGCGGCGCGTGCAGGCGGACTTCGAGAACTACCGCAAGCGGGTCCTACGTGAGCAGACCCAGCTCACCGAGCGCGCCAACGAACGCCTCGTCGAGGATCTCCTCCCAGTGCTCGACACGTTCGAGCTGGCGCTGAGCAACCTCGGGGAGGGCGGCGCGGACGAGGGAGTGCGCAAAGGGATGGAGCTCGTCTACGCGGAGCTCCTCGGCGTGCTGGAGAAGGCCGGCCTGTCGCGCATCGACGCCGACGGCGAGCCGTTCGACCCCGAGCTGCACGAGGCGGTGATGCAATCCGAGGGCGAGGGCGACCCGGTCGTGGCCGAGACGATGCGCAGCGGCTATCGCTTGCGCGACCGCGTGCTGCGACCCGCGATGGTGCGCGTCGAGAGGAAGTGAATGTGTCGTGACGCCGCAACGGGAGTGGTTCGACACCGACTACTACGCCGCTCTTGGCGTCGCTGAGGGCGCGAGCGAGAAGGAGATCTCGCGCGCCTACCGCAAGCTGGCCAAGGAGTTCCATCCAGACGCCAACCAGGGGAACGCCGCGGCCGAGGAACGGTTCAAGGAGGTCTCCGCGGCGTACGACGTGCTGGGCGACGCCGAGAAGCGCAAGGAGTACGACGAGGTCCGTCGCATGGTGGCGGCAGGGGTCGGTCCGGGAGGTCCTGGAGGATTCGGCGGGTTCGGCGGGGAGAACGTCACCTTCGACTTCGGCGATCTCGGCGAGGAGGGTCTGGGCGACTTCCTCGGCGGGATGTTCGGACGTGGGTCCCGGAGGGGCGGTCGCACGCGTGGCGCCGCCGGCCCACAGCGCGGCGCCGACCTCGAGACCGAGCTCCACATCGAGTTCGAGGACGCCGTGCACGGTGTCACCACTCCCGTTCGCTTCACCTCGGACGCCGCCTGCTCCGAGTGCCACGGCAGCGGCGCGCGCCCCGGGACGACACCACAGACGTGTCCGCAGTGCCACGGCTCCGGCGAGGTGGTCGTCGACCAGGGGCCGTTCTCGTTCGCACAGGTCTGTCCGCGCTGTGGTGGGCGTGGACAGATCGTCACGGATCCCTGCCCCACCTGTCGTGGCAGCGGCGTCGAGCGGCGCCAGCGCGAGGTCAAGGTGCGCGTCCCCGCGGGAGTCGACGACGGTCAGCGCATTCGGGTGAAGGGTCGGGGCGCCGCCGGCCGCAACGGCGGACCCCCGGGCGACCTCTACGTCGTGACCTCGGTACGTCCCCATCCGCTCTTCGGCCGCAAGGGCCGGAACCTCACGCTGGCGGTGCCCGTCACGTTCGCCGAGGCGGCACTCGGCGCGCAGGTCAAGGTACCGACACTCACCAGCCCCGTCACCGTCAAGGTGGCGCCCGGGACCGCCAGCGGTACGACCGTGCGCGTGCGCGGGCGCGGCATCGAGACCAAGCAGGGCAAGGGCGACCTCCTCGTGACCTTCGAAGTGGCCGTCCCGACAAAGCTCGACCACGACGAGCGCGAAGCCGTCGAAGCGCTCGCGCGCGCACTCACGGCGAATCCGCGCGAGCACCTGGGGGTGTGACCGATGCGTGACGAGGATCAGGCGCTGTACGTCATCTCGGTAGCGGCGGAGCTCGCGGGTGTTCATCCGCAGACGCTTCGCATCTACGAGCGCCGGGGGCTCATCGAGCCCGAACGCACCGTCGGGGGGAGCCGGCGCTACTCGGACCGCGAGATCGCGCTCCTGCAGCGGATCCAGGAGTTGACCGCGCTCGGCATCAGCCTCGAGGGGACGAAGGCCGTGCTCGCGCTCGAAGAACAGCTCGTACAGGCGCGTCGGCGGATCGACGAGCTGACGGCAGCCCTTGCCCGAGCACGAGACGAGGCAGCCGAAGCCGTCGAACGCGTCCGGCGCGAGCATCGGCGCGAGCTCGTGCCGGTGCGGCGCTCCACGATCGTCGCCCGCCGTCCGAAGGGGGCTGGGTGATGCCACTCGACCCGAACAAGTTCACGCGCAAGACCGGCGAGGCGATCCAAGCTGCCCAGTCGCTCGCGCGCGGGCGGAACAACCAGCAGGTCGCGCCCGAGCACCTGCTCGCCGCGCTCGTCGGACAGCCCGAGGGGATCGTGCTCCCGGTGTTGGAGCGACTGGGTGTGGCCCCAGCGACCGTGAAGTCGCGGGTCGACGACGCGATCGACGCCATCCCGCAGGTCTTCGGGGCGACCGGGGACGTGCAACTCGCGCCCGAGACGTTCCGCCTCCTCGAGGCAGCAGACGTCGAGCGGACGGATCTCGGCGACGACTATCTCTCCACCGAGCACATCCTGCTCGCGATGAGCGCGCTGGCCGGCGGGGTCGGCGATCTGTTGCGTGGGCTCGGGGTCGCGCGCGATTCGGTGCTCGATGCGCTGAAGGACGTGCGGGGCTCGCATCGCGTCACGAGCGAGAACCCGGAGGAGCAGTACCAGGCGCTCGAGCGCTATGGGCGCGACCTGACCGAGGATGCGCGCAAGGGCAAGCTCGACCCGGTCATCGGCCGAGACGAGGAGATCCGCAGAGTCATCCAGGTGCTCAGCCGCCGCACCAAGAACAACCCGGTGCTCATCGGAGAGCCGGGCGTGGGCAAGACCGCGATCGCAGAAGGTCTCGCGCGACGCATCGTCGAAGGGGACGTTCCCGAGGGGCTGCGCAACAAGCGCCTGATCGCGCTCGACATCTCCAGCATGGTCGCCGGTGCGAAGTACCGCGGTGAGTTCGAAGACCGCCTGAAGGCGGTGCTCAAAGAGATCACCGACGCCGAAGGCGAGGTCATCACGTTCGTCGACGAGCTGCACACGATCGTCGGGGCCGGTGGCGCAGAGGGCGCGGTCGACGCCGGCAACATGATCAAGCCGATGCTCGCTCGCGGCGAGCTCCGCATGATCGGGGCGACGACGCTCGACGAGTACCGCAAGTACGTCGAGAAGGACCCTGCCCTCGAGCGCCGCTTTCAGCAGGTGTACGTCGGTGAACCGTCGGTCGAAGACACCGTCGCGATCCTTCGCGGGCTGAAGGAGCGTTACGAGGTGCACCACGGTGTGCGCATCCAGGATGCAGCCCTCGTCGCGGCGGCAGTGCTGTCCGGCCGCTACATCACGGGTCGTCAGCTTCCCGACAAGGCGATCGACCTCGTCGACGAGGCCGCCTCGCGCCTGCGCATCGAGATCGATTCGATGCCCTTCGAGATCGACGTCGTGGAACGCCGGATCCGCCAGCTCGAGATCGAGAAGGCGGCGTTGGCGAAAGAGACTGACGAGGTGTCCCAACAACGCCTGGAGTCGATCGAAGCTGAGCTCGCGGAGCTCTCCGAGCAGCGCAGCGCCATGGTCGCCCGCTGGCAGACGGAGAAGGACGCGATCGACGAGATCAGCGGACTCAAGGAACAGCTCGAGAACGCGCGTACCGAAGCCGAACAGGCCGAGCGCTCCGGTGACCTCGAAAAAGCCGCACAGCTCCGGTACCAGACGATGCGCGACCTCGAAGCCGAGGTCGAGGCGAAGTCGGAGCGCCTCGCCGAGCTCCAGGCCGACGGCGCCATGCTCAAGGAGGAGGTCGACGAGGAGGACGTCGCCGAGATCGTGTCGCGCTGGACAGGCGTGCCGGTGAGCCGGCTCATGGAAGGCGAGATGTCGAAGCTCGTGCGCATGGAGGACGTGCTGCACGGTCGCGTGGTCGGCCAGGATCAGGCGGTGACCGCGGTCGCGAACGCGATCCGCCGATCACGCGCCGGACTGTCCGACCCGAATCGCCCGATCGGAAGCTTCCTCTTCCTCGGACCGACGGGCGTCGGCAAGACCGAGCTCGCTCGCTCGCTGGCCGACTTCCTCTTCGACGACGAGCGGGCGATGGTGCGCGTCGACATGTCGGAGTACATGGAGAAGCACTCGGTCTCGCGCCTCGTCGGCGCCCCTCCGGGTTATGTGGGCTACGAAGAGGGTGGTCAGCTCACCGAGGCCGTGCGGCGACGTCCGTATGCAGTGATCCTCCTCGACGAGATCGAGAAGGCACACCCCGACGTGTTCAACATCCTGCTCCAGCTCATGGACGACGGCCGCCTGACCGACGGTCAGGGCCGCACCGTGGACTTCACGAACACGGTCGTGATCATGACGAGCAACCTCGGTGCCGGAGGCGACGACGCCGTCGTCCTTGCCGCAGCGCGCGGTCAGTTCAAGCCCGAGTTCCTCAACCGCATCGACGAGATCGTGATCTTCCATCGTCTCGACGAGTCCCACATCGCAGAGATCGTCGGGCTCCAGGTCGAGCTCCTGGCGAAGCGACTCGCCGAGCGGAACCTCGGGCTCGAAATCACCGAGGCGGCGCGTGGGCATCTCGCGAAGGTCGGCTACGACCCCGACTTCGGCGCGCGCCCCTTGAAGCGGGTGATCCAGCGCGAGGTCGCGGACCCGATCGCCCTGGGTCTCCTCGACGGCCGCTTCCACGAAGGGGACACGATCAAGGTCGACGAGGCCGCTGGAGCGCTCACCTTCTCGTCCTGAACCACCGGCGTTCGATGGAGCACCACGGCGCTACGGGGCGAGGGAGTCCCATCCGGTGAACCCCGACGGGTCGTGGCGACCGAAGGTGCCGTGCTCGAAGAGCCCCCAGCCCTCGCGTCCGTCGTCGTAGGTGGCGTGGCCGACGTGGTCGACGACACCGAACGACTCCCGCGCCACGATCGCCGGGTCGGTGAGGTCGTAGGTCGCCCCTTCGACCCAGCCGCGCCCGCGCCATTGGCCGTGCGTCCAGTCGGGGTCGCCGCCGTAGCCGCATCCGACGTGGAGTGGCATGGCGAGCAGCGTTTCGACCGACACCGTGCACGTCGATCCTCCGCGCTCGGTGAGCGTCAGACGAGCGCGTTCGGGGTGGCGCGTCCCCGACCGGTACTCGATCTCGATCTCGGGCCAGCCCACCTGCTCGACGCGGCCGTCGGCCCAGATCCTCGACGCGTCGTTCAGGGTGCGGAACCCGTCGGGAAGCTCCTGGACGATGACGACGAGCGCGTGGTCGTCGAAGCGCATGGGCACGTAGAGCCACCAGAAGCCTTCGAGCGGTTCGTCCTGGCCGAAGCGGCCGCCGGGTTCCGCCTCGCCCACCGGTCGGATCCCCCACGAGCGGTCCCGGGTGCCCACCCAGGCACCAGGATCGACCGCGAGCTCGTCGCCGTCGACCCGCAGCGACCCGCTCCACGTTCCCACCTGCGCGAACCGTGAAGCGTCGATGATGGGACGGGGACCCGCTCGCATGACGTGGTGTTGCTCCATCACGGCCTCGAACGACCCGTCCCAGGTGAGGTCGAAGCCGATGCCGTGGTCGTCCCCGTCGCAGATGAGTCGGACACGGCGCAGCGGTTCGATCACCTCGACGCGATACGGCCCGACCGACGGGGCGAAGCGGTCGTCGCCGAGCGCGTCCGAGCACCGGATCGTGTGCTGGACGTCGCTTCGGCGCACCGCCGCGAACGCGTCGATCACACCGAGGTTCGGATACACCCCGAACCCGGAGATGAGAAAGATGTCGCCGCTGCGGTCCTGCGCGTTGAAGTACCAGCGGTCGTAGAAGTTCCTGTCGCTCGTCCCCACGTACGCCATCGACAGCGGCGTCTGGTGGATCGGGTACTCGTCCATCGGGGAGACCACGGCGACTCCTGATCAGTGGGACGACAGCGCGCGCTCGAGACCAGAGCGGTTCATGATCAGCTCTTCGAGCTGGGCCGGCCGCTCGCGTTCGCCGAAGTGGACCGAACGTCGACCGGTCCGCAGGAAAACGATGGCGTACTGAATCGCGGCCAGCACCGTGAAGAACGGGAGATCTCGGAGGTTCGCGCCGGTGAGGTGCTCGTAGGTCTGCGCGACCTCGTCGAGCCGAAGGAAGTCCGGCATCCCGGGCGCGCCGAGGTCGGCCGCGATGTCTTCGAAGACCTCGTGGGCGTAGGCCATCCACGCCACGTCGAGCTCGCGCGGGCAGAGGCACGCCATCTCCCAATCGAGCACTGCGACCGGTCGGAAATCGCGATACATGACGTTGCCGATGCGCGAGTCGCCCCAGCTCAGCACCGCGGGGCCCTCGTCGGTGGGCCAACGATCCTCGAGCCAGGCGAACGCGCGGTCGACGAGCGGTGCACGCTCGCCGTCGGCCACCACCCACTCGTACCAGTCCCGGGTGCGATCCACCTTGCGACGGAGCGCGCTCCCGGGGCGTGCCGCGTCCGCGAGGAACGCGAACTCGACCTCCGGGTCTGCAACGGCGTGGAGCTCGGCGAGCACACCGACGCTCGCGTCCTGGAGGCGTCGCTGCTGCTCGGCCGTGGCGTCGAAGAGCCAGTTGTCGCCGAAGTTGTACGGCAACACGTCGGGAGGGACCTCGCCGTCGACGCGACTCATCACGAAGAACGGCGCGCCGAGCGCCGCGGGGTCGGGCTCGTACCACCACACGGCGGGCACGGGCACCGACGTCAGCTCACCCACCCGCCGGATCGCCTCGAACTGGTGGTCGAGGTCGTAGCGAGGAAACACTGGGATGTCAGCGTCGCGGGGTGCGAGACGAACGACGAGCCGCTCCTCGATCCGATCATCGGCGTCCGACCACGACACGTCGGCGAGGAGCGTCTCGCTCGACATTCCCGTCGCCGACGTCGAGCCGAGCGCGTCGACCATCGGTTCCGCCGAGCCCGCCAAGCGCGTCGCGAGCCAGGACTCGAAGCGAGCGCGGAGCTCCTCGTGGTCACGCCCCGAGCGTGTCACCGCGGTCGGGACGTCGTCGTCCCCGGAAGGGCGTACAGGTGCGGCGCTCGAGTCCCGGGCTGCGATCACCGGGACGCTACCCGCGGCCGACACACCGGTCGGTTGGACGAAGAGGGCAGGCGGGCGCGACCAGGAGATGGTGCTGACACCGACGCTCCAAACTGAGCCACTACCGAGCGTTGGGCACCGAGCGTCGAGTATCCTGTCCCCAACGTGATTGCGATCGCGTTGTCCGCCTCCCGACCTGTTCGTTCCTTCGCGCTCCGGAGGCTCCGATGCCGGGCACGGTGATCGTCGGCACCCAATGGGGCGACGAAGGAAAAGGTCGATTCGTCGACTACCTCGCCCGCGAGAGCGACCTCGTCGTCCGCTACCAGGGTGGTCACAACGCCGGGCACACGATCGTGGTCGACGGCGAGGTGTTCGCACTCCAACTCGTTCCCAGCGGCGTCCTCTATCCCCACGTCACGCCCGTGATCGGCAACGGGGTCGTCGTGGACCCCTCGGTCCTGCTCGCGGAGCTGGACATGCTCGCCGCGAAGGGCATCGACACAGCACGTCTTCGCCTCTCGGGGAACGCGCACCTGATCATGCCGTACCACCAGGAGCTCGACCGCGTCACCGAGCGCTTTCTCGGGAAGAACAAGCTCGGGACGACCAAGCGCGGCATCGGGCCGACGTATGCCGACAAGGCCGTGCGCGTCGGGCTGCGCGTGCAGGATCTGCTCGACGCGAAGATCTTCCGCGAGAAGCTCGAGCTCGCGCTCCGTGAGAAGAACGGCGTGCTCGCGAAGGTCTACAACCGCCTGCCCCTCGACGGAGACGAGATCGCGACGCAGTACCTCGCGATGGTGCCCCGACTCGAGCCGCTCATCGACGACAGCGTCCATCTCGTGCACGACGCGTTGGAACAGGGTCGGGAGGTGCTCTTCGAGGGCGCGCAGGCGACCTTCCTCGACGTCGACCACGGCACGTATCCGTACGTCACGTCGAGCAACCCGATCGCCGGTGGGGTCTGCACCGGTGCCGGCGTCGGACCACGCGCCATCGACCGGATCGTCGGCGTGACGAAGGCATATGTGACGCGCGTCGGTTCGGGCCCGTTCCCGACGGAGCTCTCCTACGAGGACGGGGTCGGCGCCGCGCTCGTCGACCGAGGCGGTGAGTTCGGTACGAACACGGGCCGCCGGCGCCGACCGGGGTGGCTCGACGCCGTGATGCTCCGTCACGCGGTGCGGCTCAACACCTGCACCGAGATCGCGATCACGAAGCTCGACGTGCTGTCCGGCTTCGACGAGCTCCACGTGTGCGTCGCCTACGAGGGTCCCGACGGCGAGCGCTACGAGCACGTGCCGTATCACCAGTCGGTGCTCCACAAGGTTCGACCGGTCTACGAGGTCCTCCCCGGCTGGGGAGACGCGATCGACGACGCCGAGGAGATCGGCGACCTCCCTTCAGCGGCGCGTGACTACGTGCACTTCGTCGAAGAGCTCGCGGGGGTGCCGATCACGTTCGTGTCCGTCGGCCCCGGGCGCGAGCAGACCGTCGTGTTCCCGCGCGCCGCATGATCAGGAGATGAGCGTCCGCGAGGCGGGTATCCCGCCGAGCAGCGAATCGTGGCCCGAGCGGCCCGGCGGCGAAGCCGCCGAGAGCGGGAGGTGTTGATGCGGGACGGGCTCCGGGTCCTCGTCGTCGGATCCGGCGGGCGTGAGCATGCTCTTGCCTCGGCGCTCGCACGTTCCGATGCGGTGGGAGCGGTGGTGTGCGCACCGGGGAACCCCGGTATGGGCCGACTCGGTCGATGCATCGCTGTCGATGCGTCGGACGCGACGGCGATCGCCGCCCTCGCCGACGAGGTCGACGCCCATCTCGTGCTCGTCGGACCGGAGGTGCCTCTCGTCGCGGGAGTGGTCGACGCAGTGGAGGCACGTGGTCGCATCGCGTTCGGTCCCCGTGCCGCGGCCGCACGCCTCGAGGGGTCGAAGTCGTGGATGAAGGAGGTGCTCGCGTCGGCCGGCGTGCCGACGGCGCGCTACGGCGCGTTCGGCGAGCGAGACGAGTCCGAAGCGTTGGCGTTCCTCGAGACGCTGCCGGGGATGTACGTGGTGAAGACCGACGGCCTCGCCGCCGGGAAGGGTGTGCTCGTCACCGAGTCGATCGCCGAAGCTCGGACCGCAGTGCAGGAGTACCTCTCGGGTGCGGCCTTCGGCGATGCCGGCCGCAGCATCGTCATCGAAGAGGGCTTGTCGGGACCGGAGCTGTCACTCCTCGTGCTCTGCGACGGTACCGACGCGGTCGCGCTTGCACCTGCCCAGGACTTCAAGCGGATCGGCGAGGGCGACACCGGGGCGAACACGGGTGGGATGGGCGCGTACTCCCCGGTGCCGTTCGTCACCGCCGACGTCGTGGAGCGTGTGCTCGATCGCGCGGTGCGCCCGACGCTCGGTGCATTGACGGCCCGCGGTGTCGAGTACCGGGGTGTGCTGTACGCGGGCTTGATGCTCACACCCGAGGGCCCCAAGGTGCTCGAGTACAACGTGCGCTTCGGCGACCCAGAGTGCCAAGTCGTGGTGCCCCGCCTCGCAAGCGATCTCGCGACCCATTGCCTCGAGGTGGCGACGGGCGCGATGCGCTCCGAACCCGTGTTCGTCGAGGATGCGGCGGTGACCGTCGTGCTCGCCTGCAAGGGGTACCCGGCAGCGCCGCAGACCGGTGATGCCATCGACGGCATCGATGCGGCCGAGGAGCTTCCGGGCATCGCCGTGTTCCACGCGGGGACGCGGGCGGCGGACGACACGGTCACGACGTCAGGAGGGCGTGTGCTCGACGTGACGGCGCTTGCCTCGACGGTGCGCGAGGCGCGGTCGAGGGCCTACGAGGCGGTGGCGCGGATCTCCTGGCCTGGCATGCAGTACCGCAGCGACATCGCCATGGCGCAGGGATAGGGGTCGCTATGCGTGGGTGCGACCGCGCTTGCGGGTGCGGATCCCTGCTGCGACGAGCGCGCACTGGACGCAACGTTTCGGCTGGCGACGGCGCACGGGTGGCACGAAGCACTCCTCGCAGAACGGACCCGCGCAGTCAGGGCAGCTTCCAACGGCCCTCTCGTAGGTGTGGTTCGTGCAGTTGTCCGACACCGATGACTCCGGCGTGCTCCGAGCGTGTCCACGTACGATCTCGGCACGAAGTGAGGTGGCCTTGATTTCACGTTACGCTTTGCCCGAAATAGCCGGTCTGTTCTCGGACGAGAAACGGTACGAGACCTGGCTCGAAGTGGAAGTGCTTGCCAGCGAAGCCTGGGCTGATCTCGGCGTCGTCCCCGTCGAGGCAGCAGCGGCGATTCGGGAGCGA
>Ga0299914_10003269_pt1 | contig 11425 bp, 10 predicted proteins | sample RVTome_10_FD_201361 | JGI IMG/M metagenome (GOLD analysis project Ga0299914, IMG submission 201361) | Soil microbial communities from uranium-contaminated site in the Upper Colorado River Basin, Wyoming, United States - RVT153D57 (version 2) ... | reverse complement strand
TCGCCTTCATGCTGATGTCGGCCGTGATGGTGACCGTGTTCGGCCATGTCGGCCCCGATCTCGGCCAGCTTGCCCTGGTCACGGCCGTCGCCGGCTTCTTCACCAATGCGGTGATCGTCGGCCTCTACGCGCTTTTCGCCCAGTCCTTCCCGACCGAGCTGCGCGCCGGCGGCACCGGCTTCGCCGTCGGCACGGGCCGCGGCGGCTCGGTATTGGGTCCGATCGTCGCCGGCTTCCTGTTCACCGCCAATTACGGCCTGCCGACCGTGGCGATGATCATGGCGGCCGGATCGCTGCTCGCCGCGGGCGCGATCCTCGCCTTGCGGACGCCTCGTCAGGAGCCCGCCCGACCGTAAGCGACACATAGAATTTTCTTGCCTCGTCGTGCCGCCGGGCTACCGATGGAGGGCACGCGCGCCCGCGCGGTCCTCATTGCAAACCGGCAGGAAATTCGAATGACCAGCAGACTACCCTCGCGTGCCGACCATGTCGGCAGCTTCCTGCGCCCCGAGGCGCTTCTCGAGGCGCGCCGGCGGCTCAAGGCGGGCGAGATCGATGCCGCGGCGCTGCGCGCGGTGGAGGACGAGGCGATTGCCGGCGTCGTCCGGTTCCAGGAGGATCTCGGCCTCAAGGCGATCACCGACGGCGAGTTCCGCCGGACGTATTTCCACACGGATTTCCTACTGCAGCTCGACGGGATCGAAGTAAAAGGCGGCACCCAGGTCAAGTTCCACCAGCATGGCGGCAAGGAGCTCGATTATGCACCGCCGGTCATGGCAGTGACCGGCAGGGTGAAGCACAGCAGGCCGATCCAGCTCGCCGACTTCGAATATCTGAAGTCGGTGACCCGGGAGACGCCGAAGGTCACCATCCCCTCGCCGACCATGCTGCACTTCCGCGCCGGGCGCGAGGGCATCAGCGAGGCGGCCTATCCCGACTTGGCCGACTTCTTCGCCGACGTCGGCGCGGCCTATCGCGAGGAAGTGCGCCAGCTCGCCGACGCCGGGCTGCGCTATCTCCAGCTCGACGACACCAACCTCGCTTACCTTTGCGACGACACGCAGCGGGAGAATGCCCGAAAGCGCGGCATGGACCCGGACGAGGCGCCGCGCCTCTATGCCAGCCTGATCAACAGCGCGATCGCCGATGCGCCCGACGACATGGTGACGGCGATCCATCTGTGCCGCGGCAATTTCCGATCGAGCTGGGCGGCCGAGGGCGGTTACGAGCCGGTTGCCGAAGTCCTGTTCAACGCGCTCGACGTCGACGCCTATCTCCTCGAATATGACGATCCCCGCTCGGGCGACTTCGCGCCTTTGCGCTTCGTCCCCAAGGGCAAGACGGTGGTGCTCGGCCTCGTCACGACCAAGCTCGGCGAGCTCGAATCGAAGGACGACATCAAGCGCCGGATCGACGAGGCGGCGCGCTATATGCCGGTCGACCAGATGGCCCTGAGCCCGCAATGCGGATTCTCCTCGACGGTCCACGGCAATGACATCGCGGTCGAGCAGCAGGCCGAAAAGATGCGGCTGGTCATCGAGGTGGCCGAGGAGGTCTGGGGCTCACACGCCTAACCAAGAGAGAAGCCCATGACCCGTCCCTACAAGCGCATCGCCACCGAGGAAGCGTTCATGGCGCCGCTGGTGCGGGATCTCTACAGCCGCGGCATCGCGCGCGGCGCCTTCGGCGACTCGGGCTTCGTGCGTATGTGGGGCACGATCTTCACCGACAAGAACCCGTTCATCGAGGGGCTCATGGACATCGGCCCGCTCAGGCTGGCGGAGATGGAGCGCGCCGGAATCGACATGCACCTGCTGTCGCAGACGGCGCCGGGCCTCCAGGTCCTCGATCGCGACACCGCGGTCGGCGCCATGCCCGAGCTCAACGATTATCTGGCGCAGGCGGTCGCGCGCCATCCGACCCGCTTTGCCGGCCTGTGCAGCATCGCGCCGCAGGATCCGGCGGCGAGCGCGCGCGAGATCGAGCGCTGCCGCGGCCGGCTCGGCCTGGGCGGGATCATGATCAACAGCCACACGAATGGCGAATGGCTCGATCGGGAGAAATATTGGCCGATCTTCGAAGCGGCCGAAGCCAGCGACATGCCGATCTACATCCATCCGCAGACGCCGATGCCCGGCCTCTCCGAATTCGTGCGGCAGGGGATGGAAATGGCCTTCTACGGATTCGCCGTGGAGGTCTCGACGCACATGCTGGCGATCATCGCATCCGGCGCGCTCGACCGCTTTCCGAAACTCCGATTCGTGCTGGGCCATCTCGGCGAGGGCCTGCCATACTGGCTCTACCGCTTCGACTATATGCAATGGCACCTGACGCGCCCGGGAATCCCGGCGCGCCCGGAACCGCGCAAGCTCGAGCTGAAGATCTCGGAATACATCCGGCGCAACGTCTGGGCGACGACCAGCGGAATGCCGGCGCCGGAGCCGATCCGCTTCGCCCAGAAACAGATCGGCGAGGACCATGTGCTCTATGCGATGGACTATCCCTACCAGAACGAGCCCGACGAGGTGGCGATGACCGAGGAAGCGCTCACCGATTCCAACCGCAAGGCCTTCTGGGAGGACATCGCCCGCGGGCTGTTCCACATAGACGGCCCGGTGGGCGCCTGAGCCCGCAATCGGGACCGACCCGGCCTGCCGCGTGTCAGCCGCGGCGAAGCGCCCCCTGCAGCACCGGGTGGGCATAATGGAACTCGACATGGGCGCGCTCGGGCCACATCGGCCGCTTGACGTCGAGCAGCTCGTCCGGACCGAGCGGATTTTCGGGATAAGTGACGCTCGCCGGCTGAAGATGGGCTTCCCGGTGCGCCCAGCCGGCTTCGTAATCGGCCTGCCACTGGACGCGATAGTCGAGCCGCTTGATCTTCCAGATGTCGTTCTCGCGGACATAATCGTTCTCGTAGACGCCCGCTTCCCAGAATTGCAGCGGCAGCCCCTCCGGCTTGTCGGTCCGCGATTCGTGCGATCCGCCGGCGAGCAGCGCGCGAAAGCGCCCCTTGGCGCTGCAGCGATCCTCGGCGACCGTGATGACGTCCTGCATCTGGAAATGGTCGAGAAGGAAGCCGTTCACCGGCCCGGGCCGCCCCCCGGTGAAGAAGTTCTGGAACCAGGTCTTGTAGAGCCGCGCGACGCCCGCATGACCGCGATAGATGCCGGACAGGAAGATGACCTCGCCGTCCTCGGCGAAGAGGTCGACAACCTCGTCGTACATGCACATGTCGATATAATAGCCATAGGCATGATGGAGGCGCCGGATCGCATTGACGTCCTCGAGCTGCCCCACCCGCGCCGACAGCCGATCGACCAGGGACCGCAATTCCGCCATTTCAGACATGGTTGCTCCTCGACGTCGGCCGACCGGCTCCGCTTTCAGGTATGGATGCGGTCGAGCAGCCCCATCAGGGTCTGGATCTCGCGCTTGGTGAAGCGGCTCTTCAGCCAGCGCTCATGCTCCCAGATCGCCTCGCGCGCCTGGACCAGGACCTGGTCGCCCTCGGGCGTCAGATAGAGCGTCTTGCGGCGCCGATCCTGCGGCGAGGGCCCGCGGCGCAGATAGCCCCGCCCCTGCAGCCGGTTGATGATTCCCATCGTCGTCGCGCGATCCATGCGCAGGCGCTGGGCGAGATCGGTCTGGGCGACGCCGGGATTGTCGCTGACAAGCCACAGCACCGATACCTGCTTCTGCGTCAGGTCGAGTTCGGCGAACGTCTCCATGAAATGCCGGTAGCAGGCGACATGTGCCAGGCGGATGTGGAATCCCAGGATGTTCCTGATCTCGCCGACATCGCTCAGGTCGACCGGCTCCACGGCGGGTTTTGCACCGGATTGGACCAACGAATCTACCTCCCCCTCTTCACGCACCCCCTTGGTCGAATTGTGCGTGTAGCGTACAAATAGACAAAAGGAGAGATGCTTTGGCCAAATTTCCCGAAACGCCCGCTTTCACCGGCCTCAACGCGCCCGCGCGGTTCGAAGCCGACGTGTGCGACCTGGAAGCGGAAGGAGAAATTCCGCCACATCTCGATGGTGCCTTCTACAGGGTGCAGCCCGATCCGCAATTCCCGCCGCGGCTGGGCGACGACATCGCGTTCAACGGCGACGGGCAGGTCACCATGTTCCGCTTCCGGGACGGCAAGGTCGATATGCGCCACCGCTGGGTCCGGACCGACAAATGGAAGCTGGAGCATGAGGCGGGCCACGCCTTGTTCGGTGCCTACCGAAACCCGCTCACCGACGACGAGAGCGTGAAAGGCCGGATCCGCGGCACCGCCAACACCAATGTGCTGATGCATGGCGGCCGGCTTTACGCGCTGAAGGAGGACAGCCCGGCCGTCGTCATGGATCCGAACACGCTGGAAACGGTCGGCTATACCGATTTCGACGGCAAGATGACCGGCGAGACCTTCACCGCTCATCCCAAGATCGACCCTGACACCGGCGACATGATCGCCTTCGGCTATGCGGCCAAGGGCGTGTGCACGCCCGACATCGTCTATTATGAGATCGATCCCCACGGGACGCTCAAGCGGGAGGTGTGGTTCGAGCTGCCTTATTACTGCATGATGCACGATTTCGGCATCACCAGGGATTATGCCGTCTTTCACGTCGTGCCGATCATCGGCAACTGGGAGCGCCTGGAGAAGGGCCTGCCGCATTTCGGCTTCGACACGACCAAGCCCGTCTATCTCGGCGTGCTGCCGCGCCGAGACGGCGTGACGGCCGAGGACGTGCGCTGGTTCAAGGCGCCGAACCTGTTCGCCAGCCACGTCATGAATGCCCATAGCGAAGGGACCAGAATCCATTTCGACACGCCGGAGGCGGAAGGGAACATGTTTCCCTTCTTCCCCGATGTACACGGCGCGCCGTTCGATCCGAGCAAGGCGGCGTCGCGGCTCACCCGCTGGACAGTCGACATGGCTTCGAACTCCGACGCGTTCGAGAGCCGCGAGCGGCTGAGCGAGATGGTCGGCGAGTTCCCCCGGATCGACGACCGTTATGCCGGCAGGAAATATCGGCACGGCTGGATGCTGGTGGTCGACATGACCAAGCCGGTCGAGCTGAAAGGGGGCAGCAATACCGGCCTGCTGATGAACACGCTCGGCCACGTCGATCTGGAAACACGGCAGGACAAGAGCTGGTGGGTCGGCCCAACCTCGTCGCTTCAGGAACCCTGCTTCATCCCGCGCTCGCCCGACGCGGCAGAGGGCGACGGCTACATCGTCGCGCTCGCCAATCGCCTCGACAAGGGCCTGACCGACCTGCTGCTGTTCGACGCGCTGGAGATCGAGAAGGGGCCGATCGCGACAATCAAGCTTCCGGTGCGCCTGCGCATGGGGCTGCATGGCAATTGGGCGCCGGGAGAATGGCTCGAGGCGGCGCAGGAGCGACGCGAGGCGGTGGCGGCTTGAGAGAAGCCGTTCGGATGGAGCACCCACTCACCGCTCACCCTGAGTAGCCGTTGAGCATGTCGAAACGGCGTATCGAAGGAGGTCCTTCGATACGGGCCTTCGCCAAGCTCATCGGGCCCATCGGGCCCGATCTATTCAGGATGAGCGGGCGGGGTTCGATACAGAAGCATGTCTTACGTCCCCCTGTTGCGGGCGACGCTCTCCTCCATCCGCGCCAGCTGTTCGGGCGTGGCCAGCGGCTGCTTTGCTTTCCACTCCGCATAGGGCGTGCCGTAGACGGCCTTGCGCGCCGTCTCACGGTCGATCGGCTTGCCCCGCTCGGCGCTGGCCTCGGCGACCCAGTCGGCCAGGCAGTTGCGGCAGAAGCCGGCGAGGCCCATCAGGTCGACATTCTGCGCGTCGCTGCGGTGGCGAAGATGCGCAAGCAGGCGGCGGAAGGCGGCGGCGGCGACTTCATCGTCGATCTCGGTCCCGGCGTTGTTGGTCATCAGATGGGCTCCCCGGCAGCGCGCGCCCGCTCGATCAGGCGCGCTTCGTCGATCGGCAGCCGGCGGATCAGCACGATCAGCAGCACGATCAGCACCGGCCCCAGGACATAGAGGCTGAGGATCGCCGTGGCGAGGTCGCCGCCGTTCAGGTCGCTCAGCAGGCCGACGGCGTAGGGGCCGAGCCCGAGGCCGACGATGGTCATGGTCAGGATGTAGAAGCTGATCACGATCCCGCGCATCCGCGGCAGCACCAGATCGAGGATGGTGGCGTAGATGGACGGCAGCCACATGGTGAGCGCGATCGCATAGCCGGCGAACCACAGGTAGAAGGTGGTGACGTCCGACGCGGTATAAGTGAGGAAGGCGAAGATCGGCGATATGCCGAGCGAAGCGAGGGTCACGTAGATCCGACCGCCGGGGATACGCTGATGCGCCCAGTCGGCGACCGGCCCGGCGATCATCGGCCCGACGATTCCGATCGCTGCGGTCAAGATTCCGAACATGAGACCGACCTGGGTGGGACTCTGGCCGAAATGCAGGATCAGATAGGCTGGGGTCCAGCCCATCACGCCGTAATTGATCACCGTCTGCAGGGCCGCAATGACGAGGGTCAGCACCGTCGCCGGGGACTTGGCGATCAAGGCGAAAGCGGGCCTGTCGGACAGGCGGAGCGACTGCAGCCAGTTGAGCATGATGTAGCAGCCGAATCCGGCGATCAGCCATTGCAGCGCATTGCCGCCGATCGTGATTCCGCCGAAGCTCAGCGGCGCCACGCCGGGACGCAGCGAATCGGTCCACAGGGTGAGGCCGTACATGGCGAGGGCGATGGCGGCGAGCCCGCCGAGATTGATCGCCCATTCCGTCGCGCCGGCGCGGCGGCGGGCAAGGCCCAGCCAGCAGGTGATCGGGAGGATCGCGTAGAGCGTTCGCCAGCTCGCGCGGAACGGATGCGGATCGACGTGCGGCGCCAGCCCGTCGGCGGCGCCGCGCTGCGGCTCGGGCAGGCGCCACAGGAAAAAGCCGATGACGAGGCCCGGAAAGGCCGCGACGATGAAGGCCGCCTGCCAGCCCTTGAAGCCGAGCGGAGCGCCGACGCCGCCCGGCCAGGCCGCGTCCCACTGATCGGCGGTGACGCCGCCGAGCACGAGCGCGCCGCCGAGGCCGAGCGCCACCGCGGCGGCCATCCAGGCCGTCACCATGCCGCGCTTGGCCTTGGGGAAGCTGTCGGCGAGCAGCGACATGCCGGCCGGCTGCACGCTCGCCTCGCCGACGCCGACGCCGAGGCGCGACAGAGCGAGCACGGCGAAGCTGTTGGCGAAGCCGGCGAGCGCGGTCGCGCCCGACCAGGCGATGATCGAAAGGCTGAGCAGGCGCGTGCGGACCCATCCGTCGGCGAGCCGGCCGAGCGGCAGCGAGAAGACCGCATAGAAGAGCGCGAAGACGGTGCCGTAGAGCAGGCCCATTTCGGCGTCGGCGATGCCGAGATCGGCCTTGATGCGCGGCACCAGGATGGCGAGGATCTGGCGGTCGACCATGCTCATCGCCTGGGTCAGCGCGACCAGAATGAGCGCGGTCCAGGCGGCACGACCGCCCAGCTTCGACGTATCGATGGCGGCGGCCGCGCTTGCCATCAGAGCTTGAAGACCCGCTCGGCGTTGGTCTGCATCAGCTTCTTTTTGTCCTCGATCGATATGTCGAGGAGATCGTGGGTGCGCACCTCGTCGGGCTCATATTGGTAGGGATAGTCCATCGCATAGAGAACGCGGTCGACGCCGAGCACGTCCTGGCTGAACTTGATGGCGGGAGCCCACGCCATGCCGCTCGTCGTGATCACCACATTCTCGCGCATATAATCGCCGATCTTCTTCTTCAGCGGCCGGATGCAGGCATAGCGCTTCGAGCGCACCGCCGCCTGATGCATATATTCGAGCCGGTAGAGCCAGAAGGGCAGAGCCTCGCCCATATGGCCGACCGCGATCTGAAGCGTCGGGTAGCGATCGAACACGCCGCTGGTGATCACCCGCAGCAGGTGCATGCCGACCTCGACCCCGAAGCCGAAGATCGCGCCGTCCAGGCCAGCCTCGAGCATCGGTCCGATCATCCGGTCGGGCGGCGACTGGGGGTGGATGTAGAGAAGCTGATCAGCCTCGACGGCGGCGCTGAAGATCGGATCGAATTTCGGATCGTCGAGATATTCGCCATGGGTGTGGCTGTTGACCATCACCCCCCTGAATCCGAGCTCCTTGCCGCGCGCGATCTCGTGCGCGGACCAGGCCGGATCCTGCGGCGCGATCGACGTCATGCCGACGAACCGGTCGGGATGGCGCGACACCGCCTCGGCGAGGTGGTCGTTGGCGCGGACCACCATCGCCTTGGCCTCCTCGGCCTCGAACGCCTGCACGCCGGGCGCAGTGAGCGACAATATGGCGACGTCGATGCCGGTCGCATCCATGTCGGCAATCCGCCGGGCATCCAGATCCAGCAGCCGATCGATGATCACCGTCGCGCGCTCGGACGGGCTGGTCGCGTAGAAGCCCCACAATGAGGTGACGCCCTTGTCCGCCTTGCCCTCGCGCACGAGGCGCAGGTAGCCGTCGATCTGCTCGCGTGTGGCGAAGGCTTCCTCGGTGGCAATGCGCTTGTAGCCGCGGTCGCCGCCGGTCTTCAGCTCGTGGGTCATGTTCGCTCCTGCGCTTCGGCTAGGTATGAGTCATCCCGGCGGAGGCCGGGATCCATGAACAGCGGCCTGTGCGGACGGGATCCACTCCGTGTTCATGGGCCCCGGCTTTCGCCGGGGTGACTCGAACGGAATGGGTGGGACGTCGCTCACCCCTCATGCACCGCCTTGAGGACCAGGCAGGCCTGGAGGCCCTCGGGTCCGTCCTCATGGCCGTGGCCCGACCATTTGACGCCGCCGAACGGCGAATCGGCGCCGCCGATCATCACCGAGTTGATGCCCACCATCCCCGATTCGATCTCGCGCGCGACGATCTTCTGGCGGCGCGAGTCGGTCGTCCAGGCATATGCGGCAAGGCCGTAAGGCAGCCGATTGGCCTCGGCGATCATCTCTTCCTCGCCGCGATACGGGTTGAGCATCACGACCGGACCGAATGGCTCCTCGTTCATGATGTCGGCATCGAGCGACACCTCGGACAGAACCGACGGCGCGTAGAAATAACCCTGATTGCCGATGCGCTCGCCCCCCGCGTGCAGCTTGCCGCCTTTGGCCCTCGCGTCGCCGATGAGCCGCTCCATCGCGTCGGGCCGTCGGGGATTGGCCATCGGCCCCATCTGCGTGTCGGACTTCAGCCCGTCGCCGACCTTGATCTTCTTCGCCCGCTCGGTGAAGCCGCTGACGAATCGGTCGAAGACGTTTTCCTGGACGATGAAACGGGTCGGCGAGACGCAAACCTGGCCGGCATTGCGATACTTGGCCGCCACCATCACATCGAGGACCCGGTCGACGTCGACGTCGTCGAACACCAGCACCGGGCCGTGGCCGCCCAGCTCCATCGTCGTGCGCTTCATGTCCTCGGCGGCGAGCTTCATCAGATGCTTGCCGACGACGGTGGAGCCGGTGAAGCTCAGCTTGCGGATGACCGGCGAGGCGAGCAGATGCCGCGACACCTCGTCCGGCACGCCGAACACCGCCTGCGCCACCTCCTTGGGCAGGCCCGCATCGAGCAGCGCCTGGAGCACGCCGAGCGCCGACGCCGGCGTCTCTTCGGCCGACTTCAGGATGACCGAGCAGCCCGCCGCGATCGGCGCACCGAGCTTGCGGCCGGGATTGCCCAGCGGGAAGTTCCACGGCGCGAAAGCGGCGACCGGTCCAACCGGCTCGTAGCTCACCGTCGAGCGCTGCCCGGCCGGACGCACAAGCTGCCGGCCGTAGAGACGCTGGCACTCGCCCGCATAGAAATTGAACAGGCCGACGTTCATCATCACTTCGATGCGCGCCTCGGCGAAGGTCTTGCCTTCCTCCATCGTCGCAATCCGCGCCAGATCGTCGGCGCGTTCGGCCATCAGCCGCGCCGCGCCCTGAAGCACGGCGGCGCGCTGCTGCGGCGTCGAATCGCGCCAGATCCGGAAACCGCGCGCGGCGGCGTCGAGCGCCCGGTCGAGATCGGACGCGTCGGCGAGCGGCAGCTCGCCGAGCGATTCGCCGGTGGCCGGATTGCGGACGGTGAAGGTGCGCCGATCGCCGGCGCCGACCTTCTCGCCGTCGATCATCATGTAAAGGTCGGGATAGGTCGTCATGCGCCGGCTTCCTCGAGCCTGGCCCCCTGCTCGCGCTCGACGTCCCCCTGCCAGCGCTCCGGCTCGATCGGCGCGCCGGTGACCGGATGGCGGTTGTGGAACGGCACCACCTTGCGGGTCGGCCACAGCCACACGTCGCTCACCAGCGCATCGGGCCCGGTCGGATCCTCCGGCCAGGTCGTGCTGAAGAAGGGGACATATTGCGGTCGGGTGTTCGCCCATCCGGTCTCGAAATCGGCATGCCATTGCGGATTGTAGTTGAGCACGTGGATCCGCCACACGCCGTCCACCTTCTTGTAGACATTCTCGTAGATGCCGCCCTCCCACCACTGGCGGGCCTCGCCAAAATCCTTGTGGCGGCCGGCCTGCATCGTGCAGCGGAAGCGGGCGAGCGCGGTGACGCCGTCGGGCAGGATGTCGACGATGTCCTGGTGCTGCGGATGATCGAGCAGGAAGCCGTCGACCGGGCCGTTATTGCCGTGGGTGAAATTGGTCTGGAAGCGGTCGATATAGAGCCGCCGCGCGCCTTCCTTGCCCCTGAACGAGCCGCCGAAGAATCGGACCTCGCAATCCTCGGTGAACAGGTCGACCGTCTCGCGATAGAGGCACTGGTCGATCAGATAGCCGTACAGGTGGTGGAGCTTGCGGACCGCCTGCTCGTCCTCCTGGACCTGGAGGCGGCGGGCGAGGTCGGCGACCGTGGCCTCGAGCGCGGCAATACGATCCTGGTCGGACATCGGCAAACTCCTCTCGTGCAGTGGCGGCCGCTGCGGACGGCTCTTGCGTTGACGGGCGATTTGTATTGAACACATACAAATAACACCAGCGGCTCGGCAACAGCCTTGAGCGCCGGCGTGGCTCGATCGCCGCCGGAGCGCAAGGCACGGGCCGCCTCAGGAGGGTAGGGAATGCAGAATCTTCCAGGCAAGACCGCGTTCGTCACCGGCGGCGCATCGGGCATCGGCCTCGGCATCGCCATGGCGCTGAAGAAGGCCGGCATGAACGTCGTCGTCGCCGACATCCGCCAGGACCATCTCGACGAAGCCGTGAAGGCGCTGGGCGAGGACAATGTCCTCGCGCTCAGGCTGGACGTCACAGACCGGGAAGCCTTCGCCGCCGCCGCCGACGCGGCCGAGTCGCGGTTCGGCAGGATCCACCTGCTCGTCAACAATGCCGGCGTGGCGGTGGTCGGGCCGATCGAGCTCGCCAGCTTCGGCGACTGGGACTGGACGATGAGCGTCAACCTCGGCGGCGT
>Ga0299914_10003268_pt1 | contig 11425 bp, 10 predicted proteins | sample RVTome_10_FD_201361 | JGI IMG/M metagenome (GOLD analysis project Ga0299914, IMG submission 201361) | Soil microbial communities from uranium-contaminated site in the Upper Colorado River Basin, Wyoming, United States - RVT153D57 (version 2) ... | reverse complement strand
CGGGAGGATGGTACCGCATCGTCCTTGGCCACGTCGATAAGCGTACGGCCGGCGGCCACATCATCGAGCGGAGAGAAGGAGTGGGTGAGCCGCCGTACGAGCTCACGCTTGCCGTTGCCGTTCTTAAGAACAGAAGCCGATTTGATACGCTCCTGGAGAAGGCCGTCGAGCTCGGCGTCAGCATAATCGCACCGCTTATAACTGCACGCACCGAGAAAGAGCGGATTCGGGAGCAGCGTTCCGAGAATATCCTTACCTCGGCATTGAAACAATGCGGAAGGAGTCGGTTGCCTGAATTAATGGATCCGATCACCCTTGAGGATTTCCTGAAGATTGAGTCCGAGAAGCAGAGCCCTGCAGTCAAACTCATTTGTCACGAAAGTGCCGGCACGGAATTCGCTATCATCAATGCGCTCACGGAAGCGCGCGGCATCCATCGGGTTACTGCTCTCATCGGACCGGAGGGTGGGTTTACTGATGATGAGATCGTGACCGTCTCTGCGGCTGAATATCGGCTCGTTTCATTGGGTAAGCGTCGGTTGAGAACTGAGACGGCAGCCATCTCGGTATGCGCCGCCGTTATGTTGGCCTATGAGCGTTGAAGTGGTCAGCCGACGGGATTCGCGTAATTTGGGATTATTTCCGGACGTCCCATGGGACCATCCCGGTCTCGGTCGTAGTTGGGACACGCATGAAAGATTTAACCGAGAACACTATCCGTTCGGAGAAGGTGCTTGAAGGCAAGCTCCTGCACGTGCATCGGGATTACGTCGAGCTCCCTGACGGAGGGGAATCTATTCGAGAGTGGATCGATCATCCCGGTGCCTCCGCTGTCGTGCCGATTTTCGAGAACGGCTCAACGCTGCTTGTCAGGCAATTTCGGTATCCGCCGCGACGCACGTTTCTCGAGGTACCTGCGGGCAAAATCGACGTACCGGATGAGGATCCGCGGGAGGTGGCTTCCCGCGAACTGGAGGAGGAAACAGGATGGCGTGCGCACAGATTTACATCACTCGGCTCGCTGTATCCGTGCATTGGCTACAGCAATGAGATCATCCACTTTTACCTTGCCGAGGATCTGGAAAAGGGCAAACGTGAGCTGAGTGATGGCGAGTTCATGGAGGTCGTTCCGATCGGATTCGATGAGGCGGTGGATCTCGTGATCTCTGGAGAGATCGTGGATATGAAATCTGCCGTTGCGCTTTTGTATGCGCGAGCAGTGCTCACGCGGCGGAAGGCGGAGGCCGAGGCGAAGAAGCTGCGATGAATTCAGCCGATAGTGAGAGAGATGCAGCACGTCCCGTTTTCTCGCGGTTGGTCTCCGATCTCTGATGCCGTAACTTAATTAGTTAGTTAAAAAATAGAAAGTGGTCTTATGTTTACTTTTATCATCGTTATTATCGGGCTGATCGCGGTCCTGATCACGTTCGTGGTCCTCGTTCAGAGCGGCAAGGGCGGGGGACTGGCCGGCATCGCATCCGGAGGCGCGACGACGCAGATTCTCGGCGCCCGTCAGGCGCCCGACGTGTTGGAGAAGGCCACGTGGACGCTCGCGACGCTCTTTATCGTGCTTTGCATCTTGAGCAACTTCGCGATTAATCGCAGCGAGGTGCAGGAATCGGTCATTCAGCAGCGCGCCCGGGAGCAGCAGTCAGAGCAGCCTCTTCTACCGCCGGAGGGACTTCCGCAGGAACAGGCGCCTGCACCGGGGCAACAGCAGATTCCAGGGACATCCGACCAGCCGCCCGCGAATAATCCGGACGACGGCCAGTAACATCGCGCCGGTTCGATCGCGCCAAAACGCCACCCCGAAGGGCGGCGGCCGGCCCCGCCTGTAAGCCGAATTCTGTCTGATCCGGGCGGCCGCCGTCGGGCCGGTCCGGACGAGACCGTCATTTATCTGGGACCGCCGTCACCGGCGGCCTCTAGCGGCCGACCCGCGCCAGGTCCGGCGGGCCACCGGCTCCGCTTGCGCGGATTGGCGCTGTTTGGCCTTGCACCTCACGGGGTTTGCCTAGCCGCCACGGTCACCCGCAGCGCTGGTGGGCTCTTACCCCACCCTTTCACCCATCACCTGTGCGCCTGTCGACGCCATCGGCTGGACTACTCTCTGTTGCACTTGCCGTCACCGCCTCGAGGCGGTGCCTTCCCGTTAGGAAGCGTGGTGCCCTATGGTGTTCGGACTTTCCTCCCCGGCATCGTGTACCGAGGCGACGGTCCGGCGGGGTCTTATATTTTCATTCCTTCGACCGTGTCGAAGTACATCTCGCTGTCGACGATGATACGGCCGGTGTGCTCGCAGGCAACGATCCGATTGCCCTGGCGAATTTCGACTTGACGTTGCGGTGGGACGGCGAACCCGGCGGCGGCACCTCTCTCGAGAGGCACTACGGCACGTCCGTCACGGAGACGATTGCGGAGGCGGTCATATGCGCGGAGATAACGTGCATCCACCTCTTCAGCAGCTTCGTCTCGTTTCTTCTGAAGAGCGCCTTGCTCTTGCTTGGTGTCGTCAAGGACTTCCTTCAGATCCGTCCGCTTGCTTTTCAGAATCTCATCGAGATCATTGAGCCTCGCCTGAGCTGCTTCGATCGCCAGGCCGTGGCTTTCGGCATTATCGGAGATCTCCTGGATTCTGTTCTGCGCATCAACAATCCGCTGCTTCTGGGATTCGATTTCCTTCGTCAGCGCGTCGTATTCACGGTTGTTTCGTACCTGAAGCTGCTGCTCCTCATACTTCTTGATGAGCATCTCAGCTTCCTCGATGTCGAGACCGCCCCGTCGCTTCGCCACCTCATTGTCTAACTCTTCCTGCTTCAGCTTCTCTATCCGAGTATCGAGACCTTCCTTTTCATCCTCGAGATCTCGGATCTCGTCCGGCAGATCGCCGCGAAGCTTCTCAATCTGATCAATCCGGCTGTCAATGTGCTGGAGCCGAATCAGCGCTTTTAGCTGCTCACCGATGCTGGTCTCCTGTACTGTAGGCATTCGCTGCTCGGTCTTGTCGTGATATAGTTCCCATGCTTTTTGTCCGTAGTCACTAACGGAGTCGGTGCTTGAAAGTTCGATGGCCGGGTTGCCTCCGTTTATCGAATCCATGCATTTTCGTCGAAGACAGAGGCGGCATCCGCGCAGTTCATCCGCACAGCTCTGCGTGCTTCATGACGCGTCTTTCGTGTTGCCGGATGAGAACACGCGCACGGGACTCGTGCGAGTTTCAGTGCTTCGCCAATCGACACGTGGAAATCGTCCCGCGAGCTCATTTCGGAGGAGATCCACGCTCATGGCTTCGGTTTCGTAATGGCCGGCATCTATAAAGGCCATGCGTGGATGGCCGTCGTTGTTGAGCACATCAAAGTATTGATGGTACTTCACGTCAGAGGTAACATACGCGTCGGCCCCCACGGCGAGCGCCTGCCGGACGAACTCCGCACCCGCGCCTCCGCAAACGGCTACCCGTTTCACAATGGCGTCGGGAATTCCGGCGAAGCGGATAGATGCGGAGCCGAGGCGGTCAGAAATCCGATGCAAGAAGGCCTCGAGGGTCATCGCTTCTTCAAGAGCTCCTACAGCCCCGAGACCCGTGCGTTGGTCACCATTTTCATTCCTTTCCAGGAATTCGAGATCATGAAGCCCGAGTATCTCGCCGAGGGCGAAGGAGACGCCGCCAGGGGCTGCGTCAAGATTCGTGTGGATGCTGTACAATGCGATACGCGACTCGGCAAGTTGCAATGCGAGACTCGACGGCAACGAACTCGGAGTAAGGCTCCGGAGCGGTCGAAAGATGAGTGGATGATGCGTAACGATGAGCGTTGCGCCCACGCTCATCACCTCCCGGAGAACTGCCGGTGTCATGTCCAACGCGATCACCGCCCGCTGTACCACAGAGCGCGGATCCCCAACCTGCAGACCGACATTATCGTATGACTGGGCTGAAGACGGAGGTGCCCACTGCTCCAAAAAGCTCGCGATGTCGGAGATGGTAGGAAATGGGTTATTCATCCAAATAAGGGAGGTTCGTGGCCGAATTCAACAATCAAAACTAATCCGAATGATCGAGGTTCACCTGAGGTCGCCGCGCGAGGCCATGCTGGCACTCATAGAGCTAAATAGTAAACGTTTTATTATGAACATTGCCGTCAGTACGGACGAACGTGCTCCACTCGTAGACGCACTGTTAGCTGAACTCGCGAAGCGGGGTCATGAAGCAATCTATTTTGGCCCTGAGGAGGAAGGCGCCTCGGCCGACTGGCCCGACGTCACTCTTGAGGCGATTAATCGCGTAAAGGACGGCGATGCCGACGAAGCGATCGTGATGTGTTGGACGGGAACGGGATGCTCGATTGCCGCCAATAAGGTCCCCGGAATACGTGCGGCACTATGCCAGGATGCCGAGACCGCCCGCGGAGCGCGGATCTGGAATCACGCGAATGTTCTCGCGCTGAGCTTGCGCGCGACTTCACCTGCCGTCCTGAATGAAATTCTGGATCGCTGGTTCGGAACGCCGTACAGCGACGATGAATGGAATCTCCGGCAGATCGGCCGGATTGAGGAATTGGATCAGACGGGTAGATAGCGAGCGATCTATACTACGGGAGGCGCAATCACCACCGCACGGTCCGCTCTCGCCTCTCCACGTCGTTCATCCACTTTCAAAAGAACAACGGCGCCGACTACGAAGAAGAACAAAACCACGGCGATCCCCGCCCGCTGTGTGCCGAAGGCGCCCGTCAGCACTCCCAGCAGCGCCGGCCCCATGAAGGCGGTGGCCTTTCCCGAGAAGGCGAAGAAGCCATAGAACTCATTCTCCTTCGAAAGCGGCACGAAGCGGCCCATGAGAGAGCGGCTGGCGGACTGATTCGGACCGGCTGCCAGTCCCACCCCGATCGCGGCGAGCCAGAAAAGTGCCGTGCTGGCTGTGATCACTGCCAGGAGCGAGGATGCGAATAAAATGCCCAGACTGATCATTATGGTCGTCTTGCCGCCAATCCGATCGTCTACAAAACCGAAGGCAAAGGCTCCCAGTCCCGCTGCGAGGTTCAACGCGATACCGAACAGGAAGATGTCAGCCGTCGAAAATCCGAATGTCCCGGAAGCGTATATACCCCCGAAGGCGAAAATGGTCACGAGACCGTCGTTGTAAATCACCCGGGCGAAGAGAAGCCAGAATATGTCCTTGAACTGGCGAATCTCCTTAAACGTGTCCGCGATTTGCCGATTCGCAGACCTGACGAGAGCTCCCAGTCGCGGCAATTCAGCCGGGCGTCGCTCCTTTAGAATGACGAAGATCGGGATGCTGAACAGTGCGAACCATGCCGCGGCGAGGAGGTTGGTTGCGCGCACATGTTCGCCTAACTCCGCTGAAAGTCCGAAAGGGGGCTGATCAGGAGCCACGAGCACGTAGTAGCCGACCACGAGACACAGGAGGCCGCCGATGTATCCGAGGGACCAGCCGTAGCCTGAGATTCGCCCGATCTTGTCGGGAGTCGAGATGTCCGGAAGAAACGCATTGTAGAATACGTTTCCCATTTCGAAGGCGACATTCGCAATGACGAACCAGGTGAGCGCCTGCACCACTTCACCGGGACCGGGGAAGAAAAGAACGACCGTCGCGATGATGCAGACGAGCGTCGACATAAAGAGAAACCGTTTACGGTATCCTCCGCGGTCTGCGATTGCGCCCAGATACGGCGACATCACGGCCACGAGAATTGCCGTCAGCGTGACTGCGCGCGCCCATAGCCTGGTACCGTCGATCTCATTTTCGGCAATTCCCTCGGTGAAATAGGTCGCGTAGATAAACGTGACGATGAGGGTCGTAAACGCCGAGTTCGCGAAGTCGTAAAGTGACCACGCCCAGACGGCTCGACGATCGACGGGTGCTGAAGCCAACGTGGTAGAGGTGATTGATGCGACGGTGGGCAGGACGAAGATACTGTCGCATGCCCAACCGTGCCATTACGAAACGATTTGAGTGATTGCCCCGACAAAACGCTCGATCTCTTCCTCGGTGTTGAAGTAGTGCACAGATGCGCGAAGTAGATCGGGAAGTGATCGCGCTCGGGCATCGAGCAATGTCGTGGAAGGGACAGTGACCGAGACGTTGATCGCCATTTCTCGGAGCTGCCTCTTCAGCTTTATCGCTTCGTGACCGACGATGTCGAAGGTCACGATGCCGCATTTCGTACGACCTGTGTCACGCACCGTGGCGCCGGGTACATCGGCCATTCTCGATCGGAGATCGTCTGCAAGGTGCCGGATCCGCTGCCAGATCGTCTCAAGGCCCCATTGCATGGCATAATCGGCGGCAATGCCAAGGCCTACCTGTGCCGCCTTATTGGACTCCCAGAGCTCAAAGCGTCGCGCATCGCTTCTAAGGCGATAGGCATCCGGCGTCGTCCACTCTGCCGCGTGCACGTCGGGAGTTGGCGGGTCGAGCGATTCCATGAAATCCTCCCGCACGAACAGGAAGCCGGTACCTCGTGGCCCCCGAAGGTATTTTCGACCGGCGGCCGAGAGCATATCACAGCCCAGCTCGCCCACGTCAAGGGGCATCTGCCCGGCTGATTGACACGCATCCAGAAGAAAAGGAACACCGTGCGCGCGGGCGATGCGGCCGACGTTCTCTGCAGGATTAACCAGTCCGCCATTCGTTGGAACGTGCGTGAGCGCGATCAATCGCGTGCGGCCGTCGATTCTCCGTTCGAGCTCTACTACATCGACCTGCCCGGAAGCGTCGCTGGGGACCACGTCGATGTCGATGCCATCACGCCGCTTCCTATTGAGAAATGCGATGAAGTTGCTGGCGTACGACACCTCCGCGGTGAGGATACGATCCTGCGGCCGCAGTGGCAGTGCGTAGAATGCCATGTTCCATGCACGCGTGCCGCTGTCGACCAGCGCTATCTCGCCACGGTCGCAATGAAGCAACGACGCGACAGCATCGTAGGTGTGGTCGAGGGCCTCAGACGCCTCTTCGGCGGCCTCACTTCCGCCGATCCGAGATTCCAGCTCGAGGTGACGTGTACAGGCTTCACTCACCTGCTGCGGCATGAGCGAAGCTCCGGCATTATTGAGGTGCAGTACGTGCAGGCATCCCGGAGTATCCGTCCGGGCTTTCAAGACATTCATCTGTCGGGGGTGAGGCGGTGGGATACTCTACTCTGCGATTAGAAATTCGTCGAGCACGGAGAATAGGTCCTGCGGCGATTCCCACTGCGGCATCAATCCGGTGTCGATCCGCTCGAGCTGAATGAACTCTGGATTTCCGGCAGCCAGATCGCCGGCCCGATCGAAATGTTGAATCAGTGCCTCGTCGGACTGCGGCACGATGACAAGCGTGGGAACCTGCAGTTGGACATACGCTTGCAGGGCGGCCCGGCCGTTTGTCAGGCGTCCCTGCGTGAAATATCTGGGCGCATGATAGGCGCCATGTACGAGCGTGGTCGCTCTTGCATAGTTGATGAAATCGTCCGGTACCCGTCCGCGAACGAAAACCTGCCTCTGAAAGAAGCTACGCATCATTTCCGGACGAGTGAGGCGGTAGAAGAAAATCTCGAATGCGCCGACCGAGCCGGCGGCCGCGACGAGGGCACGCTGCCACTTTGAAATGCCGTCACTGTTCGAAACGCCGGTAGGACTGATAAATACGAGTTTGTGGACGAGATACGGAAGGGATCGGGCCAACTCGGCGGTATACTCGCAGGACAGGGACAGAGAGATGATGTCGGCCGGCTGCCGCACGTGCTCGCTCAGGAAGCGTCGCAACTGGCGCTGGTAGAGCATGGGGGAGTAGTAAACGGGAGGACGATCTGATCGGCCGAAACCCAGCCAATCGAGCGCATAGATAGGCCTGGTCGTACGTTCAGCCAGATGATCGAAGATCGGCTTCATCTCGTACGAAGATGCAGCAGCGTTGATGCTATGGAGCAGGACGATCGGTACGCCTGATCCGTCTCTCTGATAGAAGCGGGCGCTTCCTTCCATGAACTCCATCTCGCTTGCTTTCGCGTCGATCGCCAGAGGAAGCTGCTGGGGAGCGCATAACTTAAGGTTGCGCAGCTTCCTGAAAAGCGAGCTCGTGGCAAGCGCGCCGAGTGCCACCGATCCCGTGACGAGGGCCGTCCTCCGCCGTGATTCGCGATCCGCTTCTCCGAGTAACTTGTTCTTGAAGTCGTCGACCATCAATACAGACTCCAGCATGCAAAACGCATTGGCGGTGTACTTCCAATCTAGCGAACAAACTTGCGGAAGAGGAGAAAATGATACATCAAGCGGACGCTACAGGATCTGTGCCCACCTTATTTTGTCGCGGTTTTCCAAGTTCCCGCTGCTTCAGAATTTCTGAGTGTAGGGTCGCCGATTTCGAATCCAAGGACAGCCAATTCGAATCCAAGGACAGCCAAATCAGAATTTAAACTTAGGGGGTAGTTGGCCGGCGCCCTCGGCTTGGATCCGGCGCCGGGCGGGGCTCGTACAGAAGCGGCATGATTTCCCCTCGTAGCTCAGAGGATAGAGCAGCGGTTTCCTAAACCGTTGGTCGCAGGTTCGACTCCTGCCGAGGGGACCATTCACAGGATTCCGACAGACACCTCCTGCGCGCTGCGAGCACCTCGGCCGATGTCACTCCGCATCGTAAAACTGCGCCCTCATCACGAATGCGCTCGGGCAGATCGAAGTTTAGACGACCGCGACCGCGCCGATCGCGCCGATCGCGTCGTGCAGGAGTTTTGAAGACCAACGATATCGCGAAATTCCACTAATCTACCTACACAGAACCGGCATATCCGCTCGCTCGATTGGCTCCCTTCCGGCCGATACTCAATGCGAACAGTGAATCACAGTTGAGGCGATATTGGAATACACGATTGACGACTTGCTTGAAGAGGCCATTGAAGCCGGCGCAATCGATGTCTGGAACGAAGACGGAGTTCATTACGAATTCCATGCTGGCTCCCGGACATTCCGAGTGAGACGCGTCGACGGAGCCGGCTTTCTGACGGCGCTGATCAATCGGCGACATATGGAGCTTCTCAGGACAAGCCGATCAACACTGCCTGATGCTCCGTACAGCACCACGAGAATGCTGTCGCGCTATGTCGCACGCGGTGTGATACTGAATGGCACATGACCATCCACTTCCCGAACCGCCTCTCTGGTGGATGCCGCCTCTATCCTTGACCTGCTCTACCCATGAGTCTGTGCCTATCGGCCGTCCAGGGTGCGGAACTCGAGGTGCATGCCGTTCTGTATCACTGCTTTCGTAGGCATTCTGCCGGGGGACTCACAGGAGCAGATTTCAGGGCATGTTCTCGATCAGTACAGGAGTCTTTTTGGCCGGGGTACTCCTCCTCCTCGGCATCGCATCGAGCAAGTTCTCTGCTCGGCTCGGTATGCCGGTGCTCGTGCTGTTCCTGGGAGTGGGAATGCTTGCGGGCTCAGAGGGGCTGGGAGGCATCGCCTTTGAGGACTATGGATTCGCCAACAGCATCGGCAGCGTTGCCCTGGCGTTGATCCTTTTCGACGGTGGACTCCGTACGTCCTGGGACTCCGTTCGGGCGACGTGGAAGCCCGCGTTGTCGCTTTCCACCTTCGGCGTGCTGGTTACATCCGTGATTACGGGCGCGGCTGCTGCATGGGTGCTCGATGTGGGTATTCTGTACGGAATGCTTCTCGGCGCAATCGTAGGCTCCACGGACGCTGCCGCCGTCTTCTCTGTTCTTCGCACGAGTGGAGTAAAACTGCCGGACCGGCTAAAGTCCACGCTGGAAGTCGAGAGCGGATCGAACGATCCGATGGCCATCTTTCTGACCATCGGCATCATAGGTGTAATCACAGGCACAGCCGATTCTGCAGCGGCTATGACCGTCCTGTTCATCCTCCAGTTTGGTGTAGGCGCCCTGGTGGGGATAGGTATTGGATATGCGGGAGCATGGTCGGTTAACCGGATCAACCTCGATTATCCAGGTCTGTACCCGATCCTGGCCACCGCTTTCGGCTTGCTGGCATACGGGCTTGCTGCCGTTCTGGGCGGAAGCGGCTTCCTCGCCGTGTATCTGGCCGGCATCGTGCTGGGAAACAGGCTGCTCGTCTTCAGGCGCGGCATTTTCCTGTATCACGATGCCGCGGCATGGTTGAGCCAGATCATCCTCTTTGTCATGCTCGGATTGCTGGGATTCCCGAGCCGCCTGCTCGCAGTAGCCGCCGATGGATTACTGATCGCCATAGTTCTGATCTTCGTCGCACGACCTCTCGCGGTGGCGATTTCTGCATTCCCATTCGGATTTCGCTCGAAGGAGATGGCGTTTCTATCCTGGGTCGGCCTGAAGGGAGCTGTGCCGATTACGCTCGCAACGTTCCCGCTCATGGCGGGGATTGAGGGCAGTCACCTCCTGTTCAACGTCGTATTCTTCGTGGTCCTGATTTCGGCCGTCACACAGGGATGGTCATTGCCTATGGTCGCACGTTGGCTTGGACTCGCGCAGCCGGCCGACCCTGAGCCGCCGGTCAGCGTTGAGATCAACGCGCTCCGGAATGTGGACGGTGAGATCGTAGAGTACACTGTTGCACCGTCTGCGCGCGTTGCGGGACAGGCGCTGCGTAACCTGGCACTGCCGGACGGGGTGGTGGTGACACTGGTAGTGCGCGGCGAGGACGTTATCATGCCGCGTGGAGCGACTGAGCTCCGACCAGGCGATCATGTCTTCATCGCAATGCGGGCTCGGCTCAAGCCTCTCATCGATCGATTGTTCGATCCATATGCCGAGACACCCCCGCTCGCATCCGGTCTCACGCTATCGTTTCACAAGGACACGACCGTAGGTCAGCTTCATCGCTTTTTCGGCGTGCCCGGACCAACCTGGTCGACGCAGCCGATGGGATCACTTCTGTACGCAGCGCAGGAAGATCAGCCCGTGCGGCTAGGTCCATTTCTGATCGCGCACAGCGATGAAGCTGATTACGTTAAGCTAAATTACACTCCAGAGCCTGCCGCCGGACTTACGGATGACAGCCCGAGCCATTCTGAAACGTCTGTTCGGTCAGAAGAGGCACTCTCCGGAAAAGGTCCAGCACCATTCTGATCGGACAGGAGAGGGGCATCTGGTCAGGCCGTCTTTTGGACCGCTTTTGCGAGCTGGTTCTTATTCATTTTGCTCCGACCACGGATGTCCAGCTTGCGCGCTTCTCTGTAGAGATCCTCGTACGATAGGTCATCGGCGCTGTCGGGCTTGCCGTTGCCGCGCTGTTCAGAGGAGCTTTGCACGGCGGCAGAATTCACTTGTTCAAGCGCAATGTCGTTCAGGAGCTCGTCGGCATCCTTCTCTTCTTCAAGTGTTTCTTCGAGGAGGGGTACATCCTCCGAACGTCCGAGCGTGCGGGCATAGGCTACAACGGTGCCATAGCCGGAAATCTCGTAATGTTCAAC
>Ga0299914_10003267_pt1 | contig 11426 bp, 7 predicted proteins | sample RVTome_10_FD_201361 | JGI IMG/M metagenome (GOLD analysis project Ga0299914, IMG submission 201361) | Soil microbial communities from uranium-contaminated site in the Upper Colorado River Basin, Wyoming, United States - RVT153D57 (version 2) ... | reverse complement strand
CGCCGAGCAATTCGGTATCCGCGGGTGCGCGCCAGGCGCTCGAAGCTTCGCTTCGTGAAGAAGCGCACGTGGTCGCCGTCGAGGATGCCACGGCGGTCGTAGTCGAATCGGCCGAGCATGACCCTGAGGCGCGGGTACCAATGTCCGAAGTTCGGCACGCTCACGATCACCGAGCCGCCCTGCGCCAGCACGGATGCGATCTGGTCGAGAATCGCTTCGGGATGACGTACGTGCTCGAGCACGTCCGCGGCGAGCACCACGTCGAACGGGCCCGTGACCCGCGGGGGAATGCCCTGCTCCAGGTCGGCTTCGATGAACTCGTCCACCCGATCCCGCACGCCGTCGTGGGCGACGATATCCACGCCGGTGACATGGTGGCCGAGCGCCCGGAACCGACTGGCCAAGGAGCCGTCCGAGCACCCGAGGTCGAGAATGCGGGCGGCGGTGCGGGCGCCGAGCCAGCGCAGCAGCAGCTCGTGGGATGTCCCGCCGGCCTCCTTCTGTTCGTACGCCGCGCTGGCGAACGCCAGCTCGCCACTTCCGAAGCCCATCTTGTGGGCGCGGTAGCGGACCACGTCCCGAGTGACGTCGCGGGCGTACGCCAGCCCGTTCACATGTGAGATCTCGTCGCCGTAGTAGGTCGGGATCGGAATCTCGACGATGCGCTTGCCCGCCTCGATGAACTGCAGGATGACCTGGGTGTCGAAGTCGAAGCCGTCGTGATTGTCGTGGAACGGTATGTCGCTGAGCGCAGCCAGCGAGTACGCCCGATAGCCGGAGTGCCACTCCGACAACGACACACCGGCCACGGCGTTTTCGAACCGAGTCAGGATGCGGTTGCCGACGAACTTGTACATCGGCATGCCGCCGCGCCGCGCGCCGCCCTTGTCGAGCATGCGGGAGCCGAACACGGCGTCGGCCTCTCCTCGCACGAGGGGCGCGACCATCTCGGGAAGGAGTTCTGGGGCGTACTGCCCATCGCCGTGCAGCAGTACCACGATGTCGAGATCGTGGTCGATGGCCCACTGGTAGCCGGCCTTCTGGTTCCCGCCGTAACCCAGGTTCTCGGCATGCCGAACCACCTCGATCGGCAGGTCCGGCGTCAGCTGCTTGTAGCCGAGCGCGACCAGGTGGGTGCTGTCGTGGCTGGCATCGTCACCCACCAGGACCTTGGTGACGCGTCCTCGGAACTCGGGCGGGATTCGGTCGAGCACCATGGCGAGCGTCGACGCCGCGTTGTAGGCCACCACCAGGATGCCGATCCGTTGCTGAGCCATGAGCGCGACCAACCTCTCGCGAGTCTTCGAAGCTATCGTGGCGCTTGCTCCCGCCTCCACGTCGTGACGACTTCGTTGCCGAAAGCACGGGTGTCGACCGCCGTGAAGCCTTCCGCGCGCATGACCGGTGCCACGAACTTCTCGTCTGCTCCCGGGCCGATGACGGCGTCGTACACGACGACAACCGTCGCGTCGTCCACGATGGCGCGGATGGATCCGGGTGCCAGGCGCCGTTCGGACCAGGCCCCCAAACCGTGAAAGCGCTCGTCCTCGATCGCGGGCGTGAAACCGACCTGGTGCGTTGGCGTCGGCACGAGCACGACCGCTTCGGACGTGTACAGGGCGTGCGCGTACACGCGCGTGTCGGCGACGATGACGGCGTCTGCGGACGCCGCCCACTCGTCGACGACACTGGTCGCTTGCGGCGCTTCATCGCTCGGATAGGGCAACGGCCGGCTGTATCCGAGGACGAGCACCGCGACGGACGCAGCGATCGCGGCACCGTGGAACACCGGACGCCCGGCGCCGGTGAGTCGCTGCGCGATCCGGCTGAGAGCAACGGCCAGGCCGAGCGCGAAGATCGGGGCAAGCCACAGGGAGTGACGGCTTCCCGGCGAGCCGGGAAAGAAGAGGCTGAAGCTGCTCGGTCCGAACGGAAATCGTTCGAACAGGGAAGCGACAAAGGCGAACAGGAAGAGCCCGAGGGCGAGCCGGCTGCTCAGCGCCTCGGCGCGGTGGCGCGGGCGGATCGCGCCGATGACGAGCCCTGAGAACGCTGCGAGCGCGACCAGCCTGAGCGCGACTCCCGAACCGCCGGGATGGACCTCGGCGATGCGGGCCATGTGCGTGAGAACCTCGTCGAGGAAGTCGAGTGGGTTGGCGTGGAAGTCCACGTGGCCGTCGTAGCGGTCCATGAACCGCTCGATGCCGTCCAGGTCACTGGCTCGCGCGTACGAGGTGTACAGGAGGAGCTGCAACGCGCCTTGCACAGCCACGGCACCCACACGCACGACACGATCGCCGACCGGATGGAGCACCAAGACTCCCGCGGCGAGCGCGGTCGTCAACATGACGTTTCCACTGAACGAGCCGGCAATGAGCGCACCACCCACCCATGCAGCCGCCGTCGGCCATCTCCACGTCTTCGCCGCGAGGCGTGGCAGAGCGACGAAGATGGCGATCACGAGCACGACATCGAGCGTGTACGGCTTGACCCGACCGGAATAGAGGACCGGGATCGTGCCGATGACGAGCGGCGCCGCGAGAAGCAGGGATATCGAGCGAGCGAAGCGCAGGCTGCGCAGCCAGAGGTACATGCACGGCGCGGCCACACAACCGGCGAGGAACGGCACGTAGGCCAGCCGTCCCACGTCACCCGGGAACACCTCATGGAAGAGCCTCAGTGTGATCGTGAAGCCCGGGTGCGCGGATCCCGCGACGATCAGCTGCGAGGGCGTGAAGTGAATTGCGCCGGCCGCGACCCAGGCATCGTCGAACCACAGCGACGTTGTCGGAAGCGCGCTGAGCCGGACGGCGTAGCCGATGACGAGCATGGCGATGACAACGGCAACGCTGAACCACCGACGATTCAGGGCCGCGCCGCAACTGGCCGCCCAGCATTCGAGGAAGGATGCTGAAGCCGTCCCGGCTCTTAGCTCGCGTTCGCGTACCGAGCTCGCTGCCCGAGCTTGTTCGCTTGCCAACATGCGCGCCCCACCGTCGTCGTGCTGGTCCGGCGGACCGTAGCATGACCCTGCTACCGACGCTGCCCGCCCGTTGACCTCCTGTCAGGCTCTCCTGACGTAGTTGTGCGTTACGCGGCAGCCTGATCTGGTTTGTGGTGTTCGTGTGGGAGCTGCAGGTTGAGAGGGCCGGCGGCCAGCATGACGAGGGCTGGTCTTGCGACCGCAGTGCTGGCACACCAGACGCCGACGACGCAGCGCCACGGTAACGACTGTCAGCGGAGTGCAGACGTCACACCGGCCGGCACACGAAGATGTGCTGGGCGTGCTCGGTTGGTGCAACCAGTTGCAGCTGCTCCCAGCCGGTCCCCTCGATGAGCTCGCATGCGTGCTCGCGTGAGTACAGGGCGTACGTGAGCGGCCGGCTCGGGTCGACATCCCGGAACGGCACAACCCGTCTCAGGGCGTCCGCCGCCACGATGGAGGACTGGTCGGCAGGGCTGTGTGACAGCGTCCGTTCGAAGAAGTCCATGAGCCCGTGGCCGTCGTCGGTCAGCTCGTCGATGAAGAGGGTGTAGAGGACGCGCCCGTCTGCACGGATGTGGCGCCGGAGGAGCTTCAACATCATTACGTAATCGGTGGGCGACAAGTGCGTGAACACCGAGTACAGACAGATGACGTCGAACGTCCTTTCCCCAACCCCGAAGTCGGTTTGGAGAGTCATGGGAGGGGCGTCCGGGTTGTACAGCTCATTCCGGACGTCGACGTGGTGGTACTCGAAGCGAGGGTCGTCCACGTTGGCCCGCAGGAACTCGATCATCTCTGCGTAGACGTCGACACCCGTGTACCTCTTGATCGGGACGTCATGGTTGAGGATCGCCTGCGTGAATTTCACGCCGCAGCCGACGTCGAGCATGTCACACTGCGACAGATCGTCCACGCCGACCAGGTCGCAGAGCTGCTCGAGCAGAGCGACGGCCCCCATGATCGTTGCCCGTTCGTCCGTGATCGCACTGCGGCGAAGCCGAGGTGGAATGTTGGTCAGCACCGGGTTGTGCGCTCTCCTGAATTGCGGCGCGCTCGTGGGAGCCGGGGACTGTATCGCGGCACCCTCCCAGAATTGCACGCCAAGTGAGCCCCTATGGCCTGACCATGCCGAAGGAGTCCGCGTAGTGCTCGGCGAGCCGGAATCCCGTCGCCGGGAGCGGCGCCGGACCGCGCCGGACAGCGATCAAGTGCCGGTTCACGGTGAGGTCCTCGATCAGCCGAGTGTCGGACGTCTGCACCAACATGAACTCGATCGCGAGCCGCGACAGCGGCGTCTCCGCACCGACCCCCGCATCCATGCGCTCGGCAATCAGCGCAACCAGCCGCTCGGTTTCCCCGGGAGCGGGCCCCGCGAGCCTGCGATTGAAGGCGTGGGCCAATTCGTGCAGCCCCGCCCAATCCTCGATGACGTAGAGGCCGCCGGGGCGCATTGACGGAAAAAGTGCTTCGAACGAGGCAAGCGTTGCCGCGTAGCGGTGCGACGCGTCGTCGATGACGAGGTCGATGGCGTCACTTCGGAACTCGGTGGTCATGATCTCGCGCAGGCGATCGCCATCAGCTTGGTCGACGCCGTAATAGGGCCGAACGACGTCGCCAAGGCCGCGGACCTCGATGAACCGGTCGAGGTGCCGGAGACGGATGGCCTCGTACTCGATGCCCACCAGCTTGCTGGGCTGTGCGCGCAGAGCGAAATAGGCCAGGCTGCCCCCGTAGGCGATGCCCAGCTCAACCATGCGCGGCTCATCAAACTCGCGCAACAGGCGCTCGTAGCGCTCGACGAGCGACGCCGGTTTCATCAACGTGAATCGGTTGCCGGCACCCCGGTCGACGAAGCCGCTGACGAACCGGACGCCATCGATCTCGAACTCGACCGCGTCCTCGACATGGTCCCCGTGCATCGCGCGGACGTTACGGGTCTTGGAAGCCGTCGGCCAGCCGACAGGCAGGGGTCGCCCTGCCCGTCGCGGCCGACATCGCATCGCCAGGATGCGCTAAACCAGTGGCCGCCGGGGAGCTGGGTCGGGTGCCGGCACCAGGCTGCTTCCCACCCCATCAGCTGCAGCCATGTACCAACTCTGGAATGACATTGTCGCCCCCGTGATCGAAGCCGCCGGAGCGCGGCGCATCGTGGAGGTTGGTGCCCTTCGCGGGGAGAACACCGAGCAGATGCTCGAACGGCTGGGTCCCGAGGTCGAGCTCCACGTGATCGACCCGCGCCCCGACTTCGACCCAGCCGAGCACGAGGCTCGCTTCGCCGGTCGCTACGTCTTTCACCGGGACCTCAGCGTCAACGTCCTCGGTGGGCTTCCGATCGTCGACGTGGCGCTGATCGACGGTGACCACAACTGGCACACGGTGAACACCGAACTGCACCTCCTGGCCAAGGCGTCACGTGGCGCGGGTGCGCCCCTGCCGGTGTGCGTCCTCCACGACGTCGGTTGGCCCTACGGCCGGCGCGACCTCTACTACGACCCCGACACCATCCCTGACGAGCACCGCCACCCGTGGCGGCGGGCGGGGATCCGCCGCGGACAGGTAGACCTGTTCGAGGGATCCGGAGGCCTGAATGCCGAGCTAGCCAACGCCGATCACGAAGGTGGACCCCGGAACGGCGTGCTCACGGCCATCGAGGACTTCGTCGCCGAGCACGACCGCGCGCTGCGCCTGGTCGTGCTGCCCATCTACTTCGGACTGGCCATCCTGGCCGAAGAGTCGCTACTCGCCGACCGGCCTGCTCTCGCGGCCCTACTCGACCGGCTGCAGAGCCCGGCGGGGAAGGACACGCTCCTACGCCTCGGCGAGGAGATCCGGCTCGACGCTGCGGAGCTTGATCAGGTGCTGCTCGGCGAGCGTGACCGGCGAATCGACGGATTGACTCGCCGCTACCTCGACACGGTGAAGGCGGCGATCGTCAACGACCACCACTTGGAGGTGGAGGCACGCCTCCACCATCTGGCCCGGGTAGTCCGCAAGGGATCACAACCCAACGACGCGGTGCTCGCCGACCCGGCCCGCAATGCGGCTGGCACCGTCCGACGCATCGAGGAGCAGCATCGGACAGGCGGCGACCCCGAGGACATGCTGATCGGGGAGGGCTTCGCCGTTGGCGGCCGGGCGGGACTCGACCGCCTCCACGGCTACCTCGATCAGATGTGGGATCGGCACATCGGCGGCGGTTTCGTCACCTGCGGCGTCGGACAGGGCGGCCCGACCCTGTTGCTGGCGGCCTTCCTCGAGTCCCACGACCAGGACCCGCGCCCAGCCCGCCAGCGCCCGCTGTGGGTGCTCGATCGGTTCCGGCGATCCGAGGGTGGCGCTGACCTCAACCTGCTACGCGACCGGCTCGCTCGCTTCTGCCTGTTCGGCCAACGTGTCCGCCTCCTGCAGGGCGACCCCGACGCCACTGCGAGTGAACTGGCAGGGCAGCAGCTGGCGCTCGTCCATCTTGGGCCGGGGCTCGGAAGCGCCGCGGCCCGGCTGCTCGAGTTGCTCTACCCCCGCGTCACTCAGGGTGGGTTGATCGTGGCGGAACCCGGGGACCCGGCGTTCACCGACGCCATCGAGGGCTACCTCACCCGCCACGGCGTGACGGCAGCGCTCGAACGCGATGACGCTGGTGGGTTCGCCTGGTGGAAAGGGGAGGGTCTGGGGGACCCGAGCGTGGAGGCGCCGGAGCCCGACGCGGGTGCGAGCCGCGCCCCCCTTGTGCGACCGGCGGGATACCTGCCGCCCGACCTCTCGGTCGTCATGGTGGCCCACAACATGCGCCGGGAGGCACCCCGCGCGCTGCGCTCGTTGACGCGCCAGTACCAGCACGGCCTGGACGGCCGCCGCTACGAGGTGATCGTCGTCGAGAACGGCTCCAACCCCGGACAGCGCCTCGGGCCGGAGCTGGTCCAAAGCTTCGGCGCCGCCTTCCGCTACATCGACATGGGCGACGACGCCGACGCCTCCCCGGTGCGAGCGATGAACCGGGGCCTGGCCGAGAGCAAGGGGCGAGCCGTAGCCGTCATGGTCGACGGAGCCCACGTGCTGACCCCCGGTGTGCTGCATTACGGGCTCGCCGGGCTCGATGCCTACGAGCCCGCCGTCGTTGCCACGCAGGCCTGGTACGTCGGCCCGGGTCAGCAGGGCGACGTCATGCGCAGCGGCTACGACCAAGCCGTCGAGGACGCGCTGTTCGACCAGATCGGCTGGCCGGCCGACGGCTACCGGTTGTTCGAGATCGGTCATTTCGCCGGGGATCGCGACTGGTTCGACGGCATGTGGGAGAGCAATTGCCTGTTCGTACGGCGCAGCCTCCTCGAGCAGGTCGGCTGCCTCGATGAGGCCTTCGCCATGCCGGGTGGCGGCTACTGCAACCTCGATCTCTACGAGCGGCTGGCGTCGACGCCACAGTTGCGCATGGTCACCATCCTCGGCGAGGGCTCGTTCCACCAGATGCACGGCGGCACGACCACCAACCAGGCGGACCCGCTCGAGCGTCGCGAACGCATTCGCAGCTACGTCGACCACTACACGCAGGTCCGGGGTCGGCCGTTCAAGGGCCCCGAGAAGCCCATCCATTACGTGGGCACCTTCACCTGCGAGTCGGCCAAGCGCTGTCGGGCCCGGCGGATGACGGCGAGCGCCTTCGAGGTCGACCCACGTCTGGAAGGAAGCGGCGGACCCGCCCCAGAGTCGCCGGTACCCGTGGCGGACGACCTGCGCGATGGGTTCATCAACGCGTACTACCGCAGCCTGGCGTGGCGCGAGACGCGGTGGCTCGGCCGCCGCGTGCCCAACGCCCCCACCGACCTGGTCTCCTACCAGGAGATCCTGGCGGAGGTTCGGCCCGACTGGGTGATCGAGACGGGCTCGCAGGACGGTGGACGCGGCTACTTCCTAGCAACCGTGTGCGAGCTGCTCGGGCACGGCGAGGTGATCGCGATCGCCGAGCGCCAGCAGGCCAATCTGCCTGCGCACTCACGCCTCCGGTACCTGACTGCCGCCCCGCACGAGCCGGAGTCGCGGAAACTGGTGGACGAGATCGTCGGCCACCAGCCGCATGCGGTGGTGATCCTCGGCTCACGGACCCGGCGAGACCGCACGCGACGCGAGTTCGAAGCGTTCGCTCCGCTCGTCTCGGTCGGCTCCTACCTGATCGTCGAGCACACGGTGCTCAACGGCTTCCCCGTCGACGCCAGCTTCGGGCCGGGCCCGCACGAGGCTCTGCGGCGCCTCATGAACCTGCACGGCCGGTTCCTCGCGGACACGACGCGCGAACGCCACACCCTGACCTTCAACCAGGGCGGGTTCCTCAAGAGGATCGCGTGATCGCCCCGGCCGCCGAAGCCGGTGTGCGGCGGTTCTTCGTCGTCCACATGCAGAAGACGGCAGGCACCACGCTGCGGGATCGGCTGCGGGCGTCCTTTACGGACGACCAGATCTACCCCAACGCCTCCGATGGCTCCGACCCGCGGATCTCCGTGATCTCGGTGTCCCACTTGCAGGAGCGATGGGCAGCCCGAGGTGAGCAGATCCGCTTGCTGACCGGCCACTTCCCTGTTCGCACGGTCGAGCTCCTCGGCGTGCCGTTCGTCACCATGACCATCCTGCGGCAGCCCGTCGAGCGAACCCTGTCATTCCTCCGACATCAGGCAGAACGCCGCCAGCGGGGAGCGACCGAGGACACGCCACTCGTCGAAATCTACGAGGACCGATTCCGCTTCGCGCACATGATCCAGAACCACATGGTCCGAGCACTGTCGCTCTCGCCGGAAGAGATGCTGGAGCACGACGGTGTGCTCACGCCTGTCCCCTACACGCGAGAGCGGCTGGAGCGGGCGAAGGAGGCCCTCGCCAGCCTGGACCTGTTCGGGCTCCAGGATCGGCTAGAAACGTTCTGCGACGAGCTGGCTGGGTGCTACGGGCTCGACGTCGGCAGGCCGTTGCGCTCGAACACGACCGAGCCAGCCGGCGTCTCCGACGGCTTGGCCGACCGCATCGCCGAGGACAATGCCCTCGACATGGAACTGTACGACTACGCCTGCAGCCTCTACTTGGAGCGGCACCCTGAGCCGCGACGCTCAGAACAGCTCGACGTCACCCAGCGTCAGCGCCCAATCATCGAGGCGCCGACCGATGGCTCCAGCGCGTAGCGGACGCCACGTCAGGACCGGCCCCTGTTTCGGGGCGCGTGCGAACCCGTCCCGATCCACCGCCGACCCGCCGAGCCTGATCACGTAGTCGGCGCCGCACGCTCGCACCACAGATCGCACGAGGGCCCGGCGAACGTCGGGAGCGCGAGCGGGCAACAGGATCTCGCACAGCGCGCATTCGAGGGCGGGTCCACGCCGACGCAGGCGGAAGATCGCCACACCCCGGCGTACGTCATCCCGGAGCGTGATGGCACGGTACGACAGGGGCGCGAAGCCGTAACGCCAGCGAAGGTACGCAGGCGTACGGTGGGTGCTCAGCCCGATCGTAGGACCCAACGAGTCCACAAGTTCGGCTACGCCCGATGACGTCAGCACCTCGGCTGCGGGTTGGCCCGCCGAGGACCGGACGGACCAGAGGTCGGCTGGGACGCGGGCACGAGCCACGCGCAGCAACGACATAGGCGAGCTGACTCGCACGGTGGCGCCCAGCTGACCGACCTGCGACCACCCCATCTTCAGGTACCCCGGCCGGCTGTTGTCGTTCGGGGTGTTGAACACGAAGTCGACGCCCTGGGCTGGCAGGTCGTCGAGGGCCCGGAGCGTTAGGCGCCGAAAGATGCCACGCCCCTGGTGGCTGGGGCGGGTCGCGGTGTCGACGGCACGGACGGTTCGCAGAACCTCCCCACCAGGCGCAACGTGCTCCCAGCGTAGAAAAACCCGAAACCCAACGACTTCACCATCGTCGACAGCGACCCACGACGGCGATGGTCCGAACGGGTTCTCCTCATGCTTCCACGAGTAGAAGGCACGGAACTGGTCGTCCGATGACCAACCCAGCGTTGGCCGAAGCAAGTCCAGCACCTGAAGCCGGTCCGACGGCTCCCCAACCCGCACGTCGATCGAATCGTCGGTCGCCGCAGTCATCGCAACGGGGAATAGCTCATTCGGACCGTAGCTCGTGCACCCCGGCCGGAACACCGGATCCACACAAGCGGTGGTACGCCTCGTCGCGGTCGGCGGGAATGCGTGACTGCGCATTGTCTAAAGCGCCGAGGTGGTTGTCGGCGAATTGGCTTGCGGCCGTTGCTGCTTGGCGCAGCCGCAGGGCGTAGCGGTACAGCTCGACGTCGAGCGCGTTGTCCCTAGCGATGCGTTCCCGGAAGTCGTCGGTGACGTCGAACGGCTTGGTGCGGTTGGCAAACCGCGGTGCTCCCAGGTTCCAGCCGAACCGCCGCGTCAGTTCGTCGCACAGCTCCTCGAAGTGCTCCTGCACGCCCCAGACGTCGATTCGATCCTCCAGGCTCCGCTTGGCTCGCTCGAGATGGGTGCCGTCTAGGTCGAGCACCGTCAGCGCACCGTCGGTCATCTCCTCGGGCCTGATTGAGAGCATCTTGACCATGTGGTTGTGGATCAGGCACTGGAACCTGATCGGATCCTCGTAGATCTGCTCCAGTGCCTGACCCTGGAACACCGGCTCTCGTTCCCGCATGTCGCGCAGCGACGACAAAGTGCGCTCGACCGGGTCGCGCAGCACGGTGATCGCGGTGAACGGGACGCCAAGCAGCTCGGTGGCGCAGAGCGGGAAGTGGCCGGCGATCACACGAAGCTCGCTGCCACGTTCGCCGAAGGTGCGACGCAGCAGGTCGACATGGAGGCTGGCCTTGTGGGCTTTCTGCTCGACTCGGGTCGGGTAGATGGCCTCCGGCGGGAAATGCCCGTGGAGCCGTTGATAGAGGGCGGTGCCGGCAGTCTTGTGCATGTGCACGAAGAACCACCGCTGCACGGGGTCAGTCGTCGTCACCTCGGGACTCGCTTCAGGTAGCCGCCACCGTTGAAGGTCACCGTATACCGCTCGCCTGCGGGGTCCGCCACGAAGTCGGGATGACGGCCCAGGATGGCGACCACGGCTTCGTGGGGTCCAGGGCCGAAGCCCGAGACGACCGGCCTGCCGTTGACCACGGTGTTCTCCACCACGACGTAACCGCCGACCGGTACCAGTCCCTCATAGCGCTCGAAGGCGCTGACGACCCGTGTGACATGGCCCAAGCCGAGGATCACGAGGGCATCGGGCGTCTCCGGCGCCAAAGCGGTCACCTGCTCGGCCACAGCCGGGTCGTCCGGTGGTCCGGTCAGATGAGTTGCCCGAGGGTGGCCGGGTCTTCCGGAGGCGTCCGAGGTGCCGACTGCAAAGACGCGTCCGACGCCGAGCTGGTCACAGACCGAAGCCACGAACAACGCCCGGCCCCCGAGGCCGTCGTCGTCGGCCGCGAGGATCACGA
>Ga0299914_10003266_pt1 | contig 11426 bp, 11 predicted proteins | sample RVTome_10_FD_201361 | JGI IMG/M metagenome (GOLD analysis project Ga0299914, IMG submission 201361) | Soil microbial communities from uranium-contaminated site in the Upper Colorado River Basin, Wyoming, United States - RVT153D57 (version 2) ... | reverse complement strand
CGGTGGGGTGATGACGGCCCTCTCCAGGTTGACGACGATCAGCACTCCGAGCCACAGGGGGTCGAAGCCGAGTGCGGACATCGCCGGCACCAGGATGGGCGTCACGACCAACAGCAGCGACCCGGCGTCGACCAGGCAGCCCAGCAGCACCATGATCGCCATCACGCCGAGCATGACGATGTAGGCCGGCACGTCCAGGCCGGCGACGAAGGCGGTGATCCGCTCGGGGATGCGCGCGACCACCAGCATCTGGGTGAAGATGTACGCCGAGCCGACGATCGCCAGCACCGCCCCGCTCACCTGCGTCGTCGACATCAGGGCCTTGCGCAGGTTCGCCCACGAGAGTGCGCGGTAGAAGACGCCGACGACGACCATGGCACCCAGCGCTCCGACCGCCGCGGCCTCGGTCGGCGTGGCCAGGCCGGTGTACATCGAGCCGAGCACCAGCAGGATGAGCACCAGCGCGGGTATGACCCGGACGAGCGCGCGAATGCGCATGGCCCAGGTGAATGTCTCGGCGGGTGCCGGCGCGAGCTCCGGCCGCACCTTCGCGGCGATCACGACGTAGGCGATCATCATGACGGAGAGGATGAGCCCGGGAACGATGCCGCCGGCGAAGAGTGCCGCGATGCTGACCCCGGTGACGGAGGAGTAGAGGATGAACATCAGGCTCGGCGGGATGAGCATCGCGAGGGCTCCGGAGGCGACGACAGAGCCGCTCGCGAAGCTCGGCTTGTAGCCGCGTTCGAGCATCTCGGGCACGGACATCCGGCCCACGACGGCGACCGACGAGATGCTCACCCCGGACATCGCCCCGAATACGGTCGAGGCGCCGATCGCCGAGGCGCCCAGGCTGCCGGGCATGCGGCCGAGCCAGCGGTGCGCGGCCTTGAACAGGTCCTGGCCCAGCCCGCTCACCGAGAGGATCTCGCCCATGAGGATGTACATGGGCGCGGCAACGAGGGCGAAGTCCTGCAGCTGCCCCACCAGGGAGATCGGGATCTGCTCGAGCCCGGTCAGCCCCTGCAACAGGTACAGCCCCAGCATCCCGGAGAAGCCCAGGGCCACGAAGATCGGCGCCCGCAGTGCGATCAACGCACCGAGGACGAGAAGGACGAGGGTCACGACCAGTCCGTCGGACATCAGGAGACCCCCTCGCGGGTGGTCAGCGGCCCCTCGTCCTCCTGCTCGTCGGCGGGGCGGCGCCACGGTGACAGCACCACAACCAGCAGCAGCCCGAGGCCGCCCACGTAGACCGTGGCGTACAGCGTCCAGATCGGGACGCTGAAGTTGCCGGAGGTGACGACCCCGCCGACATAGGCGGTGAGCGCCGCACGGTAGCCGAGCCATGCCATGGCCGCCGCGAACGCGAACGTGGCCAGGCCGCTGACCACGTCGGCGACCGTCTTGGCGTGCGGGCTCAGCCGCCGGTAGACGAGGTCCATGTCGATGTGCCCGTGTACGGCCGCCAGGTGCGGTATCGCCAGGAAGGTGGCGGCCAGGACCCCTGCGGCGCTGAGGATCAGCGCCCATTCGGTTGGTGCCGCGAAGACGTAGCGCATGACGACGTCGTAGACGGTCGCGGCCATCATCGCCACGATCACGAGGCCGGAACCGATCCGCATCACCCAGGTGATCCGGACCAGCACGCCGTCGGCGGCCCCGAGGACCCGTCTCACGCCCCCAGGTGCTGGCGGTCCCGCCTCCTCCGAGCCGCTCATGCGGTCCGCACGAGGTCGAGGGCGCGGTCTGCCAGCGCGGGGTCGCCGACCTGGGTCTGCCACCAGCGCTCCACTCGTGACGTCTCCTGCATGAAGGCCTTGAGGTCCGCGGGGGTGGGCTCGATGAGCTCGATGCCCGCCTTCTCGATCGCGGGCAGGTAGTCCTCCTCGTGCACCTTGAGCATGTGCGCCGTCCCGTCCTCCTGGTAGACCCTGGCGGCCGCCAGCAGTGCCTGCTTCTGCTTGGAGTCGAGACCGTCGAACCAGTCCTTGCGTGCGTACGCATCCAGGGCGTAGGCACCGAAGTGCCCCATGGTGCCGTAGCGGAGGACCTGCTGGAGGTCGCGGGAGATGACCGTGCCCAGGTACGAGATCATCCCGTCGATGGTTCCGCGTTGCAGGGCCTGGTAGACCTCCGAGGAGCTCATCGACACGGGCGAACCGCCGAGCGCCTTCACCGTCTGGCCTTCGACCTCTCCCGCGGTGCGGATGCGCAGCCCCTCCATGTCGGCAGGCTTGCGGATCGGCTTGTCCATGGTCCAGATCCACTCGACCGACGTGGGCATGCTGCTGACCACGTGCAGCTGCTTCTTGCCGAGCTCCTCGTTGAAGAGGCTGTACAGCGGGCCACCGACCTCGAGCGCGCGAAGCGTCTGGTCCACACCGTCGTTGTTGAAGGGCAGCTCGCACGCGCCGAGCACGGGGTACGTCGAGGAGACGTACGAGCTCGTGGTGAAGACCATCTGCGCGACGCCCTGCAGCAGACCCGGGACCAGCTGCTCGGCGTCGAGCAGCGTCTCGGAGTGGAACATCTGGAACGCGAGGTCCCCACCGGACTTCTGCTTCACGGTCTTGAGCAGCATCTCCATCGCGGGGAACAGGTCGTCGTAGGACGGCGGGATGTACGTCGCGGCCTTGACCGGCCCGGAGGTACTACCGCTCTCGGGTACGCCGCAGGCGGTCACCGCGGCCGCCACGGCGCCGAGCGTGAGGAACCCGCGTCGTGACATCGGGCTGTTGGTGGTCTGCTCGTTCATGGCCTGTCCTTTCCTCGGGCGCGTTCCAGCGCTGGCATGACCTCGGTGGTGAAGAGCCGCATGTTCGCCAGCACTTCGTCCTGCGGCATGCCCGGCCACTGCATGCGCAGGATGAGATGGGTAGGGCCGACGTCGTCGAGAAGTCCCAGGATGCGTTCCGTGCACTGCGCGGGGTCGCCGATGATGAAGCGCCCCTGCCGCAGCTCGTCGAACTCGACGTCGAAGGACTGGTCGTCGGGCAGGATGCTGTCCTGTCCCCATTGCCGGTAGGCCTGGTACTTCAGGCTGAGCGATCGGCGTACCACGCTCAGCGCCTGCTCCTCGGTCGGCGCTACGTAGATCTCCTGTGCCATGGGCAGGTCCAGCTCGTGACCGAACTCCTGGCAGGCGTCGCGGTAGACCTTCACCTGGTGCCGCAGATAGGTGTCGTCGACATGCGCTGCCGCGGCGATCCACGGCACCCCGCGGCGTGCGGCCCGGCGGATCGCCGCATCGGTGCTTCCGGCCATCCAGATGGGCGGGTGTGGCCGCTGAACGGGACGCAGCGCGATCGGCACCTTGTCGAGACCGACGTGCTGCGCGTGGAAGGTGACCTCGTCCTGGCTCCACAGCTGCCGTACGACGTCGAGGTTGTCGAGGAACCTGCGCAGCCGGCCGTCCTCGGGGATGCCGAACGCGTCGAACTCCACGTCGCGGTAGCCGAGGCCCACGCCGACCGTGAGCCGGCCTCCACTCATCACGTCGAGTGTGGCCAGCTGCTCGGCGATGTCGACCGGGCTGGGCAGCGCGAGCAGCGCGATCGAGGTGCCGATCCGCATGTCGCCGGCCTCGGCGAGAACCCGGGAAAGCACGGGTATCGGGTGCAGATACTGGAACGGGTGCGCGAGGTAGTGCTGGGAGGCGAAGACCGCGTCGAACCCGGCGTCGCGCACGAAGCGCACCTGCTCGAGCTGCTCGTCGAACCGTGCCGCGGCATCGTCGCCGACCGGGAACTGGCTGCACAGCAGCAGCCCGATCTCCAACCGGCGGGTCTTGCCGGTGCTCGGCGCCATCAGAACGACCTCGGCATCTTCAGCACGTGCTCTCCTACGTGGGACAGGATCAGGTTGGTGGAGATCGGTGCGACCTGGTACAGCCGCGTCTCGCGGAACTTGCGCTCGACGTCGTACTCCGCTGCGAAGCCGTAGCCGCCGTGTGTCTGCAGCGCGGCGTTGGCGGCCTCCCAGGACGCGTCGGCCGCCAGCAGCTTGGCCATGTTGGCCTCGGTGCCACAGGGTGCGTGGTCGTCGAACAGGTCGGCGGCGCGCCAGCGCATGAGGTTGGCCGACTCGACGTTGATGTGCGCGCGGGCGATCGGGAACTGGATCCCCTGGTTCATGCCGATGGGACGCCCGAACACCTCGCGGTTCGTGGCGTACCGGCTCGCCCGGTCCACGAACCAGCGGCCGTCGCCGATGCACTCCGCGGCGATCAGGATCCGTTCCGCGTTCATGCCGTCGAGCACGTAGTGGAAGCCTTTCCCCTCCTCCCCGATCAGAGAGTCGGCAGGGATGGCGACGTCGTCGAAGAACACCTCGTTGGTCTCGTGGTTGACCATCATGTCGAGCGGCCGGACGCTCAGGCCCTCGACCTCGCGCATGTCGAGCAGGAACAGCGACAGCCCCTGCGACCTGCGCTCGGTCTCCGCTCGCGGTGTGGTGCGCGCGAGGAGCAGCATGAGGTCGGAATGCTGGACCCGCGACGTGAACACCTTCTGGCCGTTGACGACGTAGCTGTCGCCCTCGCGTCGCGCCGTCGTGCGGATACTGGTCGTGTCCGTGCCCGCGATCGGCTCGGTGACCGCGAAGGCCTGCAGACGCACGTCGCCGCTGGCGATGCCGGGGAGGTGGCGGCGGCGCTGCTCCTCGCTTCCGTGTCGCAGGATCGCGCCCATCGTGTACAGCTGGGCGTGCACCGGTCCCGCGTTGCCGCCGTTGCGGTTGATCTGCTCGAGGATGACCGAGGCGTCGCCGACACCGAGTCCGATCCCGCCGTACTCCTCGGGCACCAGGGCGCCGAGGCACCCTGTCTTGGTGAGCGCGGAGACGAACTCCTCCGGGTAGGAACGGGTCTTGTCGACGCCGCGCCAGTACTCGTCGGGGAAGTCGGCGCAGACGCGGTCGACCAGGTCGCGCAGATCGCGCCGGAGCTCGGTCTGCTCGGGATGTGCCGACGTCATCGCGACCGACCCCGGTGGCCCGGAAGGAACGACGTTGTGCGCAGATGTGTCCCCAAGCGTGCATCCCTTCTGTTCCGTCTAGCGGAACGGCGTTCCATTCCTGGTAACCTTGGCGCGACCCGGAACGGCGTGTCAAGGGACGTTCCAGCGGCGTAGACCGCTGTGCAGACAGGGAGTTGGCGTGGCAGGACGCGAACGTGCGCCATCCGACGGCGGAGTCCGCAGCGTCCTCACCGCGCTCCGGATCCTCGAAGAGGTGTCTCGCCGTCAGCCCATCGGCGTCTCCCAGCTGGCGCGTGCCCTCGAGCTGCCCAAGACCTCCGTCCATCGCATCCTGCAGACACTGCACCAGGCGGGCTGGGTGCATACGGTCGGCGAGGAGACAACGCGTTGGGGCCTCACGACGAAGGCGCTCACGGTCGGGCTGGCGAGCTCACGAGACACCAGCCTGCGTGAGGTGGCGGTCACGGAGATGGCGCACATCCGGGACGCGACCGGCGAGACCGTCCATCTCGCGGTGCCCGAAGAGAACGAGCTGGTGGTCATCGCGCGCCTCGACGGCACGCACTCGCTGCGCACGTTCCTGCCACTCGGTGCCCGGGCGCCGCTGCATGCGACCGCGAGTGGGCGGGCGATGCTCGCCGCGATGCCGGACGACGACGTGGACGCCGTGCTCGACCGCGGCATCAACCGGTACACCAAGCGCACGATCGTCGACCGTGACCGCGTGTGGCGGGAGATCAGGCTCGCGCGCCGCCGCGGCTACGCGACCAACGCGGCGGAGTGGCGCACGGAGACCGGTGCGATCGGTACGTCGATCGGTTCGCCCGGGCGGCCGGTGGCGGCGTTCGCGATCTCGATGCCGTACAGCCGGTACCAGGTCGTGGACCGCGCCGGCATCGGCGTCCTGGCCGTCGACGCCGCGCGCCGCGTCGGCGACATCCTGCGCGACCACGACATCGCCCCCTGAGCCCGCGAATGACAGCTGAGCCACTCAGGCATCGTGCAATCTCAGGAGAGGCGGGCTACACCCAGTGGTTGTCGTGGCGGATGTAGAGGTCGGCGCGTTCCTGCTCACTGAGCACGCGGCCGTTGGCGACCTCGAAGAGGGTCTCGAAGTACTCCTCGCGCGGCGCGCCCGGCGTGAACAGCAGCAGCATCGACGCCGGCTCGCCCGGCACGTTCTGGAACGCGTGGATTCCGCCCTCGGGCACGAACAGGAAGTCGCCGGCCGTCGCCTCGACCCACCGTGCGCCGTCGTACAGGCTCACCACACCGGTCAGCACGAAGAACGACTCCGAGATCGTGCGATGGAAATGCGGACCGGGTCCGCTCGGCTCCGGTCCGAAGTTCCACCGGTACAGCCCGAACTCGCCGTCGGTGGACGAGCCGTTCGCGAGGTAGTGCACGGTCGTACCCGAGGGGTTGGACAGCTCGGGCTTCTCGCTCGCCGACCGGAGTGTCGCGGTACCGACCTCGCCGGAGTCGCCGTGGTACTTGGGTTCTGGGTAGGACATGTCGCCTCCGACGTGGGTCAGCCGCCGCTTCCGTACGGCCGGGTGATGATCTCCAGGAAGTGCCCGTTCGGGTCCTCCCAGTAGACCCCGCGACCTCCGTCGTTGGTGTTGATCTCACCCGGGTGTCGCCGCCCCGGATCGGCCCAGTACGTCAGCCCGCGCTCACGGATACGCCCGAAGATGGTGTCGAACTCGCTCTCGTCGACGAGGAACGCGTAGTGCTGTGGCGTCACCGGCCCGGAGGCGTCGAGGAAGTCCAGCGACACGGCGTTGTCCACCTCGACGACCAGGAACGGGCCGTACGGCACCGGCGGCGCCAGCCCCAGCATCGTCGCGAGGAACGTCGCGGACTCGTGCTTGTCGCGCGCGGACACGATGGTGTGGTTCAGCTGAACAGGCATCGGGGCCCTCCCGTCGAGGTTAGGGCGTGTCCCGTGAACCTCTGTCCTGCTGCGCGCCGCGACGGACGAGGTCCACGGGACGCGCCCTAGTGGTGGCGGTACTCCTTGTCGGCCACGTCCGTGACGAACATGTGGCCCGGGGAGTGCGTGATCGCGAACGGCGGACGTGAGGCCATCAACGCCGCCTGCGGCGTGACACCGCACGCCCAGAACACGGGCACGTCGCCGGGCTCGAGCCGCACCGCCTCGCCGAAGTCCGGCCGGGCGAGGTCGTCGATGCCCAGGTCCTCCGGAGCGCCGATGTGCACGGGCGCGCCGTGGACGTCGGGCATCCGCGCGGTCGCCTGGACCGCCAGCGGCACCAGCGCACCCGGCACCGGCCGCATCGAGACCACCAGCGGACCGCTGAGCCGGCCGGCGGAACGACATGGCAGCCGGGTGCGGTACATCGACACGTTGCGGCCCTGCTGCACGTGGCGCAGGGGCACTCCGGCCTCGACCAGCCCGGTCTCGAAGGTGAAGCTGCACCCGATGAGGAAGCTCACCAGGTCGTCGCGCCACAGGTCAGTGACGTCTGTGGGCTCGTCCACGAGCTCGCCGTCTCGCCACACCCGGTAGCGGGGAAGGTCGGTCCGCAGGTCGGCCTCCGGCGCGAGTGCGGTCGAGGTCGCACCCTCGTCGGTGACGTCGAGCACCGGACAGGGCTTCGGGTTGCGCTGTGCGAACAGCAGCATGTCCCAGGCCCAGTCCTTCGGCAGCACCACGAGGTTGGCCTGGGTGAAACCGTCGCACCAGCCGCTGGTCGGCGACACCGTCCCGGCCCGGAAGGTGTCCCGGGCGTGCGCCGGCGTGTGCGTCCGCGCCTGCGTCGGTGCCGTGGTCTCGGTCGGGTTCATGGCGTCTCCTTCAGACGTGGACCGATGGTGTCGGCGAAGGCGTCGACCTCGGCGGCCGGCAGGTCGTACGTCGTCGCCCAGCTGTGGGCGGGGAACAGGAACACGTGCCGCACGCCGGTCTCGACGCGCGCGCGCAGCAGGCGTTCGGCGCACTCCTCGGCCGAGCCGAACAGGCCGAACGCGTCGAGGACCCGGTCGGCCAGGTCGTCGGTCACGTCCTCGGGACGGTAGTCGTCGGTGAGGTCGACACCCGAGTGCCGCAGCCAGCGCAGGTTCGACCGGCTGGGGTAGCGCAGCCAGGGCTGGCCCTCGCGGAACCAGCCGCACGGCCACTGCCGCACCGTCGCCGGGTCGCCGAGCCCGAACGGGACGATCAGCACCTCGTGCAGCTCGGCCGGGTCGCGACCCGCGCGCTCTGCGCCGCGGCGTACGTGCGCACGAGCGGCATCCACGCCGCCGGGGTCCAGCCCGACCAGCATCATCACGCCGTCGGCGACCTCGCCGGCGAGCTCGAGGAGCCGTGGCCCGGAGGCGAGCAGCAGCACCCGTGTGTGCTCGGGTCGGTGGAACAGCTCGACGTCGGTGCCGTCGAGCCGGGCGCTCCCGTCGGTGAGCAGCCCGCGCAGCGCGAGCACGACCTCGCGGATGTGCTCCAGCTGTCCGGGCGCCAGCCCCGCCTTCTCCACCGAGAGGAAGCCCGGCGCGACGGTCAGCATCGCGCGCCCGGGTGCGAGCTCGTCGAGGGAGTTGGTGAGGGCGGCGGTCACGAGCGGGTGCCGGGTCACCACGTTGGACGTGGCGGGGTACAGCGTCAGCGAGCTCGTACGCCCGGCCATCGCGGCCAGCGCCATGTACGCGTCACGCCCGGTGTGGTGGTGGTCGGGCACGCCGACACCGTCCAGCCCGGCCTGCTCGCAGCGTGCCGCGAAGTCGGCCAGCTCCGGGAGGGGCCGACCGACCGGCACCCGGATGTCCACTCGCAGCTCGCCCATGGTCCCGAGCCTAGGTCGTACCCGTCCTAGGCATGTGCCCGATGGGCCGCGATCAGCTGCTGCTCGGAGTCACGCAGGTAGTCGGCCAGCGCGTCGGCGGCCTTGCCCGCGTCTCCCTCGCCGAGGATGTCGGCGAGCTCCCGGTTGCGGACGACGTACGGCTCGTAGAGCCGCCGGGGGGTCGCCACGGCGTGGAAGACCAGCCGCACCTCCGCCAGCAGGCGCCGGACGACCTCGTCGACACGGCGGCTGCCGGCCAGTGCGACCAGGCACCGGTGGAAGTCCATGTTCGCGGTGCCGACGTCCATCCAGTCGCCGCGTGCCGCGGCGGCCTCGGCGTACTCCACGGCGGCGTACAGCGGACGCAGCCGGTCGGCGTCGAGGTCCTCGAGCGAGCGCACGACGTCGCACTCGATGGTGCGGCGCAGGCGGTACAGGTCGACCACGTCGGCCTCGTCCAGGCTGGGCACGAACACCCCCCGATGCAGCTCGTGCACGAGCAGGCCCTCGTGCGAGAGCAGCCGGAACGCCTCGCGCAGCGTGTTGCGCGAGACCTCCAGTTCGGCGACGAGCGCCTCCTCGGACAGCCGTGCGCCCGGCGGCAGTGCCCCCTCGGTGATTCGCCGGCGGAGCACGTCGGCCACGCGCTCGGCCGTGGACATGGTCACGGGCGCCTCCTGCTCACTCGCGTGCGGCTCCGAATCGTCGTACGGGGATACCTTGCCGGATCGTTCAACAATCCCATAGTGTCGTGGCCCGTTGGCTCGCCGCTCCAAGCCAAGACCAGGGACGGAGAACGCGATGGGACGCAGGCTCGGCACGACAGGCTTCGTGGCAGCGAACATCGCGGCCACGGTCGTCGCGTCCACGTTGCTGAGCGGCAGCGTCGTCTCCGCCTCCGCCGCCGACGAGCCCGAACGGCCGCCGGGCGCCGACTGCTACGCAGATAACGTCACTTTGACGGTAGAAGAGCAACGCATCACGCAGCCGTTGCCGGGCAGCAACACCGAGCCGGCGGCGCGCCGGTTCATCGAGGCCGCGGGGCTCGACCGCAGGGTCGACAGGTTCCAGCGACGGCTGTGCGACATCCCCGGCGTCGACGCGGCGACGCGCTTCGTCCGCCGCGCGGGGGCCGGGCTGTGGGAGACCGCGGTCGCGCGCGCCCAGGGCGAGACCGGGATCGGCACGATCGACCGGTACGACGACCGGCCGCTGTACTGGGCCCGGCTGACGATGTCGCGTGCACTGCGCGAGTGGGAGACCACCTTCACGCTCGACAGCCTGCAGCGGCAGGCGCTGATCCGGATCCTCGGCTACGAGTCCCGCGGGATCGACTCCGTGGACTACCCGAGCCGCCAGACGACCAAGCGCGTGCTCATCAGCGGCTTCGACACGTACTCCCTCGACTCGAGCCTCCGTAACTCCAACCCGTCTGGCGCGACCGCGCTGCAGCTCGACGGGCGCATGCTGCGCACGGCCAACGGCCGGGTCCGGGTCGAGGCCGTGATGCTGCCGGTCAACTGGAGCGACTTCGACCAGGGCATCGTGGAGGACGCGTTCGGCCCGTGGCTCGAGCCGGACGACCCGGCCGGCAACGCCGACCTGATCATGACGATCAGCCAGACCGGACGCGGCCGGATGGACATCGAGCAGTGGGCGGGCGGCTTTCGCGGCGGGTTCCCGGACAACAACCGCGCGATCCACTACGGGCCCATCTCGGCGGCGGCGCTGTGGCCGCAGCCGCAGCCCTCGCCGCAGTGGCTCGAGACGACGCTGCCGTACGAGGCGATGATCGACGCGGGCACCGGGCCCTGGCCGGTACAGCTCCACGACGGCATCTGCGAGTGGCCCGCCGGCACCTACCCCGACCCCGGGTCGGTGCGCTGCCAGGACGACCCGTCCGCGGGCTCGCGAGCCGGTTCCGCGCCGGGGGGCAACTACCTGTCGAACGAGAGCATGTACCGCACCAACCGGCTGCGCCTCGGTGCCGGGCTCGCCGAGCTGCCCGGCGGCCACCTGCACATCTCGTCGCTGGTCTACCCCGACGACCCGGGCGTGCTGACCAGCCCCGCGTTCGAGGCCGACCGCCAGGCCGTCGTCGACCAGACGGCTGACCTGGTCGAGGCCGCCGGAGCCGCTGCGTCCAACACCGGCGCCGACCCCCTGCCCTGACCTTCCCCCCGACCGGACGAGGACCGCCGCTGTGACCGAGCGACCAGCCGACGACGAGAACACGGCCACCGACGCTTCGAGCGCCGACCTGACGATGAAGACGAGCACCCGCTCGACCCTCATCGGTGCGATGTTCCTGATGGCCACCTCGGCCATCGGCCCGGGCTTCATCACGCAGACGACCGAGTTCACCGCTGCTCTCGGTGCGGCGTTCGCGTTCGCGATCCTGGTGTCGATCCTGGTCGACGTCGCCATCCAGCTGAACATCTGGCGCGTCATCGGTGTGTCCGGCCGGCGCGCACACGAGCTCGGCAACAGCGTGCTGCCAGGACTCGGCTGGTTCATGTCGCTGCTGATCGTGATCGGGGGCCTGGTCTTCAACGTCGGCAACATCGCGGGCACCGGCCTCGGCACGGACGCAATGTTGGGGCTCGACCCGACCATCGGGGGCGTGATCTCGGCAGCGATAGCG
>Ga0299914_10003265_pt1 | contig 11426 bp, 12 predicted proteins | sample RVTome_10_FD_201361 | JGI IMG/M metagenome (GOLD analysis project Ga0299914, IMG submission 201361) | Soil microbial communities from uranium-contaminated site in the Upper Colorado River Basin, Wyoming, United States - RVT153D57 (version 2) ... | reverse complement strand
GAGCTCGCGCAGCGCGTTCGCTCGCATGCGCGGCATGCGCAGCTCGAGCGAGTCCACCTCGGCGATCGCGGCGGGGGTGGGGAAGAGGTGCGTGATGGCACCCGCGGGCTCGTCGAGCGTGCGCCCGTACAGCGCCACCAGGCGGCCGGCGGTGCGGCGCGCCGCCGCGAGCGTCACCTGCTGCCCGACCACCGCGCGGACGGCGAGCTCGAACCCGTCCGTGGCGCGCGGCACCCGCAGGCCCGGCCGCCGGCGCACGAGCGGTGCGAGCAGCGGATCGCGCCCGAGCTCCGCGTCGATGCGGGCGGTGTCGGCGTCGAGGTCCAGCAGCCGCCGGCAGCGGGCGAGCGCGTCGGGGCGGTCACGCTCGTCGTCGACCCGGAGCTCGATCCGCGGCCCGGTGCCGACGCTCACGGCCGCCACGGCCGCGCCGCCGTCAAGTTCCAGCGACCGCCGGTAGCACGACCCGGCCACCTCCTCGAGGCCGGGCACGGCGCGGGCGGCCAGAAACCCGAGAAGCTCCATCATTCGGATTTCACAACGCTCCTCGTACCGGCGTTGTGATGGCAATGACGCTCTACGACACCATCGACACGCCGATCGGCGAGCTGCTCCTGGCAAGCGACGGCGACGCGCTCGCCGCCGTCCACATGAGCGGCACCCCCGGCCGCGACTGGCGGCGCGACCCCGCCGCGCTCCGCGAGCCGGCCGAGCAGCTCCAGGCCTACTTCGCCGGCGAGCTGCGCGCCTTCGACCTCCCGCTCGCGCCCCATGGGACGCCCTTCCAGCGGGAGGTCTGGAGCGCGCTGCGCGAGATCCCCTACGGCAGCACGATCAGCTACGCCGAGCTGGCCGCGGCGGTGGGCCGGCCCGACGCCGCCCGGGCGGTCGGCGCGGCCAACGGCCGCAATCCGATCGCCGTCGTCATCCCGTGCCACCGCGTGATCGGGGCGTCGGGCGCCCTGACCGGCTACGGCGGCGGCCTCGGACGCAAGCGCCTGCTGCTCGACCTGGAGGCCGGGCAGCGCAGCTGGACGCTGATCGGCGCCGACGGCAAGCCATACGAGTCGCCCACGCCGGGCACGCTCGGCGGTCACCGGCGCAGCAAGGGCTACGGCCGGCTCGACTGCCGGGCCGCGCTCCATTGGATCGCCAAGGGCCATTACGTGAAGCACCGGGTGTTCTTCGCGGACGAGGAGACCGCCGTGGCCGCCGGCTACCGCCCCTGCGCCGTCTGCATGCCGGAGCGCTACGCGGAGTGGAAGCGGCAGCACGCCGCGTGACGCCCCCGCCCGGCTAGGCGCCGCGCGGGGTCGAGTCCTCGAGGACCACCCGCATCAGGTCGCGGATCGAGAGCATCCCGACAACCTTCTCGCCCTCCATGATCGGCATGTGGCGGAAGCCGCCGTGGATCATCAGGACGGCGGCCTGCCGGATCGGCTCGTCCGACTCCATCGTCTCGGGATCGCGCGTCATCCAGTCGGCGACCACGGTGTCGGCCCGAATGCCGCCCGCGACCGCGCGCAGGACGTCCCGCTCGGTGAGGATCCCGACGAGCCGCTCCTCTTCCATCACGAGCACCGCGCCGACATCGCGCGCGACCATGCGCTCCGCGACCTCCTTGAGCGGCAGTCCAGGTTCCACGGTGAGCAGGCCACGCGACATATGGGTGCGGGCATCGGCGATCCGCGCACTCTAACCCGACGCTCGGAATTGAGGCCCGCGCCTCGACCTTTCGTCCAGACGGCGTCGACATTCGTCCATTTCCGGTCAGAGATGGCGCATTTGCGGGAATTTCCCTGGTGCGCATGCAGGGTGGTTTGTCCTCGCTGGCAGGGTCCGATGCAACGAGCGGCTACGCCGCGATCGTGCTCGACCGCCTTGCGCGCCAGGCCTGCCAGGTCCTGGAGTCAGCCGGGAGCACGATCTTCGCGCGGGACCGGCGCGCGCCCGGCACGGCGATCGCGGTGGCGGCCTGTGGGCGGCATGCGGAGAAGGTGGGGAGCCGCTTCCCGGCCTTCGACGGGTTCGCCGGCACGATTCTGAACACGGGAGCCAGGGCGACGGTGCCGGCGTGCTGGCGCGGCCAGGTCAACGGGGCGCTCGCCGCCGACAGCTCCGCGGGCCGGCGCTTCGACCGCCGCGACCTCGCGGTGCTGGGCGAGCTCGCCACCACGGCGGGGGCGGCCCTCGAGCACGCCGAGCGCCGCAAGCACGTGCTCCGCGAGGTGCGCGCCCGGGTCCGGGCGCTGGTGCGGAGGCTCGACGCCCACGACGGCTACACGGCCGGGCACTCGAGCGAGGTCGTGGGATGGGCCTGCGCCGTCGGCGAGCGCCTGCGGCTCAGCCTGCCGGACCTGCTCGAGCTCGAGCTGGGGGCGCTGCTGCACGACCTCGGCAAGGTGCGCGTTCCCGACGGCGTGCTGAGCAAGCCGGGGCCGCTCGACCCGGCCGAGCGCGAGCTCGTCGACCGCCACCCCGTCTGGGGGGCCGAGCTGCTCGAGCAGGTGCCCGGGCTCGAGCCGGTGGCGACGATCGTGCGGTTCCACCACGAGCGCTGGGACGGGACCGGCTACCCGGACGGTCTCGGCCGCGACCGGATCCCGGTGGCGAGCCGCATCGTGGCGGTCTGCGACGCCTACCAGGCGATGACCTCCGCCCGCCCCTACCGGGCGGCGCTGCCGCCCGCCGCCGCGGCCTACGAGCTGCGCACCGGGGCGGGCACCCAGTTCGACCCCGCGCTGGTCGACTGCTTCGTGGAGGTGCTGCAGGAGCGCGGCTGGCCGCTCATCCCACCGGGGGAGCGGGACGTGGTCGATGTCGAAGGGGTCTCATGAGCTACATCCTCGGGCACAGCGCGGCGGAGCCGGGCTGGTACGTGATCACGGTCGGCGGGGAGTGCGACATGAACGCCGCGCCCAGCCTCAGCGTCGCCGTCGAGGCCGCGTTCCAGCGCGGCGCGTCGACGATGGTCGTCGACCTGAACGAGGTCACCTTCATCGACTCGACCGCGATCGGGATCCTGCTGGCCGCGCGTGAGCGGCTGCGGCGGTCCGGCGGGGACTTCGAAGTGGTGTGCAGCGTGCCGGCTGTGACGAGGGTGCTCGAGATCGTGGGGGTGGAGAGCGTTGCTGGCGTGCCGTGAGCAGCTCGAGCTGAAGGCGGACCCGTGCGAGCTGGCGACAGCGCGGCGCTTCGTCGACGCCGCTGCGGCCCGCTTCGGCCTGAAGGACCAGGAGCGCTACGAGCTCACGTTGGCGGTGAACGAGGCGGTGAGCAACGCGATCGAGCACGGCCGGCCGTCGCCGGACGGGAAGATCCACCTCCACGTGGCGGCGGAGCACGGCGCGCTGGTGTTCGAGGTGGAGGACCACGGCACATTCGCACCGGACCCGCCGACGATCGACCAGTTCCACGAGCGCGGACGCGGCCTGGCGTTCATGGCGGCGACGATGGACGAGGTGGACGTGCGCCGCGGGTCGAACGGGACCGTGGTCCGGCTGTGCAAGCGCCGGGCCGCGGCGTAGGCTGTCGCCGCCTGCCCCCACAGCCCCCAGGAGGATTCGTGAAGCAACTCGCCCTAGCGTCCGCGCTCGTCGCCGGCGCCATGCTGCTCGCGCCTGCGCACGCAGGCGCCATCATCCAGCTCGACCGCGGCATCGCCGGAGCGCGGATCGGCAACACCAAGGCGGAGGTCCGGACCGCGCTGGGCCAGCCGAACCGCGTCAGGAATGGCACGAACGACTTCGGGCCCTTCACGGTCTTCTCGTACACCGGTGGCATACGCGTGACGTTCCAGAGTGGCAACGACGTGACGGCCGTGAGCACGAAGGGTCTAGGCGACCGGACCGCCCGAGGCATCGGGGTGCGCTCGACGCGAGCCGCGGTCGAGCAGCGGGTGCCGGGGGTGGACTGCAACACGTTCATGGGCACCACGATCTGCCAGCGCGGCGAGGGACTGCCGGGCGAGCGCGTCACCGCGTTCTTCATCCGCAACGGCCGCGTGGTCCGAGTGACCGTGGGGATCGTGATCGACTGAGACGGGCCGCGTCTGACGGCTCAGCTAAGTGGCCGCGGCGTGCGGCTAGACGCCCTTCTCAGTGCGCGAAGTGGTGCCCGCAGTGCGGGCACTCCAGCAACTCGCCGGCGTCGGCCGGCGGCGGGTCCGGCGCCGCCTGCAGCCTCGCCCGGGCGAGTGACAGGCGGGCCGCCGAGCGCTCACGGGCCTTCCGCAGCTCGATCCGCAGGACGCGCACCGACAGGGCGCCCGCCTCGGCGCGGTCGAGCCACAGCTCCTGGTCCTCGGGGGCGAGCCCGGCCAGCTCGGCGTGGTGGCTGAACGAGAGGCCGGGCCGGCGCCGTGACGCTTCGAACCGGCTCGCCACGTACGACATGTTCATCAGGCTCTGCACGTCGTAGCCGGTCACGTGCGAGGCGGCGGCGTACTTGTCGCCGTACCGGACGCTGCCGTAGCGGACCCAGTCGCCGATCCACCAGGCGCTCCCGCGGCCGATCGCTCCCAGGCAGCGGCCCTGATCGACCCATTCGGACACGCCCAGCTCGCAACCGGCCGCCCACGACGTCGGCGTGAGCGCGGTCAGGGGCCGCGGGGAAGGCGCGGGGGCGCCGGCTTGTTCGAGCGAGTCCGTGGGGGTTGCCGAGCTCATGCTGCTCGATTGGGGCAGGGGAGGGCCGTTTGGGGCAAGCTAACACCGGCGATCCCGAGCCGGAACCCCCACTTGGACGTTTGTACGAGAGAACATTCTCCCGATGTCGGTAGAGGCTGAGCGGCCATGAAGGTCATCGTCATGGGCGGTGGCGTGGCCGGCATGAGCGCCGCGCACGAGCTCGCCGAGCGCGGCTTCGAGGTGGTCGTGTTCGAGGCTCGCGCGGCCGCCGGCGGCAAGGCACGCAGCTTCCCGTTCCCGGGCAGCGCCACCCAGGGCCGGCAGCCGCTCCCCGGCGAGCACGGCTTCCGCTTCTTCCCCGGCTTCTACCGACACCTGCCCGACACCATGCGGCGAATCCCGTACGGCGACGACGGCGGAAACGTCTTCGAGAACCTCGTCACGGCAACCGAGGTGCAGATCGCGCGGGCAGACGGGCGCGAGCTGATCTCGCCGGCCCACCTGCCGCGCAACCTCCGCGACCTCGACAGGGCCTTCCGCTTCCTGATCGACTACGCCGGGAGCGTGGGCATCCCGCCCAAGGACGCCGCCTACTTCGTCGACCGCCTTCTGCTCCTCCTCACGAGCTGCGAGGAGCGTCGCTTCGCCCAGTTCGAGAACCAGAGCTGGTGGCAGTTCTCGGGCGCCGCCACCCGCGGCGGCGCGTACGCCAAGTACCTCGCCGACGGCCTCACGCGCACGCTCGTGGCGGCCCGGGCTCGCGAGATGAGCGCCCGCACCGGCGGCTACATCCTGCTGCAGCTCATGTTCGACCTGGCCGACCCGGCCGGCCAGGTCGACCGGGTGCTGAACGGCCCGACGAGCGACGTCTGGATCGACCCCTGGCGCGAGCACCTCGAGGGGATGGGGGTGGACTTCCGCACCGAGCACCAGGTGCAGGCGATCCACTGCCGCCGCGGGCGCGTGGCCGGGGTGACGATCGTGGCCGGCGGCCGGCCGTCGAGGCACGAGGCCGACTGGTTCGTCGCCGCCCTGCCCGTGGAGGTGATGCGCCTGCTGGCGAGCGAGCAGCTCGTGCTCGCCGACCCCCGCCTGGCGCGGCTCCACCGGCTCCGCACGCGCTGGATGAACGGGATCGTCTACTACCTCGACCGCGACGTGCGGGCGGTGCACGGCCACACGGTCTACATCGACTCGCCCTGGGCGCTCACCTCCATCTCCCAGCCGCAGTTCTGGCAGCGGCGGTTCCAGCCCGAGCGGCTCGGCGACGGCCGGGCGCGCGGCATCCTCTCGGTCGACGCCTCCGACTGGGAGGCGATCGGCAGCGGGATCCGCAAGCAGGCCATGTACTGCTCCCGCGAGGAGATCGAGCGGGAGGTGTGGCACCAGCTGAAGGAAAGCCTCGACGACGACGCCACCCGCGAGCTCGAGCGCGTGAACGTGCTGGCGTCGTTCCTCGACCCGAGCATCGTCCACCCGAACCCGACCGAGGCGGCGAACCTGGAGCCGCTGCTCGTGAACACGGTCGGCTCGTGGCGCGACCGGCCGGACGCCCAGACCGAGCTGGACAACCTGATGCTCGCGTCCGACTACGTGCGCACGCACACCGACCTCGCGACAATGGAGGGCGCGAACGAGGCCGCCCGGCGCGCGGTGAACGCGATCCTCGAGCGATCGGGATCGGATGCCGAGCGGTGCGACGTCTGGCGGCTGCGCGAGCCGGAGCTGTTCGCGCCCGCGCGGGCGCTCGACCGGATCCTGTTCAAGCTCGGCCGCCCGCCGCGACAGCAGCTGCGGATGGCCGACGGCCGCGTGCGCGCGGCGCCCTATCTGCCGCTGGCGGAGAAGTGGACCGGGTCCTGGGCCCCCAAGGCGTTGAAGATCCGCGGCGAGTAGGGACACCTCCGCATGAGCTGGCCGAACGTGACGTAGTCGCTCACGTCGATCGCGCCGGTCGGGTTCGTGTTGCCGGCGTGGTTCGAAGCCCGCCCGGCGCACTTGCCCGGGCAGCTCGGCGCGCCGCACATCGACATGCAGAGCTTCTCCGAGTACGCCGGGTCGCGGAAGCCGCTGTTCAGCGTCCCCTTCCAGCCGTTCTGGCGCGCCCAGTCGAGGTAGGGCTTGAGCCAGGCGGCGACCGGCCGGCCGTCGAACATTGCGACGCCGTTGCGCGGGGCCGCCGACGCCTTCGCCGCCTTGCGCTGCTTGGCCCGCCGGGCAACGGCACGCGTGAGCATCGCCGGGGTCGAGCGGCGCGGGGAGCGGGGGTGCCGCATCCGGCGCACGAACTCCGGCTTGACGGTCGCCGAGCGCTGGGCCTTGCCGGTGTAGCCGAGGTGGTACTTCACCGTGGCGATCCGGCGTGCGGTGGCGTGCCCCTTGATGCCGTCGACGACGATCGGGCCGACGCCCTCCATGTAGCGCTCGGTGAACCGGTTGAGGCCCTTCTGGAGGCGGCGGACCTCGCCGGCGGTCAGGGTGGTGGGCTTGGGGCGCGGGCGCCGGGGCGGCCGCGGGCTGGGCTTCGGCACAGGCGGACGGGGCTTCGGCGCCGGCGGGCGGTCCTGCCGCGGCTTCGGCGGCGGCGGCTCCGTCTTCGGGAGGAGGCTGACGAGCTCCTTCTCAGCTCGCGCATAGCGAGCGATCAGCACCATGCGAATGGCCCCGATGGCCTGATCGAGCCGCTCGACACGGCGCTCGAGCTCCTCGTCGGAGAGGTCGGTGACCTTCACAGGACGACGGTCGGGCGGAGCCTTGGCAGGCGGCTCGCCCCCGTTCGTGGCTTGGGCGGCGCGCCCGGATTCCACCGGTTTCGCTTCGACGGCCCCGACGGCAACCGGCTCCGGCACTTCCTGCTCGACCGCCTCGGCCTGCTCGAGCTCGACCAGCGTCTCCAGTTTGTCCTCGATGCGGAGGAGGACCGTGGCGAGATCCGACATCTCGACGGTTTCGCCGCGTTCGCCACGCTTGCCGCCGCGCTCGCGCAACTGCGCCAGCAGGCGTCGCCGCCGGCTCCCGTAGGCGGCAAGCTCCTGCCACGAGCGATCGGTCTGGGCATCGCGCAGCCGGACTGCGCCGACCAGTTCGGAGAGCCCGGCCGGCTGACGCTGAGGCTCGCGCTTTGCCGGCTTCGGCCGGACCGGCTCCCGCTTGCGCCGCTCGCGCTCCAGCTCCACCGCCCGGTTCAGCGCGCGGGCGCTCTTCGCGCCGAACACCCCGTCCGCATCCAGCTTGTGCTCACGCTGGAAGTCCTTCAGCGCCGCCTCCGCCTCGCCGTCGAAGCGCCGGCGGGCGCCGTCCAGGTACGGCTTCCCGGTCCGCCGCGAATGCACGACCGACAGCCGCTTGGTGATCCGCTCCACGAGCTCGCCCGCGTCGCCGCGCCGCACGAGCCGCGGACCCGCCGGAGCGGGGACCGCGTGGCCTGCGAGCTTGGCGTCCCAGACCTTCGCCTTCGCGAGCAGGTCGCGGCTGTACGCCTCGGCCGCGTCGCCGCTGCCGTTGTACCGGCGCGCTCCGTCGGCCTCGCCGTGCTGGTTGATCAGCGCGAACAGGTGGCGGAAGCCCACTCGCATGTTGACCTCCGGGCGCCAGCAGCCGCCCTCGCGGTCGGCCGTGTCCTGGAACTCCCACCACGTCAGCTGGCAGGGCCCGACGCCCTGCATGTGGGTGTTGCCGCTCCCGACGCGGCGCTTCTTGTACTCGCGGTACTTCGCGCGGGTCACCTCGCCCGCGCCGACGAAGATGGTCGGGTCGTGCCCGAACACGTTGCGCCCCCCGCCCGACTCCTTCTCGAGCAGGGCGCAGGCGAGCGGCAGCCGCAGCCCGGCCCGCTTCGCCTCCTCAACGACCGCCTGCGGCCGGAGGACGCCCTCCGCCCTCAGGCGCTCGATCAGCCTCGGCGACGCCATGCTCAACCCCCTGCCGGCGCCGGCGCCTCTTCCTCGGCCAGCAGCTCCTCGTCGAGGTCGTCCAGGTCGTCGAGCGCGTCCAGCTCGTCGAGCTCGTCGAACTCCCCCGACTCGTCGAAGATGCCCACGGCGGTGTCGGCCTCCACGGCGATCAGCGTGGGCGGCGCGGCGTTGGCGATCTCGAGCGCCTGCTGGGTCTCCGCCTGGCGCCCCTCCCACTTCTGCCAGCCGTGCAGCCATTGCGCGGCCGGCGCGAGCGCGACGAGGGCCCCGGCGATGAATATCTCCTCGAGCGCGCTTTGGGGGATATTCACGCCCGGGACGTTGTCGGCGAGCCAGGTGGCTACCCAGCCCGCGGCCGCAGCGAACAGCGGCGTTGCCAACGCGACCACGCGATTCAACGGCATAGTGGGGGCCTCCTTCGAGGGGGGAATGCGAGCGGGCCAACGCTCGTGCTGTGCGTAACTATGACCCGCCGACCGGCGGCGTCAAGTCGAGGGTCAGGCGGAGCGGAGCAACTCCCTGCGGCCGGCGGGCTCCCCACCCCGCCTGAACTCCTCGATGTACGCCTCGAAGTCCCAGTCGTCGAGGAACGACAGGGCCGCCCCGTGTCCCGACTCGTAGAGCGACCGCACCCGGTCGGGGGCGATGTCGAACTCGGTGGTGCCGACGCCCAGCGTCGGGATCGGCACGGTGCGGGCGAAGGTCGCGTTCTCGAGGTAGAGCCGGTCGTGCGCGGCCATCATCGTCGAGGCGAGGCTCTTCAGGTAGTCGATCAGCGAGCCGCGCGGCACGCCGTGGTCCTCGCCCCCGATGCGATGGCCGAGCGGCACCTTCGGGTCCGGCTCGACCAGCATCAGCCCGAAGGTCGGCCAGCGCGGCTCGCGCCCCTTGGCATCGAAGAGCCAGACCGGGAAGTTCGACAGCATCCCGCCGTCCACGATCAGGTGCTCGCCGCCGGTCTTCGGGTTCTCGTGCACGACCGGCTCGAAGAAGATCGGGATCGACATGCTCATCCGGACGGCGTAGGCGATCTCGAGCTCGTCCGGGTCCACGCCCAGGTGGCCGGCGTCGTCGGGCAGCACGAGCATCCGCCTGTGGGTCACGTCCGAGGCGATCACCTTCAGCCGGTAGCCCTTCTCCGGCCGGTCGTCCTGCTCGAAGGAGAGGTCGCCGAAGCGCGTGACCCCCTTCGCCTCGAGCAGCCCCGCGATCCAGTCCCGGAAGAACTTGCCCTCGTAGATCCCCTTCTCGCGGATCAGGCTGACGAGCTTGCCCGGCGTCCCGGCCTTGTCCCACCAGTCCGGGTCCTTGAAGTCGGAGAACGGCAGCTCCAGCAGGATCCGATCGAGCTCGGCCGAGCTGTAGCCGGCCGCGACCAGCGCTGCCGTGATCGCGCCGGCCGACGTGCCGGCCACGCACTTGGGCTCGAAACCCCGCTCGCTGAGCGCCGCGTAGGCGCCTGCGAGCCCGATGCCCTTCACCCCGCCGCCCTCGAAGACCAGGTCTGCGTATTGATCGTTGTCCGCCATGAAGGAAAGAATGACCTCCTCACCGCACCCCCCACAACCGCGGAGGCCCCGAATGGCGAAGGCGAAGTCGGTCAAGAGGATCCTGAATGTCCTGCCGTCGCGCGACACCGATCGCGACTGGCGCTTTGAGCACGCAGACCACGCCGGGCTGCTGGCCGCTCCCAAGGCGGCCGTCCCGGCGTCGAAGGACCTGCGCGCCACCTGGTGGAAGATCGGCGACCAGGGCGGCAGCGGCTCCTGTGTCGGCTGGGCGACCGCCGACGCAGTGCTGCGCTGGCACTTCGTCAAGTCCAGCCGGCTGAAGCAGAGCGAGAAGCTCGCGCCGCGCTTCACCTGGATGGCATCGAAGGAGACCGACCAGTTCTTCTCGGCGCCCACGACCTTCATCGAGGTCGCCGGCACGAGCCTCAAGGCCGCGCTCGACGTGTCCCGCAAGTACGGCGCCGTGCGCGAGCAGGTGCTGCCGTTCAACGGCAAGCTGTTCACGGGGGAGGAGCAGGCCTTCTACGCGCGCGCCGCCCAGTTCAAGATCTCGAGCTACTTCAACCTCAGCCTGCAGCGCCCGAGCGACATCGACGAGTGGAGGCGCTGGATCGCCACCAAGGGGCCGATCCTGACGAGGCTCGACGTGGACCGCACCTGGTACGACGCGAGCACCAACTCGGGCAACATGGACACGTACAGGCCCGAGACCGCGCGCGGCGGCCACGCGGTGGCGCTGGTCGGCTACACGCCCGACCGCTTCATCGTCCGCAACAGCTGGGGCACCGGCTGGGGGGACAAGGGCTTCGGCTACGCGTCGCTCGCCTACGCCCAGGACGCCTTCACGGAGGCATACGGCGTGTCGCCCTGAGCGGTAGCCGCCGCCCAGCGGTTGCGATCCGTCGCGGGCGAGCCATACAGTCGCGCCATCAGGATCTCTGCCCCCATCGAGGCGGCCGCCCCCAGGCCGTCCGGCCCGGCGCGGCCGGGCAAGCGTTTCCTGCCCCGGCCGGCGTTCAAGGCCCTCGCCGCCCTCGCGGAGGTGGTGGTGGACCCGGAGCGTCTGGCTCCCGAAGAGGTGGCGAAGAACGTCGACCGGTACATGGGCACCTTCCGCGCGCAGCGCAAGTGGGTCGTGAAGGTCGCGCTGCTCGGGCTCTGGCTCTACCCGCTGCGCTTCCTCAAGCCGACGTTCCCGAGGATGAAGCGCGACGCGCGCCGGGAGTTCGTGGAGAAGCGCTTCGTCCGCGACATCGCGTACGGCCGGGTCCACTTCGCGCGCCGGCTGATCCAGGCGATGTTCCGGCTGTCGTCGCAGATGGCCTACCTCGGCTACTACGGCGACCCGAGGACGTTCGACTCGGTGGGCTACA
>Ga0299914_10003264_pt1 | contig 11426 bp, 12 predicted proteins | sample RVTome_10_FD_201361 | JGI IMG/M metagenome (GOLD analysis project Ga0299914, IMG submission 201361) | Soil microbial communities from uranium-contaminated site in the Upper Colorado River Basin, Wyoming, United States - RVT153D57 (version 2) ... | reverse complement strand
GGCGTCGCGCTATCCTCGACGTTCCGCGCGGACGTGGCTCAGTTGGTAGAGCATCACCTTGCCAAGGTGAGGGTCGCGGGTTCGAATCCCGTCGTCCGCTCCAAGCTCCTGGTCAGGGCGCAGTTCCGATGGCCTCGGACGAGAAGGAGCATCACCTCGAGAAGGTGATGCTCGGACGGCGACGACTGCACCCTAGATCCTCTTGGCGTGCGATCGGGTGCCTGACCCGTTCAGCCGTATTCCGCGTCGTCCGATGGGTAGCGGAGGTCCGCAGCCTTCCTCGACCACCCGCAAGCCGCGAGTCGCGTCGAGGTCGGCGCTCCGCTGGTGCAATCGTTCGATCAACGCGCTCCGTGCAGCCCGTAGAAGCCTGTGATCGGCCTGGGCGAAGTTCACGAGCTCGGCAGCCACGGTCGTCACGTCTGGTCGATCGGTTCCGAGCTCGATCGCGAGCTGGATCACGGCGCCGACCGTGTCATCGGGCGCGAGGTGATCGGGACGAGTGCCCAGAGCGGGTGAAGCCGTCACTTCGTCGCCCTCATGCTTGTCGACGGTTCTCGCGCCGTTGCTGACATGCGACGCAGTACCGGGTCTGGGGTACGGCCATGAGCCGCTCGATGCCGATGGGAGCACTGCAGTCCGTGCAGACGCCATAGCTGCCGTCGTCCATTCGGGCGAGCGCGAACGCCACCTCTTCGAGGCCAGCGAGCGTGTCCGCCGCCAGCGCGACCGTCATGCCGAGCTCGACATCGCTGTTGGCGTGCTCGCTCTCGCCCTGACCGTGAGTCGCGGTCGGCGTCTGGAGCACCTCGATGTCGTCGACGAACTCCGTTGCCCGCTGGAGCAGCACCCGTCGCTGGTCCTCGAGCAGCTCGCGCAGGTGAGCGAGGGAGCCGCGGGGAACCTCGGAGCCGGCGGGCGTGTCGCGCGCCTCATTCGCAATGGTCGTCATGACAGTGTCCTTCCTCGCCTGTCGCGCGTGGCTGTTCGGGCCGTTGCCTTGCGCGAGTACTGAACACCATGCTGTTCCGAACCAAGCCCCTTCATTAGCATTGCTACATGAAGGGGGTCAGAGACACCGCGGACGCCGCGGGCCGCGTGAGCAGCGGTGTCGCCGACCTCGACGACCTGCTCGGCTCGTTGATCCTCGGTGACAACGTCGTGTGGGCGAGCGACGACGTCGAGGTCGTGATCGCCTTCGAGGACGCGTTCGTCGGCGAGGGCGTCCGCCGGGGAGTTCCTTGCCACTACGTCACGACGACCGAGACGCCTCGCGAGGTAGAGGAGCGCCTCGGCCCGCAGGTGGCCGTCCTGGACGCGCGGCCGAAGCGGCTCTTCGCCGATCCAATGCTTCTGGAGCAGACGTTGGTGGAAGCGGCGCGCACGGCGCCGGGACGGGTTGTCGTGGAGGGGCTCGACACTTTCGCCCGCCGCCTGGGGGCAAAGCGGGCGCTGGGCCTGTTCAGTCGGGTCTGCCCCCAACTCTTCGACCTGGGTGCCATCGCGTACTGGCGTGCGCCCCGCCGGGCGCTCGGGGCTTCGTTCCTCGACCAGGTGCGCAAGGTCACCCAGTGTGTGCTCGAGATCACCGGCGGCCAGCTCCGCGTGCTCAAGGCGGAGGGACACAGGACCGGTACCCAGGGCCGGCTCCTGCGAGTCGAACGCGAACCGGACGGCACTCCTCGTCTCCACAGCGAGCGATCCTTGGGCCGTCTCGCCCAGGGGCTTCGCCGCCTCCGGGAGGAGCGCCACCTCAGCCAGGCCGAGCTCGGTCGTCTCGCCGGCGTGTCACCCAGCGCGATCTCCCAGGCCGAGTCCGGGCGGCGGGGCCTCTCCCTCGACACCCTGGTGACGCTGTCGGAGCAGGTGCAGCTTTCGATCGATGAGCTCCTCGCCCACGACCCCGAGCCCGGCTATGTCCTCGCCCGGCGGGACCGAACCGGGATCGCAAGCCCCCAGACCGCACTGCTCGACGATCCCGATGCCGGCTTGCGCGCCTACCTCATCCATCTGCGGCCGGGCGAGGATGGGGGACCGCCCATCCCGCACAAGGGTCTCGAAGTCGTCGTCGTGGCTTCGGGTCTCATACAACTCGACCTGGGCACGGCGATGCCGGTGATGCGCGCCGGTGATGCCGTGCTCGCCACGCGCGTGGTGGTCGCGGGCTGGCGCAATCTTCTCGGCGAGCCCGCCCGCCTCTTCTGGATCCTTCGGGACTGACGGGCTGGATGTTCCCGGCCGTCACGTACGGCCGGGCACCTCGGTGTCGGACGCTGGTGTGGGAACGAGGACCACGGGCTTCTGGGTGTGATGAACGAGCTGGATGGGCACGCGCCCGACGCGCAACCCTCCGAACCCGCCCCGGCCGCGGGTGCCGACCACCGCGAGATCGGCATCTTCCTCTTCGATCACGCTCGCGAGCGCGGCGACCGGGTGGTTGTCCGCGATGATCCTGGTGCGCACGGAGACGCCCGCCGCTCGCAGCGGGGCGACCCACTCGGTACTCAACATCCGCTCGGCCGCCTGCCGCCAACTGCGAGGATCCGACTCGGGCACCCACTCCACCAGCGGCTCGAACGCGTACACCGCCACCACCTCGGCGTTCACGGCACGAGCAACATCCGCGCACCAGCGCACGGCCGAATCGCTGCCCTCCGACCCGTCCACGCCCAGCACGATGCGCTCGACGCCCGCCTGTGCACCTGCCTCCGGAACGATGGCCAGCGGCCGGCTCGTATGGTGCGCGAGATGGTGGGCCACGCTCCCAAGGTGGAGACTTGCGAACGCGCCGAGGCCGCGTGGCCCGACGCCGACGAGGTCGGCGTCCTCGTCCTCGGCCAGGTCGAGGAGACGGTCGGGACTGCCGGTGACCAGCACGGAACGGTGGTGTACGCCGATGGCATCGAGCGGCTCCGACCACTCGGTTGCGAGGCGGTGCTCCGCTTCTCGCCACAACTCCTCGTAGTGCTCGGGCGACACCTCGGCCTGGTCGGGCCGGAACGCGGTCGCGACCACGACTTCCCCGTCTACGAGGCGTCCGAGTCGACCGGCCCAGCCGAGGGCGGCTGCCGCGGAATCGGATCCATCGACACCGACGAGAATGCGCTTCATTTCGGGTTCCCTTCGTTCGTCCTGGGTGCTCGGGGCTGAGTCGGCGGGGCGAGGTTCACCTCGACACGACCTCGCGGTGAAGGTCTCCGATCGGGATCTCGGGGTCGGCGAGTTGCTTCGGATCGACCGGCCGGCGGCTGCGAATGAGCGCTTGGATGGGCTCCGCGAGGTCCCAGATGTTGGCGTTCATGCCCGCGACGACGCGGTCGTCGTGGATCCAGAACGCGACGAATTCCCGGCCGACGGTGTCGCCGCGGAACACGACCTGGTCCCACACGGGGGCGTACCCGGAGTACTCCATGCCGAAGTCGAACTGGTCGGAGAAGAAGTAGGGGATGCGGTCGTAGCTGGCTCCTGCGCCGAGCATGTTGCGTGCGGCGAGTCGACCTTGGTGGGTGGCATTTGCCCAGTGCTCGACGCGGAGGCGGGCGTTGAAGAAGGGGTGCCAGGCGGCGGCGATGTCGCCGGCGGCGTAGATCGACTCGACACTGCTGCGAAGGCGCTCGTCCGTGACGACGCCGCCGTCGACGGCGAGCCCGGCCCCCTTGGCGAGCTCGAGCCGCGGGATCGCCCCGACGCCGACGACGACGAGATCGCCGTCGACGGTGCGGCCGTCGGTGGTACGGACAGCTTCGACGGTGTCGTGGCCTCGGATCGACTCGACCTCGGCGTTCGCCACGAGCTGCACGCCGTGGTCGGCGTGGAGTTGGCGGTAGATCGCGCCGACCTCGGGACCGAGGGCCCGCTGGAGCGGGGCTGGTTCGCGTCCGACGAGGGTGACGTCCTTTCCGAGCGTGCGGGCTGACGCGGCCACCTCGGCGCCGATCCAGCCCGAGCCGATGACCACGACGGCGTGTGCCGTGTCGAGCGCGGCACGAAGCCGGTCGGCGTCTTCGAGCGTTCGCAGCAGATGGACACCGGGGAGTGTCGCGCCGGTGACGTCGAGCGCGCGGGGCTCGGAGCCGGTGGCGAGGAGCAGCCGATCGTAGGCTAGGCGCTCCCCGTTCTCGAGGACGACGGCCGAGGCGGCCGTATCCACGGCGGTGACGCGCGTCGCGACGCGCAGCTCGATGTCGCGCTCGCCGTAGAAGCCTTCGGGATGGACGTAGGCGGCATCGCGTTCGGCCTCGCCCTGGAGGTAGTCCTTCGAGAGGGGCGGGCGCTCGTAGGGGCGTTCGGCGTCGGCGCCGACGAGCACGATGCGCCCTTCGAATCCCTCGTCGCGCAGCGTCTCGGCGGCGCTGGCGCCAGCGAGACTTGCTCCGACGATGACGATGGTCCGGTTGTCGCTCATTCGTTCTCCGTTCAGTGGGTCGCGGTACCGACCGCGAGGGGAATGCGATACGAGGTGCCGGCGTCATGCGCCTGGGTCGTCATGCACCGTGCGTGGACGGCTCGAGTGTCTCGGTCATCGAGCCACTCACCGGCAGCATGGCGAGCGCGATCGATCAGGCTTCCGGAGTAGCGGAAGTCGGCCGGCGAGATCGACACCGGGCACTGCGGCGGAACGACACAGAGGTCGATTCGCTCGGCATAGTGCGCGATGTCGAGCGCGAGGCGTTGCTGGACGAGGAGGGTGAGGGCGTGCAGCGCGTGCGCGAGCGGCGTCGCCGGGGCCTGTTCGAGCGAGCAGCTGTAGCCGGTGGGGAGCACGACGACGTGGTCGCAGCCCAGCGCGGCTGCGTGGGAGATGGGCGCGTTGTTGGCGAGACCACCGTCGACGAGGATCATCCCGTCGCGTTCGATCGGCGGGAAGAGGCCGGGGATGGCGGCGCTCGCGAGCACGGCTTCGACGGGATCTCCCGACGAGAGGACCACGTCGCGGCCGTCGAGCTCGTTCGTGGCGATCACATGGAGGGGGATGGGGGCATCCTCGAGTCGCGTGAAGCGCAGGTGCTCCTCGATGAGTCGGCGAAGACCGCGGTTGGAGAAGAGCGACGACCGGCGGCCCAAGGCGCCGAAGAGCTGGTGGTGGGGCCGGGTCGGGAAGACGTCGCGGCGGCGCAGCGACCGCCACACCCGCTCGAGCTCGTCGAGCGTCGACGCGTTCCATCCGTGTCCGGCCACGAACGCGGCGTTGAGCGCTCCGACGGAGGTGCCGACGAGCACATCCGGGCGCGCGCCGCGCTCGGCGAGAGCCTGGAGCATGCCCACTTGGACAGCTCCGAGGCTCCCGCCACCGGTGAGCACGAATGCAGTGGTCATCGCGTCTCCCCGACCCGGTTCGTTCGGCTAGGCGCGCTTGGCCAGAGGCGCGGGGAACACCGTCGCCAGGCGGGCGAGGGTGAGGGCGGCGAGCAGCAGGCCGAAGTCACGCAACGCGATGTCGTAGAAGTCGGCCTGCAGCAGCAGGTTGGCGATGATCGCCGCGAGCCAAGCGGCGACGACGTAGCCGCCGACACGTGGTCGCAGGAACACGAGCACGCCGGCGAGGATCTCGACGACGCCGACGGCCAGCATCGCCTGGTGGGCGTTGCCCGGGATCAGGTCGTTGAACTCGGGGGCCAGGTAGATCTTCCAGTCGACGAGCACGTCGAAGAACTTGTCGAGCCCGAAGACGATCGGCGCCACCGTGAACCCGATCCACAGCAGCACGAACGCCTGCTGGACGGGATCGCGCAACCCGGCTCGTGCTCGGCTCGCGGTGGGGGCCGGGGCCCGCTCGGCTGTGAGCGTGGTCATGTGCATCTCCCTTTCCTCGCTTCTAAAGTTGAATATGTTTGACCATAGAGATGCCGGTCTGTATTGTCAAGACCAATGGGTTTTAGAATGAGGGACATGACCACCGAAGGAAACGAGCAGCACGAGCACACCGACGAGGGCGTCGACGCCCAGCTGGAGCGGCTCTCTCACCTGAAGGACTCGATCCGACTCGGCCTCTACCGCGCCACCGCGGCCAGCCGCGCCGGGATCAGCCGCGACGACGCCGCCCAGGCCGTCGGGATCAGCCGGTCACTCGCCGCCTACCACCTCGACAAGCTCGTGGAGGCCGGCCTGCTCGAGGCGCGCTTCGAACGCCGCACCGGGCGCCAAGGCCCGGGCGCGGGCCGGCCGGCCAAGATCTACGTGGCCTCCCGCCGCCAGTTCCAGGTCAGCGTCCCGCCCCGCGATTACGAGCTCGCCGCCCAGCTGCTCGCCGACACGCTTGCCGCCGACACCGACACCGACGCCCCGCCCCGGGAGGCGCTGCAAGATCGGGCGCGGGTGTTGGGCGGAGCCCTGGGGGCCGAGGCCCGCCGGCGCTGTGATGGCGACCGGATCGCCGAATGCCTGACCGGCGTGTTGGCGGCGCGGGGCTACGAGCCCTATGACGAAGGCGGCGTCGTGCGTCTGCGCAACTGCCCGTTCCACACCCTCGCCGCCCAGCACCAAGAGCTCGTCTGCGGCATGAACCTCGCCGTTCTCGAAGGCATGGTCGACGCGCTCGGTGCCGACGCCATCCGCCCGCGCCTCGACCCGCGGCCCGATGAGTGCTGCGTGGCCTTCGAGCCGACCGGAGCCAGCGCGTGATGAAACGACTCCGCCAGCTCCACGACGCCGGCGTCTCGATCTGGCTCGACACCCTCTCGCGAGAGCTGCTCACCACTGGCGAGTTCCAGACGCTGGTCGATGACTGGTCGGTGACGGGTGCCACGTCCAACCCGACGATCTTCGCCACTGCCATCCGGGGCGCCGACAGCTATGACGCGGAGGTGCGGGCGCGGTTGTCGGCAGGCGAGTCCGACCCGCAGGCCCTGTTCTTCGACCTCGCGCTCGACGACGTCCGGTCCGCGGCCGACGTCCTGCGCCCGGTGTACGACGCGTCGGGTGGTCGTGACGGGTTCGTGTCCTTCGAGTGCACACCAGATCTCGCCGACGACGCGGAGGCCACGATCGACCAGGCGCTGATGCTGTGGGGGCGACTGGACCGTCCCAACGTGATGATCAAGGTCCCCGCAACCACGGCCGGTGTCGAGGCCATCGAAGAGCTGACGGCGGACGGCGTGAACATGAACGTCACGTTGCTCTTCGCCCGCAGCCGCTACGACCAGGTCATCGATGCGTATCTGACGGGCATCGAACGGCGAGCAGCTGCCGGAGAGGCAGTCGACACCGTCGCATCGGTGGCGTCGTTCTTCGTGTCGCGCGTCGACGCCAAGGCTGACGAACAGCTCCCCGGTCGCTCGCCCCTGCGCGGTCGCGTCGCCGTTGCCAATGCCAAGCTCGCCTACCAGCTCTACGAGGAGCGCTTCTCCGACGACCGCTGGAAGCGGCTCGCAGCGACGGGCGCCCCACCGCAGCTCCCCCTGTGGGCCAGCACCGGCACCAAGAATGCCGACTACTCCGACGTCCTCTACGTCGAAGAGCTGATCGGACCGGACGTCATCAACACGATGCCCGACACGGTCCTCCGCTCATTCGCCGACCACGGGCGAGTAGCGCGGACGGTCGACGCTGATATCGAGACCAGTGAATCGGTGATCACCCAGTTACCCGAGCACGGCGTCGATCTCGATGCGATCACGTCGGCGCTCGAACGAGAAGGGGTCGCGTCGTTCTGCGACTCCTATCACCAGCTCCTCGACTGCATCGCCGAGAAGGTGGCGGCCGAAACCTCTGCGTCGTAGCCCGAGCCGACGTGCGCTCCGAGTACAGCCCCGGTCATACCGGCGGCCGGCACGACCACTGTCCACTCCTTACTGGTTAGCGACGCTCCAATCCTCGTGACCGGAGTTCCAGCATGAGCTCCAATGACTGCAGTCGAAGGAAAGGAATCATCGTGGTTGCCGTAGGCCGTGCCGAAATGACGAGTGCCACACGCGCCCAGCGCGCGCCGGTCGCTGAGCGAATGCTGTCCCGTTCGGTCGCGAAAGGCGTGGCAACCGCGATTCCGTTGATGGTCGTGTTCCTGATCGCGCTCGTCGCAGTCGCGATCGGGACCCAGCACCCCGAGTGGCGGGCGTGGCTTGGAATGGCCGCGGGCGTCGGTCTCCTCGCGGGCCTGTTCTTCGGGGCGTGGGCAGGTTTCGTGGCAACTGCCCACGAGTTCGACGAAGCTGACCTACCACCCCGGCGACGCCTGGCGGACTCTCGCCATCCGCCCGCCAACAGATCCCGTCATGTGTGAGAGAAGCAGAACAGGACAGTCTCGTGTCAGAGCCAGCGCACAGGGTTGCGATCAAGCGTGCCTACGAACCACCCGCACGCGGCGACGGCGTGCGCATCCTCGTTGATCGACTCTGGCCGCGCGGCTTGCGCAAAGCAGCGGCTCACTTTGATCAGTGGCGCAAGGACCTTTCGCCGAGCACGGCACTGCGCCAGTTCTACGGCCACCGTCCCGAGCGCTTCACCGAGTTCGAGAAGCGCTACCTCGCCGAGTTGCGAACGGGAACAGCAGCAACGGCTGTCTCAGAGGTGGTCGAGCTCAACCGCCGCCGTCCCCTCACGTTGTTGACCGCGTCACGAGACGTCTCGCGCTCCGAGGCAGCGGTGCTCGCGACCCACCTCCGGAGAATCATCAGTCATCGTCGGTGATCACAGTGCGAGCCCTCGGCCGCCGAGAGGTCCCGACAGCCGGGCTTCTCGAATCAGGGCGGAGCCAGGAGCAGACCGAGGGCGGCGCCGTAGGCGACGTGGGTGGCGATCGCGACGGCCGGTGTTTCCCTCCCGTAGTTGAGCGCCAGGAGCCCGGGAGGCTCGAGGATGGCCCCGCTGTCGGGTCCGGCGCGATCCGAGGCGAGCCGGGGATGAATGCCCGGCAGGAGCGGCAGGATCACGAGCAACGCAACCAGCCCGTGGACCAGGCCGAGCACGGCGCCCAACCAGATCGAGGAGTAGCCGAGCACGGCGAAGACGGCGGTGTACCCGAACGCGAACGCCTGCCCATTGGCAAGGTGCACGAAGAAGCCCGCCACCCGCGCGTGGTCGGGGTCGGCCGTGAGCATCGTGCCCAACAGGAGGGGGATGTCGAGTCGCGTCCGTCCCGCCAGCTGGGCGGCCGTCATCACCGCGGTGAGCCCGGCGGTTGCGAGCAATCCGAAGACCGCCCAGCCCGACCAGTCCATGCCGTCGCTCCTACTCTCCGCCGGCTGCCGTCAAGCGGTGCGCGGGGACAGTGGCGGCTCGGATCGCGAATGCCGCCTGGACGAGTGCCGAATGCGTGAGCGCCTGCGGATAGTTGCCCACTTGCACGCCTGAGCTCGGGTCGACCTCCTCGGCGTACAGGCCGAGTGGTCCCGCCATCCCCACGAGTCGGTCGAACCAGTCGAGTGCGTCATCGAGGCGACCGGTCCGCGCGAGGGCTTCTGTCATCCAGAACGAGCACGGGAGGAAGGCCCCCTCCGGGCCGTCGAGCCCGTCGCTGCCCGGTGGGTAGCGGTACACGAACGGAGGTCGAGGGGAGAGCTCGTGCCGCACCGCGTCAATGGTTCCGGCCAGTCCCGGGCCGAGGTGCGCGGCGACCTCCGACATCGGGGGCGCGAGAAGCGCCGCATCGAGCGAGGGCGAACCGTAGGACCCCAAGAAGGTGGAGCGCTGCTGGTCGTAGCCGCGGTCGAGGACTTCGGCCTCGATTGCCGAGCGTTCGCGCTGCCAGCGTCGCCGGCGGGTCTGACGCGTCGTGCGGGTTTCGGCAATGCGCAAGGCGCGGTCGAGCGCGACCCATCCCATGAGCTTGGAGTGCACGTGGTGTGACGGCGGGTCGCGTCGTTCCCAGATCCCGGCGTCGAGCTCGCGCCAGCCGCTGGCGACGTGGTCGGCGAAACCGGCGAGGGCGCGCCAGGTCTCGCCGTAGAGCCCGTGGCCGGCGCGGGTGAGCTGCCAGCCCGCGTCGACCACCCAACCGTAGGTGTCGAGTTGGTGCTGATGTCCGGCACCGTTGCCGGTGCGGACGGGGCGGCTGTCGGCGTAACCGGGCCAGCCCGCGAGCTCGCGCTCGTCGGGCACCCGCTTGCCGTGCACGGTCAGCATGGGCGGGAGGTGCGGCCGGTCGAGGCGACTGGCGTGGAGGAGCCAGGCGAGGAACGCTCGCGCCTCGTCGTCCTTTCCCGCCCCGAGGAACGCGCCGACTCCCAGGCTTGCGTCGCGGGGCCACGCGTAGCGGTAGTCCCAGTTGCGTCCGTGTCCGGGCGACTCGGGCAAGGAGGTGGTCGGCGCGGCCACCGGAGCGCCGGAGGGGGAGTAGGTGAGCAGACGCAGGGTCAGGAGGCTGCGCCCGACGGCGTCCTCGAATGGTCCGGTGATGTCGAAGTTCGCCGACCACCGGCGCCATCCGGTCTCATCGCGCTCGAGGGCCCGCCAGGCCGTGTGTCCGTCGACCAGCACGAGAGGTTCGCGGTCGGCGACAGCCAAGGCGAAGGTGACGGGTCGCTCCGGGGTGACGATGACTTCCACGCGTCGACCTGGCTCGAGGAGCAGATCGGGCTCGGTGACCAGACCCAGGGCGAGCGCGCCCCATGAGCAGACCAACGCACCGGTGCGCCGCTCAGACCGCGGTGTTCGATGGGTTTCGCCGCGGCGCGGGTCGAACAGGACCGTGACCGAGGCCGCGTCACCGCGACACTCGAGCCGCCGGACAAGGAGGGTTGTGGGGAGCAGGTCATGCCGGCTCTCGGCGACCATCCCCTCGGTCAAGGTGATGGTCGAGCCCGGTACACGCCAGGTCGTCTCGACGACGGGTGAACCGGGCCGGTACCGCCGGTGAGGTCGCTCGAGAACATCTGCGGGTGAGATGACGAACCGGCCCGCGGCCTCGCCGCCGACGAGTGCGGCAAAGACCGGCTCGCTGTCGAAGCGGGGAAGGCAGAGCCAGTCGATCGAGCCATGGGGCGAGCACAGCGCGGCAGTGCGGGTGTCACCCAGTAGCCCGTATTCGCCGATGGCGGCGACGTCCTCGTGACCCGTCGAGCCGGTATCCACTGCACCTGCCTTTCAACAGACAGGATGCCCTGCAACCGGGTAACGCTGCGAGCCGACGGAGTTGCTCTCTGTTCGTTGAGTCGCGTTAGGCACGGTGGTACGTCCGCTGCACGGTCTGACGTATTCAGGGACACGCCCGCTGCGCGCGTCCGCCAGATCGTCCGCAACCGTGGGGCGAGGCGCGAGAGAGCTCCTTGAGGTGCAGCCGCGCCGCGTTGCGCAGTCGCCGCTGCCCCGTTCCGGTGAGCGTGTCCGCGTGAGCAAGCGTCCTGAGCACGAAACCCAGACGGCTCCTGCTACTCCATCTGCTACTCCAACGCAGCGGACTCCAGCGGTTCCAGCGGTCTCCAGCGGGAGATGAGGGTCGCTGACTTCGACTCCAGCGGTTGCAGCGGTCTCCAGCGGAAGTCGGCATCACC
>Ga0299914_10003263_pt1 | contig 11427 bp, 9 predicted proteins | sample RVTome_10_FD_201361 | JGI IMG/M metagenome (GOLD analysis project Ga0299914, IMG submission 201361) | Soil microbial communities from uranium-contaminated site in the Upper Colorado River Basin, Wyoming, United States - RVT153D57 (version 2) ... | reverse complement strand
CCCAACGCTTGCGCGCCTGGGCGATCATCTCCGCCGAAGACATCGGCTTCTTCCCCTTCAGCCTGGGCTCGACGCTCGCGCTCCGCTCCGATCGCGGCTCTGACGGCGCAGGGGCGGGCTTCGTCGTCGCCGCTTCCTTCCCGGCGAGGACGATGTCCTGCAACAGCTCATTGCGCTTCTCGACCGGTGTGGGTTCCACCGCCGGCTTGGGCCCGGGCTCGGGACGACGGGGAGTGGAGGTCGGCGGGACGCTGTCGGTCTGACGCTCGGTGTTCAGAATCCGTGGCGGTGCAACGGGCTCCGGCTGATCTGTCACGACGTCCTCGTCGGGCGCCTGTCTTGCCGCTTGGGCCCGGATGGCCCGGGCGACGAACACGAGGATCAGGCCCGGAAAGACATCGATGTCCCCGAATTCGAAGATGCGACTGGCCAACCCCGCCACGAACCAGAGCCAACCGATGACCTGGAGGATCCGTCCGAGTGCTGCCATGGCCCTATTCAACCATCTGGAGACTGTTGGTCTACGGTCGGGTGATGGCGATGCGCAGGCGCCAGCCGGCCAGGGCCAGCAGCACCGCGGCGTATACGAACAAGACTCCTAGCTCCGGAAGGATGTCGATGGTGGTTCCTCCACGGCGAACGAGCTCGGCGTAGCCGTCGAGCGCCCAGGCGTGGGGGGTGATGTGAGCGATCTGCTGCATCGTCGGCGAGAAGAGATCGATCGGGAACATCGCACCGCCCAATGCTGCGAGACCCAGGGCGATCATGACCCCGACCCCCCCTGCCTGCTGATCATTGGAGAACGTCGCACCCATGAGCATTCCGGCTCCTGCGCCAACGGCAGACAACGCGATGAGAATGAGCACGGCGCCGATGGGGTCCCCCCAATCGACCTGAAAGATGATCAGGGTGAGCACCATGATGTAGAGACCCTGAACGAGTGCAGTCCCGAACCGGCCCAGAGACTCGCCCACCACGATCGACCTGATGGGTGTCGGCGTCGAAAGCATCCGTTTGCTGATGCCGAGTTGTCTCGTGAGGATGAGGGCCGAGGATCCTGCCAACGCGGTCAGGAACACGAACAAGACCAGTTGTGAGGACGCGCCAAGGTCGAACTGGCCAAGCGTGGCGGGGAAGATCGCCTCGCCGGTCGTCGTGATCTGGACATCGATGGGCTGGGTGTGGCTCGAGAGGCTCCTCGCCACCTCGAAGGTCACATCAAACGGCTCACCGGTCTCGGTGGCGGCGAACTGGGCGGCACCCACCGGTGCCATGACTTCGGACAGAGCCGCCCCGATGATGCTCTCCAACTGCCCTCCGGTGCCGTCGGTCCGGCTCATGAGGCCGACTTCGACGGCCTCGCCGCCGGCCACTGTGGCGTCCATGCCGGCAGGGAGGAGCACCCCGGCTTGGGCGGTGCCCCGCTCCACCGCTGTGACGAGCTCTCCGCTGTCCTCGAAGAGATGTACCTCGACCGAATCGTCCGCCCGGAGGGCGGCGAGCACCTCGTTCGAGAGCTCGTCTGCCTCTGCCTGGTGCACACCGACCACCGGTGCGAACCCACTCCCGAATTGGACTCCGATGAGCAGGACGAGGGCGATAGGGAAGATGAAGACGAAGAAGATGTTGCTTCTCTCCCGGACCATCCTCTTGAGATTGATCCAGCCGATCGAAAACTCCTTCATCTCGCCAGCCTCCGGCGTAGGAGCACGTAAGAGAGCAACGAAGTCACGATCGCAAACACCATGATCGCCCCGACCGCGGGCAGGGCTTCCGTCCAGGGAGCGTCAGAGCCCAACTCGGCGAGACCTCGCATGAACCAAGCATGCGGCGTGAGCAGAGTGAGCGAGGCGAGGAGCCCTCCACTCGCTGCAATCGGGAAAAACGTCCCGCCGAGCATGCCGAGGATCACCGCGATGATCGACCCGAGGTTGCCGGCACCCTCCGGAGTCTTCGCCACCGAGGCCACGAGACCCATGATCCCCACCGCCGCCAGAACCCCCGAGATGACCAGGAGGGCCACCCCGAGCGGTGCCCCCCAGTCGGCGTCCATCAGCAGCGAAGTGGCCACAACCAGGACCGCCATGGAGATGATGCCGAGGAGGAAGGCGAGGATCGCCTTGCCGAGTATGACGGACGATCGCGCGATGGGCGCCGCCATCAGCCGGGCCAGGGTGCCGTCACGCTCCTCCTCGAGCAAACCGGTCACTCCGAACTGGACCGTGAAGAAGAGGAAGAAGACCGCCATGCCGGCGGCAAAGTAGGTCGAAGCGTCGAGCTGTTTGGTGTCGGCGGTCTGATCCACGATCGAGAAGGACATCGCGGCGGTCGACGGGTTCTGCGACAGTGAGGCTATGAACTCCGGGGTTATCTGCACCCCCTCGACGCTGGCCGCCGAAGCCACGGCGAGCTGGCTCGATCCCACGCCGGAGGAGAACTGCTCGGCGAAGGAGGCTGCGATCTGGGTCGAAGTTGGCTCGTCCACGTCGCCCACGACGTCGATCGTCGCCGCCTCGTTGGCGAACACCGCTCGCTGCAACCCCGATGGGAGATGGAAGAACGCATCGATGTCGCCGTCGTCGAGCGCGGCGACGGCCGAAACACGGTCTTCGAACCTGGTCAATTCGAGCACCCCCTCGGATTCGGCGCCTTCGAGGATTTCGGTGAAGGAATCGGATATCTCGGAGCTGTCGTCGTCCACCATCCCGTAGACGAGATCGAGGCCCTCACCGGTAGCGGCCGACCCGAAGACGAGATAGAAGATGTAGGCGAGCACCAGGGGGGCGAGGATCCCGAGGATGAACGCGGAACGGTCGCGGACTCTCAGCTTGAGGTCCTTGCCGGCGATGCGTAGTGCGGCGCCCAAGCTAGTCCCGCAGTGCCTTCCCGGTCAGATGGAGGAAGACGGCCTCCAGGTTTGGCTCCACGACATCGACCCCGCTGATCGAGCCACCGGACTCGGTCACGCAGGTGAGGAGTTGAGGGAGGATCGACGAGGCGTTGGTGGCCAGGACGTCCAGACGTTGATCGGAGGCCGAGGCGTCGGTGACACCTTCGATCCGACTCACAGCTTCGGCGGCGGCGGCGAGATTACCGGTCCCGGAGATGGCGATTCGGTCCTTCTCTCCCACCATGGACACCAGCTCGCGCCGGGTTCCCTCCGCCTGCAACTTCCCCTCGTCGATGATGGCCACTCGGTCACAGAGACGCTCGGCCTCCTCCATGTAATGCGTCGTGTAGATCACCGCCATGCCCTCCCGGGAGAGGCTCTCGACCGACTCGAGGATGGCGTTCCTCGATTGCGGGTCGACACCGACTGTCGGCTCGTCGAGAACGAGCAACTGGGGTTTGTGGAGGAGACCGATGCCGATGTTCAGCCGGCGCTTCATGCCTCCCGAGTACTCCTTGGTCTGGTCGTCCTTACGCTCTGCCAGCCCGATCACCTCGAGGAGCTCGTTCACTCTGCTCTCGAGCGCAATGCCCGTCATGCCGTAGAGATGGCCGAAGAATTGGAGGTTCTCCGCGCCTGTCAGGTCCGGGTAGATGGCGAGGTCCTGAGGCACGAGGCCGATGGCAGACCTCCCTCTGGTCGATCCCGTGCTGATCCGATCTCCGGCCACGACGACGGTTCCTTCGTCGGACTCGAGGAGACCGCAGATCATCGAGATCGTCGTCGTCTTGCCCGCCCCGTTGGGGCCGAGGAGCCCGAATGTCTCGCCTTCGGACACCGACAGGCTGACGCCATCGACGGCTGTGAGATCGCCGAACCTCTTGACAAGCGATTCGGCGGTGAGGATGTCAGTCAGTGTGGCTCCCGTTTCGCGGCGCCCGACTCTACCGACGATCACCGAGCCGAATCGAGACGGATTGGCCCACGGTCGGCTCCGCACAGCAGAACCAGCTCTCGGTGAGCCGTGGAGCCGGGCTGGAGCCGCTGCTTGCCCACTCCAGCGGTCTCCCCACCGAGCGTGACACTGCCGCCGCCATCTCATCGAGGGTCGGTGCCGCGTCCTGGCCGCAATCGGATGCACGGGCGGCGATGGCTTCCAACTCCTTGTGGAGCACCGCCGTTTCCGGGTCGGCGAAGCTCCATCGCCAGGTCAGGGACTCCCGGTCATACCCCTCCAGGTGGGGGGCCGTCGCAGGGTGCTCTTCGAGCAGAGATCCTTTCGGAACCAGCAACCGTATGGACATCTGGACAGGGTCGGTGGCCCCGTGGAGATCGTGACGGTGGATGAACTCGAAGATCTGGGCGATGTCGTCGATTGTCGTCCATGGGAGGAAAGGCAGCCAGGTCGGGCGGATGTGGATGCCCGCGGCGCGGGTCAACCCGATGGCTGCAGCCATGTCAGACACGGTGTGGCCCTTGTCGAGGATCTCGAGGGTGTCGTCGTCGACAGATTCGAACGCCGACACCACGAACAACATGTTGAGCTCGGCGAACCGGGGCCAGACCTCGGCGTGGTCGATGATGTGCTCAACCTTGATGGTGGCGTCGAAGGTGACGTCCGGATGCGCGGCGTGCGCCGTCTCGATGATGGCGAGAGAGTGCGCGGGGGCATTGAGGAAGTCGGCGTCGCCAAAGGTGATGTGCCCGGCTCCCATGGCCACGAGTTGATCGATGTCGGCGAGCACGTCGTCGCGTGGGACCACCCTCATTCGCCCGTCGTACACGGCAGGGATCGGGCAATGACGACAGCGATGACGGCACCCGTGAGACGCCTCCACCGCCCCGGCGAGGACGGTGGAGCCGCCGTGCTCGAGACGGGCGTAATCCTCGAGAGCCGGCAGGTCGCTCCGGTCGGGCACCACGAAGTCGGAACGACCGAGGTTTCGAACAGTGCCGCCCCTTCCGCCGCCGACCCAGTCGAGCAACGCCGGCTCGTACTCCCCCTCGAACCGGGCATCGACCCGGGCGCCGCCGACACCTGCATAGAGCCCGAAGAGGGCCACCGGAAGGTCGGGGTCGGCGGTGGCGAGTGCAGCAACCACGTCTTCGGCGAGACGGGTAGCCGTATGCATGGGCACCGAGATGGCGACCCTCTCCGCCCATGTGACATCGGTCTCGTTCAACTCGCTCACCGCCAGGTCGAGGACAGTCACCTCGTGACCCGCCCGTCTCAGGGCGGCAGCAGGCGATGCCACGTGCACCGGTTGCCGGCCGAGCTCATAGGTCGAGAGAAGGAGGACGCGCATCGAGTCTTCAGCTTACGGAAGCCGTCTCGATACCCTTCCGATCGATGTCCGACTACCTCGACCTGCCCCACGGTCTGGTTCACTGGAGAGACTACGGGGGCACCGGACAGCCGATCGTCATGGTCCATGGTCTCGGGGGCTCGATCGCCAACTGGGACTTCCTCGGGCCCCGTCTGAGTGCGCGAGGCCATGTCGTTGCCATCGACCTTCCCGGTTTCGGTCTGTCGCCCCCGGGCCGGGACTGGTCTCTAGACACACATTGCGCCGCGATCATCGACGTGATCGAGCATCTCGGTCCTCCGGCCGTCCTGGTCGGGAACTCGCTCGGCGCGTTGCTCAGCGAGATCGTCGCCGCCAGACATCCTCGACTCGTCGATGCTCTCGTGCTCATCAGCCCCGCCACGCCTCCAACCTTTCCCGACCCGTACATCTACTGGCCGAACGCCAGACGACTGGTCCTCAACGCGACACCGGTGATCGGGCCGGCGATATCGCGCCGAATGGTCGCCTCCATGACGTCTGAGGAGATCATCAACGACTCCCTTAGACGGATAGTCCACAAGCCGGGCAGCGTGCCGATCGACATGGTGGAGGCCTTCATCGACGTCGCGGAGAAGCGACGTCATCTCCCCTGGACGACCGACGCGGTGCCCAAGACCGGACAGGCAATCAGGAACTTCCTGCTCAGGCGGTCCCGATTCGTCTCCATGATCCGTGACATCCAGGCCCCGACTCTCGTTGTCCATGGCGTCGCCGACAGGATCGTGTCACGGACCTGGGTGGAGCGGCTGTGCTATCTGCGCCCCGACTGGACCCTCGTTCAGATGGAAGGGACGGGTCATACCCCCCAGATCGACGCCCCCGTCCGCACTCTCTCCGTCATCGAGACCTGGCTCGAGCGGCACCTGAAACGGGAGATGACGGCGTAGGCGAGTGCGTCGAGTGTTTCGCCGGCCGGAGTGACACCGGCAAAATCTCAGCAACCGGGCACTCACTAACCTGACAGCATGTCTTCTGATCTCGGAGAGACGATCGGCGACGAGTACGTCCATCAGCTCTTTGACACCGACCCGACCGAAACCCAGGAATGGCTCGACTCCCTCGATGCCGTCGCCACCGAGTACGGCCCGGTGCGCGCCCGCTACCTGCTGGCGAAGCTCATCGAACGCGCCCACGAGACCCGACTCGGCATACCGGGCGCGGTCACGACTCCCTATGTGAACACCATCCCGCTCGAAGAGCAGCCGGAGTTCCCTGGCGACGAGGACATCGAGCGTCGCATTCGCCGTTTCATCAGATGGAACGCGGCCGTGATGGTGGTGAAGGCCAATCACCGGGAAAAGGGGATCGGCGGGCACCTCTCCACGTTCGCCTCCTCGGCCACTCTCTACGAGATCGGGTTCAACCACTTCTTCCGGGGCAAGGACGCCCCGGGTGGCGGTGACCACATCTACATCCAGGGACACGCTGCCCCGGGGACCTACGCCCGGGCATTTCTCGAGGGCAGATTCGACGAGAAGCACCTGGACAACTTCCGATTCGAGATCGGTGGCCATGGGCTCTCCTCATATCCCCATCCCCGTCTCATGCCCGAGTTCTGGGAGTTCCCCACCGTGTCGATGGGGCTGGGGCCGATCAACTCGATCTATCAAGCCCGATTCAACCGCTATCTCCAGCACCGGGGCCTCGATGACACGTCGAACTCGAGGATCTGGTGCTTCATCGGCGACGGGGAGGTGGACGAGCCGGAGACGCTGGGATCGATATCCCTGGCCGCCCGCGAGGGCCTCGACAACCTGACGTGGGTGATCAACTGCAACCTGCAGCGTCTCGACGGTCCCGTCAGAGGCAATGGCCAGATCATCACCGAGCTCGAAGCGGTGTTCAAAGGCGCCGGATGGAATGTGATCAAGGTGATCTGGGGCAGCGGTTGGGACGATCTTCTGGCCCGGGACAACGAGGGAGCCCTGGTCAACGTGATGAACACGACCGTCGACGGCGAATACCAGCGCTACAAAGCCGAGGACGGCGCGTATGTGCGCGACCACTTCTTCGGCAAGGACCCCCGAACCAAGGAGCTGGTCGCCGACATGACGGACGACGAGGTCTGGAACCTGCGGCGCGGCGGACTCGACTACAAGAAGATCTACGCCTCCTACAAGGTCGCCACCGAGCTCGACAACGGGAAGCCAACGGTGATTCTGGCCAAGACGATCAAAGGCTGGACGCTGGGACCCGACGTGGAGGGGCGCAACGCCACCCATCAGATCAAGGAGCTGACCAACAAGCAGCTCCTCGCTTTGCGAGGCACACTCCACCTGGAGAACGAGATTCCCGAGGAGTCACTCCAGGGAGAGAGCGAGCCTCCCTACCACCGGCCCGGGCCGGGCACACCCGAATACGACTATCTCATGGGGAGGCGTCAAGAGTTGGGTGGCCCGATACCCCGGCGAGTGGTTGGGAAGAGCTCACTCCCCCTCCCCGGCGACGAGGCTTACGCCGAGGTCATGGCCGGGTCGGGAAAGGTGGAGGCGTCGACCACCTCGGCGTTCACGAGACTCATCCGCTCCCTGGCCCGCGCCGAGGGTTTCGGCCCGCACGTGGTGCCGATAGTCCCGGACGAGGCGCGTACGTTCGGGATGGACTCCCTGTTTCGCGAGCTGAAGATCTACGCGTCGCGGGGCCAGCTCTACGAGCCAGTGGACGCATCCATGCTCCTCTCCTACTCCGAGGCCCAAGACGGCCAGATCATCGAGGAAGGAATCACCGAGGCCGGTTCGGTGGCGTCCTGGACCGCGGCCGGCACGTCTTATGCCACCCGTGGGGTCCCGATGATCCCGTTCTTCATCTTCTACTCGATGTTCGGGTTTCAGCGTGTCGGCGACTTGATCTGGAACGCATCCGACGCCCGGGTGCGGGGCTTTCTGCTCGGAGCGACCGCCGGTCGCACCACCCTCGCCGGGGAGGGGCTCCAGCACCAGGACGGGCACAGCCTGGTGCTCGCCTCGACCGTCCCCGTATGTCAGGCCTACGACCCTGCGTTCGCCTATGAGTTGGGGACCATCGTCCAGCGCGGGCTCAAGAGGATGTACGGCGACGAACCCGACGACGTCTTCTACTACCTCACGGTCTACAACGAGAACTACGCCCAGCCCGCACGGCCTGAGGGCGTGGAACAGGGGATCATCGACGGTCTCTACAAGTGGGCCGAGGCCCCCGACGGGACCAGCCAGGACGTGTCCATCCTTTTCTCCGGCACGGCCAACTTGGCTGCTCGGGAAGCGCAGGAGGAGCTGGCCCAGCACTATGGCGTCGGCGCGGAGCTGTGGTCTGCCACCTCGTACAAGAAGCTGCGCGAACAGGCCCTGAAGGTCGAGCGCTGGAACCGTCTCCATCCCAACGAGGAGCGCAGGGTCCCGCTCGTGACCAAGCTGCTCGCCGAGTCGGAGGGCCCGACGATCGCGGTCACCGACTTCATGACCGCCGTTCCCGATCAGGTGGCCAAGTGGATGCCTCGTGACTATCTGGTTCTCGGAACCGACGGGTACGGGCGCTCCGACAGCCGTCAGGCTCTTCGCAAGTTCTTCGAGACCGACACCGGCCATGTCGTGATGGCGGCACTGTCCGGTCTGGTCCGGTCGGGGCGGATGAAGCCGGCCGTCGTCACCGACGCCATCGGGCGATACGGGATCGATCCCGAGGCGCCGGATCCGGCCTTCGCGCATTGACCCACCCGGTCGTCGAGCTCTCCGAACCTCTGCGTCAAGAGATCCTCGCGCATTGTCTCTCCGAATTGCCCAACGAGGGATGTGGGATGTTGGCCATCGAAGGACACCGGATCGTCAAGGCCTACCCGACCCGGAACCAGGAGGCCTCCCCCATTGCGTACACGATCCCACCCCAAGAGCATTACGACGCCCTGATCGATGCCGAGTCGAACGGATGGGCGCTCGCCGGCGTGTTTCACTCCCACCCGACCGGCCCGGCGGCGATGTCTGCCACGGACCTCGCCAGGGTCACCGATCCCACCTGGCTCTATGTCGTGGTCGCCTTGGGGTCGGAGCGGCCCGTTTGGGGGGGATGGCGTGCCGGAGCCGAGGTTCGTATCTGAGCCGAGGCCTCGAGCGAAGGCGAGGAGCGATCCGTGCCGTGCCGACGGTCCACCCAGGGACTTCCATGCCCACACTCACGATCTCGTTGTGTCGCGTGATCGTCGATGAGGCTCCAGCGCTGCGCACGACACGGTCATCGCGGCCCAGCTCACCGGCGAGGGATGACCCTCGCCGGTGAATCCTGTCAGACCGCGAGGATGGCGTCGAGACGCCTGTAACCCTCGATGACGCCCACTTCCATCCCACTGGCGACGAAGGCGTCCCGGCCCTCGAACGAGTCGACCACGGATGTCGAGGTCAACCGGGTTCTCCCGTCTCCCAGATCCTCGAATTCGATGCGCTCCAAGGCCACACCATCGGGGATGTCCTCATAGTTGAACGTCTGAATGATGACTTCGTTGGGCCGGATCTCGTGGAACGAGCCTCGGAACCAACCTTCCCACCCCTCGCCCGATGCCTTGTAGCGCCAGGCGCCGCCGGTTCGGCAGTCGAAGGTCTCGATGTCGATCTCATAGCCATCGGGCCCGTTCCATTGCTTGAAGATCTCCGGGTCGGTGTGGGCCCGGAACACCTTCTCGGGCGGGGCGTCGAAGTCCCGGACGATCCTCACCAACGGTACGTCGGGATCGACGATGATCTGGGTCTCCTGCTTGGTGGCGGTCATTTGCTCTCTCCTTGTCGTGATTCGGGAGTCTCCCGATCGGGCATGGTCTCGAGGACATCGTCTAGACGGCGATAGCGCTCCTCGGCGAGTCGTCGGTATCTGTCGATCCACTTGGTCATGAGATCGAACACCTCCGCTTCGAGGTGGACAGGGCGCCGCTGGGCGTCCTTGGTCTTCGTGACCAGACCGGCCTCCTCCAACACCTTGAGATGCTTGGACACTGCTTGGACGGTCAGGTCATACGGATGGGCGAGCTCGGTGACGGTGGCGTCACCGACGGAGAGTCTGGCCACCATGTCACGTCGGGTCGGGTCGGCGAGGGCCGAGAAGACCTGTGACAGAGAGTCAGCGCTCATGACGGATTCCGTACTCAACCATTCGGTTGAATATACGAGAGCCGCCCCGCCTTGTCAACTAGTTGGTTGAATATGTCGAGCCGGGCGTCGTCTCGACATGCCTTCTGATCAGATCGGGGAGGGGGGACTCAGCCGCCCCTCCCCGATTTCCGGTCCTGGATGTCCGTCACGGGGCGAATGACTTCCACCCCATGGCCCGTATGAAGAACGAGGCGGCCTGCTGACGGGTGACGGTGTCGCCGGGGCAGAACTCGTCGTTGTCGGGTGGATTGCACCCGAGCGTGATTCCCGCAGTCGCGATACGGTCGATGTTGTCCTCGTGGACGCTGAGATCGTCGTCGGTGAACAGGTCGTCACCTCCTCCGTCGGTCAACCCCAAAGCTCTCACCATGAACGTTGCCCACTGGGCACGGTCGATGCCGTCACCCGGGCAGAACTCGTCGTTGTCGGGCGGATTGCAGCCGACCGTTATGCCCGCTTCCGCAACGGCGTTGATGGCATCCTGGAAAACCGAGTCCGCGTCGTCCGTGAAGAAGTCGTCTGCGCTGTGCCGCAGGTTGAGCGCCCGGGTGAAGAAGGCCGCCCCTTGACCTCTGGTCAGCTCCTCTCCTGGGCAGAACTCGTCATTGTCCGGTGGGTTGCAGCCGACGGTTATCCCGGCGGCGGCGAGGATCTCGATGTTGGCTTCGTGGACGGTTCCGTCGTCGTCGACGAAGCGAGTTCCTGGAGCTACACGCTCCAGCCCATCGACTGCCCCACGGACTTCTCCCGTGGGGTTGGCGACGGTGTGAACGTTCACGTAAGCGGTGCCTGCTCGTAGGTGGTCCAACAATGTGGCCATGGTTCCGTCGAACACGCCGGCTGTGGCGATCAGGTCGCCTTCTGTGATCGTCCCTTGGGCGAGGATCCCGTCGGAAGTGACGGGCGGATCGGCCGGTCCGAACAGGAATGCCGCCACCGGCCCGTTCACATTCGGCGAGCCGATGTGGATATGGGCCTGAACCACATCCACCAACCCATGGGTGAGAAGCGTGTAGTCGACGGCCGTCTGCCCCGCGTTCGTGCTGAGAGCGGCGAATCCCGATCCGGAGGTGTCCAC
>Ga0299914_10003262_pt1 | contig 11427 bp, 6 predicted proteins | sample RVTome_10_FD_201361 | JGI IMG/M metagenome (GOLD analysis project Ga0299914, IMG submission 201361) | Soil microbial communities from uranium-contaminated site in the Upper Colorado River Basin, Wyoming, United States - RVT153D57 (version 2) ... | reverse complement strand
GTAGAGCTTGAAGCCGCCGCCCGTGCCGATGCCGGGGACCGACGGCGGCGGCAGCACGAAGATGGCGGCCTGCTGCAGGCTGAACAGCTGCTGCCGCAGGTCGCTGAGGATGCCGTCGAAGGTCAGTTCCTGCTCGTGCCGGTCGGCGAAGGGATGAAGCCCCGTAAAGATGACCGCGGCATTCGGCGCGGTGGTGAAGGTCGCGCCATCGAAACCGGCAAATGCGACCGCGTTCCGAACCCCCGGACGTGCCCTGATGATCTCGGACGCTTTGCGGACGACCGCGTCGGTGCGGTCGAGCGTGGAGCCCGGCGGCAGCTGGAAGGCGACGATGAAATAGCCGCGATCGAGCTGGGGAATGAAGCCGGTCGGCGTCGCCTGGAATCGCTCGAAAGTCAGCACGATCAGCCCGCCGTAGACGACGAGCATCAACACCGACAGCCGCAGCGCCCGCCGGGTCACGCCGCCATAGCCGCGCGAGAGCCGGTCGAAGCCGGCGTTGAAGGTGCGGAAGAACGCGTTGAGCGGCCACATCAGCGCGGCGCCCAGGCGGCCGGAGGGCGCTGCTTCGCGATGCGGCTTCAGCAGCAGCGCGGCAAGCGCCGGCGACAGCGTCAGCGACACCATCAGCGAGATGACCGTCGATGCGGCGATGGTCAGTGCGAACTGTTGGAAGAAGGCGCCGGAGATGCCGGTGACGAAAGCGGTCGGTATGAATACCCCGCACAGCACCAGCGATATCGCGATCAGCGCGCCGCCCACCTCGTCCATCGTCTTATGCGCTGCCTCCTTCGGGCTGAGGCCCTCGCTCAAATAGCGCTCGATGTTCTCGACGACCACGATCGCGTCGTCGACGACGATGCCGATCGCAAGGATCAGGCCGAACATCGTCAGGTTGTTGAGGGAGAAGCCGAACACCGACATCACGAACATCGTGCCGACCAGCGAGACCGGGATCGCGATGATCGGGATCACGGCGGCGCGCCAGGTCTGCAGGAAGACGAGGACGACCAGGACGACCAGCGCCAGCGCCTCGACGAAGGTGGAGAACACCGCGTCAATCGACTGCTGGATGAACTCCGTCGGGTTGTAGGCGATGCTGTAGGTCAGCCCCTTGGGGAAGCTTCGCGACAGGTCGTCGACCGTCTTGAGCACGGCCGCCGCGGTTTCCAGCGCGTTCGAGCCCGGCCGCTGGAAGATCACGATGGCCGTCGCGACCTTGTTATCGAGATAGGCGTTGATGGTGTAGTCCTGCGAGCCGAGCTCGACCCGCGCGATGTCGCGCAGCCGCGTCACGCGGCCCTGGGCGTCGCGGGACACGACGATCTCGGAGAACTGCGCCGGATCGGTGAGCCGCCCGAGCGTCTGGATCGAGACCTCGAACCCGCCCTGCGGCGCGGCCGGCGGCTGGTTGATCGACCCCGCCGCCACCTGCAGGTTGGCGCGGCGCAGCGCGGCCACGACGTCCGCTCCGGTGAGACCGCGCGCCGAGACCAGCTCCGGGTCGAGCCAGACCCGCATGGCGTAGTCCCGCGCGCCGAACACCCGCGCTTCGCCGACGCCGTCGATGCGCGCGAGCACGTCCTTTATGTTCAGCGTGGCGTAGTTGGAGATGTATTGCTGGTCGAGGCTGCCGTCGGGCGAGATTAGGTGGATGACCAGCATCAGGTCGGGCGAGCTCTTGCGCACGACGACGCCGAGCCGGCGCACGTCCTCCGGCAGCCGGGGCTCGGCGATCGCGACGCGGTTCTGCACCAGCACCTGCGCCTGGTCGATATCGGTGCCCTGGCGGAACACCACCCTGACCTCCAGCGCGCCGTTGCCGGTCGACTGCGAGACGACATAGAGCATGTGGTCGACGCCGTTGATCTCCTGCTCCAGCGGGGCGGCGACCGTTTCGGCGATGACCTCCGCCGACGCGCCGGGATAGCTCGCCTGAACGAGAACTGTCGGCGGCGCGATCTCCGGGAACTCCGAGACCGGCAGGGTCAGGTAGGCGATGGCGCCGACGATCGTCAGGATGATCGAGATCACGCAGGCGAAGATCGGGCGCTCGATGAAGAAGTGCGGGAACCGCATGCGTGGCTCCTTCGGCCCTACTTGCCTTGAGGCTCGATGGCGCCCGGCTGTGCGGTGACCGGCTCGCCCGGGCGGGCCCGCTGGATTCCGGCGACGATGACCCGGTCCTCGGGGGCGAGCCCCTTGCGCACCACGCGGAGCCCGCGGATCACCGGGCCAAGCTCGACGGTGCGCACCTCGACCCGGCTCTCGCCGTTAACCGTCATGACGATCTTGCGCGCCTGGTCGGAGGCGATGGCGTCGTCGGGGATGAGCAGCACCTCGGTCTCGCGGCCGAACAGGCGGAGGCGGCCGAACACGCCCGGCGTCAGGAACCAGGACGGGTTCTCGAAGATGGCGCGGGCGCGGATCGTTCCCGACCGCAGGTCCAGCGTATTGTCGACGAAGTCCATCTTGCCGGCGTGCAGGAATTCCTGCTCGTCGGCGAGCCTGCCGGCGACGGGAGGCTGCTCGGTCCGCGCCGAAGTCCGGATTCCCTCGGCCACCTGGCGGGAGAACTTCAGGTAGTCGGACTCGCTGCCTTCCATGACGAAGTGGATGGGATCCATCGTAACGATCGTCGTCAGCAGCGAGGCGCCGACGTCGCCGCCGGTGATAAGGTTGCCGACATCGATCCGCGAGTCCGAGATGCGGCCCGCGATGGGGGCGCGGACATCGCACCAGTCGAGGTCCAGCTTCGCCCGGTCGACCTGGGCCCGGGCGCCCGCCAGCATGGCGACGGCGCGGCGCTGCTGCGACTCGCGCGATTCGAGCTCGCGCACCGGGATGTTCTCGCGCCGGACCAGGGAGCGGGCACGCTCGAGATCGTTGCGGGTCAGCTCGAGCTGGGCTTCCGCCTGCGCGACGTCGGATTCGGCCTGCGCCAGCGCGAGCGCGAACGGCCGCTTGTCGATGACGTAGAGCAGCTCGTCCTTCTCGACCTTCTGGCCGTCGCGGAAATGGATCGCTTCGAGAAAGCCGGAGACGCGCGCCCGGACCTCGACCGTGGCGACCGCCTCGAACCGCCCGGTGAACTCGTCCCACTCCATGACCCGGTCCTTGAAAGGCTGCGCCACCGTGACGGGCGGCGCCTGCGGCGGCGCGACGGCGGTCGCCGGGGCCTGGTCGCACGACGCCAGCATCAGGCCAAAGGCGGCAAGCAGCGCCGCCCGATATGCGCGGGATTCAGGCGTTCGACGTCCGACGGATCTGAAAAGGTCGGCCCGCAACGGCAACAGCGTCGCGGGCGAAAGAGAATAGCTTCGGCCGGCGGCTCTCATTCTTCCCACCGCGTTCCGTGCGCTCAATTGCTTTTTAGATAATGATCGCGGGCGGCCTTTCGGGCAAGCGCGCGATGCGAAGCCCGGCGCACTCGCGATCGTCCGCGACAGGCGGCAAGTCCGTAAGGCGCCGCATCTGTTTCGGTCTAAGCGTCGGGTATCCCAAAACGAAAGAGGCCAGCGCGCCTGCCGCTGACCTCCGGAAAACTTGGGGTGGCATACCGGACTTGAACCGGTGACCCCCAGATCCACAATCTGGTGCTCTAACCACCTGAGCTAATGCCACCATAGGGATTGGACGGCCTGATTTAGTCCCCCCTGCCCGGCCCGTCAAGCGCGCAGCAAGAAAGGGGACGGAGCCCATTTTTGCGACCGCCTCGACACCACGCGGAATCGGTGCAACGACCAAAAATGGGCTCCGTCCCCTTTTTTGCGCCCCGCTTGATCTAAACGCGCCGGCGTGCACCATAGGCGCCCAACGACAACAAGGGACATCGTTGGGGGAACCGGCCGTGCTGCACCTCGCCGCCAATCTCAAGCGCCTCGGCACCGAGACCGCCTTCGAAGTGCTGGCGCGCGCCGCCGCGCTCGAGGCCCAGGGCAAATCGATCATCAACCTCGGCATCGGCCAGCCCGACTTCAAGACGCCGCCGCACATCGTGGAAGCCGCGATCAAGGCGCTGCGCGACGGCCACCACGGCTACACGCCGGCCAACGGCATCCTGCCGCTCCGCGAGGCGGTCGCCGCCGACCTGCACCGCCGCCACGGCGTCTCGGTCGACCCGGACGACGTCGTCGTCGTGCCCGGCGGCAAGGTCACCATGTTCTTCGCCATCCTGATGTTCGGCGAGCCGGGGGCGGAGATCCTGTACCCGGACCCGGGCTTCCCGATCTACAAGTCGGTGATCGACTATTCGGGCGCCAAGGCGGTGCCGATCGTGCTGCGCGAGGACAAGGAATTCGCCTTCAGCGCCGAGGAGGTGCTGGGCCAGATCACGCCCCGCACCCGGCTGATCATCATCAACAGCCCGGCCAACCCGACCGGCGGCACGGTGCCGCGCGCCGAATGGGACAGGCTGGCCGCCGGCCTCGAGCGGCACCCCAATGTGGCGATCCTGTCGGACGAGATCTACAGCCAGATGCTCTACGGCGGCCGCACGCATGTCAGCCTGCTGCAATACGAGGCGCTGCGCGACCGGGTGATCATGCTCGACGGCTGGTCGAAGACCTACGCCATGACCGGCTGGCGCCTTGGCTTCGCGGTCTGGCCGAAAGCGCTCGCCGCCACCGCCACCCGTCTCGCCGTCAACTGCCATTCCTGCGTCAACGCGCCGACCCAGTATGCCGGCCTCGCCGCGCTGACCGGCCCGCAGGACATGGTGAAGACCATGGTCGACGCCTTCGACGAGCGGCGGCGCGTCATCGTCTCCGAGCTCAACCAGATCGAGGGCTTCCGCTGCGTCGACCCGGGCGGCGCCTTCTACGCCTTCCCGAACATCGAGGGCACCGGCAAATCGGCCCGCGCGCTGCAGAACCTGCTGCTCGAGGAGGCCGGCGTCGCGACCGTTGCCGGCACCGCCTTCGGCGACTACGGTGAGGGCTATATCCGCTTCTCCTACGCCAACAGCGTCGCGAACATCCGCGAGGCGGTGAAGCGGATAAAGTTATGCCTATGATTTAGGCATTTGCTTATAATTAAATCATCAGCGTTGGGCGCCGGCTCTGTCCGGGTATGGAAAAGCATGACGATTCAATCTACTGTCCTACAATTCCGCGATGGCACGCGGCATGCTTATTGAGAAGCCAGCGCGCGTAGAGATGCAGCATAGCCAGGCGCCCGCCATCCCGAGGGGGAATTGAGGACACACCAGGCCGATGAAAAAGATTGAAGCCATTATCAAGCCGTTCAAGCTCGACGAAGTGAAGGAAGCCCTGCAAGACGTGGGCATCCAGGGCATAACGGTGACCGAGGCGAAGGGCTTCGGGCGCCAGAAGGGCCATACGGAGCTGTATCGCGGCGCCGAGTACGTCGTCGACTTCCTGCCCAAGGTGAAGCTCGAGGTCGTCCTCGACGATTCCCTTGCCGAGCGGGCGATCGAGGCGATCCAGAATGCCGCGCGCACCGGGCGCATCGGCGATGGCAAGATATTCATCTCGCAGATCGACGAAGCGATCCGTATCCGCACCGGCGAAAGGGGACCGGACGCCGTGTAAGCAACGCCGCCATCAACGCGCGCGGCGGCCGTCCGCCGGCCGGGCCGCGCAACGAGAGTCATCAATGATGCGGGCGGGACAACCCGCCCTTTCACCTATTCGGACACCAAACTTCAGACACGGAACTCCAAGGAGCAAGGGAACATGTCGGACGTCGAAAAAGCATTGAAAATGATCAAGGACAACGACGTAAAATACGTCGACTTCCGATTTACCGATCCGCGCGGCAAATGGCACCACACCGCGCAGCACATTTCCACCATCGAAGCCGACACCTTCAAGGACGGCATCATGTTCGACGGCTCGTCGATCGCCGGCTGGAAGGCGATCAACGAGTCCGACATGATCCTCATGCCGGACGCCTCGACGGCGGTGATGGACCCGTTCGCCGAGCAGCCGAACATGATCCTGTTCTGCTCGATCATCGAGCCGTCGACCGGCCAGCCCTACAGCCGCGACCCGCGGTCCACCGCGCAGAAGGCGGAAGCCTATCTGAAGTCGACCGGCATCGGCGACACCGCGTATTTCGGTCCGGAAGCCGAATTCTTCGTGTTCGACGACGCCCGCTTCCAGGTCGAGCAGAACCACACGTTCGTGGCGCTGAACTCGATCGAAGGCCCGTACAACTCCGGCGCGGAGATGCCTGCCGGCAACCCGGGCCACCGGCCGGTCACCAAGGGCGGCTACTTCCCGGTCCCGCCGGTCGATCACGAGTCCGACCTGCGCGCCGAGATGGTCTCGACCATGGTCGAGATGGGCCTCGACATGGAAAAGCACCATCACGAGGTCGCCCCGGCGCAGCATGAGCTCGGCATCAAGTTCGGCACGCTGGTGCGCAGCGCCGACAACATGCAGATCTACAAATACGTCGTGCACATGGTGGCGCACCGCTACGGCAAGACGGCGACCTTCATGCCGAAGCCGGTCTACGGCGACAACGGCTCGGGCATGCACACCCACCAGTCGATCTGGAAGGCCGGCAAGCCGACCTTCGCCGGCTCGGGCTATGCCGACCTGTCGGAGACCGCGCTGTTCTACATCGGCGGCATCATCAAGCACGCCAAGGCGATCAACGCATTCACCAACCCGCTGACCAACAGCTACAAGCGGCTGATCCCGGGCTTCGAGGCGCCGGTGCTGCTCGCCTATTCGGCGCGCAACCGCTCGGCCTCCTGCCGCATCCCCTACGTCGCGACCCCGGCCGGCAAGCGCGTCGAGGTGCGCTTCCCCGACCCGGGCCAGAACGCCTATCTCGGCTTCGCCGCGATGCTGATGGCGGGTCTCGACGGCATCCAGAACCGCATCCACCCGGGCGACGCGATGGACAAGGACCTCTACGACCTGCCGCCGGAAGAGCTTGCCGGCGTGCCGACGGTCTGCGGCTCGCTGCGCGAGGCGCTGGGTGCGCTCGACGCCGACCGCGAGTTCCTGCTGAAGGGCGACGTGTTCGGATCCGACCTGATCGACGGCTACATCGCGCTCAAATGGGAAGAGGTCTACGCCTTCGAGCACACGCCGCACCCGATCGAGTACAAGATGTACTACAGCGTCTGATCCGCTTTCCCTCCTCGCGGATCGACGAAAAAAAGCCGGGGCCGTCAACGACGGTCCCGGTTTTCGTTTGCGGCAAAGCTTTCTTCAGACCAAGTCGTCGATCGTGACCTTGAGGACGTCGGCGATCTTGCGCATCGTCTCGAAGCTGCCCTCGCGCTCGCCATTTTCGATCTGCGAGAGGTAGGGCGCGCTGATGCCCGCCGCTTCCGCCAGCTCGCGCGCCTTAAGGCCGCGATACTCACGCCAGACTCGGACCGGGTTTTCGCCGTCGATGAGACGGTCCGCATACTCCGCGGGGATAAACTCCTCCTCGCCGGCGGCGACCTTGCGCATCACCTCGTCGAGGGCGGCGATGTCCTCGAGCATTTCGGCGGCCTCCTGCAAGCGCTCGTATTCGGCGATCGGCAGGACCGCCATGCGCTCGCCCTGGGGCGTCTCGATGATCTGCAACTTGGCCATGATGCTCTCCTACCTGTCATATATGCCGCCGCGCGGGCCAATCGCGGTAATAAAGCATTTGTCTGCCAGGCGATAGGTTAACGCGGCGTTAAAGATTCCGCGATACACAGCAGTGTGGGCGAGCTGCCGCCGGGCTTCAGCCGGCGGCCGGGGGAGGTAAGAGCGGGTCCATGTTCGGAGATCTTGGACGAAATCTCTACGCCGGCGCGCGGCTGTGCTTCATGCTGCCGGTCGGCCGCGGCGAATTCCGCGCCAGCCTCGATCAGGCTTTCGCGCTGCTCGTTCTCGGCAGCGGCGTGTTCCTGCTGATCGAGTTCGCCGCCGCGGAAGACGACTGGTTCCCGTCGCCCGACCGCGTCGGCTTCTACGCGCTCGCCGTGCTCGCCGCCCTTGTCGGCTGTTTCGCCGCGACCCGGCTGCTCGGCGCCGCGGCGATGTTGAGCACGGTCGTGGTGATGCTGCTGGCCGGCGTGTTCTGGCTGGTTCCGGTTTTCGGTCCTCTCTTCGCGCTGGCGCCGGAGCGGGCGCTCGCGGCCGGCTCGGCCGGCGCAGCGGGCGTCGGCATCGCGATCGTGCTCTGGTTCCTCGCCATCGCCATACGCGCCATCCAGATGGTGACCGGCGGCGGCATCGTGCGGCCGGCGGTCGCGGCCTCGATCCTCGTCGTGTTCACGGCTCTGCCGAAGCTGCTGGTGGCGACGCCCGGCGCATGGCTGGCCGTGCCGGCCAAGCTGCCGCCGGGCTGGACGCAGGAGAACCTCTACTATGGCCAGTTCGGCATGGTCGGTCAGGCCATCGACTGGCTCGCCGCGGGCCGGCCGGGCGTGCCGGACGTCTATTTCGTCGGCTTTGCCGCCGACGCAGAGGAGCCGGTGTTCGTCAACGAGATGCGCGGCGTCACCCGGCTCTTCGACCAGCGCTTCGACACCAAGAACCGCTCGGTCGTGATGCTCAACAGCCGGGCCACGGTCCGCCTCGCGCCGCTCGCCAACCTGCACAATCTCGGCCGCATCCTGAGCGAGGTCGGCAAGCGGATGGACCCGGAGGAGGACGTCCTGTTCCTCTATCTCTCCGCGCCAGCGGTCCGCGACGTCGCGATGCAGCCGAGCTTCGCGCCGCTCGCCTTCGTGCCGATCTCCGCCGCACACGTGCTCGGCATGCTCGACGAAGCCAAGATCAAGTGGCGGGTCATCTATATCGCGTCCTGCGACGCCGACGGCTTCGCCGACCGGCTGCGTGGCCCGACCACGCTGGTCGTCGCCACGGCGGGCAGCGGCAGCCGCGGCCGCGGCTGCAAGGGCGACGGCGCCTTCACGCCGTTCGGCAGGACCTTCTTCGGCCAGGCGCTGCAGGAGACCTATTCGATCCCCGACGCCTTCGCGCGGGCGGAAGCGCTGCTGAACGAAGGCGACGAAGGCGTCCTCACCGCCCTGCCGTCGCCGGTCATCCATGTCGGCGAGGACATCGGCGGCCGGCTCGATGCCGTCGCAGCCTATCTCCGCCAGCTCGACGCGGCAGCGGCCGCGCGGCGGCGGTAACGCCCGTCAGAAATCCAGCGAGACCGAGAGCTTCGCCGTCAGCGGCGCGCCCTGCGTCAGGTAGCCGCCGTTCGCCGACGCCCAGTAGGACTCGTTGGCGACGTTCTCGACATTGGCGCGGAACACCAGCGTCCGGTCCTCGACCTTGGTCGTGTAGCGCGCGCCGAGGTCGAGCCGCGTCCAGCCCGGGATCTTCTGCGTGTTCGCCGCATCGAGATACTGCGAGCCCGTATAGAGCACGCGGGCCGAGACGGTGAGCTGGCGCAGGAACCACGGATCCCACTCGACGCCTGCATTGACCTGGTAGTCGGGCACGCCGACGGCGGCGTTGCCGTCGTTCGTGCCCCCGGCGGTGCTTTCGAGCACGGCATCGTTCAGCGTGGCGCCGCCGAGCAGCCTGAGCCCGGCCATCGGCTCGCCGAACAGCAGGATCTCGATGCCGCGGTTGCGCTGCTCGCCGTCGACGCCGAAAACCAGCGTATCGGGATCGGTGATGCCGCTCGGCTGCGTCGTCTGGAACAGCGCCAGCGTGGCGCCGAAGCGGCCGAGGTCGAGCTTGCTGCCGACCTCGTACTGGGTCGATTTGAACGGCGGGAAGACCTGGCCCACATTCACCGCCGAAGCCGGCGCGGTCTGCCCCTGGGCCAGCCCTTCGATGCGGTTGAAGTACAGCGAGAGCTGCGGCAGCGGCTTCACCACGAGCCCGACCACCGGGCTCAGCGCATAGTCGTCGAAGTTCGAGGTGACCGCCCCCGTCGCGCGGTTGTAGCCCAGGACTTCGATGCGCTGGTGGCGGAAGCCGGCCGTCAGCAGCACCCGCTCGTCGAGGATCGAGGCGGTGTCGGAGAAGAAATAGCTTCGGAGGTCAGTCTGGCTGACCTTCGGCAGGTCATCGAAGTTGCCGCTGGCCAGCGTCGCTCCCGGACGCGGCAGGTCCGGCGTGTCGTACAGCGTGGTCGCCTGGGTGGCGCCGAACTCGAAGGCGTTGCGGTTTACCGTGCGCAATGCCGACACGCCGCCGTCGAGATTGTGCAGCACCGGACCGGTGGCGACATTCGCCCTGAGACCGCCCTGTCCGGTCACCGCGTAATCCTCGCGCGGCACGGTCAGCCGGCCGACCGTGCCGACGCCCGCGCCGTTCACGGTCGGCGAGGCGTAGTCGCCGTCCTCGCGCATGTCGCGGCCGCCGACCGCCAGGTAGCCCATGAAGTTCGAGGTGATGTCGAGCTCGCCGCGGAACTGGGCGAAGGCATCGCGCAGGGTGGAGTAGGACCAGGGCTGACCGTAGTTCGCATCGGCCGACGGCGGCTCGGGCACCGCTGGCCCGGTGACGAAGACGACCGGGCGCCCTTGCTCGACCTTCTGGCGCTGGTAGCCGAGATCGAGCGTGGCGCGCGCCTGCTTGCCGCGATAGTCGAGCGCAAGCGAGGCGAGCCGGAGCGAGCGCTCCTCGTCCTCGATCGCCGTCTCGCCGCCGCGGATGGCGGCGTTGCCGCGGACGCCGAAGACGCCGTCGGGCCCGAATCGCCGGGCGATATCGGCATGGCCGCCGAAGCGGCTTTCCTGCGCGTAGCTCGCGGTCAGCCGGGTCAGCGGCTCGCTGCCGGCGCGCTTGGGCACGAGGTTGACCGTGCCGCCGATGCCGGTGTTGCCCGGACCCGCGCCGTTCAGGAAGGCATTCGCGCCGCGCAGCACTTCGACCCGCTCGTACATCTCGGTCGCGGTGATCTGGCGCGGCGCGGTGCCGAACAGGCCATCGATCGCGACGTCCTCGCCGTTCAGCGGAAAGCCGCGGATGACGAACTGCTCGCCGAAATTGCCGAAGCTGTAGGTGGTGCGCACCGCCGGGTCGTTCGCCAGCACCTCGGCGATCGTCTCCGCCTGCTTGTTCCGGATCGTCTCCTCGGTGAAGCTGCTCATGTTGAACGGCGTGTCCATCATGTCGCGGTTGCCGAGCGCGCCCACCCGGCCGCCGCGCGCGACCTGCCCGCCGGCATAGGCGGGCGGCGGATCGCCGACCATCGCATTCGGGTTCGCCGCCTCGACCTGGACCGGCGCCAGCTCCATGACGCCTGGACCCGCCGCGCCCGAGGATGCGGGCTTTTCGAGCGACACGGTGTTCGGCCCGGAAAAGCGGAAGGCCATGCCGGTGCCGGCGAGGAGCTGCGCCAGCCCCTGCTCCGGCGTGAAGCCGCCGCGGACCGGCGCGCTGCGCAGGCCCTGCACGACCTGTACGTCGTAGAACACCTGCAGCCCGGCGCGCTCGGCGAAGGCGAGCAGCGCCGCGTTCAGGTCCTGCGCCGGACTATCGAATTCGAGCACGC
>Ga0299914_10003261_pt1 | contig 11428 bp, 5 predicted proteins | sample RVTome_10_FD_201361 | JGI IMG/M metagenome (GOLD analysis project Ga0299914, IMG submission 201361) | Soil microbial communities from uranium-contaminated site in the Upper Colorado River Basin, Wyoming, United States - RVT153D57 (version 2) ... | reverse complement strand
GCGCCGGAACCGGGCCAGCCGTTCGGCGTCCTGCGCCAGGCCGCCGGGCAGCATCTTGAGCGCGACCCGCCGCCCGAGCCTCGTGTCGCGGGCGCTGTAGACTTCGCCCATTCCGCCCGCGCCGATGGGCGCCACGATTTCGTACGGGCCGATCCGTGTGCCGGGGGAAGACAAGCGCGGTGAGCTTACCACCTTCGCGCGGCACCGCCCCGGGACTTCCCCACATTACAATCGGGCATGCTCACCGTCCTCACGCTCGGCCTGCCCCTCCTCCTCGCCTTCGACGCCCCGCAGCCGCCGATTCAGGCCGCCCAGGCGCTCCACGCGCAGCTCGAGCGCGACTGGGAGTACTGGATGGCGCAGTATCCGGAGGTCGCCACGGCCGTGGGCCATCCCGGGCAGGACGCACGGTGGACGGACTACTCGCCGGATGCGATTGCGGCCCGCGAGGCCTACCTCCGCGGGAGCCGCGCGCGGCTGGAGGCCATCGACCGGGGCGCGCTCGGCGCGGACGACCGGCTCACGTTCGACCTCTACCGCCAGATCCTCGACGCCGCCATCGAAGGGCTCGGGTTCCACAACGACGCGCTGCCGCTGCGCGGCGTGATCCCGCACAACCTCCGCATGCCGATCAATCAGATCGAAGGCGTGCAGCAGGACGTGCCGCGCACGCTCTCGCTGATGCGGACCGCCTCCCTGGAAGACTACGAAGCGGTCGTCGCGCGGCTGGAGGGCGTCGCGGCGCTCGTCGATCAGACGCGCGCGCTCATGGAGCGCGGTCTCGCCGCGGGCATGACGCCCCCGCGCGTGACGCTGCGCGGCGTGCCGGACCAGGTGGCGGGCCTGATCCCCGGCGATCCGCTGAAGAGCCCGCTGCTCTCGGCGTTCACGCGATGGCCGGCCTCCATCGCCGGGGACGACCGGGCGACGCTGACCGCGCGCGCCACGGCCGCCTACAGCTCGCAGATCGTCCCCGCCTTCCGGCGGCTCCACGAGTTCCTCACATCCACGTACCTGCCGCAGGCCCGCGAGACGATCGCGGCGGCCGCGCTGCCATCGGGCGCGGCGCTCTACGCCTACAACGTCGCGTGGCACACGACGACGGAGCTGACGCCCGCCGAGATCCACGCGATCGGCCTGAAGGAGGTCGAGCGGATCCGCGGCGGCATGAACGCGGTGATCGCGAAGGCCGGCTTCACCGGCAGCTTCGAGGACTTCGTCCGCTTCCTGCGCACCGACCCGCGGTTCTACTACACGACCGCCGACGACCTGCTCCGCGGGTATCGCGACGTGGCCAAGCGCGCCGACCCGGAGCTGGCCCGTCTCTTCGGACGCCTGCCGCAGACGCCGTACGGCGTGCGGCCGGTGCCCGACGAGATCGCGCCGTCGCAGACGACGGCCTACTACGAGCCGGGATCGCTCGGCGCCGCCCGTCCCGGGTACATGCACGCGAACACCTACATGCTGAACGCGCGGCCGAAGTGGGAGATGGAAGCGCTCACGCTGCACGAAGCCGTGCCCGGGCATCATCTCCAGATCTCGATCGCGCAGGAGCTCGACACGCTGCCGGCGTTCCGCCGGCACTCGAGCTACACCGCGTTCGTGGAAGGCTGGGCGCTGTATGCGGAGCTCCTCGGCGAGGTGATGGGCTTCTACACGGACCCGTACTCGCGGTTCGGCCAGCTCACTTACCAGATGTGGCGCGCGGTCCGGCTCGTCGTGGACACCGGCATGCACGCGATGGGATGGACGCGCGACCAGGCGATCGACTACTTCAAGACCAATGCTCCCAAGACGGAGCAGGACATCCTCGTCGAGATCGACCGCTACATCGTCTGGCCCGGCCAGGCGCTGGGTTACAAGATCGGCGAGCTGAGGATTCGCGAGCTGCGCGCGTCCGCCGAAGAGCAGCTTGGGCCACGCTTCGATGTCCGGGCCTTCCACGATCTGATCGTGGGGCAGGGCGCGCTGCCGCTCGACGCGCTGGAGTCGCGCGTGGAGGCCTGGGTCCGCTCGCGCTGAGTGGGGTCAGGTCTCGAATTCCAGCAGAGTTCACGGCCTGCCCCCCGAGGCCGCCCGGCCGGGGTCAGACCGTGAACAACCTGACGATTCAAGACCCGACCCCGGCTCGAACTCCGGCGCGATCGTTCCCCTCGATTGCGCGATCGTCCCCTCGACCAGTACAGGAAGATATTGCCCTGCCGCTGAACTCACGTTGACAAGACGCCGCCGTTTTCAGGTAGATTATCTATTGGAGCAACGGCCCGATGCCACGACGCGACAACACCCCGATGCAGGGCGAGCTGCTGCAAGGCACGCTGGACCTGCTGATCCTGCGGACGCTCGTCATCGGGCCCGCGCATGGACACACGATCGCGCACCAGATCGCCCGCCAGTCCGATGCGGTGCTGCAGGTCGAACACGGCTCGCTCTATCCGGCCCTGCACCGCCTCGAGGATCGCGGCTGGATCGCCTCGTTCTGGGGCACGTCCGAGAACAACCGGCGGGCGCGCTACTACCGGCTCACGCGGACCGGCCGGCAGCAGCTCGCCGCCCAGACCAGGCGGTGGGACGAGATCGTCCGCGCGGTGAATCGAATCCTCCGCCCTGCGGAATGAGGTGAGGCCATGGGCTGGATGCGGTACTTCCGGCGCGGTCACTGGGACGAGGAGCGTGCGCGGGAGCTCGAGTCCTACGTGGAGGAGGAGACGGCCGACAACATCGCCCGCGGCATGTCTCCCCTCGACGCGCGGCGCGCCGCGTATCGCAAGCTCGGGAATCCGACCCTCATCCGGGAGGACATCTACGCGATGAATACGCTGACGCGCCTGGAGAGCGTCCTGCAGGACGTCCGCTTCGGCGCCCGTCTTCTCCGGAGGAATCCGACGTTCACCCTGGTGGCCGTCCTGACGCTGGCGCTGGGCACGGGCGCCAATGCGGCCGTGTTTCAGCTCGTCAACGCCGTCAGCCTGCGCACGCTGCCCGTCTCGGACCCGCACGAGCTCGTGGAGGTGCGCGTCGATTCGCACGATCGCGGCCGCACGGGCCGGTTCATGTCCCGCCGGCCGATGATGACCCACGCCCTCTGGGAGGCGGTGCGCGACAGGCAGGACGCCTTCTCGTCGATGCTCGCGTGGTCGCCGGCGGTCTTCGACCTCGGCGGCGGTGGAGAGCTGCGGCCCGCGCAAGGGATCTGGGTCAGCGGCAGCTTCTTCCAGATGCTTGGCGTCCGGGCGGCACACGGACGCGTGTTCACGCCCGCGGACGACGTGCGCGGGTGCAGCAGTCCGGGGGTGGTGCTGAGCGACGGGTTCTGGAGGCGCGAGTACGGCGGCGATCCGGGCGCGGTCGGCCGGACGATCCGCCTCGACGGCGGGCGCTTCGACATCATCGGGATTGCGGCTCCGGGCTTCTTCGGCGTCGAAGTCGGCCGGTCGTTCGACGTCGCCGTGCCTCTCTGCTCCGAGCCGCTGTTCCGCGGCGCGGAGTCGGGCATGGACCGGCTCGACTCATGGTTCCTGGCCGCGGTCGGCCGGCTGAAGCCCGGCTGGACGCTCGATCGGGCCTCCGCGCATCTTCGGGCGATCTCGCCGCCGATCTTCAGGGACACCCTGCCCCCCACATACCTCCCGGAAACCGCCAGGAGTTATCTCGAGTTCGACCTGATGGCGGTCCAGGCCCACACGGGTGTCTCCGGGCTTCGCACGGCCTACGCCACACCGCTGACCATTCTGTTCGGCGTCACCGGGCTCGTCCTCCTGATCGCGTGCGCGAATCTGGCGAACCTGATGCTCGCCCGGGCGGCCGCGCGCGCGCGGGAAGTCGGTGTCCGCCTCGCGATCGGGGCATCGCGATCGCGAATCGTCCGGCAGTTGCTGTCGGAGAGCCTGCTGCTGGCGGTCATCGGGGCCGCGGCCGGTCTCGTGCTCGCGCGATGGCTCGGTGGATTCCTCGTCAGGTTTCTCTCGACGGATCGCGTACCGCTCTTCCTGGATCTCGCGTTCGACTGGCGCGTGTTCGCGTTCACGGCGGCAGTCGCCGGCGCGGCCTGCCTCCTGTTCGGCCTGGCTCCGGCGCTGCGTGCGACCAGCGCCGCCCGGCCGACCGCCGTGCTCGGCACGCGCGGGGCGACCGACGGCGTGGAGCCGTTCACGCTCCGCCGCGCCCTCGTCGTGGCCCAGGTCGCGCTGTCGCTCGTGCTGGTCGTGGGCGCGCTGCTGTTCGCCCGGAGCCTTCGCAATCTCACGACGCTGGATCCGGGCTTCCGCGAGGACGGCATCGTGATCGCCACGCTCGACCTTCGCCGGGCGGGCGTGCCGACCGAGAGCCGCCGCGCGGTCTTCGACACGCTCCTCGAACGGTTCAGGGCCCTGCCCGGCGTGGAGCGGGCGTCCGAGGCCGCGATCGCGCCGATCACCGGCAGCGGCTGGAACAACGCGATCGTCATCGACGGTGCGCTCCAGCCGGGGATCGTGAACTTCAACGCCGTCGGGCCGGGCTACTTCCACACACTCGGCACGCGGTTCATCTCCGGACGCGATTTCACGGCGCACGACGCGGTCGGTTCCGCGCCCGTGGCCATCGTGAATGACGAGTTCGTGCGGAAGTATCTGGCCGGAGCCGATCCGATGGGCCGGGTGTTCCACTGGCAGGATCCGCCGGGTCGGGAACCGGCCCCCCGCTACCAGATCGTCGGCGTCGTCGAGAACTCGAAGTACACGGACCTGCGTGAAGACCTGCCGCCGATTGCCTACGTGCCGGCGCTCCAGGAGCGCGAGCCCGGCCCGTCGCTGGAGGTCATCCTGCAGGCGACAGCCTCGCTCCCGATCGTGACGGGGGCGGCCGCGCAGATGATCCGCGAGGTGAATCCCGCGATCGCCGTGCAGTTCGAGACGATGGAGCGCCTCGTGCACGAATCGCTGATGACCGAGCGGCTGATGGCGACGCTGTCGGGATTCTTCGGTGCGCTGGCGATGCTCATCGCGACGGTGGGGCTCTACGGGGTGATGGCGTACATGGTGGCGCGCCGCCGCATGGAGATCGGGATCCGGATGGCGCTCGGCGCCAGTCGCGCGGCGGTGGTGGGGATGATCGTCGGCGAGGCGGCGCGTCTGCTGGCGGTCGGTCTGGCCGTCGGCGCGCTCCTCGCGGTCTGGGCCGCCCGCAGCGCCCGGACTCTCTTGTACGGTGTGGAGCCGTCGGACCCCGCGACCCTGGCGCTCGCCGTCGTGGTGCTCGGCAGCGTCGCGCTCGCGGCGAGCTGGCTGCCGGCCGATCGCGCGTCGCGTGCCGAGCCGACCGCCGCTCTGCGTGCGGAGTAGCCAGACGGTCGCCCGCGCGCTGACCACGATGCGCATCGCGCAGGTCCTCGAGCCTGGCGCGCCGGGCCGCGTCAGCGGTTCTGCGCCGCCAGCAGCCGCTCCAGCTCCTCCAGCCGGGCGTTGAAGTCTCCCCAGCGTCCCTGCTCGGCCGCGACCAGCTGTTGAACGTTCGCCTGTTCCGCCAGCAGCGCCGCCTGGCGCGTGTCGAGGTGCTTGATCCGCTCGGTGAGCATCGCGAGATGCTGCTTGACCTCCCTGTCCTGCCGGGGATCGGACATTTCCTCCAGCGCGGCCTGGATCGTCTTCTGCTGCGAGGCAAGCCCCTGACGCTCCCAGACCATGTTCTGGATCTGTGAGTCGATCTCGACACCCTGCCTGACGAGCGACTGGATTCTCGCCTCCTGGAGCTGAAGCCGGCCCATCAGGAGCTGGACGCGGACGTTGGCGGCGAGGGCCTCCTCCACCGCCTGCCGCAGCGCCCTTACCTCCTGGACGAGCGCCTCGGTGGCGAGCGCCGGCGGAGGAGGAGCGGCCGGTGCCTGCAGGGTGGCGAGGGAGAGGGCGAGCGCGGTGACTGAGCCGGTCATCATGGTCCTCCAGGCGGCCGGCGCCGGGGCGCGCGGCGTGTGCGGTGCGGAAGCGCGGTTCCGCCGGATGATTGTAGAACGGCGGCCGCTCGAGCGTCGCGCCGGATGCCTCCCCCGCGCCCCACCTGACGAGCACGAACCCGAATCGCCGCGCCTGTCGTCTGGAAGGGAGAGACGGTCGCGGCCGCCCGGGATAGAATGAAAACCGTCGCGTCGCGAGCCCCGGCGAAGGCCATCCGTGGATCACTCGGTCATCTCCCACTATCGGCTGCTCCACCCGCTGGGCGAAGGTGGCATGGGCGTCGTGTTCGCCGCCGAGGATCTCCGGCTCGGCCGCGAGGTGGCGATCAAGTTCCTGCGCGCAGACGAGCCGGACCAGGACGTGTGGCTCGCCCGGTTCGAGCGCGAGGCGCGGCTGGCCTCGGCCCTCCAGCATCCGCACATCTGCACCATCCACGAGCTTGGCGAGCACAACGGCCGTCCCTTCATCGTCATGGAGCTGCTCGAGGGGCGGACGATCAAGCAGCTGCTCAAGGAGGGGCCGCTGCCGATCGCCGCGGCGGTCGAGTTCGCCGTCCAGATCGGCGAGGCGCTCGTGGCCGCGCACGAGCGTGGGATCGTCCACCGCGACATCAAGCCGGCGAATCTCTTCGTCTGCCACGGCGACCGCCTGAAGGTGCTCGACTTCGGCCTCGCGAAGATGGCGGCCGCGCCGGCGGCCGGGCCGGTGGGGGCGGCCGTCCGGCCGGCGAAGGTTCGCGGCGGCGGCCCGGAGGTCACGGCCACGGGGGCCACCGTCGGCACGGCGGCGTACATGTCGCCCGAACAGGCCACCGGCGCATCGATCGACGCGCGGACGGATCTGTTCTCGTTCGGCAGCGTGCTCTACGAGATGGTGACCGGGAAGCGGGCGTTCCCCGGCGAGAGCGCGCCGCAGGTGCTCCAGCGGCTCATCACCGGCGAGGTCATCCCGGTGCGGGCGCTCAACCCGGCGGTTCCGGAGGGCCTCGAGCGCATCATCGGGCGCGCGCTGCAGAACGACAAAGGCCGACGTTATCGGACCGCGGCCGACACGCTGGCCGATCTGCGGGCGCTCGCCCGCGATCTGTCGGCTCCAGGCGGGCCGGTGCAGGCGGACCCCGCGGCCGCCCGCCCGCCGCGAATGGCCTGGAAGATCGCGGCCGCGGTGCTGGTGGCAGCGGGGCTGCTCGGCGCGGGCTGGCGCCTGCTCGGGCTCTCCGGCGCCCCGGGCCTGACCGATCGCGACAGCATCCTGATCGCCCAGATTGCCAACAACACCGGCGATTCGGTGTTCGATCAGACCCTGCTGACCGCGCTCAAGGAGCGCCTCGGGCAGTCGCCCTTCCTGGACCTCGTGCCCGACGCTCGCGTGGCGGAGCAGCTGCGGCTCATGGGGAGGCGCGCGGACGACGAGCTGGACAGCGCGACGGCGCGCGAGGTCTGCCAGCGGCTCGGCGTGAAGGCGATGCTCGAAGGGACGCTCAGCCGTCTCGGCTCGAACTACGTGCTCGCGCTGAACGCCATGGACTGCGCCACCGGCGAGTCCGTGGCGCGGCAGCAGGGCGAGGCCACCAGCAGCGACGAGGTCCTGCGCGTGCTCGGCACGATGTCGTCCGCGCTGCGGACGAAGCTCGGCGAATCGCTGCCGTCGATCCAGCAGTACGACGTGCCGATCGAGCAGGCGACGACGCCGTCGCTGGCGGCGCTGAAGGCGTACTCGGTGGGCCTCGCCGAGCGGCGGGCCGGCCGCGAGGTGGAATCGATCGCCTTCTTCAACCAGGCGCTGGCGCAGGACCCGGAGTTCGCGGCCGCCTACACGACGCTCTCGACCGTCTACGGCAGCCTGGGCGAGTGGCGCCAGAGCGAGGAGTACGCCAGGCGCGCCTATGCGCTGCACACGCGCGTGAGCGAACGCGAACGCCTGCTCATCGAATACCAGTACCACGATCGCGTCACCGGCGATCAGGACCGGGCCGCCGACACGCTGCGGCGGTGGAAGCTCGCCTACCCGCGCGACTCGCGGCCGGTCAACGCGCTCGCGCTCATCCACAACCGCTTCGGCCGCTACGAGGAGGCCGTCGCCGAGGCGCGCGAGGCGCTGCGGCGGAGCCCCGGCCATCCGTTTCCCATGTCGAACCTCGCTTTCGCGCTGCGGGGGCTCGGCCGCTACGACGAGGCGCGCGGGGTCGCCGAAGAGGCCGTCGCGCTCGGCGTCGCGACGACGCCGACGCGGCGGCTGCTGTATCAGCTCGGCGCGATGGCCAACGACGGGTCGCACGTCCGGCAGCTCGAGTGGGCGAAGGACAAGCCTCGCGAGTTCGATCTGATCTCCGCCCAGGCGCAGATCGCCGCCTTCGAGGGCCGCCGCCGTGACGCGGCGGATCTGTATCGACAGGCGGCCGACAAGGCGCGCGCCCGCGGGCTCGAGGGGACCGCCGCGAGCTATGCCGCGCACCTGGCGTGGACCGAGGCGCTCTACGGCGGCCCGGAGGCGGCGAAGTCCCGCGTGCGCGAGATCGTCGCGGGCATGGCCGGCTCGTCGGGCGGGCTGAACGCGTTGCCGCGGTTCCGGGCGGCCGCCGCGCTGGGCTACGTCGGGTTGACCGAGCCCGCCGCCCAGATCGTCTCGCGCGCCGAGGCGCGCTATCCCGACGCCACGGTGGTCCGGCAGGTGCTGGCGCCGTCCGTGCTCGCGGCGGGCGCGCTCGCGCGCCGCCGCGCCGACGAGGCGCTCTCCGCGCTCGATCCGGCCCTCCCGTCGGAGCGCGGCCTCGTCGCCGGGCTGGTGCCGCCGTTCCTGCGCGGCGAGGCGTACCTCGCGCAGGGCGAGGCCGAGGCCGCGCGGCGCGAGTTCCGGAAGGTGCTGGACTGGCGCGGCGCCGACCCCTTCGCGCCCGTGGTGCCGCTGGCGCATCTCGGCATCGCGCGGGCGTGGGCCGCGGACGGGAACGCGGCACGCAGCCGCGAGGCCTACGACGCGCTGTTCCGGCTGTGGGCGAACGCCGATCCGGATCTGCCGGTCCTGGGCCGGGCCCGCGCCGAGGCCGTCCGGCTCCCGGCAACGGCCTCCCCCCGCAAGTGACCCGGGGCCCCGCCAACCCTGTGCAGACCGATCACGTCATCGCGCACTACCGGCTGCTGGAACGGATCGGCCGCGATCACGACACGGAGATCTTCCGCGCGCGGGACCTCCGGCTGGATCGCGACGTCGCGATCAAGTTCCTGTCCGCCCGGAAGGAAGGCGATCCGCTGGCGCGCGAGCGGTTCCGGCGGGAAGCGCGCGTGGCGTCGCTCGTCAGCCATCCGCACATCTGCGCGGTCCACGACTCGGGCGAGGAGGGCGGCCGCGCGTATCTCGTCTGCGAGCTGCTCGAGGGCGAGGCGCTCGACGAGCTGGCGGCCGGCGGGCCGCTCCCCATGGAGCGCGTGCTCGACCTGGGCATCCAGCTCACCGACGCGCTCGCCGCGGTCCACGCCCGCGGCATCGTCCACGGCAACATCAAGCCGTCGAACGTCTTCGTCACCGCCGAGGGCCACGTGAAGCTGCTCGAGGTCGGCCTGATGACGGCCTGGTGGGAGTCGCTCGCCGGTCCCGCCCGCGCGACACACGACTCCACCCCGACCGCCTCGTTCGAGCGCCGGCACGTCGTGGACGCGGACGTCGAGAGCTTCCATGCCTACCGCTCGCCGGAGCAGATCTCCGGCGACCGCCTCGATCACCGCAGCGACATCTTCTCCGCCGGCGCGGTGCTGTACGAGATCGCCACCGGGACGCGCGCCTTTTCCGGCGAGACCACCTCCGAGATCGCGGGGGCGATCGCCGCCGGCAGCCCCGTGCCGGTGCGGACGCGCAACCCGGACGTCCCGGACGCGGTGGCCGCGGTGATCGAGCGGGCGCTGCGGCGGGCGCCCGACGATCGGTATCAGTCGACGTCGGCGATGACGGCGGACCTTCGCCGCGCCCGTCGGCGCCTCGAGTCCGCGACGTCCGGCGCGGCGGTGCCGGCGCCGGCCCGCGCGGGCGCCAGGACGCCGCTCGTGTGGGGCGCTGTCGCGGCGGCCATCGTCCTGCTCGCCGCGGCCGGCCTGCTCTGGCCGCGGACGGGAACGCCGGCCAGCCGCCAGGAGATCCTCGTCGGGAGCGTCGCCAACGGGACGAACGATCCGGACTTCGACGGCACGCTGCGCCAGGCGCTCACGGTGCACCTGGGCCAGTCGCCGTTCCTGGACATCGCGTCGGACGAGCGCGTTCGCGGGATCCTGCAGATGATGGGCCGGAGCCCCGACGCGCCGCTCACGCACGAGGTGGCGCGCGAGGCGTGCCAGCGCCTCTCGCTGAACGCCATGATCGAGGGCAGCGTCTCGGCGGTCGGGCGCCTGACGACGGTGGCGCTGGTCGCGACCGACTGCGCAACGGGCGAGACGGTCGCCCGCGAGTCGGTGGAAGTCGAGCGCAAGGAGGACGTGCTCACGGCCGTGGGACGGCTCGCCTCGGAGCTCCGCTCATCGCTCGGCGAGTCGGCGGCCTCGCTCCAGTCGCACAACGTGCCGATCGAGGAAGCGACGACGCCCTCGCTCGAGGCGCTGAAGGCCTACACCGCCGGTGTCGCCAGGCGCGCGTCCGGCGCGGAGCTCGAGTCGATCCCGTTCTTCGAACGGGCGATCGCGCTGGACGAGGGGTTCGCGCTCGCCTACACGATGCTGTCGAGCGTCTACGGCAGCCTGGGGGAGACCGGGCGCGGCGAGGACTACGCCAGGCTGGCCTACGAGCATCGCGAGTACGTCAGCGAGCGCGAGCGGCTGTTCATCACGTATCAGTACCACGATCGCGTGACGGGCGATCAGCTGAAGACGCGCGAGGCGCTGGAGGTCTGGGCGCGCGCGTACCCGCGCGACTACCGTCCGTCCAACGCGCTCGCGGTCCTGCTGAACCGGCTCGGCGACTACGACCGCGCCATCGAGGCGGCGCAGGAGGCGGCCCGCCGCAACCCGGCGCACGGGTTTCCGCTCTCGAACCTGGCGTACGCGCTTCGCGGCGCCGGCCGGTACGACGAGGCGCGCGCGGCCATCGAGAAGGCGATCGCGCTGCGCGTCGAGACGCTGCCGACGCGGCGGCTGCTGTACCAGCTCGCCGAGATGAAGGACGACGAGGCGACGGCGCGCGCGCAGCTCGAGTGGGCCCGTCCCCGGGCGCAGGGCTTCGATCTGACGGGCGCCCGCGCGCAGGTCCTGGCGTTCCGCGGCCGGATGCGCGACGCGCGCGCGGCCTACGAGGAGACGATCACGCTGGCGTCGCGCAACGGCTTCCCGCAGATCGCGAGCGGCTACGCCGCGATCGAAGCGCTCGGCGAGGCGCTGTACGGCGCCCGCGATCGCGCCCGCGCCCGCGCGCGGTCGGTCCCCGGCGACACGGTCTACGCCCCGCGGCTGCGGGCGGCCGCCGCCCTCGCGTTCGCCGGCGATCCCGGCGAGGCCGACGCCACGGTGCGCGCCATCTCG
>Ga0299914_10003260_pt1 | contig 11429 bp, 12 predicted proteins | sample RVTome_10_FD_201361 | JGI IMG/M metagenome (GOLD analysis project Ga0299914, IMG submission 201361) | Soil microbial communities from uranium-contaminated site in the Upper Colorado River Basin, Wyoming, United States - RVT153D57 (version 2) ... | reverse complement strand
AAAAACCTTCGGGGACGGGTCGAGCGCCGTCACCTTCGCGTAATACGGAGCTGGAAAGGTTGGCCGCATGGCCCTGCTGATCCTCTTCGGCTTCGTCGCCGGCGCCGCCACGGCCCTCTCTCCCTGCGTGCTGCCGATCCTGCCGGTCGCCCTCTCCGCCGGCGCCACGGGCGGGCGCCGCCGCCCGCTGGGGATCGTCTTCGGGCTGGCGCTCTCCTTCACCTTCGCGACGGTGGCGCTCGTCTACGTGATCTCCGCCCTCGGCCTGCCGGACGACCTGCTGCGCAATATCGCGATCGCCGTCCTGCTCGGCTTCGGCATAACGCTGATGATCCCCTCGCTGGCCGCCCGGGTCGAGGCCTGGCTCAGCCGCTTCGCCGGCCGCGCCGGGGTGGCGAGAGCGAGCGGCGACGGCTTCTGGTCGGGAACTGCCGTCGGCGCCAGCCTCGGCCTCGTCTACGCCCCCTGCGCGGGGCCGATCCTGGCCGGCGTGATCACCGTCTCCGCCTCGCAGCCGTTCACGGCCGGCCGCCTCGCGGTCGCGCTCAGCTACGGGATCGGCTCCGCCGTCGTCCTCTACTTCCTAATGCTCGGCGGTCGCCGCGTCGCCGCGCCGCTGGCCCGGCGCGGGACGGCCCTCCAGGTGGCGATGGGGGCCGTGATGGTCGTCGTCGCGGTGGCGATGTTCCGCGACTACGACATCCGCTTCCAGAACGCGATCGCCTCCGATCTGCCCAGCTTCCTCGTCAACCCTTCAGGGTCCCTGGAGGAGACCGCTGCCGCGCGCGACGCCCTCGTCGACATCAGAGGCGGCAGCGGCGGGCACGGCGGTTTCGCCGCCGCGGAGGCGGAGGCGGCGGAGCCCGGTGAGAGGGCCGGCGCGCGAGAGTCGGATCTGCCGGTGCTGGGCACGGCGCCCGAGATCGTCGGAACCCAGGAATGGTTCAACACGCCGGGAGAGCGCCCGCTGACGCTGCGCTCGCTGCGCGGTCGCGTCGTCATCATCGACTTCTGGACCTACAGCTGCATCAACTGCCTGCGGACGCTGCCCTACCTGACCGCCTGGGACGAGCGCTACCGCGAGGACGGGCTGACGATCGTCGGCGTCCACACGCCCGAGTTCCCGTTCGAGCGCGACGCCGGCAACGTCGCCGACGCGATCGAGCGCAACGAGATCCGCTACCCCGTCGCCCAGGACAACGACTTCGTCACCTGGACCGCCTACGGCAACCGGTACTGGCCGGCCAAGTACTTCATCGACGCCCGCGGCCGGGTCCGCTACACCCACTTCGGCGAGGGCGACTACGAGGGCAGCGAGCGCGTGATCCGGGAGCTGCTGGCGGAGGCCGGGCGCCGGGTGAGAGGCGGCGGGGTGCGGGCTCGCGCGGATTCGGCCTCGCCGCGCGTGACCACGCCGGAGAGCTACCTGGGCTCCGCTCGCGCCGACCGCTTCGTCAACGGGCCGATCGCAACCGGGGCGCGCGATTTCGGCCGGCCGCCGCTGCCGCCGCTCAATCACCTCGCCTACCGGGGTCGCTGGCGGATCGGTCCCGACTCGGCGACGGCGGCCGGCGGGTCGCTCGACCTCGCCTTCGGGGCCAGGCGCGCCTTCCTGGTGCTGGGATCGCCGGGGAAGCCGCGGCGCGTCCGCCTGTTGCTCGACGGCCGACCGCTTCCCGACCGCTTCGCCGGCGCCGATGTGGAGGGCGGAGTGGTCGAGGTGACCTCCCAGCGCCTCTACGACCTGGTCGACCTGCCCGCGGTGGGCGGCCATCTCCTGCGGCTGGTTCCCGAGAGAGGGGTGATGGGCTATGCCTTCACCTTCGGTTAGCCCTGCCGCCACAATGGACAGGGTGAGCGATTCGCAGCGAGGGACCGTCCTGGTCGTCGATGACGAGCCGACGATCGTCGAGGTGGTCGGCCGCTACATGGAGCGCGCGGGCTACGAGACCCACCAGGCCTTCGACGGTCCGGAGGCTTTGCGACTCGCGGAGCTGCACCGGCCGGACCTCGTCGTCCTCGACGTGATGCTGCCGGGGATCGACGGGATCGAGGTGATGCGGCAACTGCACGAGGATGAGCGGAGGACCGCGGTGATCCTGCTCACCGCCCGCGGCGAGGAGGCGGACCGGCTCGTGGGCCTCCGCCACGGCGCCGACGACTACGTCGTCAAGCCCTTCTCCCCGGCGGAGCTGGTCGCTCGCGTCGATGCCGTCCTGCGCCGCGTTTCCCCGCCGTCCGACTCCGCGCCGGAGGCGATCGAGCACGGCCCGCTGCGGATCGATCCGGCGGCGCGCGCCGTGACCCTCGCCGGCGAGGAGCTGTCGTTGACCCAGCGCGAGTTCGACCTGCTTGCCTTCTTCGCCTCCCACCCGGGGCAGGTCTTCTCCCGCGATCGGCTGATGGAATCGGTCTGGGACTTCCCGTTCTTCGACGACACCAGCACGGTCACCGTCCACGTGCGGCGCCTGCGCGCCAAGCTGGGCGACGATCCCTCCGAGCCGCGCTTCATCGAGACCGTGTGGGGCGTGGGGTACAGGTTGAAGCCATGAAGCGCACGATCGCCATTGCCTTCGCCGCCTTTCTCGCCGGCGCCGCCGCGGTCACCGTCCCGCACAAAATGGGATGGGGGCAGATCGCCCTCGTCGCCCTGGCGATCGGCGGCGGCGCGCTGGCGGCGTGGCTGGCCGCCCGCCTCGCCGCCGAGGAGCGCTCCCGCCGCGAGGTCGAGGCGGCGCGGCGGCGGCTCGTCGCCGCGGTCTCCCACGACCTGCGCACCCCGCTCGCTTCCCTGCGCCTCCTCGTCGAGTCGGTCGAGGACGGGGTCGTCACCGGGGAGACCCGGGACCGTTACCTGGCGGAGGTCCGCACCCACGTCGCCGCGCTCAGCGCCCTGATCGACGACCTCTTCGAGCTCTCGCGGATCGAGGCCGGCGACATCTCCTGGACGATGAGCCAGGTGGAGTTGCGGGAGCTGGTCGGCGACACCGTGGCGGCGATGCGGGCGCCGGCGGCGGCGCGCGGCGTCCAGATCGCCGCCGAGCTGCCGGCGGAGGAAGTGATGGCGCGGGCCAACGCGGAGAAGGTCCAGCGCGTCCTCTTCAACCTGATTCAGAACGCGATCCGCCACACCCCCGCCGACGGCAGCGTCACGGTGCGAGCGCGCGCGGCGGCGGGCGGGGTCGAGGTCGAGGTCCGCGACGACGGCGACGGGATTCCCCAGGCCGACGGCGAGCGCGTCTTCGAGGCCTTCTACCGCGGCGACGAGGCCCGCGAGGACGATGGCGCCGGCCTTGGCCTGGCGATCTCCCGCGCCATCGTCGAGGCCCACGGCGGCCGCATCTGGCTCGCCCCATCCGGCGAGGGCACCAGCATCCGCTTCACCCTCCGCGCCGCCTGACCCGCTTCAGTCTGTCGCCATATAGTCGAGCTCGACCAGGTGCAGCCGGGCGGGCGACGTCAACGTGTCAGCCGAGATGCCCGCGCTTCGCTCGATGCTGAAGCCGATCAGGTCACCGTTCTGAATCGCGGCAGAGGGGATCGTGAAGGCCGTGGAGTTGGCGATGTTCGGCCCTGCATTCGGCGTTGTCGCGTCCAGCGCCGCGAAGCCGGAGCCGATGTCTTCGCCGACCGCCGCCACATGGCGCTGAAGGTGCCAGGAGACGCTGCCGGCTCCACTTGCGCTCCAAATCAGGCGCAGTGTCAGGTCGGTGCCCGCCACGCGATCGATCGGCGTCTCGGTCGAGATCGACGCGAACTGGCTGGTGGAGGGGTCGAAGTTGAGTACGGCGAACGAGAGTTGATTGCCCGCTTGTGCACTGCCCGGGTCGATCGCGGCGGCGGGGAAAACGACCCGTCGCGTGCGGTTCGCTTCCTCGCCCGGGCCGATTGTTTCCGCGCCGATCGCGTTTTGCGGGAGGACGAGGGTCGACTCGTCGATGTCCCCGCCGGTGAGCGAGTCGGCAAGAACCCTGGAGGAGTCGACCGAGTTTGGCGCGAGCTTCACTCTCTTGACCGCCGCTCGTTTGAGGTCGCTCGTACGGACGTTGCCCGGTTTGATGTCCCCGGAATCGACGCTGTTGCGGCCGGGCAGCGCGATCGCGGTGCCGCTGATCGCAAAGAAGAGCGCCAAGTAGGCGACGATGTTGTTACGAAGATGGACCCTTATGCGTTTCAGTGTGACACGGTCAGCAGCCGAGCCGGCGGGCTATGACCATCTGCTGGACCTCGTCGGTGCCCTCGCCGATCGTGAGGATCTTGGCGTCGCGGTAGAAGCGGCAGACCGGGTATTCCTCGATGTAGCCGTAGCCGCCGTGGATCTGAACCGCCTCCTCGGTCGCTCGCACGGCGAGACGGCCGGTGATCAGCTTCGCCTGCGCGGCGGTGAGCGTGAACGACTCGCCCGCGTCCTTCTCCAGCGCCGCGCGCCAGGTGAGCAGGCGGGCCGCCTCGATCTGGGCCGAGAGGTCGGCGATCTTGGCCTGGATCGACTGGAACTTGGAGATCGGCTGTCCGAAGGCCTTGCGCTCCTTCGCGTAGGCGATCGCCTCGTCGAGGGCGCCCTGCGCCAGGCCGACGCCCATCGCCGCGACGCCGATCCGGCCGCCGTCGAGGATGTGGAGGAAGTTCTTGAAGCCGTCGCCGCGGCGCCCCAGCAGGTTGGACTCCGGCACCCGGCAGTCGTCGAAGGACAGCGGGCGGGTGTCCGACGCGTTCCAGCCCATCTTCCGGTATGGCTCCCCCACCTCATAGCCGGGCGTCCCGTTCGGAACGATCAGGTTGGAGATCTCCTTGCGACCGTTCGCCTCGCCGGTGACGGCGGTGATCGAGACGCAGCCGGATATGTCCGTCCCCGAGTTGGTGATGAACTGCTTCGCCCCGTTGACCACCCACTCGCCGCCGCCGAGCTTCGCGGTAGTACGCACGTTTCCGGCGTCCGACCCGGCTTCGGGCTCGGTCAGTCCGAAGGAGGCGAGTCTCTTGCCGGCGCAAAGCTGCGGCAGCCATTCGGACTTCTGCTCATCGCTCCCCCAGAGGTAGATGGGCATCGTCCCCAGCGACGTGTGCGCGGCCATCGTGATGCACACGGACGAGTCGATCCGAGCAAGCTCTTCAACAGCAAGCGCGTAAGAGAGTGTGTCCGCCCCGCCTCCCCCGTACTCCTGCGGAAACGGAATCCCCATCAACCCAAGTTCCCCCATCTGAGCAACGAGCTCGTAAGGGAAGCGCTTCTCCCGATCCAACTCCTCCGCCACGGGAGCCACCTCCCCCCGGGCGAAATCCCGCACCGTGTCCCGCAGCAGCCTCTGCTCGTCGCTCAGCTCGAAGTTCACGACGGGCAGCTTATGCGCCCCCTACAGCTGCAGGCTCTTTACCTGAAGTAGCTCTTCGATCGCGTAGCGGCCGTTCTCGCGACCGTGCCCCGACTGCTTGTAGCCGCCGAACGGCGCCAGCGGGTTGAAGGCGCCGCCGTTGATCTCGATCTGCCCCGTCCTGATCCGCTTGGCGACGGAGATCGCCCGGTCCTGATCCCCGGACCAGACGCCGCCGGCCAGCCCGTAGACGGTGTCGTTGGCGATCCGCACCGCGTCGTCCTCGCCGTCGTAGGGCTGGATCGCCAGTACCGGGCCGAAGATCTCCTCCTGGGCGATCGTCATCTCCGGCGTCACCTCGGAGAAGACGGTGGGGCGGACGAAGTAGCCGCGCTCGAGTCCCTCGGGAGGCGCGGCGCCTCCCGTGACCAGCTTCGCCCCCTCGGCCTCTCCCTTCTCGATGTAGCCGCGGACCCGCTCGCGCTGCGTCTCGGAGACGAGTGGGCCGATGCGGGTCGAGTCCTCGAACGGGTCACCGGGCGTGAATGCCTCGGCGGCCTGCTTGGCGATCTGCTCGGCTTCGCCCAGCTTCTCGCGCGGGACCAGCATCCGGGTCAGCGCGCTGCAGGTCTGGCCGGAGTTGAGGAAGCACTTGGCGACGCCGTCGGGCACCGCCCGGGCGAGGTCGGCGTCGTCGAGGATCACATTCGGCGACTTGCCGCCCAGCTCCATCGCCACCGGCTTCACCGTCGGCGAGGCCAGCTCGCTCACCCTCCGCCCGGCCCGGGTCGAGCCGGTGAAGGAGACCATGTCGACGCCGGGATGGCCGGCGATCGCCTCGCCGACGACGGGCCCGGTGCCGCTGACCAGGTTGAAGACGCCCGCCGGCAGCCCGGCGGCCTCGACCACCTCGGCGAGGATGAAGGCGTTGAGCGGCGTCACCTCGCTCGGCTTCAGCACCACCGTGCAGCCGGCCGCCAGCGCCGGCGCGACCTTGGCGGCGATCTGGTTCAGCGGGTAGTTCCAGGGAGTGATCGCGCCGATGACGCCGACCGGCTCGCGCAGCACCCGCGAGTTGCCGATCTCCTCCTCCCAGGCGACCTCCTCCATCAGCCCCGGCATCGCCGCGAACTGTCCGGTCGGCAGCCCGGCCTGGATGATCTGGCTCAGCTTGATCGGCATTCCCAGCTCCTGGGCGATCGTCGCCGCGATTTCCTCGGAGCGCTCGCCGAGGCCCGCTGCGATCGCGCTCAGGTAGCCGGCACGCTCCTCGCGGCTCGTCCGCGACCAGGAGTCGAAGGCGTCGCGGGCCGCTCGCACGGCGAGGTCGGCGTCCTCGGGCGTCCCGGCCGGGATCGTCCCCATGACCTCCTCGGTCGTGGAGTTGACGACGTCGATCGTCTCGGGCCCGGTCGATTCCATCCACTCGCCGCCGATGAAGACCCTGTCCCGGGTCTGAAGCTCCGCCGCTGTCGCCATCGTCTCGCCCTCCTGGGTCGTCATCTGCCTCTCTGCTGTTCGTCAACGCTAGCGCGCAAGCGCCTTTGCCGATCGACTGAACGCTTTACCCCCGTTATCCGGGGCAAAGTGTTCAGTCGCGGATTGCCCAGCTCCGGGTCCGGCCACGGCGCGGGCGTCGCGGGCGCGCAGGACCTTGCCGCAGCTCTCGCAGACGCCGCGGTCGCTGACGGGTCCGCCGCATTCCTTGTGCACGATCAGCATCGGCGGGCCGTTCGGGGCGGGGGAGTGGCGGTCGCCCCAGCCGAGCAGGGCCACCAGCGCCGGCCAGAGGTCGAGCCCCTTCTCGGTCAGGAAGTACTCGTAGCGCTTCGGGCTGCTTTGGTAGAGCCGCCGCTCGAGGATGTCCTCGTCGACGAGCCGCTGCAATCGCGCCGAGAGCACGTTGCGGGCGATGCCGAGGCCTTCCTGTAGCTCGTCGAAGCGGCGCCGCCCGTTCATCACGTCGCGCACGATCAGCAGCGACCAGCGCTCGCCTATGACCTCCAGCGCCTTGGCGATCGAGCAAACCTGACCCGGATAGTCGTGGCGGAGCACAAAGTGATCTTCGCACACAAGGTTGCATTAAGCAACTCACTCGGCTAGGGTCCGGTCACCGAGTTGTTTGAAGCAACTCAAGAACGAGCCCGATTGGAGGGGCCGAGATGAAGTTGATCCGCACTCGTAGACGCAACCGCCGCAAGCTCCCGCGGAAGATCGCGATCACCCAGGCGGAGATCACCGCCGACCTGCTCTACCCGGCGAGCCGCAGACGGTGAGTTCCGCCGAAGGGGCGGCCGCCGGAACGGAAGGCGCCGCCAAAGAGGAGTTCGAGGCCAGGATCGCCACCGCGGCCCGCGACGGGGCCACCGCCGTCGAAGCGGCCAAGCTGCACGCGGAGGCGAACCCCGAAACGAGCCGCACTCGAACCTTGGTCTGGCAGGACCCGGTGCCGACCGCGGCGGCCGGGGCGACGATGACCGGGATGGAGTACATGCAGGCGATCGTCGCCGGCACGCTGCCGCCGCCGCCGATTGCGGTGACCCTGCGGATGGGGCCGATCGAACTGGACGAGGGCCGGGTCGTCTTCGCCGGCGAGCCCGGCGAGGAGCACTACAACCCGATCGGCGTCGTCCACGGCGGCTACGCCGCGACCCTGCTCGACTCCGCCCTCGGCTGCGCCGTCCACACCACGCTGCCAGCCGGCATCGCCTACACCTCGCTCGGACTCGAGGCCAAGTACGTGCGCCCGATCACCCGCGACACCGGCCGCGTGCTCTGCGAGGCGAACGTCCTCTACCGCGGCCGCAAGCAGGCGACCGCCGAGGCCAATCTCACCGCGGCCGACAGCGGCAAGCTCCTCGCCCACGGCGTCGCCACCTGCATGATCCTCGAGATTTCATAGCAAATAAGCGATAAGCGCATATCAGCTATGATGGATCGGTGGCCACTTCCCCCGGAGAGCTCTTGCGAGACGCCCGGCGACGCCACGGTGTCAGCCAGAAGCGCCTCGCGATCCGCGCCGGCACGACGCAGTCGGCGATCTCGCGCATCGAGCGCGACGGGGTTTCGCCGACCGTCAACACGCTGCGCGAGCTGCTGTGGCTGCTTGGTGAAGACCTGACACTCGGCGCCGAGGCGCGCGACTTCGGCATCGACGCGACCTTGAATCGCGAGCGGCTGAAGCTCACTTCATCCGAGCGCGTCGAGTATGGCCTTGCGATGGCCGAGCAGCTGATCGAGATAAGCCCGAACGTCCGTGTGGATGCGGCGTGACCCGCGAGCAACTCCCCCCGCGACCCCCTGACCTGCGCGCGTTGTTGACGCCACTCGTCAGACACGGAGTCGATTTCATCCTCGTTGGCGGCATGGCGGGGATCAGCCATGGCTCGAGCCATCCCAGCTACGACCTCGATGTGGTCTACGCCCGCGACCGCGCGAACATCACACGCCTTGTCGACGCCCTGAGGGAGATCGGCGTTCGGTTGCGCGGCGCGCCCGCCGACCTCCCCTTCCTGCTTGACGCCGAGACGATCGAGAACGGCTCTAACTTCACCTTTGTGACCCCCCATGGGGATTTCGACATCCTTGGCTATGCGGACGGAATGCCCGGCTATGAGGAGCTGAAAGCCGAAGCCCCGATGCGCGAGATCCTCGGCCTTGAGGTTCGCGTCGCCTCGATCGACCACCTGATCGCGATGAAGCGGGCGGCGAACCGGCCCAAGGACAAGTTGATGGTCGAGGAGTACATCGTGATTGCCGACGAGCAGCGCAAGCTGATCGAAAGTGAGGGCGGGTAGGCAGCGCGCTCAGGCGGCGAGGCGGCGGGCCAGCTCCACGAGTAGGCGGACGCCGTAGCCGCTGGCGTCGTTGCCGGTGTACTCGCGACCGACGTCCCAGGCGGTGCCGGCGATGTCGACGTGTGCCCAGGGGGTCTCGCCGACGAACTCCTCGAGGAAGGAGCCGGCGTAGATCGTGCCCGCCTTGCGCTTGGCGGAGGCGTTGGTCAGGTCGGCGACGGTCCCTCTCGTCAGCTCCTTGTACTCGGGGTGGAGTGGGAGTCGCCAGGTCAGCTCTCCCATGGCCTCACCGGCGTCGGTGACCGCGGCGGCCAGCTCATCGTCGTTCGAGATCACCGCCGCGTAGGTCGATCCGAGCGCGACCACGACGGCGCCGGTCAGCGTGGCGAGGTCGACGACTCGCTCCGCCCCCAGCTCGACCGCGTAGGAGAGGGCGTCGGCAAGGATCAGCCGGCCCTCCGCGTCGGTGTTGTTGACCTCGACCGTCTTGCCGTTGTGCTGGGTGATGACGTCGCCCGGCTTGATCGCCGTCCCCGAGGGCATGTTCTCGGTCGCGGGAACGACGGCGATGAGGTTGACCGGCAAGCTCAGCTCGGCGATCGCCCGTACCGCCTCCAGCACCGCCGCGGCGCCGGACATGTCCATCTTCATCTCCTGCATCCCGGCCGAGGGCTTGATCGAGATGCCGCCGGTGTCGAAGGTGACCCCCTTGCCGACGAGGCCCAGGGTCGGGCCGTCGCCGCCGCCGGAGTAGCGCAGGACGATCAGCTGCGGCTCCTCCGGCCCGCCCTTGCTGACCGCGATCAGACCGCCCATGCCGGCGGCGGCGATCTTCTCGCGCCCGAGCACGTCGGTTCTGACCGTCCCGTTGGCGGAGGCGATCTCCCGTGCCCGCCGGGCTAGGTAGGAGGGGGTGGCGACGTTGGACGGGAGGCTCTGCAGGTCGCGGGCGCGGTTCTGCGCCTCGGCGCAGACGCGGGCCGCCTCGGCCGAGGCGGCGACGCCCTCCGGCGCCAGCAGCGTCAGCGACTCGATCGCGGGCGGGGGCGGGTCGTCGGGATCGCGGCTGAGGAAGCGGTCGAAGCGGTAGCTCGTGAGGATCGTTCCGGTGACGAGCCCCTCCGCGGTCGCGGCGTCGTCCGCGGCCTCCGGCAGCGCCCAGGCGAGCGAGGTCGCCTCCAGCCGCCCCGCTTCCTTCGCCGCCAGGGCCGCCGCGACGCGGGCGCGCTCGGCGTCGAACTCCTCGCGCTTGCCCAGCCCGGCGACGAGAACCCGACTCGGGCGCTCGGGGCGCAGCAGCGCCAGTCTCTTGAAGCCCCCTCTGGCGTCGCTCGCGCCCGGCGCATCGCCGATGGCGTCCGGCAGTTCCTCGCCGTCGTAGAGGCCGACCGCGAGGAGGTCCGCGTCGACCTCGGGAATCCCAACCTGTCGGACCTCGACCTCCACGGCGGCCGAGTCTACGTACCCAGGCAAACCCCGTGCTTGCCCAACAGGACGCCCCCGCTGTTCCTGCCCGTGTTATTTGCGGATAAAGAACAGCGGGGCGACAGTTAGGGTCGCTATCGTCCCATTTGGGCCATGCGGCCCACGTTCGAGCCGAGACCCGGCAAAAAACCAAGACGAAAGGTCCGCGATGCCCAGCACAGTGATTCTCGGTACCGCCCGCACCCCCTTCGGCAAGATGGGCGGCACCCTCTCCTCGCTCGACGCCACCGACCTCGGCGGCCATGTGATCTCAGCCGCGCTGGAGCGCTCCGACGTCGATCCCGAGCAGGTCGACCAGGTCATCTTCGGCCAGGTCCTGCAGGCCGGTCAGGGGCAGATCCCCTCGCGCCAGGCCCAGATCAAGGGCGGCATCCCCAAGGAAGTTCCCTCGGAGACGATCAACAAGGTCTGTGCCTCGGGCATGCGCTCGATCGGCATCGCCGACATGGCGATCCGCGCCGGCGACACCGATGTGGCCGTGACCGGCGGCATGGAGTCGATGAGCCAGGCGCCGCACCTGCTGCCGGGCGCCCGCTTCGGCTACCGGATGGGCCACGTCGAGACGATCGACGCGATGGTCCACGACGGCCTCACCAACCCCTTCACCGAGAAGCAGATGATCAACGAGGCGAGTGAAGTCTCCAACGAGCTGGAGATCACGCGCGCCGACATGGACCGCTTCGCCGAGCGCTCTCACCGGCTCGCCGCCGAGGCCACCGACGCCGGCCGCCTCGCGGACGAGATCGCCGGCGTCACCGTCAAGTCGCGCAAGGGCGAGAACACGATCGAGGTCGACGAGGCGATCCGCGCCGAGACCACGGTCGAGACCCTCGCC
>Ga0299914_10003259_pt1 | contig 11430 bp, 7 predicted proteins | sample RVTome_10_FD_201361 | JGI IMG/M metagenome (GOLD analysis project Ga0299914, IMG submission 201361) | Soil microbial communities from uranium-contaminated site in the Upper Colorado River Basin, Wyoming, United States - RVT153D57 (version 2) ... | reverse complement strand
GTCGAGTCCCTACAGCTCGGGGCGCAGGCGATGGTGTGTCGTGGCCTGCTGGAAGGCGTGGACTACGCGAAGGGCGATCTCGTCGTCGCCGGCGGCGGCGTTCACGAGCATCGAGAGCGGCATTTTCTCCGTCGGGGAGAGTCCTGTGGGAACCGCGATCGAGGGTGAGCCCGTGAGGCTCCACGGGCTGGACTTGGAGCCCGAGGAGCTTCGTGGGAGCGGTGGATTGGTGCCCGGCGGTTTGAGTCCGGCGATGTTGTCGACGGCGTGCATGAACACGTCGACGTCATCGAACATGGCCAGGAACTGCTCGTTCCACATCGCCCGCGCTTGCTGGGCCTGAACGTAAGCGTTGGCGGGCAATAGGTTGCCGTTGTTGACCTGGCGGCGGTACGGGAGTGTGAAGTCCTCCGCGCGTGTTAGCCAGTTCCGGTACTGGAAGGCGCCGACCTCGATGTTGACGATCGGTGTCGTCATCGACGCCAGCGTCGTGAATGGTGCCGGCAGCGCGTTCGTGGTGACTTTCACGACACGCGCCCCGAGCCCGGCGATGACTTCGACCGCGTCGCTGAAGGCTGCGAGCTCGTCGTCGTTCGGTACGCCGCTGAAGTAGTCATCGGGTGCCGGTACACCGACGGTGACCCCGCGGAGCGGCTTGCTGCCGGTGGCCTTGCGTACTGCCCTGACGAGCTGATAGCGCGCGACAGGGCGTGTCGTCGGATCGTTGGGGTCCTGGCCGCCGATGACGTCGGCGATGGTGGCCGCGTCAAGGGCGCTGCGCGCGAGAGGGCCGACGTTGTCGATCGTGTAGCTGAGCGGGAAGACCCCGAACTTGCTGACCATGCCGTACGTGGTCCGGTATCCGGTCAGTCCGCAGTTCGCCGATGGCCCGCGGATCGAGCCACGGGTGTCGGTCCCGATGCCCGCGAGGAACTGCCCGGCCGCGGTGCCCGAGCCCGAGCCCGAGCTCGACCCCCCAGGCTGCCGGGCGATGTCCCAGGGGTTGTTCGTGGGCGCCGGGTCGCCGGAGGCCAGCTCGATCGTGTGGGTCTTGCCGACGATGTTCGCGCCCGCCTGCTTGAGCGCCGCCACATGCGTGGCGTCAAAGCCCGGAACAAAGCCCTTGTAGACGACCGAGTTGCCCTCGGTCGGCTTGCCCGCCGTGAAAATGATGTCCTTGAGTCCGATCGGGATACCATGCAGCGGACCCAGGTAGCGGCCACGGCGCAGCAGACGGTCGAGTGCCTGCGCCTGCGCCAGCACCTCTGCGCCCGGGTAGGCGAGCGCGAATGTGATCACCCGCTCCTCGACAGCTGCGCTGCGATCGAGAACCGCCTGCGCGAGATCCACGCAGCTGATTCGCCTAGAGCGGATCAGCTCCGCTGCCTCGTGGATCTCCAAGTCATAGAGCGGCACCTCCGGCTTGCGCGGCCTGCGGCCTCGCGTGGCGTGCGCAGGGCTCGTGCCGGCGAGCGCGAGACCGCCAATTGCCGCGCCGCGGAGGAACGTCCCGCGAGTGATGCCGTCGCTCATCGGTCGTGCCCGTGCGCGAGCTCGACGACGGGCACGGGGACGTATTTGGTCAGCGGGAAGGGCGCCCGGTCCTGGCCGACGGTCTCGATGAAGCCCGCGCACTGCTCGAGTCCGTTGAGACCCTGGGCGAACTGGGAGCCTGTCGGCAGTTGCCCAGCCCGCAGCCCGCGCGCGTCGCCGATGGCTTGCGCGAGCGCCTCGGCTTCCTCAGCGGTTATCGGCATATCGCCCCTCCTCGTGTCGATGGTCGGCGAGACGATTCAAGTTGCGCGCGGGCGGTCCGTCCATGGACGGGCGGTAGGAACCCCCACGACCGGCAGGCCAGCCCGTGACCACCGAAGTGGGGTCGGTGCCGCGGTCCCTTGGCCTCCTCAGCAGGTGCCTGAGATGTTCTCGGAGCAGATCCGGCGGGGCGGCGTAATTGCGGGTCCGGAGGTGGACCAGCAGAGGCGTCTCCGAACGTAACTATCTACCGTCTGTAAGGCACACCGAGCCTTGCGCGCGCCCCGCTATCGGAGCCGGAGGGGCTCATGCGAACCTCCCGCCCGCAACAGAACGGGCGGCTGGCGGTCTGGGGGCGGGGCGGGCCGTTCGAGTCTGACGAACGGGCTGCGCGCGCGACTGCTCCGTTTCGCGCAAGGCAATAGCGCCGCGGACACCGCCATTCGCCCAGGACGCCGGGATTTCACGCGGCGCAGCCCGACGCAACAGGGGTGCGCTACGCGAGAGAGATCTGCCCGGTCACGACCACGTCGCGCGACAGACCGGCGACCGTAACCGTCGCGGTCGCGTCGAGCGTCTCGTCGCCCTGCAGGTCACCGCCCTCCAGCTGCTCGCGGACCGCAAGTTCGATCTCCCGCTGAGCGGTCACGCCCAGCTTCTTGAGGAACTTCCGCACCGACATGTTGAAGACCTCTTCGTCCACCGTTCCTCCTTTCGAGAGCGCGCACCGCTCGACGCGCGAACTCGGCCGCGCACCGACAAAGCGGTCGCGGGTCCGCCAACAGAACCGGCGTCGCCGCGTCGCGCTCCCAGACAATGACCTACCAGTTATCCGATGCTCAATCCAGCCGAGCCTACGCCGCCGAACCGCCGACCGAAGGCAGCAACGGCGCGGCCCTCCGCTCACGAGTAGGCCACCGGCCGGCTATCGCCTGTCGCGCATTGCGACACTCCCACGGAGCCGCCCCGAGTGCCGTTGCCAGGCGGAAGCGCAAGCGGCTCGGCGCGCCCTGCTCCCGCGCCGCTGCCTGGCATAGACATGCGGTCAGCGTCCCGGCTGCCTCTCGGCTCAAACAGGAGCGTCGTGGAAGCCATGGATACGTCCGTGTTTCGGCGGTTACGCGGCCACGGGAATCTGCCTGTAAGCGTCCCGGCTCGCGGCCAACGGGTGTCCCCCTGGGTGGCGATCGGGTCTTCCGCGGGGCTCGGTCTCTACCGGCGCCGTACGGATTGAGCGCGGGTCCGTTCGTGGGATACCTTCGCGGGTCAGTGCACTTTGGACAGGTGGACCTTGACGGACAGATTGGCGGGGTTGCGCGCGCGTATACGCGCGCTCGCCACGGTACGTAGACTCGCGCTGTGACAGGCGCCTCTGACCGGGCCACCGAGGCTGTCGCGTGTGAGTTCCGGATCCTCGGCCCACTCGAGGTCCGGCTCGGCGGCCAGGAGCGTCGCATCCCGGGAGGGCGCGTTCGCGAGGTGCTCGCGGTGTTGCTCGTCCACGCCAATCACCCGGTGACCGCCGACGAGCTGGCCGACGAGTTGTGGCGCCAGCGGGCCCCCGAATCGGCCCGCTCGACGGTACAGGTGCATGTGGCCCGGTTGCGGCGGGCGCTCGGGGAGCGGCTGCCGCTGCGTACGACGCCCGCGGGTTACGTACTCGAGGTAGCCCCGGAGCGGCTCGACGCGCTGGCGTTCGAGCGGCACGTCGAGCGTGCCCGCGAGGGGTCGGCGGAGGACCGGGCCGCGGAGCTCGGGCGGGCGTTGGAGCTGTGGCGAGGGCACGCGCTAGCCGAGTTCGTCGACTTGCCCTCCGTCAATAGCGCGGCGAACCGGCTCGAGGACGCGCGCCTCGCGGCGCTCGAGGCGCGGATCGATGCCGAGCTCGAGCTCGGGCTCGACGCCGAGCTCTTGCCGGAGCTGCAGCAGCTCGCCGCCGCTCATCCATATCGCGAGCGCCTGCAAGGCCTGCTGATGCTTGCGCTCTACCGCGCCGGCCGGCAGGCGGATGCGCTCGCCGTCTACCGCGAGGTCCGGCAGCGGCTGGTGGATGAGCTGGGCATCGAGCCCGGGCCCGAGCTGCGGGAGCTCGAGCGCGCGGTCCTCGCCCACGATCCGGCGCTCGGGGCGCACGCGACTGTCGCTCCCGCGGCGATGCCGCCGGCGCCCCCGACGCCCACGTTTGGCCGCCACGAGGAGCTCGCTGCGGTAACGGCTCGCCTTGCCGATGATGCGGTCCGGCTGCTTACGATCACCGGGCCGGGCGGCGTCGGCAAGACGCGGCTTGCGGTGGAGGTCGCACGCGCCGCGGGCGGGCGCTTTGTGGCGCTCGCCGCGACCGCCGCCGCGGCCCAGGTGCCCACCGCGGTGTGCGATGCGCTCGAGCTCGCGCGCGTGCCTGACGAGACCGCCGAGGCGGCCCTGTCGCGCGTGTTCGCGGGTCGTCGGGCGCTGCTGGTGCTCGACAACTTCGAGCACGTGCTCGCCGCGGGTCTGTGGCTCGCGCGGCTGCTCGATGCCGCGCCGGCGCTGACCGTCCTGGTCACGAGCCGCGAGCCGCTCGGGCTTCGCGCCGAGCAGCGCTTCCCGCTCGAGCCGCTGCCGTTGCCGCCGTCCGTCGCTCTGTTCGCCGACCGCGCACGCGCGCGCGACCCGCGGGTCAACCTGGTCAACCTCGAGCCGGTACGCGAGATCTGCGAGCGCCTCGACGGCCTGCCGCTCGCCATCGAACTGGCCGCGGGGCGGCTCGGCGTGCTCGAGCCCGCCGCGCTGGCCGCGCGTCTCACCGATGTTCTCGGCGTTCTCGGGTCCGGTGCCCGCGACGCGCCCGAACGCCAGCAGACGCTTCGCGCCACCCTCGACTGGAGCTTCGGCCTGCTCGACGCGGACGAGCAGGCGGCGTTCGCGGCCCTCGGCACGTTCGCGGGCGGCGGCGACCTGGAGGCGGCGGAAGCGATCACGGGCGCCGATGTTGCCGTGCTCGAGGGCCTTGTGGCGAAGAGCCTCGCCGTCGCCAAGGACGGTCGGCTGCACCTGCTCGAGCCGGTGCGCCAGTATGCCGTCGAGCACCTCGAGGCGCGTCCCGATGCGGCGGCCGTGCGCGCTCGCCATGCCGCCCACTACCTCGCGCTCGCCGAGGAGACGCGCTACGACATCTGGCTGCGCAAGAGCGCCAGCCCCGGCTTCGAGCGCATGCAGCGCGAGCGCGCCAACCTGCGCGCGGCGCTCAACTGGGCAATCGAGCACGGCAGCCCGACCGACGCGATCGCGCTGGCCGGCGCGATCGAGCCGTACCTCGCCGTAACGGGGGCGTTCGAGGAACTCCACCGGTTGACCCAACGCGCGCTCGCACGCGCCGACGAGGGCGTCCCCGCAGCGCTGCTGGCGCGTGCCCGCGCCGCCTGCGCCCACTCGGACGACCTGGCCGAGGTAATCAAGCATGCCGAGGTCGCCCTCGAGCTCTACCGTGCGCTCGGCGACGACCGCGGCATGGCCGAATCCCTGCTGCGGCTGAACGAGGGGCACACGGCGGCGGCGGAGTACCCGCAAGGCTTCGCGGCGGCCGAGGAGGCACTACTGCACGCCGAGCGCACCGGCGACCCGGCGCTCGTCGGGACGGCGCTCGGCGCGCTGGCGCGCGGCACGCCGCGGATCGACGACGCGCTGCCGTACATGCGCGCGGCCGTCGAGCGCCTGCGGGCGGCCGGGGCGAACGAGCGCGCCGCGCTGCTGCTCTCCACGATGGGCTTCGAGGCGCTCGCGGAGGACGCGTTCGAGCAAGCCGACGAACTGCTCGCCGAGGCGCTCGAGATCGTCCACGGACTGCGCGGCCCGTTCGTCGTCGCCCTCGTCCAGGGCAACCGCGCGCTCGCCGCGCTGCTGAAGGGACGGCTGGCGGAAGCGGCGGCCACGTTCGGGGAACAGGCGGCCGTCGCGCGAGCGCACGAGCTCCCGACGTTCTACTTCGAGGCCCTGCTCGGATTCGCCGCGCTCGCTGCCGCTCGCAGCGACGACGCCTGTGCGGCGACACTCGAGGCCGCGGCGCTGCGCTACGACGACCGCGGCGTATGGGCGTCCGAGAAGCCCGTCTACGATCGCGTCGACGCTCGCTTCCTCGGGCCGGCGCGCGAGCGGCTCGGGCATGCGGCGTGGGAGCGCGCCGGCGACAGAGCCCGTGACATGACGATCGAGGCCGCGCTCGCGCTCGCCGGCGACGTGAGATCGGAGTACGTGACCCACGATGACCGCTAGCAGACGCCCGGCACGCGGCCGGCGGCTCCGGCGGCCTGGCCAGCGCGATCGCACTGCCCCCCCGCCCGCGACGGCAAGCCGCGGCCATCAACAACGCATTCAAGCACCAGCGCGCTGGACGTCGTGACGGTAGTGGGGGACGACGGCGGGGTGCCAGGGCGTTCACGGCCGACGTCACTGCTGCGCGCGAGGCGGGCGAGCTCGTGGCGGCGATGGCGCCGCTCGCGCCCGCTCCCGGACGAGCAGCCGAGCGCACGTCGAAACCGCGGCTCCTCGACAGCGGCAGGAGTGCCAGCGCCTCGAGCCGACCCGCCGCTCGCTGCTGAGTTGGACGCATGAGCAGCGGTCCGACGTCGTTTCGGACGAGTGCTCCGATTCGCGCGAAGCAGCACTCGTCGACCGCTCCGACCGAGTAGCGGTGCCAGGCGATAGGAGCAGCGCGCTGGTGAGGCGGCGGCACGCCGACCGGAGTGTTGAGTCGCATGCAACGGGGCAGCGACGGCTTGGCTACCGCTTGCATGGAAAGGACGAGCGCCGATGAAGGGCCGCTGGCATCGGGCTGGCGATCGTGCGCTGCATCCTCCGCGACTGATGCCCGCAGGATCCGAGCGCGCAGGCGTGCGATCGAGGTGCGTCCGCGCGGACGCACCTCGTGCGATTGTCCCAATGCCGCGCTTGGCGACGCGGGTTACGTGCCGTGAGCCAGTGGAGTACCCCTAGCGCGCGAGCCTTTGGCTCTCGCGACAGACCGCCGTGACGGGAGCCGAGCACATCTTCCCTCTCGACGCGGTGCGTCTTGACAGCCGCCGCGAGTCGTCGGCGGAGCGGTTGGCGCGGCGGAACAGGCGCAACGGGACGGCGTCTGCCATGGCGGCCATGCCAGCGTCGTTGGGGTGCAGGTGGTCACCGCTGTCATAGGCGGGAAGCAAGCGGAGCGGGTGGCCAGGGTCGCGCAGCGCGCGATCGAAGTCGATCACGCCGTCGTACTCGCCGCTGGTCCTAATCCACCGGTTGACGGCCCGACGCTTGGCCTCACCCTCCTCTGTGAAGAAGTTGAGCGTGTCGCCCTCGAACGGCAGGATCGTCGCGCCGAACATCTTGAGCCCGCGCTCTTGGCCGCGCGCGATCAGTTGCCGGTGAGCGGCGATGAGGTCCTCGGCGCTGACCGCCTCCGTCGCGGGCGCGATTCCCGAAGCCGGGTGGCCGATGTCGTTGATCCCCAGCAGCACGATGACGTACCGGGCGCCCGGCTGAGCGAGGACGTCGCGGTCGAAGCGCGCCAGCGCGCTTTCGCCGAACAGCGGTGCGATCGGGGCGAACGGAAAGGTGGGGAGGATGTTGCCGTCGTGCAACAGTCGGTTACCGCCGATCCCCTTGTTAAGCACTCCAAGGTGCTCCAAAGCCGGCCTCGCTCTGAACCGCGCCGCCAGAAAATCGGGATAACGGTGGTTGGCGCCGACGGTCGAGTTCGCCCCGTCTGTGATTGAGTCACCCAACGCGACGACCGCGCGCGCCGGGCGTGCCGCACGCACGCTGACACCAGTCAAAAAGAACCACTGGGTCACAACGCTAGGGTCCTGAAGGCGCGTCGCCCCAGTCACGTTGCCCGCCGCCACGTAATTTTCCTGGAAAGCGTCACTGTGCAGCGTCGTCGCCTGCGTGCGCTGCGGCAAGTAAATGCTCACGGCCAGGTCGGACCCGGCGGGGACGTCCAGCGCGACCGGGTCGCTGAGCGCGGGCGCTCCGCGCGGGATCGTGATCGAGGCGCGGCCTGAGAACGTCAGCCGTCGGTCGGACGCAGGCACGATTTCCGAACCCTCCCCGGCCAGACGAGCGACGTGGGCGTCGCCGATCACCAATGAACCTTCCCCGAACTCGTTCGACAGCCGGATCCGTACCCAGCCGCCCTCGCGGCTCGTATGGACAATCTGGCGCAGCGTTTGGTTCTCGAACTCCGACACGATGCCGGGAAAGGGCGCGGTGGGTGGACCGGTCGGCGCCGTGCCCCACGTGCCGACCCACGAACTCTTGGCAACGCCGGCCGTCGCCCGGTCGCGGCCCGCCGCACCGGCGGGTTGCGCCACCACGGCGAAGGCCACGCACAACACGACGGCTGTCAGCACTCGCGAAGTAGTTCGTCTCATCGGTGACTCCCTCGCGCGCGCTCGGGTCGGAGCGCGCAATAACTCCCGCGCGGCGATAGCGTCTCACCTCGTCCGCGCGTCGATTCCGTCGGCACGCGCCGCTCCCGACGCGGCCCTACACCTACGAACCAACCAAGCCGGCGGGAAACGCTCGCACCCGGACCACCTCATTGTCAAGCGACGGCTGGGAGAAGGCGCACGACGCGGTTCCCGAGAACCCGGTGCCATTGCTTCCACCCTTCCAAGTTGCACTTGGGAGCAGCTCGCGTACCAGAGGGACCAGTCGCACCCTGGCTGCTCGGTTGAGGCAGAACCGATAGCGCGCCGATAGCTCGCGGGACTATCGCAACTCGCGCAAAGATGGCATGAACCGGGGCCCCCTCCGCTCAGCGCGAGAGACTCGCGGGTGGCTTGGTGCCGGAGCTTGAGAGGAGGCCCCTGATGGCGATCGTAGCCGGGTTCGATGTGCACCGCAGGCAGATCACATTCGACGCGCTGGATACCGAGACGGGTGAGGTGAGGCGCGGGCGGATCGACGCGACGCCGGCCGCGGTCGCGGTGTGGGCGAAGCGCTTCGCCGGCCGGGAGATGCATGTTGCGGTCGAGGCGTGCACGGGGTGGTTGTTCGTCTGCGACGCGCTTGTGGGGGCGGGTGCGGTGGCGCATCTGGCCGAGCCGGTGGAGACGCGCGCGTTGCGGGGTCGCAAGCGGCGCGCGAAGACCGATCGCGAGGACGCCCGCTGGCTGCGCGAGTTGCTCGCCGATGGCCGGCTGCCGGAGTCATGGATCCCGCCCGAGCACGTCCGTCAGTGGCGCTCGCGCGCGCGGCTGCGACACACGCTGATCGACGAACGCACGCAATGGATGCAGCGCATCCAGGCGACGCTGTTCCATCACGGCATCAGCGGCACCCCGGAGCGGCTGCGCACCGGCGAAGGGCGGCGGTTTCTCGAAAGCCTGCGGCTGCCCGCGGACGCGCTCGAGCGGATCGAGATCGCGCTGGCGATGGCAGACGCGATCGACGCCCAGATCGCCCCGCTCGAGCGCGAGCTGCGCCAACTGGCGCGCCGCCAGAGGGGCTGTCGGGCGCTGATGGGCCTCTACGGGATGGGCGAGCTGACCTCGCTGGTCACGCTCTGCGAGCTCGGCGACGTCGGGCGCCTGTCGGTCTCGCGCAAGGCCGTCCGGATGGCCGGCATCGACATCGGCGTGCACCGCTCCGACCGCCGAGCCCGCGTCGGCAGGCTCACCCGCCAGGGCTCCCCGCAGCTGCGCTGGGCGCTCTATGAAGCCGCCCTGTCGGCCTGCCGGCCGAGCAGTCCCGACCACGCCGACTACCTCGCGCTCAAGGCCCGCGGGCTCAGCCACACGCGCGCGTCGCTGACGATCGCCCGCAAGCTCGCCCGGCGCTCCTTCCACGTGCTGCGCGAACTCGGACCCACCGCCCTGGATCCCGTCACCACGACCTGACCGATGGCTCGCTCCGTCACGCCCGCTACTCCCAGATGATCACGCTTCCGGCCAGCTCCCGCAGCTGCTGCGGCTCCCACTCCGAGCAGGTGGCGGCCCACCAAAGACCGAGCGGCCGGAGTCACTCCACCCGGACTGACCGATCAACCATCACGTCACCGACCCGAACCAGGTCGCGGACCCAGATAAGCCCGGGCATCCACGGAGCCGAGCAGAACCCCACCGAACGCAACCACTCCCCGCCGCAGCACTTGACACGGGGCGCAGTTCAGATAAGCAGCAGTCAGCGCCGTTCGCGGCGCTGCCGCGTTGCATGGAAAGGAGCAGCGAGCGGCACTGCTGTGACGGCCGCCCTTTTCACGCGAAGGAGCACACCCAGGGCGGCCCTGCTCGGGCGCTTGGTCCTCGTACAACTCGGGCGTCTCGGCCGCAACGCGCGCATGGCCTACTAGGTCGTCCCCCCGGAGATCGTCTTCGCCGATTGGGCCTCCAACCATCCATCCGTCGTTTCACCCCTGATCGTGGCGTCAACCGTCTTCAGGACCATCTCGACCTTCGTGCCGTCCTGCCATCCATTCGCATCGGACTCATCGATAAAGACCTCGATGTCGTTTGCTCCCTCGTTCGTCTTGAGCATGACAAAGAAGTCCCCAGACGCTCCGGTCGTCCAATATTCGGATCCAACCAGTTCGGCAGTCACCCTGAACTGATCCCCGTTCTTGATTCCGCCCATGCCGGCTGAGTTGGGCTTGTCGACTAGCTCATCAATGGTGATGTCTGTGACCGTCGATTCGGCGGGTGGCGCGGTCACAGCCGCGGTCCCCGTCGGTTCGGCCGGTGGCGCGGTCGAAGCCGTGGTCTGCGCCGCGCTCGGCTTGGGGGTATCGGCCCCGCTTTGTGTCGCGACAACGATGCCGATGATGCCCGCAACGAGAATCAGTGCACATGACGCGACCAAGACCGACCGCGTCTTCGGCTGCGGTCGTCGGAAAGTGGCGACGATGCTCACGAGGTGGCTGCCGAGCGTCTTCGGTTTCAGCCGGCGGAAGTTCAGCTCCGTCCGCAGCGTCCCTCGATTCTCGGAGACGAACTCCCAGCCCTGGTTCTGCCACTTGGCCTTCGCGCTGTTCTCTCGTCCGCGCAGCGCTTGCAGGGACTTGAACTCGTGCTGCACGGCGTCGTCAGCCTGTCGGTTTCCCGAACCCGGATCAGTCTCGTCGGTCGGGTATCCAGGCGGGGCGATTGACATTTGGAACGGAACTCCTAGGTTGTCGACCGCGAGCAGGCACGCGGGTTGCAAAATTCCTGGCGACTAGAGGCATCGGCCCGGCGCAGGCATCCTTGAGCATGGATCCGAGGACTTGGCTCCTCGGGCTCTTGGCGCGCAACGGGGGTGGTTTCGTGGGTGTCGCTGTGGTGCATCAGTTGCCCGACGACGGCGCCGACGTTCACATGCTCTTGCCGGCGAGAGCGAACTGGCGCAGCCCAACCGCGACGCGACCGTCTTAGGTGTCCGCGCGTCATGCGAAGCAACAGAGGCACCACCACTACCGCCGTCGCCGATTCGCCTCGAGCCGGGCATCAGGTCGCCTGGCCGCAGCGCGCTACCGCCTTGGACGAGGAGGAGCGGTGTTGCGCTGGGAACCGTCGCCGGCCTGGAGGCAGCTCCCTTGCATGCAACTAAGTGGTCGTCACCAGAAGTTCGGTTTGATTGCTTGGAGGAGTTCGCGGGCGCGGGTCGAACCTGTGAGGCGATGGCTCGCCGCCCCGCCGAGATCGTGTTGAGCGCCGAGGAGCGCGCCGAGCTCGA
>Ga0299914_10003258_pt1 | contig 11431 bp, 10 predicted proteins | sample RVTome_10_FD_201361 | JGI IMG/M metagenome (GOLD analysis project Ga0299914, IMG submission 201361) | Soil microbial communities from uranium-contaminated site in the Upper Colorado River Basin, Wyoming, United States - RVT153D57 (version 2) ... | reverse complement strand
TCGATCACGCCGGGACAGATCGTCTTGTGGTCGGGCACGCCGAGCTCGGCGAGCACCGCCCACTCGTGGGCGTGGCGCGGGTTGGCGCCTTCGAACAGCACGGTCTGTGGCTTCGCCTCCCAGACGATGTCGATGATCTCGGCGAGCGGCACGTCGTGGTGATGTGGGCCGGGGTAGTTGCCCCAGCACAGGTGCATGCGCAGCTGCTCGGCGGGGATGTTGCGCACGGCGTGGTTGAGCGCCTCGATGTTGACGGCGATCGTGCGGCGGAACTCGGCGAGGTCCATGTCGGCGTACACCATGTGCCGGCCCATCCCGAGGTCGGGGCAGTCGAGCTGCACCGTGGCGCCGGCGGCCGCGATCGCCTCGTACTCGTGGCGCATCGCCTCGGCGATGGCGAACACGTACTCCTCGCGGGTCGGGTAGTGCTCGTTGGCGAAGAACACCGACACGACGCCGGGTGACGCCGCGCTGGAGAAGATCTTGTCGTGGCCGGCCTTGGCCGCGGCAGCGACGAGGTGCTCCATGTCGTGCTTCGCGGCGTCGGGGTCGCGCACCGAGATCGGCCCCGTGCACGCCGGTGCCGAGCGCTTGCGACGGCCGGGGTTGGCGGCGACGATCTCCTTGCTGCGCGGGAAGTCCTCGAGGTCGTCGAAGTAGTAGTTGGCGATCGACTCGCCACCGAAGCCCTCGAGCCGGTCCTTCACGTAGGTCGCGTACGACGGCTTCGACATCTCGCCGTCGTTGACGACCGAGACGCCGGCGTCGAGCTGGCGCTGGACGATCTCGTGCACCGCAGTTTCGATGCGCGCCTCGAGCGCCGCGGCATCGACGGGGATGCCGTCGCCGACGGCCCACATCAGCTGGATCAGGTCGTCGGGGCGCGGCAGACTCCCCGTGTGCGAGCAGAGAATTCGTGAGTCGGCCATCGGTCCCCCTGAGGCGTGTGTTGCGTGTCCGGTGGAAGTTGTTCAGTCGAGCGGCGCAGCGGTACTGTACGCATACCGGCTAACGGTCCGTTCCTCGGGCGGCTGGCCGCCGCCGGTCCAGCCCTACCATGATCGCAACCCATCGATCGGATCGCCAGTGAGGCCAAGGGGGACACGATGACGAACACCGCACCAGCCCTGCGACTGCACCACACCGCCTACGTCACGAAGGACCAGGAGGCGACGCGGGCGTTCTACGAGGACATCTTGGGCTTCCCGCTGCTCGCCGCGTGGTCGGAGGCCGACGAGCTGTTCGGCGCCCTGCGCGTCTACTGCCACACGTTCTTCGGGCTCGCCGACGGCAGCGCGCTGGCGTTCTTCCAGTTCGCCAACGAGGAGGACGACAAGCTGTTCAACCCCGAGTTGGCGCCGTCGCCGTTCCGCCACATCGCGATGAAGGTCACCGCCGAGGGCCAGGCCGACCTCGAGCGTCGCCTCAAGGAGGCGAACTGGAAGCCGGAGGGCACCTACGTGCTCGAGCACGGCTATTGCCGCTCGCTCTACACCGAGGACCCCAACGGGATGCTGCTCGAGTTCACCGTCGACGCGCCCAACGTCGCCGAGATCGCCGAGGAACGCCGCGCCGACGCCCACGAGACGCTCAAGCGCTGGCTCGCCGGCGATCACACCAGCAACAACACGTATCGGTGAGTGAGGCGACGCCGTTGGGCGCCACGACCAGCCGCGCGCCGCTCGATGGCCTGATCGTCGCCGACCTCTCGCGGGTGCTCGCCGGCCCGTACTGCTCGATGCTGCTCGCCGACCTCGGCGCCAAGGTGATCAAGGTGGAGAGCCCGGCCGGCGACGACACCCGCACGTGGATGCCACCCGAACGCGATGGCGTCTCCACCTACTACCTGGCGATCAACCGCAACAAGCGCTCGATCACGCTCGACTTCCGCGACCCCGACGACGTCGCCGTCGCCCACGAGCTGCTGCGCCGCGCCGACATCGCCCTGGAGAACTTCCGGCCGGGCAGCCTCGCCAAGTTCGGCCTCGACTACGAGAACGCCCGCCGGCTCAACCCGCGGATCATCTACCTGTCGATCAGCGGATTCGGCAGTGGCGAGGGGGCGTGGCTGCCCGGCTACGACCTCGTCATCCAGGCGGTGTCGGGGCTGATGAGCCTGACCGGCGACCACGACGGGCCTGCCTACCGGGCCGGCATCTCGGTGTTCGACGTCGTCACCGGCCTCCACGGCGCACTCGGCGTGCTCGCCGCGCTGCACCAGCGATCGGCGACCGGCGAAGGACAGCACGTCGAGGCCAACCTGCTGTCCTCCGCGCTGTCCGCGCTCGTCAACCAGACCGCCGCCTACACGGCCGGCGGCGTGGTCCCGCAGAGGATGGGCAACGCCCATCCGAGCGTCTACCCCTACCAGCCGATGCCGACGAAGGACCGCGACGTGATCATCGCCGCGGCCAACGACCGGCAGTTCCGCGCGCTGTGCGAGGTCCTCGAGGTCGTCGAGCTGGCCGACGACCCGCGCTTCACGCTCAACGCCGACCGCACGGCCAACCGCGACCAGCTGCACCCGCTCCTCGTCGAGCGGCTGCGCACGTGGTCGGCCGACGACCTGTTCATCGCCCTCAACAAGGCCGGCGTGCCCTGCGGCCCGATCAACTCGATCGCCGAGGGCATCGAGCTCGCCGAGCGGCTTGGGCTCGAGCCGCGGGTGACCGTCGGCGCGGCCGACGGTGCGATGGACCTCGTGCGCAACCCGCTCAGCTTCAGCAATGCGGCGCCCCGCTACGAGCTGCCGCCCCCGGAGCTCGGCGAGCACAGCGACGACGTGCGCGCCTGGCTCGCCGGTGCCGACGACGCGCCGCTGCCATGACACGTCGTTGCGTTCCCCGGCCACGCAGGCCGCGGCTGGCCGTTCGCTCGCTGGCGCTCGCTCACTCGCATCAGCGGAGTGTCTTTCCATGACACGTCGTTGCGTTCCCCGGCCACGCAGGCCGCGGCTGGCCGTTCGCTCGCTGGCGCTCGCTCGCACCGTGGCGACCGTGGCGAGGGACGAATGACCGATCAGACCAATCGCCCGGGCCAGACCTACCGCACCGGGATCGGGGCATCGGACCTCGACTCGATCACGCTGCTCGGCCACGATCTCGCCGGCGAGCTGCTCGGCCAGATCACGTTCGGTGAGCTCGCCTACTGGCTCGTCGCCAAGCGCCGCCCGACGCCGCAGCAATGCACGATGTTCGAGGCCGTGCTCGTCGCCCTCGCCGACCACGGCTTCACGCCGACGGCGATCGCCGCGCGCGTGACGCTGCTCAGCGCACCCGACTCGATCCAGGGCGCGCTTGCCGCCGGCCTGCTCGGCGGCGGCTCCCGCTTCCTCGGCGTCACCGAGGACGCGGCCACGTTCCTCCACGAGGCGCTCGCCGGGCGCGATCGGCTGCCGACCGGCGACGAGGGCTGGGACGAGCTCGCGGCGGAGATCGTCGCCACCACCAAGGCGGCGGGACGCTTCGTGCCCGGCCTCGGCCATCCCGTGCACAAGCACGGCGACCCGCGCACCCCGGTGCTCTTCCAGCTCGCCCGCGACAACGACCTGTTCGGCCCGCACCTCGAGCTGTTCGCCGCGATCGGGCGGGCACATCCCGCCGTGCTCGGCCGCGCGCTGCCGCTCAACGGTGCCGGCACGTGCGGCGCGGTGCTCGCCGACCTCGACCTCCCGCTCGGCGTGATGCGCGGCTTCGCCCTCCTGGCTCGCTGCGCCGGCCTGCTCGGCCACCTCGCCGAGGAGCTGACCGATCCGGTCGGCAACGACATCTACCTCACCGTCGACCGCAACACCGATTACGTCCCGCCGCCCCGGTAACCCCGTCACAGGTCGCGCGTACGGTGGCCGGCAACCGACATCCCTCCACTGCAGACGCCCGTCTCCTGAGGGGGCCCATCATGTCCACCGCATCGACCGCGCTCGACTCGGCCAATGTCGTCGTCGTCGCCGGCACGCTGTCGAGCCCGCCGCGACGGCGCATCCTGCCGTCGGGGGAGGAGCTCGTCAGCTTCGACCTCACTACCCGTGGCGCTGCCGGCACGTGCAGCGTGCCCGTCGCCTGGTTCAGCCCCGGCTCGCTCGTCGACCGCCTCGACACCGGCAGCGAGGTCGTGGTCGCCGGCCACCTGCGCCGCCGATTCTTCCGCGCCGGCGGAGCGACGCAGAGCCGCACCGAGGTCGTCGCCGCCCGCGTCGTCGACGGCAACCGGCGTGCCGCTGCCACGAAGCTGCGCGCCGACGTCGGCACGAAGCTCACCGCCGGTTGAGCTCGCCCTCGCCGGAAGTGCTGTCCAAACGCACTCATTTCGTCCGCGTTTGGGCAGCACTTCTCCGCGTCGGCGCCGGGTGGTCCTTCAGCGGGTGCGGAAGCCGGCGAGCGGGGCCGCGGGGTCGGGTGGTTCCTCGGCCACGTCGATACCGGTGACCTCGGCGCGAGGCGGGCCGGCGCGGCACCAGCTGACCAGGCGCGCCACGGCGTCGACGGGTCCTTCGAACAGTCCCTCGACGGTGCCGTCGGCACGGTTGCGCACCCAGCCGGCGACGCCGAGCTCGGCGGCCTCGCGGCGGCACGACTCACGGAACCACACGCCCTGCACGCGCCCGTGCACGACGACGCTGACGCGGGTCAGCACGCGCCCGCTACTGCTCCTCGCACTGGTCCATGTCGACCTCGGCAGGGTCGATGTAGCCGTTCTCGTTGGCGTCGGTGCCGCAGCGCTGCGGGTTGAGCACCTCCCACGTGGCGAGGTCGACGACGCCGGTGACGGGCAGCCCTTCGTCCTCCTGCAGCGCGCGCACGGCGGCGTCGACCTCGTTGAGGAACAGGCCGTCGATCGTCGTGACGACGTCGCCGTAGCCGGCGACCTGCAGGTTGAACTGCAGCGCCGACACGACCGGGCCGCGGGCGCAGCGCTCGATCGGGAACACCTCGGCGGCGGGCGCTTCGGTGGCCACTGCCGCGTCGCCGGGCTGCGTCGCTCCCGCCGGGCCGGCGGTGCCGGCCGGCTCGGTGGGTGCGGGCGCTTCGGTGGCAGGGGCCGGCTCGGTGGTGGCCGGTGCGGGGCACGGCTCGGTCGACACCGGCGCCTCGGTGCCGGCCGGTTCGGTGCCAGCCGGCGCGCCGGTCGCCGCCGGCGGCTCACCTGTCGCCCCCGGCGCGGGGCTGGCCGGCGGCTCACCCGTCGCACCGGGCGCGGGGCTGGCCGGCGGCTCACCTGTCGCCGCCGGCGCGGGGCTGGCCGGCGGCTCGTCCGGCGCCGCAGCGCCCGTGCCGTCCGGTGCCGTCGCCGCATCGCCGGCGCCCGGGTCAGCCGGCGCCGTGGTCGTGGTGGCGGCTGCGTCGGCGGCCGCCGTCGTCGACGTTGCGCCGGTCGCCGCGGTCGTGCCGGCCGCGGCGCTCGTCGTCGTCTCGCCGCCCTCCGCGGCGGCGGTCGCCGCGGTGGTGCCGGCGGCGGTGGTCGTCGTCACCGAGGGCTGCAGGCTCGTCGACGTCGTCGCCCCTCCACCGGCGGTGGTGGTGGCTGCCCCGGCCGTCGTGGTGTCGTCACCGCCGACCTGCCCCGGCGCCGGGGAAGCGCCCGCCTGCGTCTCGAGCTGTGCGTCGGTCGGGCTGGCGCCATCGTCGTCGCCGCCGCAGGCGAGGGCACCGGCACCGAGGACGAGCACGGTGACCGCGGCGCGTGCTGCGCCCGGCACCCGGCGGCGGTGGACGGCTCTCGCCTCGGACCGGTGCTGCGACATCATGAGACTCCTTTGCAGTGGAGTTCGGACAGGGCGCGCGGCCCGTTCCGGACCACCGTAGTTGCCCCGCCACGTCGGGTCATGTCATCGAATCGTCACACTCGGCGCTCTGCCTCGAGTGCCCCGTGCAGTCGTCACCTCCGGCGACCGCCGAGCTCGCTGCTTGGGGGTGCACGCGGGGGCGGAGCCCCCGTGGGTGTACTGGGGGTGCACGGGGGCGGAGCCCCCGTGGGTGCACTCACTTGTCGCGGGAGAGGGCCATGCCCTTCATGAACGGCTTCTGCAGCACGAGGAAGACCACCATCGGCGGCAGGGAGGCGACGACTGCGCCGAGCATCAACGGGCCGTACACCTGGCCCTGGTCGGCCTGGCTCAGCGTGGCGAGACCGACCTGGACGAGCTGGTTGCGCGGCTGCAGCAGCCGCGGCCAGACGTACATGTTCCAGCCGTAGATGAACTGGATCACGGCGAGCGCCCCGATCGCGTTCCACGACAGCGGGATGAGGATCCGCCAGAGGAACTGCAGTGGGCGGACGCCGTCGATCTGCGCCGCCTCGGCGAGGTCGGCGGGGAGGTTGGCGAAGTGCTGGCGGAACAGGAACGCCCCGGTGGCCGAGGCGAAGAACGGGATCGTCAGTCCGAGTGGCGGCATCCAACCGGGCAGCCACGTCGCCGTGTCGTCCCAGCCGAGCTCGGACACCTGGCGGAACAGGGCGAGCACCGTGATCTCTGTCGGCATCAGCAGCGTGACGAGCACGAAGCCGAACACCGCCCACTTGCCGGGGAAGCGGAAGTAGACGAAGGCGAGCCCGGCGAGCAGCGCGGTGATGATCTTGCCGAGGGCGATGATCGTCGACACGAGCAGCGAGGCGCGCATGTACGTCCACAGGTGGCGGCCGGTGGGTGCGTCACCCATCACGACGGACCAGTTCTCGTCGAGGCGGTCGCCGGGCAGCAGGCGGTCGCCGAACAGGTCGGCGTTGCTCTGGGTCGACACGAGCAGGGCGTACAGCACCGGGCCGCACAGCACGAGCACGACGAGCACCAGCATCAGGTGCGTCGGCCAGGTACGCCGGTGCAGTGTCGCGCGCGCAGTCTTCATCGGCAGCTCACCTCTGGTACGTGATCCGTCGGCCGGTGGAACGGAACTGCCACGCCGTCACGGCGAGCACCATCAGGAACAGGATCACCGACTGCGCGGCGCCGTCGCCGAAGTTGCCCTGCTGCGTGGCCGCGGTGAACAGCGAGAACATCGCGTCGGTGGTGGCACCGCTCGGCCCGCCCTCCGTGAGGTACACGGTCGTGCCGAAGATCTCGAAGAAGGCGTACGTCACGGTGCTGACGAGGAGGAAGAACGTGATCGGGGCGAGCGCCGGGATCGTCACGTGGCGGAAGCGCTGCCAGCGGCTGGCGCCGTCGATCTGCGCCGCCTCGAGCACGTCGCCTGGCACGTTCTGCAGGCCGGCGATGTAGAACAGGATGCTGAACCCGAGCGTCTTCCAGACGCTGGCGAGGATCACCACGACCCGCGCCAGCCACACACTCGTGCGGTAGTTGGTCATCTCGAACGGGGTGACCGCCTCATAGAGCCGCCCGACAGCGCCGTAGAGGTAGTCGAACAGCATGTAGAAGAGGATCCCGGCGATCGGCGGGCTGATCGCGTAGGGCCAGATGACCAGCGTGCGGTAGATCCCGCGGCCGCGGATCTTCTGTGACACGAGCACGGCGATGCCGAGCCCGATGGCCAGCGAGAGGATCACCGTGCCGGTGGAGAGGACCGTCGTCGTCGTGAACACGCCGCGGTAGCGGCGCCCGAACAGGGCCGTCGCCCAGGCGACGACGGCGACGACGACGAACACCCCGCGCAGCCGGGTGAGCGCCGGGTAGATCTCGCCGCGGCGGGCGAGCACCGTCTCGGCGGCGAAGAGGATGGCGGCGGCGACCGTCGGGGCGAGCGCCCACCACTCGACGGTCGGCTCCATCAGCTTGGTGTAGTTGTCGAGGCAGACGAACGGCTGGCGCGGCGCCGTGATCCGCACGTTGTGCGTCGACAGCCGCAGCGTCTCGATCATCGGGCGGTAGAGGAACCACAGCAGCACGACGATCGTCGGCGCGAGCAGCAGGCCGGCGTAGAGGTAGTGCCCGCGGAACGCGCCGCGGTCGAACGTGTCGGCCTTGGCGACGATCAGCCCGCGCGCCCGGGAGATGCTCAGCGCGACCCAGCTCGCCGCGGCGAGCACGACGGCGGCGCCGGCGACGAACACGACGATGCCGAGCGCACGGTCGACGCCGGCGCGCTCGGCCTCGAACGTGCACGAGCGCAGCGGCTTCATCACGAGCAGCGGGCCGACGAGCCCGCACGCCGCGCCGACCAGCGCACCGACCGTGCGGCTGAACCGGGCGCGCCGCCAGACGTACCAGCCAGCGATCCCGCCGAGCACGATCGTGCCGGCGAGCAGCGGGTACATCAGGGCGTAGAGCTCGATCATCAGCCCTGCAGTTCGCTGCGCTCGGTGATGAAGGCGCGGAGCCGCCTTCGGCGGCGCCGACGTCTACTCCGCCTGACCAAGCTCGCTTCGCTCGATGGTCGGACGGGAGCAACGGAGGGGTCGGGCGTCGCCGACCCCTCCGTCACGTCAGGTCGATCAGCGTTGGTGCCGACCAGCCGTTCAGCCCTCTTCGGCGTAGAGGGCGTTGTAGTCGTCGAGGGCGGTCTGGGCCTCCTCGGCCGCCTCGGCGAAGCGGTCGGCGGGATCGGCGCCCGACACGAGCACGTCCTCCATGGCGAGCGTCATCACGTCGCGGATCTGCACGAAGCCACCGAGGATCGCGCCGCGGGCCGCCGGCGAGCCGTCGGCGAGGGCGAGCTGGTCGGTGGCGACACGGGCGTAGGGACGATCCTCGAACCAGCCCTCCTCCTCGAGCAGGTCGACCGCCGCGTTGGTGATCGGGATGTAGTTCGAGATGCGGTGCCAGTCGGCAGCGTTCTCCGGGTTGTTGAGGAACTGCATGAAGGCGAGGGCGCCGTCCTGCACGGTGTCGTCGAGGCCGTTGACGAGCCACAGCGTGGCGCCGCCGATCAGGTTGCCGGCGTAGTCGACCTCACCGTTGTACGGCATCCGTCCGGCGAGCACCTCGAAGCCTGCTTCCTGGCCACTCTCGTACAGCGCCGTGCCGTCGCCCGACGACGTCAGGATGAAGGCGACGTTCTGGCTGATCAGCGCGTTCTGGGTGAACTCCCAGTCGCGCTGGTTGCCCGAGTAGATGTAGTCGCCCGACTCGGCGAGTCCCGCCCAGTAGTCGACGAAGGCCATCATCTCCGGCGAGTCGAGGAACACCTCGTCCGCCCGGCCCGCCCGACCGTTCTCCTGGTTGGCGAGCAGGCCGCCCTGCTGGCCGATCGACTGCTCGAAGAACCAGCCGTGGTTGGGCCACGTGATGCAGCCCTCGGGGGCGTCGTCGAGCGCCATGATCGCCTCGCAGGCCGCGCGGATCTCTTCCCACGTCTGCGGGAGCGACTCGCCGGCATAGCCCGAGCCGCCCGGCTCGGACCCGGCGGGTACGGACCCGGCGACGTCGAGGAGGCCGGCCGCCTCGAGGATCGAGGCGTTGGCGTAGAGCAGCGTCGACGAGGTGTTCCACGGCATCGACGTGAACTCGCCGTCGAGCGTGTAGTAGTCCTGCACGGCGCTGACCACGTCGCCGAGGATCACCGGCTCGCCGAGGATCTCGGTGCGGCCGTCGATCGCCGCCTCGACCGAGGCGAACAGCGGCTCGCCTTCGGAGGTGACGGCGTCGCGGGCCTCCTGTGTGGCGACCTCGAAGTACTGCGCGATCGCCGGCGGGCTGCCCTGCTGGGCAGCGAGCGTGACCGACTGCAGCAGGTCCTCGTACGAGCCGAAGCCCTCGACGGTGATGTCGAACTCCGGGTGGTTCGCTTCGAACTCGTCGACCACCTCGTTGAACCAGTCGAGCCGGTAGTCGGTGAAGCCGATCGAGATGCCGAACTCCGTGACGTCGGTGCTGGCTTTGGCCGTGGTAGCGGCAAGGCTGCCGCCGGCAGCCGCAAGCAGCGCCGCGGTGATGGCCGCGGCCTTGGAACGTGTCTGCACGCGCTTTCTCCCCTGTTGTGGGCGTCGGCCACCGCCTGTCGGTGGCGCCGGGCGACGCTAAATCCCCGCCGAGAACTTAACATTTCGTTCAAGCCTCTGCGACGTAACGCCCCGGTGAACTTCGCCTCGAGCGCACGGTGCGGCCGGCCGGGTCAGGCGGCGAACAGCGCGCCTGCGGTGGCGGTGAGCGCCGAGCCGATGATGCGCGGCTCGACGCGGGGTCGGGGACGGCGCCACAGCTGCAGCGCCCACTCCGGCGCGGCGGCCATCGCTGCGCCGTGCAGCGCCCAGTAGACGGGCATGGCGAGGCGCAGCCGCCCCGGCAGCGGGGGGTTGCGCAGCCAGCGGTCCATCACCGCGGTGCGCTCGTCGACGGCGAGCTGCGGCCGGTGCGCCTCGACGCGGTCGAGCAACTGGCGCCACGTGCGGGGCGGGTCGGGGTCGCCGAGCTCGATCGGCACGCGGGCTTGCTCGGCGACGTAGTCGTCGAGGCGACCGGGATCGGGCCGGTGACCGTAGAGCACCCAGCTCCGCCCGACGGCGAGCAGCAGGGCGCAGTGGATCCAGTCGAGCAGCTCGGGGTCGGACGCGGCGTAGGGGCGGCCGTCGGCGGCGGTGCCGACGATGCGCGGATGAACGTCATCGCGCACGTGACGACACGCCTCGGCGGCCGCGCTGCCGCGCCCGTACGTCGTGACGAGCACGAACAGCTCGGTGCGGTGGAAGCGCCCGAGCGGGTCGGCATCGAAGTCGGAGTGGTCGAGCACGCCGGCGAGGGCGAGCGGATGCAGGCCCTGCAGCCAGAGGGCGAGGACGCCGCCGATGAGCGACGAGTTGTCGCCGTGGATCCGCCAGCTCGCCGAGCCGGGCCCGCACCACGGCGGGTCGTCGGGGTCGTGTGGAGCGATGCGCAGCTGGCGGGCCGTGAGGCTGGGTCGCAACGCCCGACCGACGGCGTCGAGCGTCACCAGCCGGGCGATCCCGCCAACCCTGCCGCCGACCGACGACGCGAGGAGCTGCGCCCACGAGGGGCGCAACGACGGATCGGCCCGCACGAGCGCTGCTGCATCGAGCATTCCGCGCCCAACGCTATCCGGCACCCGTGGCAGGCGATCTCTGACTACGGTCAGAGAGATGAGCGTGTCGACCGACGCCACCCGGATCGACGGCTCGGTGATCGCCGGCGTGCGCAGGTTCAGCCGGACCGTGACGCAGCGCCTCGGCGTCCTCCACGACCGCTACCTCGCCGGCCGGCACTCGCTCGGCGAGTCACGCGTGCTGTGGGAGATCGGCCCCGACGGCGCCGAGGTGCGGGTCCTGCGGGCACGGCTCGACCTCGACTCCGGCTATCTGAGCAGGCTGCTGCGCTCGCTCGAGGCCGACGGGCTCGTCACCGTGAGACCGAGCGACGGCGACCGCCGCGTGCACACGGCGCGCTTGACGAAGGCCGGGCTCGCCGAGCGGGCGGTGCTCGACCGGCGCAGCGACGAGCTCGCCCGGTCGATGCTCGCCGTGCTGTCGCCGGCCCAGCGCGAGCGCCTCACCGCCGCGATGGCCGAAGTCGAGCGACTGCTCACCT
>Ga0299914_10003257_pt1 | contig 11433 bp, 17 predicted proteins | sample RVTome_10_FD_201361 | JGI IMG/M metagenome (GOLD analysis project Ga0299914, IMG submission 201361) | Soil microbial communities from uranium-contaminated site in the Upper Colorado River Basin, Wyoming, United States - RVT153D57 (version 2) ... | reverse complement strand
AGGACCGGGGAGGCGCACAACTCCGCTCCCCGGAGGGCGTTCGTGTCGAGCGCGTTCGGTACCGGCCCGAGGCTCGCCTCGCGAATGTCCTGCCCCGTGAGCGCGTTGTTCTTGACGTGGGCGGTGCGCACCGCGTTCGGCTTCAGCTCCCTCGGCCCGACGCTGTTACGCGAGAGCGCGAGCGCCGTTCCCGACAGTGCGACGAACAACGCGATCAGGCTGATAGCCATGGACGGCGATGGTTTCCCAACGCCCATGGTCATCAGCGTAGATCAGGGTAGCGCCCATGTCCAGGGCGGGATTCGGCTCTACAACCGCCGGCACGGCTGCCGGCGGCCCGAAGCTCGGCGCTGCGACTCCGACGCCGAGCCCGACGAGGGTTCGCGGCGTCAACGCGAAGGTGCACGGACCTGGCCTCAAGCCCGAGAACCGTTATCCATGCGGTTCCTGAGCCCTCGGATGCGCCCGGAAGTAGACTTCCTTGATCCGGGCTCCAAGGCTTCACAATGCGAAGCCTTGCGGGTTCAAGCGGTTTACGTGGTCGCCTCGGGTCGCCTCGGGTCGCCTGAAAGGGTGCTCATTGTCCCATCGTTGTCCCGGGAGGCAGCGCGGGCCTGCTCGGCTGCGCGCTCATGCAGCGCGGCTAGGTAGGTCTCGACGAGCGCCGCCGCCTCGGCCTCGGAGCCGGGGAACAGGTGCCCGTAGGTGTCGAGCGTGACCGTGATCGAGGCGTGCCCCATGAACGTCTGCAACGCCTTCGGGTTGACGCCGGCCGCGATCATCGTCGCCGCGTAGGAGTGGCGGCACTCGTGCGGGGTGATCCGCGTCAGCTTCGCCGCCTTCCATGCGAGGTCGGCGTGGCGCTGTAGCCGGTTCGCGGCGAACGGGTCCGCCGTCGTGCGGCCGAAGATCAGATCGTCGCCCTCGCGCCCCGTGCGCGCCAGGTGGTCGAGCAGGTGATCGCGGAGGGCGCCGACGACCGGCACCCTGCGCCGCCCGGAGTGCGACTTCAACTCGATAGCGCCCTCGACGCGATCCCAGCCCCGCTCGACGCGGATAACGCCGGTCGCGAGATCAACGTCAGCAACGCGGAGCGCGCGAAGCTCACCCTGCCGGAGCCCCGCGTGGAACGCGGTCGCCCACGTCGCCCGGTCGCCTTCGGGTGCGGCCTCGATCAGCGCGTCGGCCTCGATCGGCGAGGCGAACCGCTCGCGGCGTGCCCGGTCAGTCGGAAGCTCGAGCCCGGCGCACGGGTTCACCGCAAGCTCGCCACGGGCCAACGCTCGGCGGAAGATCGCCCGGAGCGGGTGAAGCGTCGTGTTGACCGTCGACGGCGCGAGCCCATCCGCTAGCAGCCGGTCTACAAGGTCTTGAAGGTCGATCCGGCGCACGTCCGAGAGCCGCACGTCGCCGAGCTCGTCGCGGACGCGGAGCCTCATCGACTTCTCGTAGGCGCGGACCACGGACGGCTTGTAGGGGTCGCCCGCGCGGTTGCGGATCGTCCCCTCCTTCGCGCCCGCGTAGAACGCCTCCCACGCCTCGCGGACGGTGGTGGGCTTCGGTGCCCGGAGCGCGCCCTGGTCGAGCTTGACGAGCGCGTCAGCGCGCCAGTTGCGCGCCTCGGCGAGCGACCCGAACGTCTTTCGGATTCGCTTCCGGTCGCGGTTGCTCCAAACGCTGGCGCGGTAGGACTTGCTCCCGTCCCTGCCGACCCGGATCTCGATTCCCTCAGCCATCGGCAGCCTCGACCGCCTCGAAGACGCGAGCTATGAAGGCGCGCGCCACGTCCTCGCGAACGTCTGACACCACCAGCTCGCCCGAAACCATCCGGTCAGCCAAGTCGGGACGCAGCTCGCGTATCGCCTTGGCCTCGATGATGTCGAAGACCTCGATCCGCGCCGACCCTGCGAGCGCGCGCAGCTCGGCGAGGTGGTCCGGGTGACGGTGAAGCCAGACCCGGCAGGCGACCGAGCAGGTAAGCGCATCGCGGCGAGCGACCTCATGGAGCGCACCGCAAGCCGCGCAGCAGATGATGTAACGCTTAGCCACTAGCCGTTACACCCTACGCGGCTCAGGCCGCATCGTCCAGTACCCGGTGGGCGTTCTCCTCGAGCCAGCGTTCCAGCTCGCGGACGGGATAGAGCCTCACCTTGCCCTGTCGCACGACGCGGAGCTCGGGCGCGATCTTCGTCTTGAAGGTCGTGATCCCGACGCCGAGCGACTGAGCCGCTTCCTCGCGGGTGAGCGACAGCCTCGGAACGTGGCGGGGGGTACTCACGCTGCCTCCGCGAGATCATCCGGCTCGGCCGGGAGCTCGACGATGTCGGCGTCGTCGGCCTTGGACTCGATCGAGACGACGATCCCGCCGTCCTCGGCGCGGGTGAGCCTCACGTCGAGTCCAGCCTGCACCGCTGAACGCATCGCCGCTGAACGCATCGCCTCGATGTTGGGCCGGCGGGGCTCGACTGTCTGCTCGGGGTACTCGACGCCCTTGCGCTCGGGCTGCTCGTCGCCGCGGCGCTCCTCGATGGTCGTGAAGTCCTTGAACTCCATGCGCTTCACCCGCAGAGGTCGCGCGCCCCAGGCGGCCGGAAGCGGCGGGCCTTCGCCGATGGTCAGCTCGTAGATGTCACTGTCGAGCGGGCCCGGGGTGCCATCGACAACCCCGGCGTCATGCTCGGGCCAGCGGTCGCGCGGGATTCCCGCCCTCTCGGACTGGCGCACGCCGCGAAGGGGCTTCATGTGAATCGAGGCACGCTCCAACTCGACGGGCCGCAGGCGCCACGGCGCTACCGCGTCGAGCCATTCCGCGGCTTGCCCCGGCAGCGGCCGCTCGGCGTACAGCTCCCGCACCGGCTTTCCGTTCCTGTCCCTGACGATGAAGTCCTCGCCACGGGGCGCGTACTGCGGGGGTGGGTCGCCAACGATCCGGGTGCGAATGCCCCGATCGATGCGCGCACGCTTGCCCCCGCCGCCGGACGTTTCCTCGTCAGCACGGCGCGGCAGGAGGTTGTAGCGGCCGTGGCGCGCACACCAGCCGACCGCGGGACATCCGCGGGTGCAGGTCGGATTGAGGCTCCGCGTGTCGGGCGCGGCGCGACGGTCGCGCCAGCTCCGGCAGGCCTTCCGCCGGCAGACCTCCGCGCCGGCCCGCATGTCGGAGATGTCGTCGCGACACGCCGGGTTGGCGCAGGGCCGCTCCTGGGGGCTCATCGGTGGCCCCCGATCAGGTTGTGTCGACCTTGCCGCCCGAGCGTTAGCCCGGGCGGCCTGTCACCCTCCCCGTCGTCGGGGCTGGCGCGCGAGCCGGAGCCGGTCCGCCGCGAGCCTCGGAACCGTCCGGGAGCATCGCGCCGTGACTCGCGGGACCGCTCGCCCTCGCACCGGGAACTGTCCGACGCCTGCGGAGTAGCACCGCGTACGCCTTGGCGCTCCCGGCGGGTGCGCCACATCGCCTGACAGTTCGCCTCCGCGCGCCGATCGGCCTGCGCGAACGAAAGCAACCTGGTGAAGGCAACGTGCTCAATCTCGAGGACGCTATCCGCGGTGATGTTGAAGGTGCGCGCCACTTCGTCCACGGTGCGCTGGGGACCCCGCAACCCATAGAGATCCTCGAGGATGCGACGGTGGCGGTAGCTAAGCCGATCCACGTACGCGAGCATCTCGGAGCCTCCGAATGCTGCTGGAATCTTGTCGGTGTCCGGGTACGGACCCGGACGGGTAGCGGTTGCGGAGGTCATGGGGTTACTCCTATTCGGGTTTTCGGTGACGACTGTAGGGAAGACCGGGGACGCCCAACTCTGCGCCGAGGCGCGTCGGCCCCCCGCTGAGGACCGACGCGCGCTCTGGCTCAGTGCACCCCATGAATCGGCTTCCGCAAGCCGCCCAGCGGCCGTGCAAGCCGCCAAGGTTGAAGGGGAGCCGCTCGGCTCCCCGGAAGTCTCTTCCTCCCCTACTTCCTATTGTCGCGCAGGTCGCGGGGTATTTGTGGATCTCCGGACCAGCCGGACCAAATTCCCCTCCCTCGCGACGACGACGGGGGAGCCGCGCCAGTTGCGGACCTCGACCGTCGCGCCGGGGTAGCGCTCGGCGACGGCGCGGCGGGCGCGCTCGATCGCGTCGTCCGTGTTCGGTGCTGGGTTCTCCATCGTCCCTCTATCAATCAGGCCGGGTAGACGGTGATCTTGGCGCCGGTGGCCTTTTCCAGGGCGGGCTCGAGCTCCTCGGCCTCATCGGGCGTGAGGTCGCGGGGCTGGTCACCCTCAAAGACCCTGACTCCTACCCGTCCGCCGAATAAGTCCAATTGCCCCTTCTGTCGCTCCACCGCTTCGGAAATCGAGATGCTCGGCGGCACCTTGCGCAGGACAACGTCTGGGTTGCCTTCATTCAACAGTTGGTAAGTGCGGATCGCTTCACCGCTCATGGTCCGTGCCCCTCCGTTCGCTGGCTCGTCAGGTGACCGGAGCGTACCCGGTCACAACGCGGGACCGTGGCCCCGCCCGAACCCATGTCCCACGGTTGCGGCCTCAGCCGCACTCACACTGAGCCACCATTCGCGTCCTCGTCGGCGAATCGCTGGCCCATCAGTCATCGCCTCGCTCCGGAGAGCGGAGCAGGTCTCGCTTCAGCTCGTTGACGTGTCGCTTCAGTGCGCGAATCTCTTGGTGAAGGCCGTCGATGATCTCATCTCGACGTTCCTTCGCTTCGCGGGCCTGGCGCTCTCGGTTCTGGACCTGAGATAGCTCCCTGAGCACCTCAGAATGCGCACTCGCTTGACCCGCTTCACGCCCCTGCCGATAACCCTGCGTGCGACCGCTGGTCTCTGCGCCAACAGCCGTGGCGAACAAGAGGAGCCACATACCCACGAAGATCACTCCCGCGTCACTAACACCGGGACGAACCGTTCCGGTCTCGAGATTGATTGCGCCGAACAACTCGCGCTCGAGCGCGGTAAGGGCATCAGCAATCGTCGGAGCGAGGATGACAAGAGCTCCCGGCACGATGATGAATAGGAAGACCCCGAAGACCAGGTCCGACCGATCATGTTTGGCGCTCATTCCTGTGCCTCCTGCCTGGCTAGCCCATCAGGCGACCCAGCCTACCCGGAGACACGGCGCTCACACGATCACCTCCTGCGCCGGACGAGAGCGAATCAGATTCCCCTCGCGGGCGACCACCACCGGCCGGCCACGCCACGACCGAACCGAGACCGTGGCGTCCGGGTAGCGCGCGCTGACGTGTCACCGGGCTCGGGGGTTTGGAGGGAGACGGCCGGATCTTGCCCCCGTCCGTCGACACGCTCGCAAACACGCGAAGGGAGGCGCCGGCGGATCAAGGGCCCTATGTCGAGAAGCTCTGACCGGCTCCGCTCACCAGGTAAAGCGCCGCGACAGAGGCGGACCACAACACAGGAGGACACCATGATTCAGCGGATGGACAACGTACTCATCGTTGTCGACGACCTCGAGGCTGCCAAAGCGTTCTTCGCCGAACTCGGTATGGAGCTGGAAGGCGAGACGACGGTCGAGGGGCCTTGGGTGGACCAGACCGTCGGGCTCAACGACGTCCGTGCCGACATCGTCATGATGCGAACCCCGGACGGCCACGGCCGGGTCGAGCTGTCGAGGTTCCACACGCCGCCGGCGGTCAGAGCCGAGCCGGAAAGCGCCCCGGCGAACGCGCTGGGCATACGCCGCATCATGTTCGCTGTCGACGACATCGACGATGTCGTTGCTCGCCTGCGCAGCCACGGTGCCGAACTCGTCGGCGAGATCGCGCAGTACGAGGACATCTACCGGCTCTGCTTCCTGCGTGGCCCTGAGGGCATCATCATCGGGCTGTCCGAGCAGCTCACCTGAAGCTCCATGGGTGCGGCCGGGGGCAGGCCCCGGCAGGCGCTCCTCCCTTGCGCGACCTGCGGAAGGATCGGCCGCGCGACGGACACGCCCCCCGTCGTCGAAGGCAGGCGTCTGGCGTCCGCGCTTGACGCGCTCGCCCATATGCGGGGACGTTCGAGCCAGACCACTGACCAAGCCTTGATACGGTGCTCACGCATGGCGAAAGGCCTGAGAGGCGCGGCCGGGTTGGGCATGGTGCTACTCCTCGGGATCGGCGCGGGGGCCGCGACTGCCGGTGACGAGCAGGCGAGCGCGCCGGCGCCAGCGCAGGCCGGCACCGATGGGTGTCAGGGCAACAAGTTCGGCTCGCGCAACATCCTGCGCCGCCTGCCGCTCGAGGGGCGGGTGACGAAACCGCCCTACGAGGGCTTTTGGCGGGCAATGAATCGCGCGGCTCAGCACGGGTACCGTCACCCTGAGGCCTTCGCCGAGCGCTACGGGCGACGCACCGCCCGCGGCCAGGTGGTCCACATCGGTTTCGCGCGGCGCCTCCGGCATCACCGCCGCGCCGTCCTCAACATCCTGCCCCGCCCGAACAACGTCCGCTTCTTCAAGGCTCGGTTCACGGTGGCGCGCCTGGAGCGCATTCAGCGCCGGATCGGGCAGCAGCTGATGTGGACGGACGAGCCCGCGCTCGACCTCGGAACCAAGGTCAGCGGCACCGACATCGACGTCAAGCGCAACGTGATCCTGATCTTCGTCGAGGAGTTCAGTTGCCGGGTGCGCCGCGAGTTGCGGCAGCGCTACGGGCCAAGGAACGTCTGGGTTCCCGCCCAGGATGTCGTCGTCTGGCCGCAGACCGGCTCGGGCTGAGGCCGCGCACGGCGCTCCAGCTCAGGGACACGACCCGGCGATCGCGCCGCTCCTGCGTTGCGCGACGACGGGGCGCGCCGGGATCATGCGAAGGCGGTAGCCCGGCCGCTCGCTCGGCGAGGGTGGTCATTAGCGGCGGGTCCCTTTCTTCGTGGGTTCTGAAAGTGATTTATTTCGCGGGGAGGAGCCATGGGTGTTGTCAGTGTTGGCACTGGCGATGTCAACCCACCCCCCCTGGGGGGTACCCACCCGGTACGGGGGGCAGTACCGGCGACGGTGGGGCTAGCTCATGCTCGGTTCCCATGGTGATCTGGCGGTGATGCTCGACACACACGGGGATGAGGTTGGTCCAGCTGTTGTTGGTCACATCTTCGTCGAGGTGATGGACCTCGAGAACCGGGCCAAGCTCTCGACAGCGGCCGGCGTGAGTGATGACGGCGCAGCGTTCTCCGTAGCGTGCAATCACCTTCATCCGCTCCTCTGTCCACTGACGGCCACGGGGACGCTGGGCCTGCTTGCCGCGCTGCTTGCGCCGCTTGCAGTCCGGGCAGGGGCTGCCGTACTCGTAGGAGCCGTGAACGGGGCAGAACCCGCGGACGGTCATCGCTGCCGGGGTGGTACGGGTAGAAGTGCGATGTCCTGCTCGCACTCGGCGCAGGTCAGGCAGACGATCTCGTCTAGGTGCGAGGCGCTGAGGAGGGAGTCGGGGTGACAATAGGGCCGGATGGCCTTGGAACCCTGCTCGTCTATCGGCGGGCCATCGTGGATCTGAAGGTCGGGGATGTCCATGATCATGTGTGGTCCTTTCGTCGGTCGGGTGGACGCGGGGACGCCGGGGGTCATTCCAATCCCCAGCGTCCCTCTTGCGTCCGTGCGACGGTTCGGGTCCTCCCCAGAGGCCCGGCCCGTCGCGTTCCCCACGCCTCGAGGCTCGACTTCGAAGGAACGCGGGGAAGGGTGTTGCGGCGGCTCCGGGGGCTCGCCAAAGCCAGGAGCCGGAGCCGCCGCGTTTCCTCGCGCGAGACGCACAATCGGCGCGGGAAAGTGTTGAAAGCTCCCGACCCGCCGAAGCGGGCCGGGCTACCCGAACTAGGAGACCTCGAGGACGCGAAGCGCGTTCGCGTTCGTGACCTCGCCGCCGACGCGAGCGTAGAAGAAGAAACCCCTCTGCCCGGTCGGAAGCTGATTGGAACCGAAGAGATGTGAAATTACCTCTATCGAACTCCCGATGCGGTCGATGACTTTGTACGCGGCCCGGATGTCACCGTACGCGGCGACGAGCCCCGTGGGGCCGTCGACCATGTGCGAGACCTCGCGCCAGGGCCGGCCGAGAATCGAGGAACGGTCCTCGGAGACGAGCGCCGGCTCCTCCTCATCCGCGTTGGCAACAGCGCGGTAGGTCGCGTTCTGGCGAGCGTTGCTCGACAGGAACACGGCCCTCGGCTGGTACCGCGGCGGCAACGCCTGCTGGAGCGCGTAGGTGTCATCCACGATGGTCCCGCCACCCGGAACGGTCGCGGTCCCTCCGACGAGCAGCCCCTCCGGAGAGTTGGCCGCCGTGCCGTTCGTGAACGAGGACGCCTCAAGCTCGTCGCGAGCGTCCGCGAAGAGCCCCGCCAGCTCGGCCTGTAGAGACGGCCAATCCTGGGTCAGCTCGATGCTGGCCGGGACGAACACGCGCAACATCTGCGGCGTGATCGACGGCTGGACCAGGGTCGGGGAATCGTCCGTGGACTCCTCGGCCTCGTCGAACCAATCAGCCACAACCCCTTCGGAGTTGACACCCTGCCAGGTGGTCGTGGTGATGGTGCGAACGTCCGCCAGCTCGCGGATCGGGTTGATCCTTCCGTCAGAGACGTTGTTGATCGACGGGTCCAGGGTGAAGGGAACCGCGAAGGCTCCCGTCGGCCCGGCACCGGCCGCAAGCGCCCTCTCGGCGGTGATGCCGGCCACGTCAGACATGGCCGCGCTCTCGGCGGGCGTGTAGGTGTGATGCGCCCCGGTGGGGTCCATCACCCGCTTGGCGAACGCGCTCTCGTACTCGTCAGAGCCGATGGCTGCGATGTACCTCGCGTCGAGGCCCTGCCGATCCTTGCGGATATGCAGCTCGAGACGGTCGCCGGCCTCGGGTGAGAGGTCGCGGCTGCGCCGCTCGACGGTGCGAAGCGCGAGATCCCGCGCGCCCTTGTCGCCGCCGACCAGTCGGTCGGGGCTGGACTCGCGCTGCTCGTTGGTCGCTTCCTGCGCCCGCGGGTTGTGCGCCGCGTCGCGGAGCTTGTCCTCGCGCTTGTCCTCGCGCTCGATATCAACGTCGAGCTTCTCGATTCCGGCCCGGACGTTGAGGATGCGCTTGAGGTGGCCATCGTGGGCCGTGCTGGTGCGAACCCGCGACTGCAGATCCTCCAGCTCGGAGACGAGCTCGGAGCGCTTTGCGCGGCGCTCCTCATTGCTTACGTAACTCATGTGTTCCTTTCGGATTGTCGGTACGGGTACCGGCGTCCGAAGGTGGGCTCTTGCCCAGCTAAGGGGTGTCGCGATCGCGACAGGTGCCGCTAACGGCCTGTCCCGTAGTGGTCCCGTGCGTCGTCGCAGGGGTACGGGTGGGGGCCGCGGTGCTGGTGGTGGCGGCGAGAGTGCTTACGCGGCTCTCGGGAAGTGTTCAAAGGCTCTTGGCCTGCGGGTGCCGGTTCACGATGTCGTCGAGCTCGGCGCGGATCTCATCCTGCCGGTGCTCGAGGCCGCTGATCTCGCGGTCGATGGCGGCGGGCTCGGTGCGCCTCGGCTCTGCGGAGTAGGCAGCGACGGGTCGGCCTGCGCGGAGCTTCGCGGCGTCCTGGTCGCTGATGTCGACCTCGGCGAGTCGGCCGGCGTCGTCTATCCATGAGATCGTGGTCACTTCTTCGCCTCCTCGAGCGGGGCGTGAAGCTGGCGGGCGGCGACCTTCGTCCTCAGCTCGTCGCGCCACAAACCGATGGCAAGTAGGGCTGAGCCCTCGGAGCGACTGTCGTTGACGGCGTCGACCAGGACGTCCCACTCGGCCATGAGGTCGAGCTTGTGGCCCTCGGGGAGCTGGTCGTTCAATGCGTTGAGCACTCGGCTGGCGAGCGCGAGCTCTGCGTTCATGGACACGTCGGTTTCACTCCTTTCGGGATTCACGTCGGAGGTGGTCTTTGCCTCGGCGCTTCGGGTCGTCCCTCCCGAGCGTCCGGGGGGTGACGCCACCCGCTTCCTTTCTCCCCTCCTACGTGGCCGACCCCGGCGGCTGGCACCGCCGATGTCGGCTGGGGCGGGCTCTCCCGTTCATCGCACCACTCCCCCCTGTCGGCGGCTTACGAAACGAGTCTCAAACGCGTCCGGTTCTGGCTTAATCGCTTGACTCGCCGCCTCGCCGGCCGGGTGGCCAGGAACGGGGGTTACAAAGGGATTCGGAAGGTTCAACCCGCTCTCGACCTTGGCTGCAAAACCTCGATGGCGCCGAGCTGCCCGACCCTTGCGATAGGGTGTATCTGCGCCCTCGGCTCTTGGGGTTGAAGACTTGGCCGGGGGCGTTTTCATGTCCTCGCAGGCGAGCCCACGACCCAGCTAGGGCCCGCTCTCAAACGCTGCGAGGAAAGTCTCTATGTCCCACTCGGCCATGAGGTCGAGCTTGTGGTCCTGCGGAAGCTGATCGTTGAGAGCGTTGAGCACTCGGGAGGCAAGCAGCCCGGGCTAGGCAGGCGCCTAGCCGGCGCGTCCCGCCCGCTTGCGCTCGCGCAGGCTCCGCGCCCGCCATCGGTGCTCGAGCTTCGCTTGGGCGCTGAGCCGGCGTCCTCAGCTTCCGCAGGTGCCGGCGCTCGGGCTTGCAGGCAGCAGCAGGGTCGGGCCCCTCGGGGGTCTCCTCAGCTTTTGCGAAGTTTGCGGAAATTCCCGCATTGACACAGCCCGCAGCCCGGGCATAGGGTGTTTGGGCTTTCGCATCCACACGCAGGCCGGTCGGGGGATCGCCGCGCGGAAGCTAGAGCGGCACCGGCGGTCAACCAACAAGGAGGTCCATTGTGACCAGGACACGTCGCGCGATCACCGGAATGCTGGCCGTTTTCGCGCTATCGATCGGGGCCCCGACCGCGCTAGCTGCGCCCGACTTCGGCCCAGGCAACAGCAGCAAGGGCCCCAACGACGGCGGGGCAAAGTGCCACGCGCCGGGCCACGGCACCGGCCCTGGAGCGAATGACCCGGTGCCGGGCTGCAAGGGCAAGTAGCCCGTCCGCACTTCCCGTCCGCACTCCCTCCGAGTCAAGGGCCCCCATCGCGGGGGCCCTTGTCATGCAGAGGCCCCCTTGCGGGGCCGGCGTCGGCCGGAATGACTGAATTGTCCAGTTCGTCCGCACGTAGGCGATCTCGACCTCGCATGGCTCGAAGCCCCGCGCCTGCCAGAACGCCTCGGCTACGGCTTCGATGCCTCGACTGTCTCGGCGTGGTGCGCCTCGGCGGTCGCCGGCAGGGTCAGCGCCAGGCTGCTCAAGGCGAGCGCCATTGTCCCGCCCGTTGTCCCACGGGAGCCCCGCGCCCTACGGAATTGGCTTATCCATGCGGCGAGGAGGCCCTCGGATGCGCCCGGAAGTAGACCTCCTTGATCCGCTCGCGCGACAGGTGGGTGTAGAGCTGGGTCGTCGAGACGTCGGCGTGGCCGAGCATCTCCTGCACAGAGCGCAGGTCGCATCCGCCAGAGAGCAGGTGGGTGGCG